>ERZ791927.307-NODE-307-length-53517-cov-6.728592_pt1 | contig 53517 bp, 35 predicted proteins | sample MGYA00510130_ERZ791927 | MGnify/ENA primary metagenome ERZ791927 (study PRJEB30046, sample SAMN00792055) | human gut metagenome | study: EMG produced TPA metagenomics assembly of the A metagenome-wide association study of gut microbiota in type 2...
TATCTCACGGCGCTCGGCTATACGGCAAAAGTCGGCGAGGTGCGCACGGTGCGCCTGCCCGATACGCCGGATGAAACGCTGCTGACATATAATGCGCTGCAAAAGACGGCGGGAATGGATCTGTCGCCCTATTGCGGCAAGACATTGGAGCTGCATACCTATACCGTCACCGATCACCCTGCGGGCGAAGCGGTGGCGCATCTGTATCTGTATAAAAATCATGTTGTGGGAGGGGACATATCCTCGCCGACGGCGGACGGCTTTTGTGAGGCGCTTCTGCCGCGTGCGGCGGGTGTGACACATGGAACGACTGGATAAGCTGATCTGCTCGCAGGGCATGCGCAGCCGTCGAGAGATCGGCGGCGTCATTCGCCGCGGAGGTGTGACCGTGAACGGCGCTGTCTGCCGCGATCCCGCCCGCAAGGTAGATCCCGCTGCCGACACCGTGTCGGTCGAAGGGGAAGTGCTGCGGGTTTCCGCATTTGTCTATTATATGCTCAACAAGCCCGCAGGGCTTCTTTGCGTTTCCCGTGACCCGAAAGCGGAAACGGTGGTGGATCTGCTGCGCCCCGCGGATCGGCGGCGCGGCATTTTTCCTGCGGGGCGGCTGGATCGCGACACCCACGGGCTGGTGCTGCTCACCGACGACGGCGACCTGGCGCACCGCATCCTTTCGCCGAAGAAGCACATAAAGAAACGCTATCAGGCGATTTTGGACGGTCCGGTGGACGGAGCTGCCGTGGACGCGTTTGCCGCCGGTGTGGTGCTGGCGGACGGAACACGCTGCCGTCCGGCGGGTCTGTGCATTTTGCAGGAGGGGGAGCGTCCGCTGGTGGAGATCACGCTGTGCGAGGGAAAATACCACCAGATAAAGCGGATGTTCGGCACGCTCGACCGCGGCGTTGACTGGTTAAAGCGCGTCTCGATGGGCGCGCTCACGCTGGACGAGTCGCTCAAAGAGGGTGAATACAAATCACTCGAAAAGCAGGCTATTTCCTTGCTGTTCAAGGACTGTTGAAAACTATTTGTGCAATTTGCCATTATGAAAAATACATAAAAAAACAGGAGAAAGTTTGTGTGGTTAGCGACTAGCCTTTTTGAAAAAAAGTTGATATACTATATACTGTCAAAATTTTACCGGAGTATCCGGCAGTATAATTGGAGGTCAAAAGCATGGCTAGTCTTTCCCTGAAAAACATCTACAAGCGCTATCCCGGCGGCGTGACAGCCGTTTCGGACTTCAACCTGGAGATCAAGGACAAGGAATTCATCATCATGGTCGGTCCTTCCGGCTGCGGTAAGTCCACCACCCTGCGCATGATTGCAGGTCTTGAGGAGATCTCCGACGGCGAGCTGTATATCGGCGACCGTCTGGTGAACAACGTGGCACCGAAGGATCGCGACATCGCGATGGTGTTCCAGAACTACGCGCTGTATCCGCACATGACCGTGTTTGAGAACATGGCGTTCGGTCTGAAGCTCCGCAAGACCCCGAAGGATGAGATCAAGCGCCGCGTGGAGGAAGCCGCGCGCATCCTCGACATTTCCCACCTGCTCGACAGAAAGCCGAAGGCGCTGTCCGGCGGTCAGCGTCAGCGTGTTGCCCTGGGTCGTGCCATCGTGCGTGAGCCGAAGGTCTTCCTGCTTGACGAGCCGCTGTCCAACCTGGACGCGAAGCTGCGTGCGCAGATGCGTACCGAGCTTTCCAAGCTGCACAAGAAGCTGGGCACGACGTTCATCTACGTTACTCACGACCAGACCGAAGCTATGACCATGGGCGACCGCATCGTGGTTATGAAGGACGGTCTCATTCAGCAGGTGGATACGCCGCAGCATCTGTATGATCTGCCCTGCAACATGTTCGTTGCCGGCTTCATCGGCAGCCCGCAGATGAACTTTATCGAGTCCGTGCTGCTCAAAGAGGGCGACACGTTCTATGTTGAGTTCGGCTCCGAGGACACCAAGTCTACCCGCGGCACGAAGTATCGCATTCCGCTGCCTGCGTCCAAGAACGCGGACAACGCGCTGGACGAATATGTCGGCAAGGAAGTCATCATGGGCATCCGTCCCGAAGACGTCCACGACGAGCCGCGCTATATTGAAGAGTTTGCAGACTGCAAGTTCAACGCCAACGTGGAAGTTGCCGAACTGATGGGCGCCGAGACCTATCTGTACCTCGACACCGAGGGCTACAGCTTTACCGCCCGCGTTGAGCCGACCTCGACCGCGCGTCCCGGCGATCGCATCGAAGCGGTCATCGAGAACACCAAGATCCACCTGTTCGACAAGGACACGGAAAAGACCATCTGCAACTGAGTCTGCCGTGTATGACAAAATCCGCCGTGCGATTTTCGCGCTGAAGTGATAAAATAATGGTAGACACGAAAGTGCCTACCATTATTTTTATGCTATTATAGAGATGAAGGTGGAATTATGGCTGGTAAATACACGATACGAAGTAAAGAAGATAGGAGCAGATTTATGATATAATATTTAGAACACCGTGGACTTTTTATAAATTTCCTCCGCCGTTTTTTTGATTTCAATGGAATATATATTTCCCTTAATTCCCGTGAATACTCTTTCAAGCGGAAGCTGCATTGTATACAGTGTCCTGACTTCCTTGGGTTTATATTCATAATCACACTTGTAAAGTTCCGCTTTACAAAAATCCGAGTTATTTACGGATAAATACGCTGCTTTTTTATCACATACAACCGTAATCGTAATTATTTCATCCGTCGGTACGGTTTGGTTAAAGATATATGTATAGCCTTTTCTGGAAAAACACAGCTTTAACTGTTTCTCACCCTCAAAATAAACCGAGCCGTCCTCACCGCCGAAAAGCTCGGCTCCGTTTTCGGTCGATGATGAAATATCAAGCCTAATTTTCAAAGTAAATGGGTTTGCAACCGTTTTTACGGGTAATTTTATTTTTCTGTTTCCTGAACTATCTGCAGCAATATTGCTAAAATCAGTACATATCACGGTTCCGTCAGCCGCTGCCTTGCAATAGCGTCCGGGATTTGCCCCCGCGGCATAGTTTGCAAGCAATTTTACCCTGCCCACAAATTCATCTGCTGTCTGCCAACTCTTTTTGCCGCCGAACCAGCTTTTTTCGGCAATGAGCATTATCTGATTTTTAAGCAGCTTAAATAAATCTATATGTGAGCTGCCGCATGAGGCGTCCAGCCAGATTGCCGATTCCGCCCCTAACAGCAGCGGGTGCCCCTCGTCCAATTCAAAACTGTCGCCGAACTTATTTGCCTCCCAGTTATCAAACATTTCTTTAATATCCAAATCATTTTTATAGTATGTAACTCCCGGAACTATATATAAATCGGAATCGTTTGAATTTATTATATGATATTTCTTTTCAAGCGCAACATTCACATCGGAAAAAACCAACGACCAGGTTTGAAATTCAGCCTCGCAGGAAACCGGCGTATTTCCGTCATACTGCTTTCCACCGCTGTTCATACCGTTCCACAAAACCGGTATGTAGCCTTTTGAATTGACATACCTGATCATAGCGTCCATATAACGGCGCATCATCTCGTTGCGCTCCGCCGCGGTTATACCGTATGTTTCCAATTCACTGTCCTTTACCCATTCATCGGTGCCTATATGAAGTCTTTTTCCGCAAAAAATCGGTTCATCGCCCGAAATATATTCATCGATTACACTTTGGGCAAAGCCCACCGCATTATCAAAGGCATTATTTCGTAAATCAAGCTGCCACGAATTTAAAGCGGCGCTTTTAAATCCGAAATTTTTCGCCTGTTCGGACTCGCTTGCCATACACAAGGCTCCGCAATGCGAGGGCGCGTCTATTTCCGGAACAATTTCAACCCCGTATTCAAGCGCGTTTTTTTGCAGCTGCACAAATTCATTTTTTGTATAAACCATATTGCCGCCGTTTACACAGGTTTCAATTATGCCGCGGTTAAGCTCGGGGTATTTTTCGCTTTGCAGGCGGAACGAGTTTTCCGTTTCTCCCGCACCGTCGTTAAGGTGCAAATGCACACGGTTTATTTTGAAAAATCCCGCATATTTTACAACCTCGTTAAGATAATCTATTCCCATATAATATCTTGCGGTATCTATCATTATTCCGCGCACCGGATATTCGGGATAATCTCTTATAATACCCCTTGGCATTTTTCTGCTGTTATCGCCTTGCGAAAAGCATTGTGCCAAAGTAGCTCCCGCATATAAAAAGCCCTTTTCGGTTTCTGCGGTAACGCGGCATATATCCGATATTTCTGCCGAATATCCCTCTGCGCCAAGTCCGGCAGCCTTTGCTGATAAAAGCACTATATCCCCGCTGCATCCGCCGTCGCCCGGCTCGGCAAATGCCTGCACGCCGGTATAAGCAGAAATAAATAAACATATCCGCTCTGCCGCATCCCGCAGGGACGGCATAGTATAAATGATTTTACCCGAAAACTCAAAATCACCGCTTGAGCCGCACCATTCGCGTATGGACGGCACGGTCTTCGGTCGGCGGTATTGCGCGGAATCGTATGCTCCCTTTATTTTTATTTTCACAGAGTCATCACATTCCGCGGTATCGCCCGTAACCGTGTCGCTCACGCGCAAAAACAATCCGACGGTCATATCCTCAAGCGGCTGCCTGATTAGCCCGTCCCGTCCTACAACAGCGGGATTACTTGTGCCGTAAAGCGACATCTCAAAGCGCCGGTCTCCGATTTTTTTGAAAACAAGCCTATCGCCCGAAAGCGAAGGATACTCACGCACAGCCGCCGCCAAAGCCGTTTCTATCGGCGAATTATTTTTCGCACTGTATTCCGGCAGCGCTATGCCGGTTATTTTTAGTTGATTTTTCATAGTAATACCCCCTCTGAAACGATTATCTTATTCACACTGAAAAATACTTTTATTTACCTTAGTACCCTGCCCGAGCCATCGCCGCCGGCGAGGTTTTCCACATCGGATACCGTAACGCGGTTGAAATCGCCCTCGACCGAGTGCTTTAATACCGCCGCTGCCGTGGCAAACTCCACCGTTTCCTGCGGCGTTAACCCAATTATTTTTTCCCTGTCGTTAAAGTTCATTTTCATCCCTCACTTATATTTCAATTCTAATTTCGCGGTTAGCTTTTTTGCCGCAATCGGCAATTATTTCTTTATTTACACCCTCGGCATTTAATTTTAATTTATAGCTGCCGTAAAATCCTCTGAAATCACATTTTCTGCCCTTTATTTCAGCGCTGCCCTTCGTATGCCATTCTTCATTTATAAGCCTATCAAGAGCCTTATGTGCCTCTTTTTGTCTTCCGTTTCTGCACAGCCCGCCGAACGGAAGATTTTCGTTTGCCACATTACGTTTTTTATCGCATAAAATACCGTTATCGTCAAGATTCCACCAAAAAATACCCGACATACTTTCATAAGAAAAGCAAACCCTGTAAAGCCGTTCGGCGGCAAGCGCCTGTATTTCCTCATCCTGGGTGGAAAGACCTATTTCGGAAAGCACTAGGGGTTTACCTAAGCTTCCGTATGTATCAAGCAATTTGTAAAGTCTTTCCGAATGGAACACATTTTTATAGCGTTCATTATCGTATATATGGCACTGAAGACCTATTCTGTCAATTTTAACGCCCTTATTCAAAAGCTTTTCCAAAAGGAGATAGTACCCGCCGTAAACGCCCCTGAACTCTGCAAAAGCGGCATCTGTAATTTCGTTTAAAATAAGCGTATTATCAGGAAAATATTTCCTTGCTAACGCAAATATCTGTTCAATATAGCCGTCGGGCGGAAGAGTGCACTTCCAGTCCGTGCCGCGATACTCAAACTGCCGGTCAAATAACCTTCCAGGCTCGTTTACGCAATCGAAAACAGGTACAATATCGGCATACCGCTCCGAAATTTCCCCGAAACGCTTTTCTATAAGCGGGTAAAGCTCGTCCCATTTTTCCGGCAGCCGGCGCGCGGCTTTGTTCCCTCCCGGTATAAGGGTATTACTGCGGCATTAAACAGGTTGAGCCACTGCTTGTAATATGTTTCCTGCTGCGCAGGGTTATCATATTGATCAAGCATAAAAATATTGCAACCTACTTAAAGAATACAATGTAATTCAAAGTATGTCAAGAGCCGGCAACCCCCACGACAACGCTGTCATGGAAAGCTTTTGGGGGAGATTCAAGGATGCATTGCGAAAGCACTTCCATTACAGAGAGTGTGACGACCTCAGAGAGGTCATTGAACATGCTGTCTATTCCTTCAACAATGAACGCCCCGTTCGCAAGTTGAATGGAAAACCACCAGTCCTGTTCAGAACAGAACTGGTGGCCTGAATATTTTGTGTCTACTAACTATTGACTACTTCAGCGCGATTTTCGCACGGCGGATTTTTTATGCGTGCTTCATGCGCCGGAAAGCGGCATGAGCCAGTTGTGCGGGAGAAGCTTTGCCAAAACGCGATAGAATTTGTAAAAACCGCGCGGCGTATAGACGGCGCGCCCCTTTTGAGCCTTTTTGAGCGCGGTTTTTGCCACCTTTTCCGGATCGCAATAGGGCAGGCGCTCAAAGGTTTTCGACGCGCCGTTTTCGATACCCGCGACCGGCAGAAATTCCGTCGCCATCGGACCGGGGCAGACCGCCAAAACGTTGATGCCGCGCGGCTTCAGTTCTTTGCGCAGCGCGGTGGAAAAGCTGAAAACATATGCCTTTGTGGACGAATAGACCGTGAGCCGCGTGTTGGGCACAAAGGCGGCAATGGAGCAGACATTGAGAAGAAAGCTGCCCTTTTGCATATACGGCAAAATAAGCGTCGAGAGCACCGTCAGTGCACGGCAGTTGAGATCCACCATGCCCGCAGCAGCGGTGCCGGGCACGTCGGCGACGTTGCCGAGCTTGCCGAAGCCCGCATTGTTGATGAGCGCCTTCACCTGCGGTTTTTCGGCTTCGAGCAGCGCTTGAAGCGCCGCAAAGCTCTCATCCTTTGTCAGATCCAGCGGCAGGATGCGCACCGTTCTTTGCGGGTGTGCGGTGGCAAGTGCCTCGAGCCGCTCGCGGCGGCGGGCAATCACCCAAATTTCATCGGTCGGGACATCGGCGCAGAGTGCTTCGAAAAAAGCCTTTCCGAGTCCCGAGGATGCGCCGGTCAAAACGGTAACGGTCATGAAAAGTCCTCCTTACTTAAAACGGCGGATGAGCGCCCTTATCTGTTCGGTGAACGCAGCGGTGTCCTTGTTGGAAATGCCGCGGCTGCCTTTGGCGACCGCCAAAAGCTCGTTTGCCGCTGCGACCAGCGTTTCATACAGTCTTGCCGCGCGGGAATCGCCGGTGCGGGGCGACGCCTTCACGGGAACGCCCGCATCGTCGTTGAGCACCGTGTCGGTGAGCAGGTCATAGCTGTTGCCGCTGTAGGGGGCGATCGCCTTGCAGCCGTAGTCGGCGTGCAGGGTGTCCCGCAGCGCCTCGCAGGCAGCGGGGTCGCCGTGGTTAACAAACACGGTCTGCGGGCGTTTTTCGAACGCCTCAAACCATTTGAGCAGCCCGTTGCGGTCGGCGTGACCGCTCGTGCCGTGCAGGGCGGCGATCTCCGCTTTGACGGTGACATCCTCGCCGAACAGGCGCACGACCGTCGCGCCGTCGAGCAGCTTTCTGCCGAGGGAGTTTTCCGCCTGGTAGCCGACGAACAGAATGAGGTTTTCCGGCTTCCACAGGTTGTGCTTCAGGTGATGGCGGATGCGCCCCGCCTCGCACATACCGCTGGCGGAAATGATGATCTTCGGGCGGTCGTCGAAGTTGATCGCCTTGGACTCGTCGCTCGTCACCGACAGGATGATGCCGGGGAACCAAATGGGGTTGACGCCGCGATTTATCAGTGCCGTCGTCTCCTCGTCAAAGCAGACGGGGTCGCATTGCAGGAAGATCTGTGTGGACTCCACGGCGAGCGGGCTGTCGATATAGACGGGGAAATTGCCGTATTTCTGCAGCTTGCCGCTTTCCTTGATTTCCCGCAGGGCATACAAAAGCTCCTGTGTTCTGCCGACGGCAAAGGACGGAATGATGACGCTGCCGCCGCGCGCAAAGGCGCGGTCGATGCAGTCAGCAAATTCCTCGACGGTATTGCCGCTGTGCTTCTCGTGAAGACGGTTGCCATAGGTGGACTCGATCAGCAGATAGTCCGCGTCCTTCACAGTCTGCGGATCCTTGATGATGGGCTGATGGGTGTTGCCGACATCGCCGCTGCACACCAGTTTTTTTGTGACCCCGTTTTCGGTCAGCCAAAACTCGATTGCCGCCGAGCCGAGCAGATGCCCGATGTCGGTGAAGCGGATGCGCAGATCCTCCGAAACGGTGTATTCCGTGTCATAATTGCAGCGTCTGAAGAGCTTCACCGCGCCCTCGGCATCGTTGATGTCGTAAAGCGGCTCGATCGGCGCATCGCCGCTGCGCTTTGCCTTGCGGTTTTTCCATTCCGCTTCCATTTCCTGGATGTGTGCGGAGTCGCGCAGCATGATGGCACAAAGATCGGCGGTGACCGCCGTGGCATAGATTCTGCCCTTGAATCCGTCGCGATACAGTCGCGGCAGCATACCGGAGTGATCGACGTGGGCGTGGGTGAGAAACACGGCGTCGATCATGGACGCCGCGATCGGCAACGGGATGTTTTCATAGAGATCGCGTCCCTGCTCCATGCCGCAGTCGATGAGATAATGGCAGCCGCCAAGCTTCAAAAGCGTACAGCTGCCGGTCACCTCGTGGGCGGCGCCGATAAAGTTCAGTTGCATAGTGAAAGCCCCCTTTTAAGACTATTATAGTCAAAAGACGGTGCGCTGTAAAGGAAATTATAGGATGCCCGTGAGGAAAATTTCCAGTCCGATCAGAATGAGAATGACACCGCCGAGCATGGTGGCTTTGCCGGAAAAGCGCATGCCGAAGCGCATGCCGAGGAACAGTCCGCCGATGCAGATGCCGAACGTGACGACGGAAATGAGCAGCGCCGCCGTGAGCGCGTGCCAAAAGTCATATTCCGCGATGGTGAAGCCGACCGAGAGCGCGTCAATAGAGGTGGCGATGCCCTGCACCAGCAGTCCGCCGAAGCTCACAGCTTCCGCTTCTTCCGCCTCGCCGCCGTGAATGCCCTCGATCAGCATTTTGCCGCCGATGAACAAAAGCAGTGCCAGCGCGATAAAGGGAATGCATTTTTCAAAGGTACAAAAATACTGCACGATGGTGTGCACGCACACCCAGCCGAGCAGCGGCATCGCTGCCTGAAAAGCACCGAAGGTGCCCGCGATCGTGCACATTTTTCCCGCGCCCATGTGCGGCGCACGCAGACCGTTGGCGAGGGAAACCGAGAAAGCGTCCATCGCAAGACCGACACCGAGCAGTATTGCGTTGACAAAAAACATGACATTCCAATCCATACCCCGAAACCCCCAAAAATGAAAAAAGATGCGGCGCTGGCCACATCGGCAAAAAGAAAAGAGCCCATGTGGAGCGGTCGCTGCACATGAGTCTCGCAATTTAAGGCAGAGCCAGGCGAAAACGCCAGTATGTTGATCTCCGCCGCGTGAAAACCACGCTTGCTACTCCCTCAAGGATACTTTACCGCATGGTAGCATACTACGCGCGATTTGTCAAGAATAAAACAAAAAAGCCAAAAAGGGGTTGCAAAAATGCGGCGGATGGTGTACAATACGGGATGTTCCGTATCCGCCCGTGGCGAAATTGGATATCGCAGTGGATTCCGATTCCAAAGGCTGGGGGTTCAAGTCCCTCCGGGCGGGCCAAAAAAGAGGATGTCGCTTTTGCGGCATCCTCTTTTTTAGCCCGAAGGGCGCAGAACCCCCACGCAATTTTGCGTCGCAAAATGCAGCACTTTTCCGAGAAAGCATGAGAAAACGGAGGCAGACGGCAGCAACGGGAAAGTGCCGTTCAAGTCCCTCCGTGGCGAGGGCTCTCAGGGTGCAGAACCCCCACGCAATTTTGCGACGCAAAATGCAGCGCTTTTCCGAGAAAGCATGAGAAAGCAGAGGCAGATGGCAGCAACGGGAAAGTGCCGTTCAAGTCCCTCCGTGGCGGGGGCTCTCAGGGCGCAGAACCCCCCACGCAATTTTGCGACGCAAAATGCAGCACTTTTCCGAGAAAGCATGAGAAAACAGAGGCAGATGGCAGCAACGGGAAAGTGCCGATCAAAGTCCCACCGTGGCGGCGGCTCGGAGGGCGCAGAACCCCCCCGCAATTTTGCGACGCAAAATGCAGCACTTTTCCGAGAAAGCACGAGAAAGCAGAGGCAGATGGCAGCAACGGGAAAGTGCCGTTCAAGTCCCACCGTGGCGGGCCAAAAAGAAACGACGATTTTCGAAAGAAGATCGTCGTTTCCTTTTGGTTCTCTTCACTTTTCACTCCTTCGTTCTTCTCTCTTCTCTCAAATCGTCGTTTCCAGAGAATAGATAAGCGAGAACAGAGAAGAGAAAAGGTAGCTTTGCTGCGCAAAGCAGATTTATAGAAAAACCTGTCATGATGGCCGGTAAAATTTTTAATGAAAAATGAAACTGCTTCGCTAATGAATATTGCATAATGAATAATGTAAACCGTCTCCCGGCATATTTCCCCGTGCTGCGGGCATCCTACATCATGACTATGTGAAAAAGGAGACGGGAAAATGTCAGAAATGTTTTGTTTTCAGTGTCAGCAGACGGCGGGCAACAAAGGGTGCGTGCGCACGGGTGTGTGCGGCAAGCAGCCGGAGACTGCCGATTTACAGGACACGCTTATTTACGAGCTGATCCGCCTGGCGGAGGCGGCACGTCTCAGCGGCAGGCGCTCCGATACGGCACGGCGGCTGCTGATCGACGGGCTGTTTACGACACTCACCAATGTCAATTTCGACAATGCGGCGATACGGGCATTTACCGACCGCGTGATCGCGGAGCGGGAAGCGCTCGGCGGCTATGACGGCGAGCTGGCGGAGCTGTGGAAAGGGGACAACGACACCGTCTCCCTGCGCTCGACGCTGCTGTTTGGCATGAAGGGCATGGCGGCATATGCTCACCACAGTCTGAACCTAGGCAAAGAGGACGAGGAAGTGACCGAGTGGTTCTATAAAGGGCTGTGCGCCGTCAACAGTGCACACACCGTGGAAGAATGGCTGGCACTCATCATGGAATTCGGACAGGTCAACCTGAAATGTATGGCGCTTCTCGACAGCGCCAACACCGACGCTTTCGGCGATCCCGTGCCGACACGGGTGAACGTGGACATCAAAAAAGGCCCGTTCATTGTGGTGTCGGGACACGATCTGCGCGATCTTCATGAGCTTTTGGAGCAGACAAAGGACACCGGCATCAATGTTTACACCCACTGTGAAATGCTGCCGGCGCACGGCTATCCGAAGCTGAAGGCGTTTCCGCATCTTGCGGGCAATTTCGGCACGGCATGGCAGAGCCAGCAAAAGGAATTTGAAGACATCCCCGCGCCCATCCTGTTCACCACCAACTGCCTGATGCCGCCGCGCGAAAGCTATGCCGATCGGGTGTATACGACCTCGGTCGTGGGCTATGAGGGGCTGACGCACATTGCTGCCGATGAAAACGGACACAAGGATTTCACGCCGCTCATCAAACAGGCGCTGGCGCTCGGCGGCTATGAACACGACCGCAGCATGAGCGGCATCAACGGCGGGCATATGCTGACGACGGGCTTTGCCCACAACGCCGTTTTGTCGCACGCGGAACAGCTCATCTCCGCTATCAAATCGGGTGCGGTGAAGCACATCTTCCTTGTGGGAGGCTGTGACGGCGCGCATCCCGGCAGAAACTACTACACGGAATTTGTCAAGCAGACGCCGATGGACTCACTGGTGCTGACGCTTGCCTGCGGCAAATACCGTTTCAATGACCTCGACCTCGGCGAGATCGGCGGACTGCCCCGCATTTTGGACATGGGACAGTGCAACGACGCCTACAGCGCCATCCGCGTGGCGGCAGCGCTGGCGGAAGCGTTCGGGTGCGGCATAAACGAGCTGCCGCTGACGCTGGTGCTTTCGTGGTATGAACAGAAAGCGGTTTGCATTTTGCTGACGCTTTTGTCGCTCGGTATCAAAAATATGTATCTCGGTCCGACGCTGCCGGCGTTCATGTCGGAAACGGTGGTGAAGGTGCTGGTGGACACCTACGGTCTGCAGCCCATCACGGCGCCGGAACAGGATATGGACGCCATCCTGCACAGAGGATGAAAAGAAGCCCGCCAACCGACAGGTTGGCGGGCTTCATCCATACTATCATGATCAGTTGATGGGCTTGATCGGCGACCAGCCGGTGTTGTCGTCATATCCCACCGTGGTGGTCGCGCCCTTTTTGGTGGTGGTTGTGGTGGGCTTGGCGGTCGTTGTCGTGGGCGTCGAAGCGGTCGGCTGCGTCGGCGCCGTCGTGACGGGTTCGGTCACGACCTCGGTCACGGGCTGCTTGTTCTTGTCGGTCACGGTCTTGTTGTCCTTATCGGTCACAACGCGGGTCACAACCTCGGTCACGGGCTTTTTCTCCTTGTCGGTGACGGTCTTGCCGCCCTTTTCCGTGACCATACGGGTCACGGGCTTGCCGGTGGTCGGGATCAGATCCTCAATGCCCACCTCGCCGACGGCGGTAGTGGTGCTGCCGCTGTCGGCGGCAGCCGTCGTTGTCGTTGTCGCATCCGTCTGCGGGCCGTTTGCCGGTTCTTTCTTGCCGCATGCCGTGCAGGTGAGCAGCAGGGAAAAGAGGATAGCCAAAAGCGCGCCTTTTTTCATGAGGATACCTCCAAAAATTTTATTCTGCTTCCTGCCCGACAGCCGTCACGATGAAGTGACCGTCTGTTCTGCGCAGGACATATACCTGTGAAAAGCTCGCCATGTCCGGCGTGGGGTCGATGTTTTCGCCGTGCTCGTCCACCTTCAGATCGTTCACCGATACATAGGCGACCTTCACGGCATAATCTCCGCCGTTGCGGCGGATGGTGTCGATGACCGGCTGATACAGCGAGTTGGTGAAGTTGAACGGCACATAATAGCACGCGTTTTTCTCGCTGTATTCCAGATCGTCGTCTGCAAGCGAGCGGTTGTGCAAAACAGCATCGTTGCCGAACAGATAGTGATAGGCGTCCTCGACCTCCTTCACCGCGACGATCAGTCTGCCGTTGCCGTCCAGCTCATAGGCGGTGTTGTCGTCCTTTTCGCGCAGCATGCGGATACGCTCGGTGTTGATGATGCGCCAGACCGCCGCCTGCAGCAGCTCGTCAAGGTCTTCCTCATTGACATCGGAAAACTCCGGCGTCGGGTTATAGGTCGTGAGCGGCTGCAGGAAATAATAGGCTTCCTCGCGCAGCGCCGTGTCGTCGGTGAGGTTGCGCACCACCTGCACGCCCGCGGAAACCACAGCGACCGCGCCGATCACCGCCAGAATGCTCATGATGAACCCCAGCGGCGCCGCAAAGGCAAATCTGCCGCGCCGCTTGCCGTTTTTGCCGTAGCGTGCGCGTTTCTCCTCCTGCTTTTTGCGCATCTTCCGACCGTAGGCAAGCAGCTCCTGCCGCTTTTGCTCGGCGCGCTGCGCCCGCTTTTCTTCCTTTTTCTGTTTCTTATCCGCCTTTTTCTCTGCGGCGATCTCCTTGCCGTCCCCGGTCTCGGGGACGGTGCTTTTTTCTATATCTGCCATACGTTAAACTCCCGATTGAAATTCTATAAGTATCTTCAGTATACCATATCTTACGCGCCTTGCCAACCGTTTTTTCTGAAATTGTGCAGAGTGCGCAAAACAAGGGAACCTAAATTGGCGGAGTTGTCAAAAAGGTAAATATTTCTCACAAATTCGTATTGACAAATTGCGATAGGGTGACTATAATGGTTTGTGAATTTTGAACACAATTACACATAGGGGGTGCTGGGAGGCGAACGGCGTGTACAATGTGATACGCAGTATACACACGTCGGACGACGGCGTGGTATACGAAAGCTACGGCTTAGCCGCAGGCGGCAGAGAAATTGCGGACCTGTCCCTTGACCGTGCGGCGGTCGGGGAGCTGGCGGCACTGTGTAACCGGCTGGCGGTGCCTGCGGTGTGCATCGGGGAGATTGCGGAGGACTTTTTGGCAAAGCCATGAGGTCCTCCGCTTTCTTGATTATCAGAAGGTAGATTTGCCGATCCACGCAAAAATCACGCCATAAATTGCCGATTTTGACACATTGCACAAAAAGAGCATATGGATAATGGCTATTATGCTAAATTTACCAAAAAACATTGAAAAAACCGTGAACATGGTGTATGATACTGGTAGATATTTGTACACATGTCATGACTGCGCCCTTTTTTGCGGTAACGACAACGATCTTCGGCGTTTCGTCCAAAACCGCTCCCGCGTTTTTTGTGATAAACACGGAGATTTGCCGACAAAGACGCTGCAAGACGGTACGATATCCCAGCACACACAGATCGCTGTGCGAGCAAGAGAGAAAAGCGCACGGTCAGAAATTTCAGTGTAAAGGAGAAAGCGGTATGAAAAACACGATCTCTATGTACAAACGCTTCGGTGCAATGGCATTGTGCCTGGTGCTTTTGTGCGGCGTGATCATGAGCACAATGGTTTTTCCGGCTGCGGCGGCTCCGTCGTCGGTCAAGACCTTTGCTGCCGACTTCGGCGACCTTGCCAAATTGGTGGACAGCGCCAGCTATCAGAACGGCGCCTACACCTCCAAGGAAACCGATACCACTATCAACGAATGGGTGAATAAACGCTTCGGCATTTATTCCAACCGAGAGGGCAGCGGCTACTGGACGCTGGCATATCTCGGTCAGGAGTCGAATGCCTATAATCCCGGCGACACCTGGAGCGGCAGCTGCAGTTGGGAAATTCTGCAGACAGGCTATCTGCAGCACACGACCAATCAAGCCGCGGGCGGCGGTCAGATGCTGAGAAAGAGCCAGACGCTCACCGTGAAAACGGAATCCGGCTCCCTGGCGCTCCTCAAGAACTTTGAGGCGTCCATGGTGTTCAACAAAGCGGACAACAACAATCTTGCTTCTGTTTTCATTTCTTTCCATGAAAGCGATCCCGGCCGAGTGAACACGGCCGAGGGCAAGCAGGTTACCAGCGGCAACGAAATGGTGATCGTCGGCAATGCTGTCGGCAAGTACGGTGAATCCGGCGACGACGGCATCATTCTCGGCAATGTTGCGACGGCGATCACGAACGACATCACCAAGCATACCCTCTTCTCGAGCACGCTCGATAACAACACCGACTACCGTCTGACGGTCAAGGTGGTGGGCACGCAGCTTACCGCGACGGTTGCGAAAGCGGACGACGGCACCGTCGTCTACAACGGCACCACAACCATCAAGGCGGGCGAGGGCTACCTCTCCTTCGGTGCGTCTAACTATAAGCGGCAGATCAAGAGTGTCTCCGTGACCGAGCTGGACGAGAGCGGCAACCCGGTGGCGTTCGGTACGAACACGCCGCTGCCGTACAGCACGTTCGACTTCGATCCGGCGGACATGACCAAGCTGTATAAATACAGCGGAGGCTATTGGACCTTCACCGACAGCACCGACAGCAACGCAACGCTGTATCGTAATGCTGTCAGCGAGAAGTTTAATACATATTATAATAACGAAGGCACCTATAAGCAGACGAAGGGCATCGGGTATAAGGCTGCCTATGACGGACAGACGAACAACTTTGCCAACTTCAACACGCACCTCTTCGGCAGTTATCTGCAGAGAAACACGGCGAACATCACCGGCAACGAGGCAATGCGCCTCATTTCTTCGCTGGTTCCGAAGAACGGCGACGGCGTGAACTATTGCTATAAGAACTTCGAAACCGATCTCACGTTCTATTTTGAAAACGAGAACACCGACACCAATGTTGCAAGCGGCGGTGCGGTCATCGGCTTCCGTCAGCAGACGCCGGGCAGATTTGCCACCGGTTGGTACGGTCTGGCGCAGGACATGGGCTTCCTGTTCGTCAGCAGAACGGGCATGACGCTTGCCGCGGGCAAGGACATTGTCGCAGGCCTCAAGGATGCCAACGACATGTATAACCACAACGCGACCGCGACCTTCGGCACGGCGCTTCCCTCCAAAACCCCGCTGAACATTTCGCTGCGCGTGGTGAATGCGGAAGCCACCGTCAAGATCACCAACAAGCAGAGCGGCGCGACGCTGTATGAGACGGCGACCCCGATCGCCATCAATTATGATAATGCCGGTGCGGTCGCCTATGGTGTCACATCTAGCGGCCATGATATCGGTGCGATCAGCCTGACGCATCTTGACGATGCGGGCAACCCGATCGACATCGACAAGCAGACCAAAGAGGAAAAATCGGCAAAAGCGGAAAAATTCCGTCTTTCTCTCAGCGATATCACGCCGTATGTAAACGATAAGTATGTTGTCGAAGGCGAAAACTATCCATACAATTATATTTCGCTTTCCAAGCTCCCCGCAGTGGAAAACCTGCTGAAATCGAGACTTGCGTTCTACTTCAACCATGAAGGCTCCTTCTACGGTGAGGTTGAGCCCTCCGGCAACGCCGGCGGCGCTGCGGGCTCGGGCAACTGGATTCTGTATTCCAACAAATGGCTGCAGCGCAGCGATTCGCAGAATTGGGGCGAGCGCGTGCGCCAGATCAACTCTTTTATCCCGAAGGATAAAAACGGTTCGATGGCGCAGCTCAAGAACTTCACGGCGTCCTTTGACTATCGCTTTGAATCGTATGCCAATGGCGACGGCGCCATGCTGATCGGTTTCCGTCAGAAGACGCCCGGCAAGTTTGTCAACGGTTATAACGCGATGAACACCGAGCAGGCGCTCATCGCCATCACGCCGAACTCCATCGGCGTTGCAGGCGGTACGGACATCACCAAAGAGAAGTTCTACACCTACAATCAGCTGGAGGATACATTCGACGAAAAGCTGCCGCAGGAAGTGCACGTGGAGATCACGGCGATCGGCAAGAAGGTCACCGTCGAGATCAGCAGCATGAGCGGCAACAGCCTTTATAAAAAGGAATACACCGTTAATTATACTGAAAAGGGTTACCTTGCGTTCGGTGTCGGCGCGACCAGCGGCAACTACGCTGAGCTGAACATCACTCGCCTGGACGAGGTCGGCATGCCGACCGACTTCACCGAAGCGGCATGGCAGGATGAAGCGTTTGCCGACGGCAAGCTCCGCTTCTCTGCCGACTTCAAGAACCTGGCGAACCGCGTGGATTCCTTCACGAACGGCAGCTACCGTCCGTCGAGCACGGACGACGCCATCAACCGCTACATCCGCACCAAGTTTGACCTGCGCTTTGAGCGCGAGGGCAACATGTCCGAGCGCAGCTATCTCGGTCAGTCCAGTGCGGAGATCGAGCCGAAGGAAGCGGATAAATACGCCGGCGTGTCCTACTGGACGATCGGCGAAGCAGGCTATTTGACCCGTTCCAACGACGGCGGTATCGGCGGCGAGATGCTGCGCAAAGCGGAAATTCTCGTTCCCAAGACCATCACCGGCAGCGTTGCCACGGTGCAGAACTTCGAAGCGGAAGTGGTCATTCACGACCAGCGGCACCGGAAGGGCGCTGTGACGCTTTCCTTCCGCACCGATTCCCTGGCGCAGGTTTCCCAGGGGTGGAAGAATGTGTATGACGGTCAGCAGCTGGTTGCGGTCGGTGTTGACCACAACGGCGACGCCGGCATCGTCAACGGCGGCGGCAGCGAGATCGGCGGCAGCCGAAATGACGGTCCGTATATGTACGTCACCGACAAGGTGGCTGCGCTGAAGACGGTCACCGACTATAAGCTGATCGTCCGCGCTCTCGGCGAGGACATCACCGTCAAGGTCACATCCCTCGACGGAGCCACCGAATACTACAGTGCCAGCAAGAAAGCGGTCATCAACCGCAAGGGCTATATCTACCTCGGTGTGACCAACAGCGAGCGTTCGATCGCGAAGATCACCATCACCGAGCTGGATGCAAGCGGCAATGTCATCAACTTCGGTGCAAACACGGCGGAAACCACCGACAGCGGCGACTTCAAGTTCAGCACGCGGGACATGATCCCCTTTGAGAACAACAAGTACGTTACCGGCGGCGATCCGTGGTATAACTTCGTCGAAAAATACGGCGACAAAGCCGAAGCGGATGCTTCGACGCTGATCAACTACATCGACAATAAGTTTTCCATCTACTACAACAATGAGGCCGATTATTATCCGATGGAAGCGGGCGTCAAGGCGGCGTACCCCGATCAAAAGAGCAATTTCGGCTATTTCAGCGGTGTCTATGAGAACCGTTGGCTGCAGCGTCCTACGGAAGCGGTCGGCGGCAGACAGATCTTCCGTCTTGTCACCTCGCTTGTGCCGCGCAACAGCGTGACCGGTGAGGAGCTGACCTTCAAGAACTTTGAAACCAGCTACAAGGTGCGTTTCGAGGGCGGCAGCGACGAAAAGAGCTCGTCGATTTTCGGCTTCCGCCAGCAGATCCCGGGCAAGTTTAATGACAGCTATTGGAAGATCACAAAAGAGCAGGCGTTTGTCAGCATCACCCGCGAGGGTGTGACGGTTGCCGCCGGTGACAGCATCGTCAGCAAGATGAAGGTCGAGAACGGTGCGCATCGGCCGGATACGGGCGATATGTACAACGACCATCAGACGGCGAAGTTTGAGACGCAGCTACCCCAGAACATCAAGGTCAACGTCAGAGTCGTCGGCTCCGACGTCACCGTGAAGATCACGAACGAGGGCGGCAGCACCACCTACTATGAGGGCACCACGCAGATCGACTATGACAAGACCGGTTATCTTGCCTACGGTATCGGTTCTGCGGCAGGTAACCTCGCCGACATCAACATCACCCGCTTGGACGATGAGGGCAACCGCATCGACATCAACGGCTCTGAGGGTCCGGTCGGCTGCACATGGGATACGACGCCCACGCGCTACAGCCAGCTGGCAAACTCCACAACCAACCCGGTTGCGGGCACCTTCAAGGATGTCTATTATCACGCCATGCAGGACGGCAAGCCGGTGCGCATGACGGAAACGCTTGATAAGCACTGGGAGCTGAACAACGAGACCGGCGTGCTGATGCGCAAGAACGATCTCTCCGACAATGCGACCGCGAACGTGTCCATGATCGCGATGAGCCATGAAGGCAGCAAGATGAAGCTCGAAAACTTCGATGCCATCTTCAAGCTGCGCTTCGACGAAACCAAGGCCGGCACTTTCTGGGTGACGGCGCGGCAGACGGATGAAGCAGGCTGCGGCAAGGTCGTCACCACCCCGGGCAACACCGATTACCTGAGCGGTCAGGTTGCGGTCGGTCTCTCGGTCGGCGGCAAGATCACCATCGCGACCGGCGACGGTAAGGCGGTGGAGCTTGCAGGTCCGACGGCGGGCACGCCGAGCGGCGACTACACGCTGCGCGTGAAGCTGTCCGGCAACCGCGTCACGGTGTACCTCAACGGTACGGCGCGCGGCTCCCGTACGGTGAGCGCAAAGAACGCGGGCTATCTCTGCTTCGGTTATTCCGGCGCAGAACAGGGGCTCTCCTCTGTGCGCATCACCAAGCTCAATGAATACGGTGCGACGGTGGATCTCACCACCAACTATACCGGCACCGAAACGCTCCCCGCCATCTCCGTTCTGGTGAACGCGGACGTTGCTTCCCTCAATCTGCGGACGCAGGTCGAAGTGAAGAGCGACAACGGCAACGCCAAGAGCGATGTGTTCTGGGATATGTCGACGGTGGATCTCACCACCGAGGGCGACTATAACCTCATCGGTTATCTGAAGAACACCAACGGTGTCCGCGCGGTGCAGAAGGTGTATGTCGGCGCGTATGACCGTGACAACACGGTGAAATACGGCTTTGACTCCGCCGGTGAGCTCGACGACTTCGACACCTACTTCCTGCCGGAAGCGCAGACGTTCAACAACCCGGCGATTTACGTCAAGGGTACGGAAAACGATACCTTTGAAGTGTCGAACGGCAAGCTGAAATATCGCAACACTTCCCTGCGTCGCGATGCCAAGCAGCTGGAAGCCGGCTTTGAGCTCGGCGGCTCGCAGTGGAAGGACACGACCAAATGGAGCGGCTATTCCTCCAACTTCGGTATCGCGCTTCTGAAAACCAGAACCTATAAGAACTTCATCCTCGACATGGACTTCACCAGCTCCGGCAGATGGACGCAGGTCGGCTTCGGCGCTCAGGGCGGCGCGGACGGTACATACGGCACCCAGGTAAAGGGCGGCTACACCTTCCACGTCGAATATAACGGCGGCAGCGGCACGGCGAACATCATCCAGTATCTGGAGTCCACGGGTAAGCACGCTAACAGCCCGCGTGGCGAGGCGTTCCCGGTCTTCAAGTCCGGCTCGCATCACTATCGCATCATTGTTTCCGACGGCATCGCGTATTTCTACTGCGATGATAATGCCGATCCGTGGGTGGTCGAGCTCGGCGATAAATACACCGGCGGCTATATCTACCTCGGTCTGAACGACTCGTCGCACACCATCGACAATCTGAAGATCGTCGATCTGGATGCCAAGGAAATCGACCTTGTCGGCATCAAGACGCAGGTGAACGACGTCACAATCGACCGTTCCAAGGGCGAAAGCATGCCGGCGCTGCCGAAGTCGGTCATCGCGGTGGACAGCAAGAACAACGAGTATCCGCTGATGACGGCGTGGAACAACAGCGAATACCGTTCCTATAAGGACGGACGCTTCGACTTTGTGGCTTCCTTCAAGGGCTTCCACAACATGAACCTCTCGAGCAGCCTGGCTGCTTCGCTGACGGTTAGCAATAGCATCAACGGCGACTTCGATCCGACAACGACGATGAAGTATTACTTCGATCACGACAATGATCTTCTGGACTTCACCGCCTACTATTCGCAGCAGCAGGAGAAAGCGGGCTACTGGAAGAACGCCCCCGATTCGACCGACTACTGGACGGGATACGACGGCGAGCTTGTGAAAGCCGATGCGCCGACCGACAAGTGGAAGATCGTCAACGGCAAGCTCATGACGAACTATGGCTATAACCCCGGCGGCTACGGTGGCGCTTCCTATGGCAAGGGCGTGTCGACCCTGATCCTCAACGACCTCAACCTCTTCAACTTTGAGATCCAGGTGGACTTCAAGCAGGGCGCGAACTTTTGGTATAACGCCGTAGCGGTCGGTGTCAATGACCCGACGAAGTTTATTGCCACTTGCGAGCAGGGTATCCACGCGATGCCCGACGGATCGGGCACCGCTGTGCATTTTAACCGTGACAACGGCGCAGGCGCCTATATCCATCTGGAGAATGAGGGCTTTGTCAACTTCCGCGGCGGCGTGGATACCAGAGATGGTATCCTGCGTGTCACGGAGGACTTGACCAGCAACGACTTCATCGCCACCTATGACCCGTCGAAGGAGCATCACATGACGATCCGCGTCATCGACGGAACGGTGATGTTCAAGATCGACAACTCCGACACCTTTGCCGCAGAGCTGACCGGCGAGACGATCGGCGGCTATGTCGGTCTCAGTGCCTACGGCAACCAGGGAACGTTCTCAAACTTCCAGATCACCGCTCTCGGCGATAACAACGAGCCGACACCGCTGGCAACGGCGGAACGTGGCTTTGCTCCCGAAGCCAAGCCCGATGATTACATCGGATGGCAGCCGAGCAGCTCCGGCTGGGTCTTCAAGTGGGGACCGGAGTATGAGGAGTAAGCTCCTCTAAACTAAGGCAGGACCGTGCCGCCCGCGTGGGCGGGCGGCACGGATAAAAATAACGAAAAATTCTGAGAAAGAGGTTTGACAGTATGAGTAAAAAACTTTTAGCACTTTTGCTCGCAGCGTTGATGACCTGCTCTGTTTTCGCCGGCTGCTCGACAACCAAAGAGGTTATCATCAGCGACGATCCGGACACCACCACCGCTGACGACGGGGCGGATCCGGACAATCCGGACAATCCCGACGACAACAACAACGACAACAACGATAACAACGAAAGCGGCAAATCCCACAAGAAGACGAAAAAAACGAAAAAAGCCAAAAAGACCACTGCCGGCAAGACCACCAAGGCGCGCAATGGCAAAAAAGGCCCCGAGACCTTGAAGTTCACGCCGGCAGCCGACAAGGGCGCCAACTATTCGGTCAAGGGCACGGTCAAGATCGCGGTCGACACCGTTCGTCCGACCGACTTCCAGGCAATGTTTGACGTCATGGAGCAGCTGTATCCCAACGTGACGATCAAGATGGACAAATGGACGCATACCACGAACGACGATGGTCGTGAATATCTCATCAGAACCATGAAGACCGGCACCACCGCCGACATCATGTGGGACGAAGCCGGCGAGATGCCGCGCTATATCAAAGAGGGCTGGGTCCGCCCGATCACGAAGTATGTCAACGCTGACCCCGAGGGCAGCAACCTTCCTGCGAACCTGAAAGCGGACTACACCTTCGGCGGCGCGCTGTATGCCGTGCCGCACCAGGCGACCTTCGAGCTCGTCGCCGTGAACACCACGCTGTATGAGAAGCTGGGCGGCAAGGCGAGCGACCTCGAGAAGTATCGCAACCATCCGTGGAGCTGGGAGCAGTATTGTGCGCTGCTCGACCTCGGCGCCGAGGGCTTTGCGAAGAAGATGTGCGTCGGCATCGAAGATCTGTTTGATGCCCACAACCGCTATGCCTGGTATGTCACCAGCAACAGCTCCAAGAAGTTTTCCGGTCTGGGCTTAAACTTGGACACCTATAAGTATGAAGACAACATCTACCAGAATGGCGCAAAGGAATTCCGCAGACTGCGCGTGAAGACCCAGGGCATCGAGGGCTGGTACAGCGAACAGCAGGGTCTGCTCAAGAGCCAGCTTGGCTATTCCTCCAGCTACAGCGTTCTTTGGGAAGCCGGCAAGGCGCTTGTGGAAGACACCCTGACCGTGTATGTCGACAAGTGGCACAACCTGAGCTTCAAGTATGTCACCATGCCGACTCCCAGCAAGAACGGCAACCTCATGATGCACATCGACCAGTGCTTCATCACCTCCAACTGCTCCGATGCAAACATGGACGCTGCGTTCCAGCTGCTCCGCTTCATGAGCTATTCCACCAACGGCAACCTGGCGCGTCTGTCCATGTATGAGCCGGAGAATGCCAAGCTGTACAACTTGAATTCTCACGTCTACTATCCGACCACCAACAGCAAGGCGGTTGCCAACAAGTTCAACGGTCTGAAGATCGTGAACGCCACCGACAAGTATCTGCTTGCGAACGTCAAGAACTCCCGCCGTTTTGACGCGTTCAAGATCATTGCCGACGTCGTTGATAATCGCGACACCGCGAAGATCGGCACGGCTCTGAATGCCATCACCGACGGCAAGGACACCAGCGCTTCCGGCCTGAACGAGCCGATCAGCAAGTTCAACCAGCTGTCCGTGCAGTCCCAGAAGAATCTGCTGGCGGCGGTCGAAAAGCACAAGAAGGCGCATCCGTCCTGGTATTAAGTTTCAGAACACCTTGTGTTTTGACATGCCCGGTCGGCGTCCGGTTTCCCCGGACGCCGACCGATCCCGCAACCATCACGCGACCATTTGACCGCCGATGGCGGATCGCAACAGAGAAAGGCAGGTGAGGTAGTTGATGAGAAAGAAAATGGCACGACTTCTTGTTTGTGTCTGCTGCGTGGCGATGCTGTTCACGGCATTCGGCACGCTTGCCTATGCGCATGAGTTCGATACCAGCAAGGCTGCTTCGACCAAGCAACCCATACTGAAGGGCTATGCTTGGCAGCCGGTGACGAGCGTGACCGGCACGGAGCAGCAGGCAAAATATTTCGTGATCCATGCGAAAGCGGGAGAATACAGCGAGGATCTGTATATCTCGTTCCCGGAGGAGGGCGGTTTCCGCCTGCAGTCCAAGCATGAGTATCAGGAAAAGCTGGAAGTCAGCAACGTCGGCCTTTTTGAGCCGAAGTCCATCAAAACCATCGACTACAAAAGAGAGAGCACCGGTGCAATTATGATGTCCGGAACGGACGGTACCGTCGTGCGGTATCTGAAAGACGGTTCCGGCTTCAGCCTGGAAATTTATAACGCCAGCAACAAAAAGATTATTTATATCACCAACGGACAGATTGCATTCGCCTATAACCGCAAGGGCAAGATCCTGCGGACGATGGTGGAGATGCCGCTGGTGAGCAAGGAAGCCATGTATAACGGCTCCATGCGTTTCGCATCCGCGAACATCGTCGGCCACCATTTTTCGCTGACGAACACGGACTGCTGGTCTGCACATGACTATTCCTACGGCAATGTTCCGCTGTTTCATTCCAACCGCGGCTACTCGATTTGGTTCAACATGACCTATCCGGGCGAAGCGGACATGGGGGAGACCAACCCGAACAAATACAGCGTAAAATTGGACGGCGACAAGCTCGATTTCTATTTCTGGACCGGCGAGCCGCTGGACAACCTGAGAAAATACACCGCGATCACCGGCACCTCCGGCATGACCGAGGAATGGACCTTCGGTTTCTGGAGCGGCGCCATGAGCGCGGCGTTCGACGGCAGATACCATAAGAACGCCGAGCGCAACATGGAAATGCTGTTTGATGAGGTCTATAAGGGTAAGTACAATTTCTATCCCGAAGCCTTCTATGGTGAAGGTCAGAACTCGCAGAACGCAAACGGTTTGAGGTATTCGCAGCAGCGCGGTTCGAAAGTGCTTTATTGGTTCTATCCGGCATCGGGCTACGGCACGATGTCGGAATATCTTCCGGAAATGTCGAAGCCGACGCCGATTTTCGATGCGGACGGCAAATGCATTTCCACCGGTTATCCGTATAACTATGTCACACCGCTTCTGAAGCTGATGAATTTCTATTCCTTCAACGAGACCAACTGGTATGACTATTCCAACCCCTCGACCATTGAAGTGACCAAAGCGCGTCTGTGGCAGCTGTGGAAGTGGGGTCTGGCGGGCGCCATGATCGACTACGGTGAAAACCTGTCCTTCTCCGGCACCTGCTTCAACGGACTCTCCGGCATGGAGATGCACAACCTCAATTCCTACTACTATGCGAAGAACAGCAACATTGCCTGGACGAATTACTATTCCGAGAACACGGATAGCGGCAACGACTATGTACTGTTCCAGCGCTCCTCGGTTGCCGGTGCACAGTACTGGGTGACCAACTTCCTCGGCGACCAGAAATCGAATTGGGAAGGCTATCAAGCCGCCATCTATGACATGATCTCCATGGGCGCGGGCGGCTACAACCTCTATGGCGGCGACCTCGGCGGTCTCGGCGGCACGCCCGAGAACGACGTGTGGAACCGCTGGGTGGTGCTGTCCACCTTCTCGCCGTTTATGCGTCAGCACGGCAGCGACATTCATATGTCCACCAAGCACGGCATCACGGCAGAGGAAAACTTCGGCAAATATTACTATCTGCGCAAAAACATCCTGCCCAGCGTGATGAGCGCTGCCATGGACGCCAACCAAACCTCAAACCCGATCGTCAAGGGCATGGTGATGGCTTATCCCTACCAGCTGTGGCTGGGGGATGTCAACAACCAGTATCTGTTCTGCGACGACTTCCTGGTTTGTGCTGTGACGGAAGGCGGCCGGTATACGCAGACGGTATATCTGCCGAGTGGCCACACCTGGTATAACCTGTTCACCTATGACAAGATCAAAGGTGGCAACAAGCAGGGCGTCGAAGTGGAAGCGCCCGCCAACTTCATGCCGGTCTTTGTCAAGGACGGCGCTGTCAAAGCGATCAACCTGCCGGAAAGCATGAAGCTGACCGATGAGATGCATGATCCGGAAGACGCAAGCGAAGGACTGGAGTTTGATTTAGCAACGGAGAAAAAGCCGGCGCTGCTCATCACCCCGCCCGACAACGAGCGCTCTTCGACGATCTACACCAAGCAGGGCAAGTCCACCGATTTCCGTACATATGACTACACGACCGAAACCTACACCAGCACACCGGACGGTTCTTCCTTCACGGTGACGAGCGACGAGAAGAAATCCGACCGCCGCGCGGTGCTGGCACTGGGCGTGTGCGCGTCTGAGATCACGGTGGACGGCAAGAAGCTGGAGAGACTGGACCACATGCCGGACTACTACAACAGCGAAGTCGGCTACTATGTGGATCTCGACGGTCTCACCACCATCATGATGCCCGAAGCCTGGGAAAAGCTCACCATCGTCAAAGGCGAGGTCGGCTATACGCAGTTGCAGCTGGAAGCTATCGGCGGCGGCCGCGGTATCGAAAGCATGCTCAATGGGAGTCTCAATGACTACTATGAGCTGCCGCTGCGGAGAGGCGTTGACGGTGCGACCGAGGTAGCAATTGTCAGCGATGTGGTCAAGACGATCGGCGTGATCAAGGTCCGCTGGACCACCGGCTTTGCCGCGACCTATGACATCGAGTATTCTCTGGACGGCGAAAACTGGGATCTCATCGAGCCCACCGAGGAACAGAAATACATCATTGCTCCCGATGATGAAGAGGAGTATATCAAGTTCGACGGAGATCCCCACACCTTCACCGTCAGCGACGGCGGCATCGATGTTGTCAAGTTTGAGCCGGTCGAAGCCACCTACCTGCGGCTTGTGAAGCACCAGGACGGCGACACCCAGGCGTCCCCCGCCATCTATTCCTTCGAGGTCTATGAGCCGGACACCTTCACGACCATTCCGGTCGATGAAGATGACGACGATGAAGACGATGAAGACGACGGAGATCCGTGGGATCAGCCGGAACCGGACGACAACGGCGACGACAACAAGGAAGATGACAACAAGCAGACCAACGGCGGCAAGAAGATCAGAAAGCGCATCATCACCAGCTATTTCCCGACATGGGCAATCATTCTGATCATCGGCGGCGGTGTGCTGCTGGCAACCGGCATCGTGCTGTTCATTCTCCTGTTTGTCAAGCGCAAAAAGAAGAAGGAAGCCGAAGCCGCGCTGAGTGCGGAAGGGGACACTCCGACGGATTTTCCCAATCCGCCCACGGCATAAGTAAGTAAAAATACGGTCACGGTATCTCTCTTTTGAGACACTGCGGCAAAAACACCGAAACTCTGCGGCGCCGTCTGTCTGCATACCGGACAGACGGCGCTTGCGGGGGAGCGGTTTTCGACATTTTATGCGCTGTAATAAATGAATGTGCGGTTTTTCCGCCGTTTATGCAGTTTTTTGTTCCCCGGCGGCACGGGCGCCGCTTTTTATACACTGTGGATGTACTGCCAAAGCGGTGCGTCGCGAAATATTGCCGTTTTTGCGCCGGGTTTTCCGGTTTGCCGGAAAAACGGCGCTGCCAGAAATGGAAACCGACAGGTTTACTTTTAGCGGAGGTGAACAGAATGCTCAAAAAGAAGAAAGTCGTCAGTATGGTATTGGCACTGGCACTGGCCGTCGGAACGGTCACTCCCTGCCTTGCCGCCTCCGGAGAGTCGAACGGCAAAGCGAAATTGCCCTCGGGCGAGTCTCCCTACACTTCCTCTTCTGTTTCATCCTGGACCGATGAATCCGTTCTGACGGGTGCTTGGTCGCTGGATTGGGCGAAAGCAAAAATCAATGACAGTGCTGTCACAGTGAAGGACGGCACGGTGCAGCTGGATGCAAGATCCACTCTGACCTTTGAGGTGCCGATTGCAGAGAAAGGCACATACAAGATTGCTTTGAAATATTGCGCGAAGGATGCCCTGTATATGGACTGCCTTCTGGACATGACCGTGAACGGAGCAAAGGAGATCGCCTCGCTGCCGCTGCTTTGGGCGGACAGGTATTCCGTTTACGGCACGGATCGCAAGGGCAACGAGCTGGTGCCGGAGCAGTTGAGTGTTCCGCAACCGTATCTCGATTTCCTTGCGGATTATCATGACACAAATATGGACGATTTCACCTTTACCTGGGATGCGGGCGTGCAGAAGATCACGATGAGCCCCGAGTCGCAGGATGTGGTGCTTTACGGGATATATGTCTGCAAAGAGACGACGCTGCCGACCTATAAAGAGTATATGGCGGCGCATGCAGGCAAGGCGGATGCTGCGGACACGAAGATCATTGAAGCCGAGCGCTATATGGTCAAGTCCGACTCCTTCATCCGTGCTGTCTCGCAGAAGGATTCTGCGCTGTATCCGTATGATACCTATGCAAAGCTCTTGAATATCCTGGACGGCGGCTCGTTCTCAAGCGTCGGGCAGAAGGTGCTTTGGGAGTTTGAGGTGGACACGGACGGCTATTATCAGATCGGTATGCGGTATCTGCAGAATTCCGATACCAACAAGCCGGTCTTCCGCACCGTCGAGATTGACGGCAGCGTGCCGTTTGCCGAATGGAAAACGGTTGCGTTCGAAAACACCAAGACCAATAAATTTGACAACATTGTCCTTCCCGTGGACGGTGAGCCCGCAAAGGTGTATCTGACCGCCGGCAAGCACACGCTCGCGCTGGAAGTCACCATCGGGCCCTTTAAAGAAGTCTATGACGGCATTGTCAAGCTGATGGAGGACATCAATGTCTTCGGCATGGATATCCAGAAGCTGACCGCCGGTCAGTCGGATTCCAACCGTACCTGGAACATGGACTACTATATGCCCAATGCGGTGAACGATCTGCTGGCATTTGCGGATCGCATCGATGAGCTGTATAAAAAGCTCGAGGAGATCAGCGGCGCGGCCCCCAGCTACGCGGACAGCTTAAAGTATGCGTCGGAGACGCTGCGCAAGCTGACCGAGCGCCCCAATCAGATTCCCAACAAGTCTGATCTCATCAGCCAGGGCGACAACTCCTCGACCAAATATCTCGGCAACGTGCTTTCCAATCTGAACATGATGCCGCTGGCGATCGACCGTTTCTATATCGGCAACACGGATGATCTGCCGTCTGCACGCTCCAACATCTTCCGCTCTGTCGCCGAGTCGGTCAAGGCGTTTGTGTGGTCCTTCTCGGCGGATGCCGCCGAGGGCAGCTACACGGCGACCGGCGCGAACAAGAGCAAGGAGCTGACGGTGTGGATCAACCGCTCCGTGCCGTATGTGCAGGTGCTGCAGCAGATCATCGATGCCGACTATAACTCCAAATACGGCACGAACATCCAGCTGTCTATCATGCCCAACGAGCAGAAGCTGGTTCTCGCCAACGCGACCAAAACGAATCCCGATGTCGTGCTCAGCGCCGCCATCGGCACGCCGTTCAACTTTGCGGTGCGCGGTGCGGTGAAGAACCTCCTCGAATATGACGACTTCCTGGAGTTCTATCATCAGAACTACAATCTGCAGTCGCTGGTGCCGACCACCTTCAACGGCGGCGTCTACGGCGCGACCGAGACGCAGGACTTCTATGTTCTGTTCTATCGCAAGGACATCCTGCAGTCGCTTAACCTGTCCATACCGCAGACCTGGGACGATGTGAAGTATATGATGCCGACGCTTCTGCGCTATGGCATGAACTTCTATATCCCGCTGTCGATCAACACGTCCTATAAGAACTTTGCGATGACCAACCCGTTTGTGACGCAGAACGGCGCTTCCTATGTCTCTGCCGACGGCTCCACCGCCGCCTTTGACACCGATCCGTTCCTTGACGCCATGACGGAAATGACCGAGCTGTATGAGATCTACGGCATGAACAGTGCCGTGCCCAGCTTCTACAACAGCTTCCGCTACGGCGAGATTCCGATGGGCGTCTCCACGTTTGCCACCTATATCCAGCTGCAGGTGGCAGCGCCCGAGCTTGCGGGCAAGTGGGGCATCGCTATGGCACCCGGCACGAAGCAGGCGGACGGTTCCATCCTGCGCTATCAGCCGGCGGCGGGCACTGCCTGCATGATCTTCAACAACACGACGAGAAGCGACGAGGCATGGCAGTTCGTCAAGTGGTGGCTCTCCACCGATACGCAGGTGAAATATGAATATATGATGCAGGGCACCTACGGCACGGAGTACCGCTGGAACACCAGCAACCTCTCCGCCTTTGCGCAGATGTCCTACAGCGAGGAGGATAAGCAAACGATCCTCAAGCAGTGGGAGCAGCAAAAGGAGATCACCTATCATCCCGCGAACTACATGATCGAGCGTCAGACCAGCGATGTCTGGAACGGCGTGGTCGTGGATCAGGAGTCGCTGGTGGAGGAGATCGACCGTGCAACGCTGGTGACCAACCGTGAACTGATCCGTAAGCTGGAGGAATTTGGCTTCTGCGATAAGAACGGCAAAATGATCAAGAACTATTCGATGGACGCCTATGCGGACTTGCAGAAGAAGCTCGCAGAGGTCAAGGCTAAGGAGGCGGGCACGAACTAATGAAAAAAGGAAACATTCTGACAAAGCATGCCACGCCCTTCCTGCTGGCACCGTATGCGATCCTGTTCATCCTGTTTATCATTATCCCGGTCGTGGCTGCCATCGTGTTGTCCTTCACCTATTACAACACCATTCAGGCGCCGACCTTCAACGGTATCCAGAACTATATCAACCTGTTCACCAACGACGAGGTGTTCATGCAGTATGTTTTGCCCAACACGGTGACCTATGCCGTGTGGGTGGGACTCGGCGGCTATGTGCTGGCGTTTTTGCTGGCATGGTCGCTGTCGCAGATCACCAAGTGGCCCCGCACCATCCTGGCGGTCATCATCTATTCGCCTTCGATGACCGGCGGCGTGCTGCTGTCCACGGTGTGGCGCGTTATCTTCAACGGCGACAAATCCGGCTACCTTAACTACATATTGCTGAAATTCAACATCATTGAGGAGCCGATTGTGTGGCTGTCCTCGAGCGATCACCTGCTCGCGATCATGATCATCGTTTCCTTGTGGAGCAGCATGGGCATCGGCTTTTTGTCTATGCTTTCCGGTATCATGAACGTCAACGAGGAGCTGTATGAAGCTGCCTATATTGACGGTATCAAAAACCGTTTCCAGGAAATCATGTATGTCACCATTCCCTCTGCGAAACCGCAGATGCTGTTCGGCGCGGTCATGGCGATCGTGAACACCTTCCAGAGCGCCGGTGTCGGCGTGGCTCTGTCCGGTGCAAACCCGACGCCCGGCTATGCCGGTCAGTTGATCGTTACCCACATCGACGACTATGGATTCATACGATACGAGATGGGCTATGCGGCAGCGGTTTCGGTGGTACTGCTGGTCGGCATTTACCTACTGACCAAGGGCGCCAACAAGGTGCTCGGCAGTAAAGACGAGTAAGGGGGGATTGATGATGAAAAAGGAAAAGCCTGCCAAGAAAAAGCACTACAGGCTCAAGAAAAACGGCATCAATCCGCAGCACTTCACGGCAGGACAGATCAAGTTCTATGTCTTCCTCATCCCGCTGTGCGTGATTATGGCGCTGCCGATCGTGTTCATCTTCATGAACGCCTTCAAGCCGCTGGACGAATTGTTTGCCTATCCGCCGCGTTTCTATGTGCGCAATCCTACCTGGAACAACTTCAACGCACTGTTCACGATCTCTTCGACGAGCAACATCCCTGCCAGCCGTTATCTGTTCAACAGCGTTGTATCCTCCGCCATCACCGTGCTTGCCACGCTGGTGATCTCGACCGCCGCGGGCTATGTGCTTTCCAAAAAGCGCTTCCGCCTGCGCCCGGCGCTGATGGAGATCAACAACCTGGCGCTGATGTTCTGCTCGGTGGCGGTTGCCATTCCGCGGTATTTTGTTATTGCCAACATCGGACTGCTTGACAGCTTCTGGGCAAACATCATCCCGCTTTTGGCGACGCCGGTCGGCGTGTTCCTTGTCAAGCAGTTCATCGACGGACTGCCGGATGCACTGATCGAAGCGGCGATCATTGACGGCGCGAATGACTATCAGATCCTTCTGAAGATCATCATGCCGCTGGTGAAGCCCGCACTGTCCACGCTGACTATCATGACTTTCCAGTCTGCATGGGGCGCGACCGAGGCTTCCACCAACTACATCAACAACGAAAGCTTCAAGACCTTTGCTTTCTATCTGTCCACACTGAGTGCCAGCGGCACGGTTTCCGGACAGGGCGTTTCCGCTGCGGCGACGCTCATCATGTTCATTCCGAACCTGGTCATCTTCATCTTCATGCAATCCAAGGTTATGAGCACGATGGCTCATTCCGGTATCAAGTAAAGGAGGTTTTGTGACGTGCGCAAGAAGCTTGCGATTTTATTAGCGATTTGCCTGCTGTTCGCTTGCGGAAGCATGGTCGTGTCGGCGAGTGAAAATACCACCTACACCTACGCCATCTCCGTGAAGGGCGACTGGATACGTACACAAGACGCCTATATGCCGGGTAATGTGTATCTGCGTCAGGCCGGACTGAAAGAGCCCTCGGATGTCTTCATCGTCGGGAAAACGATGTATATCGCCGACACCGGCAATGCGCGCATCCTGATCTATGACATGGAAAAGGAAACGACGCGTGAGCTGGGAAAAGGCGCTCTCACGCAGCCGCGCGGTCTGTATGTGACCGACGACGGCAGCATCTATGTAGCAGACGGCACGGGCGAAGCCGTGGTCGTGTTTGACGCCCAGGGAAATGTCAAACAGAGAATCGGCAGACCGGACAGCTATCTGTTCAGTGAGCTCACCGACTATAAGCCGCGCAACGTGGTGGTGACCGGTGAGGGCAACATCTTTGTTTGCAGCGAAGGCACCTATGAGGGCCTTCTGCAGTTTGACTCCAAGGGTGAGTTCCAGGGCTATTTTGCGGCGAACCGCAAATACCTGAGCTTTTTGGAGACGATCGAGGATATGCTGCTGAGCGACAATCTGAAGCAGGATCTGCTCATGCGGCGTCCGCGTGCGATCGAAAATCTGGATATCAACGACCGTGACCTGGTGTACACCGTCACACAGACCGATGAGGTCACCTATGCGTGGGCGGCGGCTGCCAACAAGCAGGAAAACTGCTTGAAGCAGTTCAACCTTGCCGGTGCGAATATCCTTTCCCGTGACATGTTCATGACGGACGAATGGAACTTCATCGACGTTGCCGCAGGACAGTACGGCAACGCATTTGCCCTGACCTATACGGGTCTTATCTATGAGTATGACAGCGAGGGCAACCTCATCTTCTCCTTCGGCGGCAGTTCGCCTTCCGCCGAACGCAGCGGCATCTTCACCTATTCTGCGGCGATCGATACCGACAGCGACGGCTTTGTGTATGTGCTGGACCGTGAGAAGGGCTATGTGCAGGTGTTCTATCCCACCGACTATGCGGTGGCAACGCACCGTGCCATCCATGACCTGGAAAACGGCAACTATGAGTCCAGCGAACAGACCTGGAGCGAGGTGCTGAAGCTCAACGGCTCGGCGCGTATCGCGCATATGGGCTACGGCAAGACTCTGTTCCACCAGCAGCGCTTTGAAGAGGCGCTGGAGGAATTCCGCATTGCCCGCAGCAGAAGCTACTATTCCGACGCTTTTTGGGAGCTGCGCGATCAGTGGCTGAGCAAGAATGTGGTGTATTTCCTCGTTGTGATCTTCGCACTGGTCGTTTATGTCATCGTTTCTTCCATCATCAAGAAGAAAAAGCCGGTGCCGGAGACAGTGCGGGTGAAGCCGATCCCGACAACGCGCGGAAAACGGTTTTTGCATGACATCACCTATTTCCGCTATATGCTGCGGCATCCCATCGACGGCTATTACTACTTAAAGCGTGGGCAGGCAGGCTCGGTCGGTTCTGCGACCTTCCTCTATTTCGTCCTGTTCATCGTCTTTGCGGCGGATACACTGTTCCGCGGGTTTATCTTCGGATTTACCCTGACGGACAGCACGCCGGTGCTGTTCATGGCGATCTCCTTTGTGGTCATTTGCGGACTGTTCATCATCGGCAACTACATGGTGGCGTCCATCAACGAAGGCGAAGGCTCGCTGCGGAACATCTACACCATGCTGCCGTATGCGCTGTCGCCGTATTTGGTGATGACCCCCTTCATCGTGGGCTCCACCTACATACTGACGCAGAACGAAGGCTTCCTTGTTTCTCTGGCATGGACGATCGCCGTTGTGTGGTCCGGCGCGCTGGTGTTCATCGGCCTCACTGAAACGCACAACTATTCCTTCGGTGACACGGTGAAGAACGTGCTTCTGACGCTGTTCTTTATCGTAATCGCCATCATCGCAGCCGCGGTCTTGTATCTGCTGTGGGTGCAGGTTATCACGTTTGTTCAAGATGTTGCATTGGAGGTGGCTTATCGTGTGCAGCAAGCGTAATTTAAAGCATGTGGCAGTCATTGCGCTGGCTTTGATCCTGACGGTGAGCCTTTTGGCTTCCCTTGCCGTCAACGCCAAGCGTCAGAAGGTCGAGTTCAAGCTGCCGGACACTTCCACGGCGGAAACGCGTACCAACCGGTATACGCAGTATTATAAAGCGGCGAAGCTTTCCGGCTGTCATCTGACCAAAGAGGGCTTTGAGAAAAAGCTGGAGAACGACAAGCTGGAGCTGTGGTTCCGCGAGGAGATCGACAGCATCCGCGTAGTGGATAAGCAGAGCGGCTATATTTGGGGCGAGTTGGAAAAAGACACGGATGAAGACCTCAATGACTACTACAACTCCATGGCGAACTCCATCCTGACCCTCGAATATTACGATCAGGAAAACAACAACTATCAGATCAGTCTTTCCGACGAGCGGTTCACAAACACCTATGATTTCGATGCGGGAAACGCCACGATGACCTGCCTTGCAGAGTGCGAAGACGTCGGCATCGACATCGGCTTTGAGATCCGCCTGGAGGATGATCACATGACGGTCGCCGTGACGGAGGACAGCCTGCAGGAATACGGAGACAATCTGCTCTCCAAGCTATATCTGCTGCCCTTCTTCGGCTCGACCGAACAGGGCGCGATGGACGGCTATCTGTTCATCCCCGACGGCAGCGGCGCGCTGATGCGCTATTCCGCCACGTCGGAATATGCGTCCGGCTATATCGCCAGACTCTATGGTCCCAACGCTTCGGTGGACACCGTCAATGCGGACATGAACCTTTTGTCCAAGCGCACCAACGACTATCTCGTCAGCGAATATCGCGCGACCGTTCCGGTGTTCGGCGTGGTGCACGGTGACGAGCAGTATGCGGCGATGACGGTGGTGGAAAAAGGCAGAGAGTATGCCACGGTGAATGCCTATCTGGCAAGCTCGACCATCCCTTATAATTGGGTCTCGTCCTGCTTTGAATATCGCCAGCTTTACAGCCAGCCGGTTTCAAAATCCAGCACCATCCAGCGTCCGCAGGCAGAAGCCAATAGCATGCTGCCGACCATCTCCATCTATCTGTTGTCCGGCAAGGACGCCTCCTACAGCGGCATGGCGCTGAAATACCGTTCCATACTGGAGGAGAACGGCACGCTGGATGCGGTGGCAAAGTCCTATGAGGAGATTCCGCTGCGCCTGGAGGTTGTCGCTTCCGATGTGAAGTCGGGCTTTATCTTCAACGGCACCGAGACCTTCACGACTGTGGACGAGGCAAAGCAGATGCAGACCGATCTTGCCGCGATGGGTGTCAACAACCTGACGATGGTGATGAACGGCTGGCAGAAGGGCGGCGCTTCCGCTTCGAAGTATAACAGCTATAAAGCGCAGAGGAGCGTCGGCACGATCAAGGAGCTCGCCGCGCTGCGCGATGCGGTGCAAGAGGCGGGCGGCAACTTCTATCTGCAAACGAAGATTCTCTCCATGACCAAGGATCAGGGACGGGCTTCCTATCTTGCAGCCAAGACCATCGCGAAGAACCTGACGAACTATCATCGCGACAACAATACGATCATGTATCAGGACACCTACCTCATCCGTCCGACCACGGCGGTGGATGCACTGCTGACGGCGGCGGATGCGCTTTCCGGCTTCAACCTCAACACGCCGATGCTCGGCTCGGAGCTCTATTCCGATTACCGTCAGGACGGCAACACCACGCGTGTGAAAACGCGCAGCCTGTATGCAAAGGCGGCGTCTGAGGCGGCAAAGAGCACGGGGCTCGCGATGAGCGCTCCGAATGTGTATATGTGGAAGAGCTGTGCGGACTATTTCGACATCCCGATGATGAACAGCCAGTTCCTCTTCGAGAGCGATTCCGTCCCCTTCCTGCAGATCCTGCTCAAGGGACATATCAACTACTATGCACCGTATGCCAACCAGGGCTTCTACACCACCTCCTGTATTCTGAAAACGATCGAATACGGCGCATATCCGTCCTTCATCGTGATGGGTGCCGACAACGAGACGTTGACGAAGACACCCATGGTGGACTACTTCTCCCTGAACTTTGAGGATTGGAAGGATACCATCGGCACGGTGTATACCAAGGCAAACGCCGCCCTCAAGGAAGTTGAGGGAGCGTCCATCACCGAGCATAAGCCGGTAGCGGACGGCGTTGTGCGCGTCACCTATTCCAATGGCGTGCGCATCTATGTCAACTACAATTCCGTGGATTGCACGGTCGACGGCGTCAAGGTGCCGCAGCTCAACTTTGTGGTAGAGAGGGGATAACGCATGAAACAGAAAAACGCAACTGCAAGCTCTGCCACGGTTCAGACGGCAAAGGCGCCGAAAAAGACCATGACCATCCGCGCGCGGAATATTTTGGCGGGATACGCCTTCATGACGCCGTGGCTCATCGGCTTCTTTGCTTTCATCGCCTATCCGATCATCTATTCCATTGTGCTGAGTCTCAACGCGATCAGAATCACGCCGGAGGGAACGGAGTACACCTGGCGCGCGTTCTACTTCTATGATCTGGCACTCAACCAGGAGACCGAGTTCAGAACGGCGCTTGCCTCGCAGGTATCCATGATCTGCTATATGACACCGATCATTTTGGTGTTCTCGCTGATCATCGCCCTGCTGCTCAACGGCAAGTTCAAGATGCGTGCTTTCTTCCGCATCACGTTCTTCATGCCGGTCATCATCATGAGCGGTCCGGCAATCAGCCAGCTGCTCACCGGCTACACGGTGGACTTTTCCAGCTCTGTGCCGCTCATCTATGATTTCCTGTCCAGCTTGCCGTCGTTTTTGGCAACACCGGCGGAATATGTGCTCAACAACCTGGTGCTGATTTTGTGGTTCTGCGGCGTGCAGATCTTGATCTTCCTTGCCGGTCTGCAAAAGATCAGCCCCGACCTGTATGAAGCGGCGTCCATCGACGGCGCAGGCGGTTGGGAAAAGTTCTGGAAAATCACACTGCCGCATCTTTCCCCGATGATCCTCATCTGCGGTGTGTATACCGTCGTGGACATCGCCAACTATTCCAAAGGCGCGGTCAACTCGCTGATCAACCGTAAGATCTTCGATGCAAAGTCGCTGTACAGCTATTCCTCCGCAATGGCATGGTTGTATTTCATTGTGGTGGCACTCCTGCTGGTGGCGCTGCTCCTGATCTTTAAGTTCTTCGGAAGGAAGGCGAAAACGACATGAAAAAATTTGATCCCAACAAGATCCGGCAGCTTTTCCTCGGCAGCAAAGAGCATCGGGGATTTGTCGGCACCTTCTGTCTGTACTTTGTACTGATCGCCTTGGGCTTCATTTATATGTATCCCATTCTGTACATGATCGTCAACAGCTTTTTCTCTCCGGAGGATCTGGTCGATCCGTCGGTCACCTGGATTCCGACAAGACTGTATTTCGGCAACTTTGTGCAGGCGTATGAGACGCTGGTGTTCTTGAAGAGCTTTTTGACCTCGCTGTATATGTCGGTCATCCCGTCTCTGCTGCAGCTCATTGCGACTTCGCTTGTCGGCTTCGGTCTGGCGCGTTTCGATTTTCCGCTCAAGAAGCTGTGGCTGGTTCTGGTCATTGCGGTCTTCATGATCCCGACCAACGTGATGTCCATTCCGCGCTATGCCATGTTCTATCGCTTCGGTATGCTGGAAACGGTTTTGCCGTTCTATCTGCCGGCGCTGTTCGGACAGGGTATCCGCAGCACCATCTTCATTTTGGTGTTCTATTCGTTCTTCAACAGCTATCCGCTGTCGTTCGACGAAGCGGCGGAGCTGGACGGCGCAGGAAAGTTCAAGATCTATTACAAGATCGCGATGCCTGCGGCAAGCGGCGCCATTGTTTTGTGCCTGCTGTTCAGCTTTGTGTGGTATTGGAATGAGACCACCGACCTCAGCCTGTTCTCCTCGAACATCAAGACGCTGCCGAAGCGTCTGCAGGAGTTCAACCAGATGTTCTCGGAGCTGTACGGCGATTCTGCCGCCAGCAGTGAGAACGGCGGCGCTGCGGACGTGGTCAACAAGACCAACGAGGCGTTGCAGCTGGCGGGCACGTTGCTGTCCATCCTGCCGACCGTTATTCTGTACCTCATTCTGCAAAAGCAGTTTGTGGAAAGCGTGGAACGTTCCGGCATCACCGGCGAATAAAAATGACAGATCCCGTTGTCGCTTTTGCGGCAACGGGATTTTTATTGCAAAACGAGCCCCGACGCGCGTAAACGTCGGGACCCGGAAATCTGAAAATGTCATTCTGCGTGGAAACCATACCCTCATACGGTTATCGTATAATTTGTTTTTCCTTTTTCAAAGTGAACGGTCGCGTGCGTCTCTTTGCCCCCGTGTGATACGGTGACGGTGTAGGTGCCGTAAAATCCGGAGAAGGACGCAAAGCCGTTTTCGCCCGTTTCGGTCTTTTCATCGGTGTGCCATTCGGTGTTGATGAGACGGTCGAGCACATCATAGGCGGGCTTTGCCGACAGATCGTGGCGCAAAAGACCGCCGCCGTAGGCATTTTCGTTCCAGTTCGGATCCGACGGATGGCGGAAAGCAAAGCCGTCCGCCAAATTCCACCAAACGATCGAACCGACGGCAGGGTGCGAGAACCACAGCCGATAGAGGTTTTCCACCATGCGTGCCTGCAGCTCGAGACCTTCCGCCGATCCCTCGTGGGACGGCACGGTGACCTCGGAAACATGCATCGCGGTGCCGAGCGTTGCATAGGTGTCCAACACATGATAGATGTGGCGCGCGTTGAGCATATTGCTGTGCCGCGCTTTGTTCAAAAGCCCCGCCTTGTCCTCGAACAGGTGATATTGCATGCCGACGGCGTCGATCTTTGCGCCCTGCGCCATGAGCTTTTGCGCCTGGAGATACAAAGCGGAGAACGGACCGCGAAAATCGTCAAAAAAGCAGGCATAGTCGTTGAGGATCAGATGGTTGTCGGACATGAGCTTTGTGGCAAGCAGCCAGGCGAGCGTGTCGTAGCCTTGCGGCATATGGTGGTTATAAAAACCCGTGCACTCGTTGGTGACATCCCACACGGGGATCTTGTCGCCGTATTCTTCTGCGATCTTGCGAATGCGCTTTATCAGTGCGCTTTTCAGATACTCCGGGTCGTCCTTTGCCCAGTCCGGGATGCCGATGGCGTCGTTTTGCCAAATGAGGTTGTGCCCCTTGGGCTGTGCGCCCACGTCCTTGCAAAATTCCAGCGCCGTGTCTGCCGGCGGGCGGCGGTAGATATAGGGGCTGTCCTTTTTGAAGCGGCAGTGCCCCTCGGTCGGCTCGTCGTCGCGCCAATAGAAAGCGACAACGCCCTGATTGAACAGCTTTGCAAACCGCTCTCGATACAGCCTTGCTTCTTGCGGCTTCGTGATGGTGTCGGCAAGAAATGTCGTGCTGCCGAACTTGAAATCGTGGTTTTTCAGATCAAAGCGGAGCTTTGCGCCTTTGAGCGGCGCGCCGTCGGCGCCGACAACGGTGACGGCGAAAGCCCCCTTGCGATATTTTTCGGTGTTGGCTTTCGCAACGTCCGCCATCCCGATCTCCTCAAGATCGATACACCGCAGCACTTCCCGCTGATACTCCGTCATATAGCATTCTCCTTTGCGCAATATAGGTTTCTACCTGTATTGTATAAAGAAAAATGATCGTTGTAAACCGTGTGAGCAATACAAAAGGTTGAAAAAACGAAACAAACGTGCTATGATGCGGATAGGGGGCGTGATCGTATGATATTTGCCGACAAAAGCCCGACGTTTGTTTTGCGGGATGTTTTGCGGTTTCACAATGAGGCTATTGATATGTTCAACCGCGACCGCAATTTCTCCGCGCTTTCCTTTCGCACAAGGAGCGACGCGGTGATCGAAAGCGAGGGGCAGACTGTGCATATGCACGACGGCAGCATCACGTTCGTGCCCGCAGGGGTGGACTATCGGCGTGTGGCGGGACACGATGAGCTGATCGTCATTCATTTTGACTATGCTGCAGCGGGAGACCGTGTCGAAACGTTCGTGACCGAGAATTTTGACGATATGTACCGCTGCTTTCTGAACATCTATGAAAAGTGGGACACCGAAAAGCCCGATAACTATATGCGGTCACTGTCGCGGGTCTATCGGCTTTTTGCGGACATCTACAATGAATATAACAAAAACGGCGCGGATCATAACGACTATGTCGACCGCGCCAAACGATATATCAAAGAGAATTGCGGGAATGCGGAGCTGACCGTGACGGACATCGCGGACAGCCTCAACGTAAGCGCGGTGTATCTGCGCAGACTGTTTGCCCGCTATGAGGGCATGTCCCCGAAGGAATATCTGCAAAAGCACCGCATCAAAACGGCGTGCACCTATCTTTCGGTCGGCGGATACAGCGTCAGAGAGGTTGCGCTGCAAAGCGGCTTTCGGGACGAAAAATATTTTTCCATCGCGTTCAAAAGTGTCGTCGGCGTTTCGCCGTCAAAATATATCTATGCGCTGTATGAATAAAACCGCATCCGCACTTATTTTGAGTGCAGATGCGGTTTTGCGTTAAGCTATGGGAATAATCGGCACGCCGGATTGCCTGGCATATTCCACGGTATAGGCGGTGCCGCCGCCCGCGTGCGTCTGATAGGCGACGCAGACGCTGCTGTTGTCCACCAGACGCCGATTGCGCACCAGCATGCATCCGTTATAATACTGCTCGGCGACATACACCACCTTGTCCGCCGCCGCCTTTTGCTTTTCATAAATTTCGCGGTCACGCGCGCTCCAGCGATCCGCCTGCGTTTTGCAGGGCAAAACGAGGATGAGCTTGATGTCGGGGAACTCGCGGCGCAGCCGCAAAACAGCGTCCGCTGCCATCGTGTCAAAGCCCAAAGCACCTCCCGCACCGAAATAGCGATACCCCTGCGCGATCAGCTCCCGCACCGTCTTTTCCAGCTTTTTCCGAATCCCCGCCCGCTGCATGAGCGGGACAGAGCGGTGGCCTGTAAAGCAGGCTGTCATTTCGCGCATGATGCATCCCTCCTGTTTATTTCACTCACATAGTATACCAAAAGTCAGCACAAATTGCAATAGGTAAGATGTCGGACTTAATGCAATATAAGGTTGCTGAATGCCGTAAATGCATTTTGTCGGAAAGCTTGAATTTTTTCTTGACTAATGATTATTAAAATGATATTCTTCACATGTGCCCGCGATCCTTGCAGAGCGGTCATGAAAAATTTTACGGAGTGGTAAAAAGGAGGATTCGAAATGTCGAAAAAGATTAAAGCGGTGGTCTTAAGTTCCCTTTCAAAAGTGTTGCCGGAACAGAGTCCCGAGGGAGAGGAAAAAACCGTTTTTTCCTGCCTTAAAAACGAACCGCTTTCGTTTCAGGTGGCATATAAATATGTCGGCGACGGTTTGCCGGACAGACCGTTTAACCTAAAGATCACCACGGACCTCCCTATTTCACTTTACAGCGAGGGTGCTGTAAATGTCCCCGAACCGCTTGAAGCCAATTTGACGGACATTTACCGTCCGGGTCTCATATACGATATACTGTATCCCAAGGCTGCAAAACCGAAGATAGAGATTAAGGGGGACGCCGCGTGGAATCATCTTTATTTTGACAACGAGCGCGTTCAATTGGCTGCCGCAAGAGGATCATGGAAGGTTTTATGGTTTACGGTAAACGAGGATGAAAAAACAGTTGCACCCGGGAAACACGCCATTCGGATTGAAATGCTTTCCCGCCGCGACGGTACGGTGTCGGGCGAATGTGAACTTACAGTGGAGGTCATCAATGCCAGGCTTCCCTTGCAAAAGCTGATTTACACCCGCTGGCTTCACTGCGATTGCCTTTGTGATATTTATAATGTTGAAATGTTTTCCGAACGTTTTTGGGAAATATATCGAAACTTTGCCGCCGCAGCGGCAAAAAACGGTCAGAACATGATTTTGACACCGTGCTTTACACCACCGCTTGACACACCCGTCGGTCACGAGCGCAGGACGGCTCAGCTTATCGGTGTTGAGGTGATCGACGGCGAATACAGGTTTGATTTCTCGTTGCTCAAACGCTTTATCGACGAAAGCCGTAGAGCCGGTTTCACCTATTTCGAGCATTCGCATCTGTTTACCCAGTGCGGAGCCAAGGCGGCACCTAAGATAATGGCTACGGTAAACGGAAAGTATCGGCGGATTTTTGGCTGGGAAACGAAGGCTTCCGGCAAAAAGTATGCCCGCTTTCTGAGAGCGTATCTCCCGGAGCTTTTGGCATTCCTTGACGCGCAGGGGCTGAAAGGTAAAATGCTGTTCCATGTATCTGACGAACCCAGGGAGGAGATGAAAAAGGACTATACAAAGGCAAGGAATATCGTAAAAGATTTTCTGAAGGACCAAATGTGCGGTGATGCGTTGTGGAATTACAGATTTTATGAGGACGGTACGGTCACTACGCCCATCGTCAGCGTCGACAATATTCAAGAGTTTTTCGGCAGATGTTCCAATCTTTGGGCGTATAATACAGGAGCGCATTGCAGCGACGGAATGAGCAACAGCAAGCTCAACTGCTCCAGTGAACGCAACCGTATGCTGGGAATACAGCTTTACGCATATAAGATCAAGGGCTTTTTACATTGGGGATATAATTACTATTATGATGTGTTGAGCCAGGGTGTTTTCGATCCGAAGGTCGAAACCTGTTTCTTTGACGGCGGAAATCCCGGAACCTCCTATTTTGTATATCCCGAAAATGATGGCAGCTGCTTACAGTCGATTCGACAGAAGGTGTTTTATGAGGGTCTCAACGATATGCGGGCTCTTTTGGCGCTTGAAAAACTGATCGGTCGCAGGAAGACAATGGACTTTTTATCTCTGTATTACGGCAAGGTGGATTTTCATACTGCTGCCGGCTCTGCAGACAAGCTGCTCGGTTTCAGAGAAGCTTTGAACCGGGAGATTGAAATCCATACGGCAGAACGCCGAAAAACCTGCTGATCTTGCCGAAATCCGACGGTATCCAGTATTAACAGGGAAGGGTTGTAGGAAATGGAAATTACGGAAACGCTGCGCACACCGCTTGTCGATCGCTTTGATGTGCTGGTCGCGGGCGGCGGCGTTGCCGGCATCGCGGCGGCGCTTGCTGCCGCAAGGGCGGGAAAGCGCGTTTTGCTGCTTGAAAAGCAATATATGCTCGGCGGTCTTGCCACGGCAGGGATCGTCACCATCTATCTTCCGCTGTGCGACGGCTATGGGCGGCAGGTGAGCTTCGGCATCGCCGAGGAGCTTTTGCGTCTGTCGGTGTCCGTCCCTGCGGCGGGCTGCGGCATCCGCGACGCCTGGCTGAAGGACGGCCAAAAGACCGAAAAGGACGCGCGCTTTGAAGCGGATTTCAACCCGCAGGTGTTTGCCATCCTTGCGGAGCAGGCGCTGCAAAAGGCGGGCGTGCATATCCTGTACGGCGCGCACGCAGCAGCGGTGGCGACCGATGCGGGGCGCATCACCGCGGTTATCGTTGAGGAAAAGGACGGCAGAAAAGCATTTGCCGTCGGCAGCGTGATCGACGCGACGGGCGATGCGGACATTGCACACTTTGCGGGCGCGCCGACCGAGACGTTCAAACAGGGCAACCTGCTTGCTGCGTGGTATTACCGTGCAGGGGCGGACGGCTATGTGCGGCGGATGCTCGGCTGCTGCGATGTGCCGGACGAACAGAAAAACGGGCAAAAGGTGCAAAAGCTGTCAAAACGGCGCTTTTTGGGACTGACGGCGGCGGAGCTGACCGACATGACCGTGATGTCCCATGCGACGGCGCTTTCCGACGTGCTGCGGGCGCAGGAAAAGGACGCGACGGCACAGATCGCCACCCTGCCCACCACACCGCAGGTGCGCATGACACGTCACATCGTCGGCGAGACGGTGCTGGGCGATGACCGCCCGCACACCTTTGTTGCCGACAGCATCGGCATGGTGTCGGACTGGCGGCGGCGCGGACCGGTGTTTGAGGTGCCGTTTTCGTCACTGTACAGCAAAACGGTCAAAAATCTCATCACGGCGGGCAGATGCACCTCGGTCACCGAGCCGATGTGGGACATCATGCGGGTCATTCCCTGCTGTGCCGTGACCGGTGAGGCGGCGGGCACCGCTGCCGCGATGACCGACGATTTTGCGGCACTTGACGTGGAAACGCTGCAGGCGGCGCTTTGCGAAAACGGTGTGCGGCTGCATGAGAAAGATTTGGAGGAAGAAGCATGACGGATTTCATTCGGTTCCCCGGCGGAAAGGCAAAGGCGCTGACGTTCAGCTATGACGACGGTCCGCGCGAGGATCTGCCCCTTGTGGAGATCTTCAAAAAATACGGGATGCACGGCACGTTCAACCTCAACAGCGGCTTGTACGGCACGTCGGAGTGGTACCTGACGGAGCAGGAGATACGTGACCTGTATCTCCCCGCAGGGCAGGAACTTGCCTGCCACATGCTGACCCACCCGTTTCCCACCCGCCTGGCTGCGCCGCGCCTTGTGTATGAGATCACAGAGGACAGACGGCGGCTGGAAGCGCTGACCGACGGCATCGTGTGCGGCATGGCTTACCCTTATGGCGATTATAACGCCGAGACGATCGCGCTTTTGAAAACGGCGGGCATCGCTTATGCCCGCACCACGCGCTCCACCGAGTGGTTTTCCCTGCCGGAAAATTTCCTGGAGCTGCACCCGACCTGTCATCACAACCACGAGCGGCTGTTTGACCTTGCCGACACATTTTTTGCGACGCAGCCCGACGAGGGCGCGCACGGGCGCGATCCGCTGCTTTTCTATGTGTGGGGGCACAGCTTTGAGTTCCCGGAAAACAACAACTGGGAGCGCATCGAGCGCTTTTGCGAAAAAACGGCGGGGCACGACGACGTGTGGTATGCGACAAACGGCGAAATTTGCGCCTATGTCACGGCGGCGCGGGGACTGCAATTCTCCCTTGACGGCACGATGGTGCACAACCCCGCCGCGCTGGATGTGTGGATCGACCACGCCAAACGGCTTTATCACATTCCTGCGGGTGCGACGGTGAAGCTCTGAAAACACACAAAAAACGGGACTGCTTTTGCAGCCCCGTTTTTTCAAGGAGCAGGGGCGTTTCTTTCGAAACGCCCCTGCTTTTTTGGTGAATATTTCGGATCAATCCTCGTTGCTGTACAGCTTGCCGAGCTTGACCAGGTGAGCATAGCGCGCAACGGAATTTTCTTCCGCCTCGCTGAACAGCTCTTTGGCACGCTCCGGGAAGGAACGGGTCAGAGAGGAGTAGCGGGCTTCGCCCATGATGAAGTCCTGATAGCTGGTGGACGGTGCCTTGCTGTCCAGCGTGAAGGGGTTCTTGCCCTCCGCCTTCAGCGCCGGGTTGAAGCGGAACATGTTCCAATAGCCGCAGTCGACAGCCTTCTTCATCTCTGCCTGGCAGTTGGTCATGCCGCCCTTGATGCTGTGCATCTCGCAGGGCGCATAGCCGATGATGAGGGACGGACCCGGATAGGCTTCCGCTTCGGCGATCGCCTTGATGGTCTGGTTCATGTCCGCACCCATCGCGATCTGCGCCACATAGATGTAGCCATAGGACATGGCGATCTCTGCGAGCGATTTCTTCGCAATGGACTTACCGGCAGCGGCAAACTGTGCCACCTGACCGATCTGGGACGCCTTGGACGCCTGACCGCCGGTGTTGGAATACACCTCGGTGTCGAACACCATGATGTTCACATCTGCGCCGGACGCGAGGACGTGATCCACGCCGCCGAAGCCGATGTCATATGCCCAGCCGTCGCCGCCGAAGATCCAGACGGACTTCTTGGCGAGATACTCGGCGTTGTCCACAACATCCTTGCACAGGTCGCAGTCGCAGCCCTCAAGAGCGGCAACAAGCGCCTTGGCAGCGGGGGTGTTCTTCTTGCTGTCGTTGACGGTGTCGAGGTATTCCTTCGCGGCAGCCTTGATCGCGTCGGACGCCTTGTCGGACGCCGCGATCTCCTTCACCTCGTCGATGAGACGGTTGCGGATGGCATCCTGACCGAGCAGCATGCCGTAGCCGTGCTCTGCGTTATCCTCAAACAGGGAGTTTGCCCAGGCGGGGCCGTGGCCTTCCTTGTTGACGGTGTAGGGAGAGGTGGCAGCGGGGCCGCCCCAGATGGAGGAGCAACCGGTCGCATTGGAGATATACATACGGTCGCCGAACAGCTGGGTGATGAGACGCGCATAAGCGGTCTCGGCGCAGCCTGCGCAGGAGCCGGAGAACTCAAGCAGCGGCTGCTTGTACTGGCTGGCGATAACGGAAGTACCGACGACCTCGGGCTTCTCTGTGACATTCGCGACCATGTAATCGAACACAGCCTGCTCGGTCTCCTGGCTTTCGCGCGCCACCATGGTGAGCGAGTGGGTCGGGCAGACGCCGACGCAGACGCCGCAGCCCATGCAGTCCATCGGAGAGACGGCGAGCGCATAGGTGTAGTCGGTCTTGACGATCGGCTTGGGCGCAAACTTCGTGCCTGCGGGAGCAGCCTTGACCTCGTCGGCGTTCAGCGCGAACGGACGGATGGTGGCGTGCGGGCAGACAAAGGAGCACTTGTTGCACTTGGCACAGGTGTCGGCGTTCCACTCCGGAACCATGACCGCCACGCCGCGCTTCTCATAGGCGGCAGCGCCCTGCTCGAAGGTGCCGTCCACATGATCCATGAACGCGGAGACCGGCAGCGCATCGCCGTCCATCTTGCCGACCGGATGCATGATGTTGTCCACCTGCTTGATGAGGGCGGCAGGGCCGTTCTCGGTGGCGACGGCAGCCTTGTCGGCGGCGTTCGCCCAATCGGCGGGCACGTCGATCTTCACAAACGCGGTAGCGCCGGCGTCGATCGCCTTTTCGTTCATTTCGACGATCTCTTTGCCCTTCTTCATGAACTTCTGCGCCTTTTCCTTCATGTAGCCGATGGCTTCGTCAACCGGCAGCACCTTGGCGAGGGAGAAGAACGCGGACTGCAGCACGGTGTTGGTGCGCTTGCCGAGGCCGATCTTGGCGGCGATGTCGATAGCGTTGACCGTGTACAGCTGGATGTTGTTCTTGGCGATATAGCGCTTGGCTTCTGCGGGCATATGCTCATTGAGCTCGTCAAGATCCCACTGGCAGTTGATGAGGAACACACCGCCCGGCTTCACGTCGTTGACCATCTTGTAGCCCTTGGTGACATAGGACGGATTGTGGCAGGCGACAAAGTCCGCCTTGTTGATATAATACGGGCTCTTGATCGGCTTGTCACCGAAGCGCAGGTGCGAAATGGTGATACCGCCGGTCTTCTTGGAGTCATACTGGAAGTATGCCTGCACATATTTATCGGTGTGGTCACCGATGATCTTGATGGAGTCCTTGTTTGCACCGACGGTGCCGTCGCCGCCGAGACCCCAGAACTTGCACTCGATGGTGCCTTCCGCTGCCGTGTTCGGTGCGGGCTTCTCCTCGAGGGAGAGGTGGGTCACGTCGTCATTGATGCCGAGGGTGAACTGCTCCTTGGGCGCGTCCTTCGCCAGCTCGTCATACACGGCAAACAGGCTTGCGGGCGGCGTGTCCTTGGAACCGAGACCGTATCTGCCGCCGATGACCTTGGCGCTGCGGCCGACCTTTGCCAGCGCGGCGACAACGTCCATATACAGCGGCTCGCCCAAAGAGCCCGGCTCCTTGGTGCGGTCGAGAACGGCGATCTTCTTCGCGGTGGCGGGGATAGCTTCCGCCAGCTTTTCGGCGCTGAACGGACGATACAGACGCACCTTGACAAGACCGACCTTTTCGCCCTTGGCGGTCAGATAGTCGATGACCTCTTCGGCAACGTCGCAGACAGAACCCATCGCCACAATGACGCGGTCGGCATCCGGCGCGCCGTAGTAGTTGAACAGCTTATAGTCCGTGCCGAGCTTTTCATTGACCTTGTCCATGTATTTTTCAACAATGGCGGGAACGGCATCATAGTACTTGTTGCAGGCCTCACGGTGCTGGAAGAAGATGTCGCCGTTTTCGTGCGAGCCGCGCATGACCGGATGCTCCGGATTGAGCGCGCGCTTGCGGAACGCATGCACCGCGTCCATGTTGCACATCTCTTTCAGGTCAGCATAGTCCCACACCTGGATCTTCTGAATTTCATGAGAGGTGCGGAAGCCGTCGAAGAAGTTGATGAACGGCACGCGACCCTCGATGGCAGCCAGATGTGCCACCGCAGACAGATCCATGACCTCCTGCGGGTTGGTCTCCGCCAGCATGGCAAAGCCGGTCTGACGGCAGGCATACACGTCGGAGTGATCGCCGAAGATGTTCAGCGCGTGCGAAGCCACGCAGCGTGCGGAAACATGAAACACGGCGGGGAGCAGCTCGCCCGCGATCTTGTACATGTTCGGGATCATCAGAAGAAGACCCTGCGACGCCGTGTAGGTCGTGGTCAGCGCACCGGCAGCCAGCGAGCCGTGCACCGTACCGGAAGCACCTGCCTCGGACTGCATCTCCGCGACCTTGACCGTCGTACCGAAGATGTTTTTCTGACCTGCTGCGGACCACTGATCCACATAGTCAGCCATGGGGCTGGACGGGGTGATCGGATAGATACCCGCGACCTCGGTATATGCATACGACACATATGCCGCGGCATTGTTACCGTCCATGGTTTTGAACTTTCTTGCCATTGATAAATTCCTCCTTCAAAGGATAAAAATAGCGAACCTCTACCCCGCACCGAAAGGCGCGAGGTATCAATATATAGAATAGCACATCTTTTCCTTTATGTAAAGGGAAAACGCCGCATTTTTCCGCTTTTTTGCACAGGTTTTTTCTGTCAAGGACGGCATCTTTCGGGAAAACCGCCGCTTCTGCCCCGAAAGCCACCGTCACCCGTTCTCAGAAAACGCGCATTGCCCGCTTTCTCCTGTTTTCTCGCGTTTTCGTCCGTTTTCTCCGCGTTTCACCGATTGACAAGCGGGGAAAAAATCGGTATCATTATATAATCGGTGCTATTATAATATAAATCTCAACACCGAGCTTTGAAAGGGGAAATCATTTCTCATGGACCCTGCTCCTACAGGATCGCTGATGCTGGCAGCCGCGGCGCAGAGCGCGGAAGTTGCCGGCGGTAAACTCTTTTGGCAGATCGTTTTGCTGTTTCTGCTCATTCTCTGCAACGCCTTTTTTGCCGCGTCGGAGATCGCGCTCATCTCGCTCAACGACGCCAAGATCCGCAAGATGGCGGAGGACGGACACAAAAAGGCGAAAATGGTGATGGGACTGACAAAGGACTCGTCGAAATTCCTCGCCACCATTCAGGTCGGCGTCACGTTGGCGGGCTTTCTGACGTCCGCCGCTGCGGCGCAGTCGCTGTCCGAACCGCTTGCCGCCTGGTTTTTGCGGCAGGTGCCGTCCATGCAGGCGCACGCCGGCACGGTACAGACGGTCAGCGTGGTGCTCATCACCCTGCTCATGTCCTATTTCTCGCTGGTTTTGGGCGAGCTGGTGCCCAAGCGTATCGCCATGCAAAAGGCGGAAAAGGTCTCCTTTGCCTTCATCGGAGCTTTGCGCACGATCTCGGTTTTGTTGCGCCCGTTCGTGAAGATCCTTTCGTTGTCCACGAATGTGCTGGTGCGGCTGTGCGGACTGGATCCGCATGCGGACGAGGAAAATGTCACCGAGGAAGAGATCCGCATGATGGTGGATGTCGGTGAGGAAAAGGGCGTCATCGAAGAAGTCCAAAAGGACATGATCAACAACATTTTCGAGTTTGACGACATCACGGCGGGCGAGATCATGACACCGCGCACCGATGTGGAAGCGGTGGACATCGAGGACGATGTGTCTGAGGTGCTGAAAATCGGGCTTTCCGAGGGATTCTCCCGTCTGCCTGTGTATGAAGAGGATATCGACCACATCGTGGGCATCCTGCACATCAAGGATCTTTTGCCGTTTGTGGGGCAGCCGCTGCCGCAGGACATGACGCTGCGCCGCCTCATCCGCGAGACCTATTTTGTGCCGGAAACCAAGCACTGCGGTGAGCTTTTCTCCGAAATGACCGCAAAGCATCTGCAGATGGCGGTGGTGGTGGACGAATACGGCGGCGTTGCCGGTATCGTCACCATGGAGGATCTTTTGGAGTCCATCGTCGGCAACATGCAGGACGAGTTTGACGATGAGGAAGAGGAGATCACACAGCTCAACGAGAACTCCTTTGAAGTGGACGGTTCCACCTCGATGGAGGAATTGGGCGATCGCATCGGCAAGCCGCTGCCCGAGGGGGACTATGAGACGGTTGCCGGGTATCTGATGCAGGAGCTCGGGCGCATTCCCACCCCCGACGAGCATCCGCAGGTGCAGTATGAGAACGTGCTGTTCACGGTGCAGAAGATGGACGATCGCCGCATTGACGAGGTGCACATCGAGCTTTTGCCGCAGGAATCCGAGGACGAAAAAACCGAGGATGCACCCAAGGCGGTAAAAAGCTGAAAAAACTGTTGACAAACCACATAGGCGTGGTGTATAATACAATCCGTTCCCGCGCGCGGGGACGGATAACACGGCTGTATAGCTCAGTTGGCTAGAGCATGCGGTTCATACCCGCAGTGTCATTGGTTCAAATCCAATTACAGCCACCATAAGGCGGCCCGATGGTCAAGCGGTTAAGACACCGCCCTTTCACGGCGGTAACACGGGTTCGATTCCCGTTCGGGTCACCAAACACGGGCACGTAGCTCAGCTGGTTAGAGCGCCTGCTTCACACGCAGGAGGTCGATGGTTCGAGCCCATTCGCGCCCACCAAAACAAAAAATCCTGTCACGAAGTGATAGGATTTTTTGTTTTGTATTCTTCATTTTCCACTATTCTTGACAAGTTTCCGCATATGCTAATGAATAATGAATAATTTTTTGCGGGTGCGCGCTCAACCGAACAATTTCATGATGTGTTCTTTCGCTTTCTTTGTGTCGGCGGTGTCGCCGCAGGAACACGAAAAGTCAGAAAAAGTATCAAGAACTTGACAAGTGAAGAAAATCGGTTTACAATTATATATGAACAAACGTTTGCTCAAAAGAATAAGAAAGGAATTTTACTATTTGGCATATTGGATGAAATTCTTTTGGCAGCGTTTGAAGATAAAGCACCGAAAGCAATTCCGAAATGGATAAAATGGAAGCATGTCTTTGTGGGTATATCGCACTGTAAAGTTTGTTTGCGTCTTGAAAATTGTTGGTTTCCTGAAGAAAACAAGCCAGTGCTTCCGCATCATCCGTTTTGTCACTGTGTTTCCGTGTCGATACCTTTTTCTCAAGTGCTAAAGGATGCAGAGGCAAATAGCCACTATTCCAAATTTGATCCGTATTTGTTCGATCCTATGAACGAATATAAGCACGGAAAGAATAGGGCGTTTGAAAGCTGGGGATATACCGTTGGCGATTCTTCCTGGCTGAAAGGAGAGTGTGAACGACAGGCGTTAGATAAATACATACAGGGAGACTATGCATTGGAAAAACTTAACGAACAGGGTCAGCATATCAGCATACGGATACGAATTCCGAGAAAAGATAGGGTGGGAATGGTATCCTTTATTACCGGTTGGATGGTTGATCCAAACGGGGCAATAAGATTAATTACACCATATGGAGGAAAGTAGCATGAAAGAAATGGACTGTGTGGAAGTCATTGTCGAAAAGGAAAGGTATGCACAGGACGGAGTGCACAAGGGTATGCAGGGCTGGATCTGCTATCCGGAGTTTGTAAACGGCACGTGGCTTGTCAACTTCCCGCAATACGGCGAGAAGGACGACATTGCGGAGATCTCCATTCTTGAAACCGACTTAAAACAGCTGCCCTGTATGGATGCGCGCGTGAACGAACGTATCAAGGCAGAACACGGAGAATAGAGAATACTAAAATCGGCGCTCACATTGTGAGCGCCGATTTGCGTTTTATCCGAACAATTTCACGATCCGTTTTGCCGCTTCCTTTGTGTCGGCGGTGTCGCCGAAGGAGGAAAGGCGGAAATAGCCCTCGCCACAGTCGCCGAAGCCCGCGCCGGGCGTGCCGACGATCTGCGTCTCGTTCAGCAGATCGTCGAAAAGTTCCCAGCTGCTCATGCCGCGCGGACATGCCATCCAAAGATAGGGTGCGTTTTTGCCGCCGCAATACCAGATGCCGCAGGCATCGAGCGCTTCCATCAGCACGGCGGCGTTGCGCTTATAGACGGCGATGTTTTCCATCACCTGCTTTTGCCCTTTGGGCGTGAACACGGCGGCAGCGCCGCGCTGGACGATATAGGAAACGCCGTTTGTTTTGGTCGTGCGGTTGCGCACCCACATGTCATGCAGCGACATGTCCGCGCGCAAAAGCGCTTTCGGCACAACGGTGTAGCCGCAGCGCACGCCCGTGAAGCCCGCCGTTTTGGACAGCGAGGAAATCTCAATGGCACAGGTGCGGCTGCCCTCAATTTCATAGATGCTGTGCGGCACATCCGCGTCCTCGATGAACGCTTCGTATGCCGCGTCGAAAATGAGGATCGCGTCGTGCGCGTTGGCATAGTCCACCCACGCTTTCAGCTTTTCCTTAGTATAGACTGCACCCGTCGGGTTGTTGGGGGAGCAGATGTAGACAATGTCCGCAAAAATGCTGCCGTCCGGCATGGGAAGAAAACCGTTTTTGCGCGAGGACGGCAGATGCACGACGCGATGCCCCGCGATGACGTTGGAGTCGACATAGGCGGGATAGGCCGGCTCGGTCACAAGCGCCGTGTTGACGCCGGAAAACAGGTCGAGGATGGCGCCGAGATCGTCGCCTGCACCGCTCGAAACAAAAATTTCGTCCGCGTCCAGCTCGACGCCGCGCACTGCATAGTGACCGCGGATCGCTTCCTTCAGAAACGGCGCGCCGCACTCCGGCATATATCCGTGAAACGTCTCCTTCTTCGCCTGATCGTCCACCGCCTTGTGCATGGCGGCAATGACCGCGTCGCACAGCGGCAGCGTCACGTCGCCGACACCCAGCCGCAGCAGATGCGCCGTCGGGTGCTCCGCCGTATAGGCGTTGACGCGCTGCTCGATGTGATAGAAAAGATAGGAGCTTTTCAGCTCGTCATAATGTACATTCGGTCGCATGGTCCGTTTCCCCCTCAAAAACCGTTTCGGCGGGTCCCGTCATGGTCACACCGCCGTTTTCATCCACCTGTACCGTGAGTGTGCCGCCGTCCAGCATCACCGTGACAGCGGTATTTTTTGTGCAAAAGCCCGCCGCAATCGCTGCCGCGACCGCCGCGCAGGCGCCCGTTCCGCACGCCAGCGTC
>ERZ791927.312-NODE-312-length-52866-cov-5.231789_pt1 | contig 52866 bp, 45 predicted proteins | sample MGYA00510130_ERZ791927 | MGnify/ENA primary metagenome ERZ791927 (study PRJEB30046, sample SAMN00792055) | human gut metagenome | study: EMG produced TPA metagenomics assembly of the A metagenome-wide association study of gut microbiota in type 2...
AAAGACAAGTGAGTTCTGTGCATCAAGTTTTTCTTGCTGTCATACGACGTTTTTTAAAGCAAATTTCAAAAAATCTATAGTGTTGAGTTATGACAAAATAGGAAAAACGCTGGAATCTCTAGAGGATTTCGGCGTTTTCCTTTTCCATGGCTCCGCGCTTGGTTTTACTCTGCAATTTGGAATTACCAGAAAAGGACGACGGTAAATTACCGCCGTCCTTTTTTTCATCCCCAGTTGGATTATATCGAGACAACTATACAGTAAAAAGGCAGATTTTGCTTTATTTCCGAACTTTATAGGAAGTTTTGAAAGTAATTCTCCGAAACGTCCCTTTTCCGGCGTGATATGGGCAGAAAACGAAAAGAGGTGCAGAAATGACAAAGGAGCAATTCTATACATACCAGCAGCAAACTGGCAGGCATCCGGCGAGAGCATCAAAAGCAGATTTTTGCCCGAACAAGCTCTTGCAAATATCCGAATTGTCTGATAGTATAACTGTGTATACGTAAAAAAAGAAATCGAGGCGATCGACCAAAAAAACAAAGGAGGCATTTGCACATGAAGGGAAGAATCATCGTATCAACGCTCCTTGCGCTGCTGCTTTTCGTCAGCCTGCCCATGTCGGTGCTGGCGGCGACTTGGGACATCAGCAACGGCGACATCATCGTAAACGCCGGGAGCGGCGGGCAGACGGTCACCCAGGGGTCGCAGGTCGATGTTCCGGACAGCGCCCCCGTCATTACGGGAAGCTCCACGGGAAACACCGTCACTATCAACGCGGAGAAGGATCAGACCGCAAACGTCACCCTCTCCGGCGTGAACATCGACGTGAGCGGTGCGGGCAAGGCCGCCGTTTCCACCACCGGCGAGGGCAATGTGAACATCGAGCTGAACGGAAGCAACGCGCTTAAGAGCGGTCACTCTCATGCCGGCCTGGAAAAGAACAACGACGGTAATCTGACCATTCAGGACAAGGATAAAGACGGCTCCCTGAACGCCAAGGGCGGTCAGGACGGCGCAGGCATCGGCGGAGGAAGCAGCGGCGCTGGCAGCGACATCACCATCACCGGCGGCAAGGTCACGGCGCGGGGCGGGAATTATGGTGCTGGCATCGGTGGCGGTGCTTACGGTAACGGCAGCGACATCACTGTCACCGGCGGCGAAGTCACCGCAAATAGCGGCAACTACGGTGCCGGTATCGGCGGCGGAGGTGGGGGCAATGGCAATAACATCACCATCTCTGGCGGCAAGGTCACTGCCACCGGCGGCATGTTCGCTGCGGGTATCGGCGGCGGAATGCATCGGGATGGAAATGACATCACGATCTCCGGCGGCGAGGTCAGTGCCGCCGGAGGCAAGTGCGGCGCAGGCATTGGCGGCGGCCTTGATGCACGCGACAGCGGAGACGTCACGGTTTCCGGCGATGCGAAGCTGAAGGTGCGGGGCGGCAAGGCAGACAGCGACGGACAGGGAGCCCCTATCGGCAATGGCGGCGTACGTGACCAAAACGGTCCGGTGAACGGCACAGAGGTCGAGCCGGATATTTGCGCGCTGAACCCCAGCGGGAAAATCGAATATTACGCGCCCGGCAGTGTCATGACGGGAACTCCCAGCGAAACGATCACAAACCCAACCGGAGACCATGCGTGGGACAGCGGCAGGGTGACAAAGCCTGCCACCTGCACGGAAAAGGGAATTAAGACTTACACCTGCACAAGGCATTCCTCTCACACAAAAAACGAGGATATCCCCGCCCTGAACCACAGCTTTGCAGGGCAGGAGTATGTTTCCGACAACAACGCCACCTGCGGACAGGACGGCACCAAGACGATAAGGTGCGTGCGCTACGGCAGGGGTGGCTGCACGGAAAAAGATACGGTTGTGGATACCGGAAGTATGCTGGGTCATAGCTTTGACGAGGAGGCGTATGTTTCTGACAACAATGCCACCTGCGAACAGGACGGAACCAAAACGGCAAAGTGTGTCCGCTACGGCACAGGTGGATGCACGGAAACGAACACAGTAACGGACACGGACAGCAAGCTGGGGCATCTCTTTGAGGACTATATTTCCAACAACGATGCGACCTATGCGCGCGACGGCACCAAGACCGCAAAGTGTGTGCGGTATGACCAGTGCGGGGAAACCCACACCGTACCGGATGAGGGAAGCCGGTTAAAACTTCCCCTCTACCGCGTGACCGACAGGGACGGCAGGGACATCGCCTACACGGCGGAGCAAACGGGCGGCGTGCTGACCGTCACCGTTGACGAGGACTTTGCCGTGCTCACGGGCAGACTCAGCGGCCTCCGCACCCTCAAGGCGCAGGGCGTGGAGAAAATCATTTTTGTCACCAGGGGCGCAGCGTCAGCTTTCCAGCTCTCCGATTTGACGGAAAAGGGCGAGAGCAGCGAAGCCTACCGGCTCACCCACGACACCAAGGCCGTCACGTTCACCCTAGGCGACAAAATGACCGACGTGAGCGCCATTCTCACAAAGCCGTAAGCGAAAACTCAGAATCCATACAGGCGGGCAGGCACAATCAGTGCCTGCCCGCCTTGTCTGCCAACCGTCGCGGCTATCATTGGGAAAAACAAGAAATCCGAACCTCTGACCGATTGCGGTTCAAGGTTCGGACTATCTTACTTTGGTGGACCTGAAGAGACTCGAACTCTCGACCTCTCGGATGCGAACCGAACGCTCTACCAAGTGGTTAAGAACTATGCTCCCAAAATTACCACAGTACGGACGCTTATTTCGTCGCAAAATTTGAGGAAAACACGAATAGTGGCGTATGCCCTTGCAATATAACAGGCATCCTCTCACCTATTATGGGCGCTGGGGGCGTTTTTCTTTTGCCCAACGTTAAATTTTTAGTATGCAACTAAAGCATCTAGCAATCAAGCCGCATCGCACATAATTCCAATGCCCTCTCTACCAAAATACTTGAATGTGATTCAGGTATTTTGAATATAATCTAGTATAGGTACCATCAGCGTGGCTAGATGACATGCTTAAATGCACGTTCAAGTTAGGTCGTAATCTTGAAGGCGCAAAACGACCAGTCGGGGCAGGACCGGCATGGTACCTATACAGTTTACTGCTCAGATATTTTGTGATTGCAAGGCTTTTTGCCTATCGAGCAGAATGCGGGTCTGATCTTTAGTCGAGAAATACTTATTAATTACTCTTCGCCGCTCCTTGTCCAAGATTTTATCAGAATAAACCATTAGATGCCTGAGAATAACTAAAACCATATTTCTGATCATCCCGTCATCGAATTCATCATAGATTTGCTCTGCTTCTTTTATCACAGCCTGATAATCATCGATTTTCTCTAGAAACATCATACGTTCGATTCGGTAATTCAAGGAATTTTCAATATAGTCCTGCTGCGAGAGATAATCGACTGTGGAATAATTTGCCCCGTATGAAGTAACTAAAAAATAAAGGTTGAGAAGAACGCCTAGCGAAGTCTCTTGAAAGAATTTTAGAATTTCTTCTCTAGAGTATTTTTTCCCTTTGTAGTCAGAATCCTCCTGCCATTTCATAATTTCTTCGATCAACTCAGCTATGCTGCTATCTATAGTTTCTGCCCATTTATTAAATATTTTGTTTGGCATTTGATACATAGCGAATACCAAATCACGTTTATCTGCTGCTGGTAGAATGCTGATAAATGCAGAAAGGCTCCTTGCTATAATTTTAAGTTGCAAAAATGCCCGTATCAGTTGGTTGTTCACTTCGTCTATTTTGCTTACGTCATAGTCATAGATATCCAAGGTTTCAATCGGAGTATCATTCATTTCCTCAGCTTCCGCTTGATTCCGAACATCAGATTCTTTTTCATCCTTTGTAGGAGCACTTAAGCTTCTTTCGGGCATTCCATGTAGATATTTTACTTTTTTCTCTGAAATATCGAATTCTTTCCAGTCCTTAACATATTGAATTGCCTGCAACAATAGCAAGCGCGGAATTCTTACATTATCAGAAATATATGTTAGGAACATAAGGATATCGCCATTTATGCCGAAACAGGAATGCTCTACAATTTGGCGCAAGTTCCGCTCGTCACCATCCTCATTATGGAATTTTCTATTTAGTGCTTTGGCTACAAAATAGGCTAAATGATCTTTACTTTTGAAACGATATTCAAATCCATTGCCCGTTTTCACCATCAATCCACTATTTTCAACAATATCAATGAAACGTGCAGCAGTCAAATATCGATTGTCATAATATTTACAATATGCTTCGACCACTTCGGCTATATGCTCAGCAGTAATAGGATATTCCCGATGAAAGTGTACATAAAATGCAACATCACTGAGAGCAACAACTATATCATTTGTATTTTCCTTACGTTCATATAGGTTAGGTGCGATAGCACGTTCAATAGATGCCTCAAAGACTTTACTAAATACCTTTGCATCTGACTTATCTAACTCCCCTATATGAGAACAGTAGTAATCAGCGAATTGGACAACAAAATCTACCTCTGTGCGGAATCCCAGTTTATATGTGTTAAGGCATTGTTCAAGTGTCCTTGCAACACCTCTACCCTGTGATTCATTTCCTCTATATTTCAACGCAACAACTTTAGATATCACCTCCAACCGTTTTTCCGCATATAGGCGTGTGATGTATATTTTCTTAAACTCATTTTCAGATTTGATATTATCCTTTACCATCTGAACAATGTCAAATTCTCCTGTTTCCTCCGTCCCTACAATGATAATGTCAAAAACGTTTTCAATTCCTCGCATGAATTTATTTAGATGTTTATGCGAAATTCTGTGGAGGTCATCAATAATGATTGCTTTAGGGACATCAGATAGTTGCTGAAAATCAGTATACGAATTCTCGCCATATGTGTTTCGCACAAGTTCCTTCACAATATTCTCTTGATTCCGTCCAGTAATATCATCAGTATTGCAATAAAGAACCGGCATATGACCTTGCATTGTCTTGAATAGCATTTTCAGCAACATAGTTTTGCCTGAATTGCTCCCGCCAACAATTGCAACGTATTTATTTTTCTTGACGTATTCAATCAAATCCTCCATTTTACGAATAGATTTGCCATTTGAATATTCTTTTGACGCATTTGTGCGCAAATCAGGGAAAACAAAGTAGTCCGCAATATCGCTAGAAATAGCATGCTTGTCATCATTCATCAAGTTTGCGTTATATTCTTCCCGATAAAATAATTGGCAACCGTTAAGCGGTTTCATCACAAGCGTATGCTCTTGTGATGAACTGTTGTTAAAGTGCAACAGCTCATTATCCCATATAAACCGGCGTAATGCATAGCTCCTGTCTTCTGAATTAAACACTCCAGCGTAGTATTCGCATGACGTCGGAGAAGACTGCTGCCACCAAGCACCGCCCGCTTGTTTTAGAATTCGGGAGCCATTATCGTAAAGCACATGCTGAGTTCCTAGCATATGCTCATGTCCAAAAAATGCGATCGAGTTGCGTTGACTAATAATTCCTTCAAGTTCTTTTTTCTGAGAAAAGCCGAACCAGTCTGGAGAATGGTGCATAACGATCAACGAAATATCCGCAGCCGAAGGTTCTGATAGCCTCTGAATGACATCTTCTGGTAAATAGTGAAGCCCGTCGTCTGCACTACAGGAGAACGGAGCCGTATTCAACAAATTTGCTTCGATTCTATATCCATTATCAAAGTGAAGAATTTTTCTTGTCACCAGTTGCCCATAAGGAACCTCATCTTCTGCGAAAAAGCACTTATTTCCACTCGCATAGCAGAAAAAATCCTTCATTTGTTTAATTTCCTGTCTCAAATTGATTTCTTTTTCTTCATCACTATATCCACGAATTTCTTCGGGCGTCGCTCTTTTCATATTCCCGAAATTGATATCGTGATTTCCCGGCACAAGAAGAATCTTTAAATTCTTTTCACTGATACAATACTTTTTCCTAATTTCTGAGGTAAATCTTCCAATGAAAATGCCGGCGTTCTTATACTCATTTGAATATCCCTTTGCCGCTAAATCACCAGAAACAATAATTACAATTCCCTCAAATTCACCAAAAACGGAGAGTGCTCGAACTGCTGCTTGAATTTTAGTCGGATTTGCTCCCTCCAAATTTTGCAGGTGGAGATCGCTCAGATGTAAAAAAACAATTTTCATTTTCTCGTCTTCTTTCATATCAATTTAACGAAGAAATAACAGCTTGACTCACATAACTTCCACGCAAGTCAGGCAATGGCTAACCTCATATTCAGTTTCTCATATCATAAGAACATCTACACTAAGTATATTCTGATAGTTCGACAATTGCAAGCAAAAACTTCTATCGTTTTAATCAGCTATTCTTTGAAAATCAATATAATGCTGCTTAATATGTTATCTTATAATTTTATATGTTAGAGGCGTTCTGTTGAACGTCTCTTTTGCTATGAAAACGTACCCCTAAAAAGGGCGCAAAACGGCTCCCGCCTTTCGGCAGGCAGCTTGCGCTATGCAATAGCGCATTCAGGCGGAACTGGGGATAGCATCAGGTTCCCATCCAAGTGCTTTCAGTCGTTTGAGATAGCCGTTTATCTTTCTGTCGCGGTTAAAAGAATCGTAGTAGTCAGAACCGAGGTCATGGAAAGCAGTCTTGTTTTTAAGAATGTGGTATATGGCGATCAGCATGGAATGGGCGACTGCAAGCGTGGCTCGATTTTTGCCACGTCTAGCAGAAATTCGCTGGTACTGTGCAAAGAAATACGAACTCTTTACGGTTTTTGCAGACTTTGCACATTGCGTCAGAATCGTTTTGAGTGCCTTATTTCCTTTCGTCGTCTTACCATGTTTTCTTCTTCCTGCGCTCTGGTAGTTACCGGGACAGACACCAGCCCATGAGCAGAGATGTGCTGCACTGGGGAATCTGCCCATATCCAATCCAATTTCTGCCAGAATAACTTCTGCACTTCGTCTGGCAATGCCAGGGATTTCGTCTATTGCCTCAATCGCTGCTTCATATTCGGCCATATACTCCTGCACCAACTTATCCAGTTCACCAATCCGACGGTTCAGGTCATCAATATGATCGATAATCTGCGCCAACAGTTTTCTCTGTAGCGGTGTGGTAATTCCTTCGATTGAAGCAACGATCTGTTCCAGCTTCGGACGCATCCGTCCATGAACCAGTTTGGAGACCTCATCACTGTCTGGAATATCATCATCAATAATCCGCTGGAGAAGTTTACGGGCACTTTTGCCGGTGATGTCCTTCACTACAGAATCCAGCTTGATATTGGCACCTTCCAGAATTTTTTGCAGACGGTTTACTTCCCGGCAGCGTTCTTCCGTCAGGCTTTTGCGGTAACGGGTGATCTCACGCAATTCACGTTGCTCCCGGTTAGGAATATAGCTGGCTTTCAACAGGCCATGCCGAAGCAGGTCTGCGATCCATTCCGCATCTTTCACGTCCGTCTTGCGTCCTGGCAATGCTTTCATGTGTGCGGCGTTGACAATCATTGCATCCAAATCCATTAACTCAAACAAATTGTACAGAGGTTTCCAAAATACACCTGTGCTTTCCATGGCAATCATCTCACAGTCTGATTCTGTGAGCCAATTTGCCAAAGTCTTGATTTCGCTGGTGGTTGTGCCGAATTCTCGCAGCTCCTGTTCGCCGCCATTCACCAGACAGGCTACGATGACTTTCTTATGCACATCAATCCCACAACAACACCGATAGACAACTTCCATAACCAAACGCTCCTTATAAAAGTTGTCACGGCGTGCTCTCCTAAAAGCAATTATTTTGCTATACGTCCTTGATGCCATTCGGCTGGGACAATTTGTGGTTCAACAGGAGAGCAAAACCAGTTTTATGCGCGCGCTCGTAGCGGCAAAAAAAGCCGATCTTGTGCCGTGCATATCTATTTTACCATATGCAGAAGGTTATTGCACTCCGTTTTCATTCATCGTGGTGCAAGAATGTAATGCTGCATGAAGTTTTATATCAAAAACAATATAGAGGAACCACAGCTAGGAGGTTAACTGGATGCAGAAACAGATCTATTTTGATTATTTCTACGGCGGCGAGTCGGAACTGTTCAGTTATTACAGGATCCCCAAGCTGCTTATTACAGGCGATCAATTCAAAAATCTGTCCACGGATGCAAAATTGCTCTATGGTCTGCTCCTTGATCGCATGAGCCTGTCAGCCAAAAACGGCTGGTATGACAGCAGCGGACGAGTTTACATATATTACCCACTGGATGCAGTCGAAGCGGATTTATGCTGTGGCCACGGGAAGGCAGTACGCCTTATGGCAGAATTGGACAGTGGGACAGGCATTGGTCTGATTGAGCGTGTCCGGCAAGGCTTGTGTAAGCCATCAATAATCTATGTCAAACAATTCACAAGCCGAGCCGTTCCCCTTCCAGCAGCGCTGCTCGTTAATAATGATGTTGAACCTTTTGAAGTTCCAAAATCGAACGTCAGAATGTTCGATACAAAAACTTCCGGGCTTCCCATAATCGAACCATCAGAAGTTTCAAAATTGGAAATCCCTAACAATAATAAGAATTATCTTAATAATAGCTATCTCTATCCATCTATCAATCAGCCGGATACTGTACCGATTGAAGCGATGGATAGAAGCAGCTGCAAAGAGCTGGTTAAAGGTCAAATCGGTTATACAGCCTTTTCCCCAGATCGCTTGCCGGAAGTTGACGAACTGGTCGAGCTGATAACGGATGTTTTTTGCAGTTCTCAAGCATCGTACCGCATTGGCGGCGCACAATTTAAGAGCCAGTTTGTCCGTGAGAGATTCTACAGTCTGGAGCAGCAGCACATTGAGTATGTGCTGGACTGCATGAAGAAAAACACCACAAAAATACGAAATATTCGTGGTTATCTGCTGACCGCCCTGTACAATGCCCCGGCAACTATTGAGCATTATTATCAGGCAGCGGTTCAGCATGACCTATACGGGCAGCAATCCGGGCGAGAATGAGGTGAACTGAATAGCCCGCGCTGCCATGCAATGCGTCCCAAGTTGGGACGTATTTTTCATTTCTGGACACTTGAAGGAGGTAATTCATGCCAGAAACAAAGTCCATCCCCAAAGCGGGCGCGCCGCAAAAAGGCGACGTTCCCCAGACGCCCCCTGCCCCCACATCAAAAACTTCCTCGCCGCCGAAAATGCCGGAAAGTAACGCAGCTCCCTCCGTCGGTGCGAAAAAGCCCGTAGAGCAGGCAAAAGCCCCCGCCGCCAAAACTGCCCCCGCTGCTGGCGAGAAGAAGCCCGCGGATGAGCCCAAGGTAGAACCCGATGCCGCTGAGAAAAAGTCCGGCGAAAAGTTGAACGCTCCCGCGCCCAAAGCAGTACCTGCCACCAGCGAAAAGAACCTTGCGGAAAAAGCTCCGGTTTCCAATACCAAAGCCTGAGTGTAAAGCATACCGACAAGAAAATTCAGCGATGTGTCGTTGCTGTCTGGGATGATGCAGAAAATGGCCTGTTTTCGTTCGCCCATTTTGCCGATCTCCAGCGTGTCCTCTGCGGTAATATTCTGAATCTCAGGCAGGGTGAAGGAAGCCAGACGGACAGCAGCACCCACAAGAATGCTTTTTGCGGTCTTGCCCGCCGCCTGCTTGAAAATCTTATACTGGCGGACGGCAATATGACCGGGCTGTTCTTCCTCCAACGCTTCAAACAGAAGATCCAGAGGGGATTTGAAATCATCGTCATCTTCCTTTGCACCACCATACTCGATCATGGTCAGCATCATTTCCATGTTTTGCTCCTCCGGAGGGGCTTCATGGAGAAGATACAGCATCAGAGCGCTGTCCAGAGCAATTTCGGATTTCTCCCAAAAGGGATCGTTCTGAGATGCGTTCTTCGGGGTGGTGTTCTTGATGAAGTTGTCAATCAGCCGGAACACATCTGAATCCTTGCGGATATACCGGAAAGGGTTATAGCTGTTTGAATGACTGGGATCGATCAGGTCAAAAACCCGCAGTACATATCCGCGCTTCAAAAGAAAGGCACCTACGCTGCGAAGCAGTTCTCCCTTTGGATCGGTCACAATAAAGCTGGCATTTCCCAAAAGAAGATTTGGTAAAATCAGGCTTCTGGACTTACCTGCGCCGCTGCCGCCGACGATAATTTGCAGCAGATTGCGGAAGTGCTGCCGTGCATTCAGGCTCATTTGCAAATGCTGGGTCAGAATGACGTTTTTGCCCGGATCCTTATCACTGTATTTGCGGTTCAGCTCGCGGACATTTCCCCAATGAGCGGAACCGTGTTCCACACCGGGACGGCGGTTCTGCTGATTGGAGTAAAAGTAGGCGATGGCCAGCATGTAGACGGCCAAGGCACCTATCAGGAATTTTGGTGTATGGGCTTTCCATCTCAGGGAGAAAGGGTTACTTAAGGCTTGCGAAAATACCTCCATGAACATGAAAAGATTCATTCCGTCCTCGTAGGCAGTAGCCGCCAGAGCGCCCAGCCAGAGAATAACGATGGAAAAAACCGCCCAAACGGGCCAATTATCCCGAAAGGTTTTTCGATTGTGTATGGGCATCCCTCCTAAAATCCAGTGCTGGAAAATGCGTCCCAATTCGGGACGCAAAGTGATGAAGCAGCTGCTGCACCCCGGCGGTGCGGACGGCTCCGATATTGCAAAAGGGCGCTTACCAAGCGCCCTTTTGGGGTGTCATCCCCTTGTCTACCGCAATTCCGCCGGGCAGTTCCAGTCAAGGCCCGACCAGTCCGCAGACTGGTCGGCTTGTGGGCGATTGCGCAAGCAATCGCCCAGCCTTGACGGGAGCTGATCCGGCGGAATACCCTCCCCGCAGGGGAATGACACCCCACGTTTCTGTTCGCTATCTATAAAAACCCACACGGGGGATTCTTTCTCTGAATCATCGGGTAGGCCGGTACATACTGGCTCGGCCTTTTGTTTGCGGTGCGATATTTTTCTCAATGGAGCCGCCGATGTTTTTGCCCATATCTTGAATGCTGCTGAGAGCCAGACGAATCTGTGGCGCCGTATAACCGGCATACAGATCCGTTACAAAGGAAGCATCGGGCATATCGCACTTTATACCAAACCGCTTGGAAACCAGATAGGCAATGCTCTGAGCATCCAGATCGCATTCCTTACGGTCATAGTATATATTTTTGCCCTTATTATGGAATTTGGCGTGCGCTACTTCTGCAACAATGTATGGGAAGGCTTCCGCTTTTCCTGCGGCGGGGTTAATTGCCAGCTCCAAATGGCTGCTGTCATAGTAAGCAGGAACGGCCAACTCCGAATCCATCACAATGGGGACGGGGGAATAGTTCATTCTGTGACCAGAACGATCAACTTTACGCTTATGATATTATCAACAACAGAGGCGTCCGTAATCTCCCGCGAGCGTTTGCGCATGAGAAGTTTTTTTATGATATTGACGCGAACACAATGCGTGAACTGTTGAAAGAATATCGATAGATATAACCAATAGGCTTAATATCCTTGCGAAAAAGCTATCAGAAAGAGAGTCTTAAATCTACTCTTATAATGCGTCCCAACTCGGGACGCATTTATTTTTTTTACAAGGAGGTTTCCAATGCCCAAAGTCCGTCAACGAAATCCTGACGATAAAGTAAAGACCAAAGGCAAAAATCATTCTGGCATCAGAAATAAGGACTTCAATGTGTCACGGCAAATTGAATCCGCGGTAAAACAGAAGGTAAAACAGCGAGAGGAACACGAAGCGGCCAATGAATCTGCTACAACGACCACAGAGCAGGCCGTGACAAATACCGTTGCAGACGCCGCAAAGCTGACGCTCAAGGCAGTCGATACACTTCATGAACGGACAATTCGGCAGCGTTCCCCGGAGCCTGTAGCCCCGACTAATGCAGCGCGCAGGCAGACCGACCTATATACGGAGCAGGGCAGGAATCTGACTGTACAGGAGTATGCCGCACAATCCCCTATCAAGGCCAAAGATGAATCTGACCGGAGGCAGTCTATCACGAAAGTATCACCGGATAGCAGCCATTCCGTTTCCGACGACAGCCCTCTTACCAGCCCAAAAGTTAAACCTGTCCGCGATTACAGCCCTCATAGCGCCCAACAGGAAAAAGCACCGTCTTCCCGCCTTGATGCAGTTGAGCAAGGCCGCAGACTTGCTGTTGAGAAATACGCCCAAGCACGGGCCGAGCAAGCGGAATTTAAGGCTGAAATTATTGAAAGCCGTTATTCGCTCCAGAATCCAACGTTACCGCAGGACGGTTTGCCCCCATTAGACGGTGCATCCCCTACCAGCAGCACCGTTGCCGCCTCCCCCAATAGAAGGAGGGCAACGGAAATTTCCACTCCCAAGCAGAAACCGAAGTCGGCTCCCAAACTCCGAGCCAACGTTGAATCCGTCTCTCCAAAGATGGTTCGTCCGGAAAAAGTCAACCGTACAGTCCCTATCGTCTCCAATGCCCAAAAGGCTGCGGAAATGGGCAGGCAGAAATTTGTAAAAGAAGCCCAGAAGCAAATGGTAGCACAGGTCAAGCGAACTGCCAAGGCCGCAGCGGACGTCGTAAAGGAAACAGCTTCAGCCATATTGAAAGCTATTCAAGCCACGGTGTCGATGCTTGCCGGGATATTTGGCGGTACGGGCGTCGTCGTAATTCTTATGGTGGTTTTGCTGATTGGCGCTGTTCTGGCCTCTCCCTTTGGGATTTTGTTCGCCAACGAACCCTCTTCTGGAGCAATCACGCTTAGCTCTGCGGTAGCACAGATCAGCATGGAATTCTCCACCCAGCTGAATGTGCTACAGGAGGGCGAATACGAAAGTATTACCATTGAGGGTGCGCCGCCGGACTGGATCGAGGTAATTGCCGTCTTTGCCTGCCACGTAGCCGGAGGTGAGGATGGCGTAGACGTGATGGTTCTGGATGAAGAAACGGTAGATAAGCTGCGGACTGTCTTTTGGGATATGTGTGTTATCACTGCGGAAGAAGAAATTGAAGAACAGGATGACCCCGCCACACCTACGGATGAATCCACTGAACCGATCGTACATTTAACCATTACCATTGAAGCCAAAACCGCTGACGATATGCGGCTGATCTATCACTTCTCCAAATTCCAAAATAATACCCTGACCGAATTGCTTGCCGAAGAAGAAACACTGCGTGGTTTGATCGGCGACTTGAACATATCTCAGAGTGATGCAATCGAACTGATGAACAACTTATCCGGGGATATTTCCGAATCCCGCAAGGCTGTTGTCCGGCAAGCCCTGACTCTGGTAGGCAAAGTCAATTATTTCTGGGGCGGCAAGAGTCTGGTCATTGGCTGGGACAGCCGGTGGGGGCAGCCGATGGAAGTATGGGCAGCTGGCAGCCCGACCACAGGAACGATCCGCCCTTATGGTCTGGATTGCTCCGGTTTTGTGGATTGGGTATTTTACAATGTTTCCGGTGGTTCCTATGTTATGGGTCACGGCGGAGGCGTTGCCTCCCAGCATGTCTATTGTCAAAACATCACATGGGAGCAGGCTCAACCCGGCGATCTGGTATTCTACCCTGACGACAGTCATGTTGGTATCATCGGCGGCCGTGATGCGGCAGGCAATATTCAGGTCATCCATTGCGCCAGCGGCATGAACAATGTGGTCATTACCGGCAAAAGCGGCTTTACAACGGTTGGCCGACCTAACTACTATAGCGATTGAAAAAATGCGTCCCAACTTGGGACGCATTTTCAGGCAAGCATGTCTTAATATCCACCGTCACGCCAAAACAGATTCCGGGGAATCAAATGGCTATTTTAATAACCGCTTTCTTTACACTGCTGCTTCCTGCAACGCTGCATTTCGGTTTATGAGCTTCCTCCGGTGAAAGAAGTACGCAATCGCCAGCGTGGAGCAGCAGCGCCGAAGCCGGGCAGTCACAGTTTGAAAGTATACAATCGCCCTGTTCGTCGTATGAGCTGCATTCCGTCAGATGATCCAGCGGCGCAACATATATGTACTCTTCCCCGGAAATCACATACTGCAAATCCAGATACTTTCGATGGCATTCCCACGGCCTTTTATCTGCTGCTTCCGTCTCATATTGCTGGATGGAAACAAACAGCCGGTCTCCGTCAATTTCGTATCTTCCCGGTTCCAATGTCTCTAAATCCTCAGAGCGAAGGAATTCATTTATTTTTGCGAAGCTGGGAAACAATTTATAGTACGCAGACAAGTGGTCAATCTTTTCAAATAACAACGAAAGCACCTCTTTCAAAGTTTTATGGAACTAACCATAGCACTTGTTTCAGGCGGTGTCAATGTTTTTGCCAGAATTGTTTTGAAAATTACATTATTTTCCATAAAAGCTGACCGATTTTTCCGTAAATCTGACCGTTTTCTCTGCAATCACTTGAAATCTGACCGCATTTAGTGTAGTCTTATAGCCAGAAAAAGTACGTTGCAGAAACAAGTATTTGTTCAATCCTCCACAAAGAGCATCAAGGGGGTTTTCATAAATATGCGTTATCAGGAAATAAAGAAGCAGCTGATTGAAATGATTGGAGCAATGGATCCCGGAATCCGGCTTCCATCCAGACCGATCATGTGCAAGCAGCTTGACACGACACGTACAACACTGGATCGGGCAATCAAGGAGCTGGAAAGAGAAGGCGTCCTGTCCTCCCGGAACGGAAGCGGCACTTATGTGGTCGGACTGATTGCCGGAACTGCCCCGCACATCGAAAATTGGTGCATCATCGTTCCGAACGTGATGGATGATATTTATCCTTCTCTGATTCGCGGAATTGAAAACGTTGCCTCATACCGCGGAGCCAATCTTGTCCTCTGCAATTCTGACAATGACGCTGACAAACAGGATCGTTATATCAAGCGGCTGCTCGTTTCCGGTGTAGCCGGTTTCATCATCGTCCCCGTTGTCTCAGGAAGTGTCGCCATGAGCTACAAGCTCTATGACACGCTGCTGAATTCCAAAACGCCGTTCGTATTCTGCAATCGAGGCGTCGAGGGAATTCAGGCTCCCCTCGTGAAATCAAATGATTTTTACGGCGGCTATATTGCAACAAAGCACCTGATTGAAAAAGGGTATCGGAATATTGCCTACATCGCACAGATGAAATACCAAACCAGCACGGAACGCTGTCAGGGATATATCAGTGCATTGCTGGAACAGAATATCAAAATTAACCGCCGCCTGATTATTCTATCCACGGGTGATGATTCCCGGAGCACATATGAAATTGCAAAGGGTCTGATTGCAGAAGAGCCGTACATAGACGCAGTATTTTGTTTCAATGATTACGTCGCCCATGACGTATGCCGCGCAATTCGGGATTCCGGCCTGCGTGTATCCGATGACATCGGCGTAATCGGTTATGACAATATCGCCTCTGACACATCGATTACCCCGCAATTAACCTCAGTTGCGTACAAGAGCATGGAAATTGGAGAAACGGCTGCAAACGTGCTGTCTGATCTGATTCAGGGAAAGCCGACCAGCACCAATTTCAATTTCTATCTGTTCCAGCCATCCATTATCGAACGCGAGAGCTGCTGTGGACGTCCAACAGCTACCCGTTCCAAATAAAAAACAACTAACGACTTAGGAGGAAACCAAATGAAAAAACTGATCGCTTCGCTACTTGCTGTTTGCCTGATCTGCATGGTCTCGGCTTGCGGCGCAAAGGCTCCCGCTGCGGAGACCCCATCTTCCGTGACGGAAAAGGCTACGGAAACCGTTGCCGAACCGAAGCAAACTCCCACAGAAATTACATGGTGGAATTATCCGAACTCCATTGGTGAAGACCTTTCCATCAAACTGGCAGATGAGTTTATGGCCAAATACGACTGGATTACAGTCAATGTTGAACAGAAAACAGCAGATGGTATTGCCGAGCAAATCAGCATTGCCGCCAATACCGGCGCGCTCCCCGATGTTCAGTCCGGCGCTGCGCAGTGGGTTCTCGGGTATGCGACGATGGGACTGCTGCGTCCAATCGATGCGTGCGTAGATAAAGCCATTTGGCCGGAGGCTATGGTTCAGGCGCTTTCTGTTGATGGAAGCTACTATATCGCCCCTTACACCAACAATGCAATTGGTTTTGCTGTGAATAGAGACATTCTCAAAGCTTGCGGTGTCAATGACCTTGTGCCGGATTCAACCGGAACATGGAGCTTTGAAACCTTTACTGAAGTTCTGAAAGCAGTTTCCGATCCCAGCAACGGAAGGTATGGTCTCGGTTACTATGCTGCCGATACTGGCGGAGATCAGGTCCATCATTGCCTGCTATGGGGTTTTGGCGCAAAGTCCTACTCCGATGACAACAAACAGTGTGTTCTGAACTCTCCGGAAGCTGTTGAAGGTCTGGAATACCTCGTGAACCTTCAAGATCAGGGACTCACAAATCCCGGTGTCGCCGGTGCCAGCTGCAATGATGTGATCAACAATATGTTTGCTGGCGGTCAGGTCTGCTTCGTCATGGCAAACAGCGGACACATGGGTGGAATTCGCACAGCCTTTAAAGAAGGAACTTATAATGAGTTCGATATGGACCTCGTCCCATTCCCGACCGTAGACGGAACCAGCAGTAATACCGCAAGCTTTACAGACGGTATTTGGCTATGGAACACCGGTGACGACGCACGTGAAGAAGCCGCCAACCTGTTTATGGAATATCTTGCCAGCAAAGACGTGCTGACTCGAATTGGTGAACAGGAGGGATTGGGTCTAATTTCTCCGCTGGTCGATGCAGATTTGAGCAACTTAAGCGAGGATGCGCAAAAAGCATATAATCTCTTCAAATATGCGGGGAATTATGGCATTGGTGTTCCCGGTTATGCGGAAATCAGACCTCTTCTCGTTGCAAACCTTCAGGCAGCTTTCAATCATGAGCTGTCTGCTGCAGAAGCACTGGCAGATTTTGAAAATCAGGCAAACGAGGTCATCAAGAGCAACTTGTCATAATATTTACCGTTTTGGAGACACACAAGGGTGGTAGCCAATAAGGCTGCCACCCCATTGCAAAAAGGAGCCTTCGATGAGAAGCAAAATAAATCACTGCGACCATCTCGCTAAAAAATGGCGGGCAAATATTTGGGGTTATGCCTTTATGGCACCGTTTATCCTTGCGTTTGTAGTTTTCTTTGTCTATCCAATTATAGACGCATTTCGATTGAGTCTGTATCATTACACGCTCGTGAAGCAAGAATGGGTGGGGCTGCAAAATTACATTTCTCTTTTCCGGGATAAGAATTTTCTGAAATCGCTTCGGAATACATTCGCATTCGTTCTGATCTGTGTTCCGGCTACAACACTCCTCTCACTATTCGTCGCAAATACAATCAGACGATATCATCGCATGGTTACTGCTTTTTTTCGCGCGGCCTTTTACCTTCCATCTATTACTGCAAGCGCGGTTTTAGCAGTAACGTGGAAATTGATATACAATCCGCAAAATGGCGTACTAAACTGGTTTTTGAGTCTGTTTGGAGCCGATCCTGTTTTATGGTTATCGGATAGTCGCGTCGTCCTCCCGGCACTGGCTGTCATCGTTATTACATGGCAGCTTGGCTATCCAGTAATCCTCTTTTGTGCGGGACTAGACGGTATTCCATCAACGTATATCGAAGCAGCGAATATTGACGGTGCCAGCAAAATGCGAACATTTTGGCAGGTCATTATGCCGCTTTTAAAGCCAACAACATTGTACGTCGTCGTTACAAACACAATTGGAAGCTTTCAAACCTTTGCCGTCGTTCAGCTTCTCACATCTGGCGGCCCGAACTATGCGACATCCACAATTATGTATCAGTTGTACGAAGCTGCATTTAAATATGGAAAACTTGGACTGGCCTCCGCAATGGGTATCATTTTGGCAATCTTGATTGGAATTGTTGCAATATTTCAGTTCAGGCTCCTATCTGCCGACGTAGAATACTGAATTTGAAAAGAGGCGCAATATGAAAAAGAAAAAGATGCTGCGACAAACCGCAGTAAACATTCCCCCTACAATTCTTGTACTGGTTTTAGCCTTCATCTTTGTGTTTCCTATGATTTGGATGGTCGCTACTAGTCTCAAAAACCAATCCGCTGCAATTTCTCTTCCACCTGAAATTTTTGTCCGCAATCCAACTCTTGACAATTATGATTACGTACTTTCCAAGACAAAAATCTTGCTATGGGTCTGGAACAGTATTTCAGTCTCCGCTTTGAGCGCAGGTCTGATTCTGATAATTGCAGCAACGGCTTCCTATGCGCTTACGCGAATCCCCTTTTCCGGACGGAACATCTGGTTTGGACTTATTGTTGTGTCCATGATGATTCCCACGCAGCTTACACTGGTTCCGCTTTTCAAAATGATGCGTCAACTGAATCTGACGAATACACCGTGGGCTGTCATTTTACCCTCTCTTGCATGTATGAGTGCAGTTTTTTTAATGAAGCAATTTGGGCAGTCAATTCCGTCCGAACTGTTTCAGGCTGCCAGAATAGATGGGTGCAGTGAACTTGCCATCTTCTTTCGTATCTATCTTCCTCTTGTCAAGCCCGCAATTGCCGCGTTGACGATTACCACATTTACTACGACATGGAATAATTATTTGTGGCAGTTGGTCATGTTGACCAGCAGTACAAGCATGACTTTGCCCGTGGGTATCCGAATGCTGTCCGAAGAATATGTTGCGGAATATGGGCATATGATGGCTGCTGCCACAATTGGAATGCTTCCAACGCTTCTTATTTTTATCATCTTCCAGAAGTATTTTGTAAAAGGGATTACGCTCGGCGGAGTGAAAGGATAAAAGGTGCCGTTTATATGCGCAGGATATTACAGATGCTGTCCAATCAAACGTCGTGTAACCTATCTGGAAACCGACTGTGGCTGGATCAAATCGAAAGAGTCCCCGGCCTAGCTGCGGCAAAAAACAGCTATATCACCTATAACAACCTTCCGTCATCCGCGTTAATTCGCTACCATTTTGAGGAAGACCAGCAGGAATACACTTTAACGCCCGAAGAATATCAATGGACTCCGGCCGGAATTACAACGACGTATCTTGGCAAGGCACTGGTGGTACAGGAATTAAAATTCATCACGGATTCTGACGAATTTGCCTCCATTCTGTTGGTCAAAAATCAGGAAGAATGTCCACGAAAGCTGAAGCTGCGGGCAGATACTTTGCTAACTGAGCAAAAACGCATGTCGCGTGCGCTCTATAATCCATCGTTTATAGAGTATCAAAATGCAGGCAGCCATTTCCTTAAAATGGAACTTACAGTGGATGTTCGGGCGCGAAACGTTCTGCGTGCTGTCGTTACGCCATGTGTTGTATATGGCTCTAGGCAAATGACCGTTACAGGCAGCAATGACTGCTTTGAAGCTGAAATACATATTGCAGCACATGAGACGTATGAAGTTGCCATCTGTGGAATTCTTTCACACACGCAAAGCGTTGAAGAACTGCAAGAAGACATGGAACATCTTCTTGCAAGGGATTTATGGACCTATCCATCTTCACTTTATGAGACATGGTTTCATGATTATGTTCCGGAATTCGCTTGTTCCGATCCGATACTGGAAAAACTGTATTACTATCATTATTATGCTCTGAAAAAAAACAGTATTACACCAGCAATTGCGCCGTTTCAGCATCCGTGCATATACGAAGGAAAAGATCAGTTTTCTCTTGTTTGTAGTGCCAGCGCGGCAATGCATATCCGAGAACTGCGTTGGATGAAAAAAACGGATTTGCTTATGGCAGAACTACACACACTTTATGACAGCCAAATCAGGAAAGGAAAAACAAAGGGAAGCCTTCGCGACATGTATGTTTCCGATATTCCAACTGCGGTTTGGGAGACCTATTTGCTTTTGCCTGCCCAGCAGGGGGACTGGATAGCGGCTCGACGCACAGCCCTGAAGGAATATGTCGATTGGGAGCGTTCAGACGAATATCTTCCAAAAAAAGCACCGCTTCCCATTGTTATTGGTTCATGGAGAACTGCGGCCGAGTATCAGCCAAGTTTTTTTGAATTTACGCAGCCGCAGTGGGATCATCAAAAAAGCAACCCGTTTGGCGCGGAACGAGATACACAACTCCACCGAGTGGACGATTCCGTATATCTGTACACAAATCTGATGGCAGTTTCGTCTCTGTACCAGATCGCAGCAGACCCTCAAACTGCAAATATCTACGGTCAGGCCGCGCAACAGATAAAGGATAATATTCTTCGCTATATGTACGACCCGGAAACAGATTTCTTTTATGATGTCTCAACCACCAGTCTCAAAAAAGCAGTACAAAGCGGAAATTTTGCCGGTTTTCTTGGTGCTCGCATTGCGGACTCTCAGGATTGCGCCGAGCGAGTAATGAATCACCTCCTGCATGAGTTTTCAACACCCTATCCAATTCCAACTGTTGCAACAACTTGCCCTGCCTTTTCTCCGGACAACACTTGGATAACGGGTCCTCACGCAAATAGAGAGAACCCCTTTCACTACGATTGCTGTTGGAATGGTCCGTGCTGGAACTATTCCAATTCACTTGTCCTCGACGTTCTCGGAAAAACCGCTCAATCCTCCAACTCCCAAGCGTATACGCAGCTATTTGCGGATCTCTTTTTCAAGTGGTGCCACGAACAATGCCCTGATGAGGATGCTGTCCCCAGCCTGTGCGAGCATTATCATCCCTATACGGGTAAACCATTTCGGGATGTTAAAGACTATCTGCATTCAACGTTTATCGATGTCATCATGCGCCGTATTCTCGGAATCTGTATCTGTGATGAGGGGAAGTTGATATGCCGTCCCTTGGATATTTCTCTTCAGAGGCTTTCCATACACGGGATACCCATTCGTGGACACAGCATCGATATTATCTGGGACAGCAACAAAGAAAACAAACTACAGGCGTTCTGCGATCAGAAGCTGGTCGTCTCGCAGAAAGATTTTAGCGAATTTGAGATATATATTTGACATATACACAAAGTGTAGGTCAAGTCCCCCAAATACGAACGAGGAGAACTCAATATGAATTATGGATATCATGGCATCTATGCCGCATTGGTAACGCCTTACACGAAGGACGGCGCTGTGAATTATGATGAATTGCAGAAGCTTGTCCGGCACCTGATCTCTCAGGGAATCGACGGATTCTATGTAGGTGGCAGCACAGCCGAAACATTTCTTCTTTCCTCCGAAGAACGCAAGAAAACGCTGGAAGCGGTCGTTGAAGCAAATGCCGGTGAGAAAAAGGTGATCTGTCACGTCGGCGCCATCTCCACAGACGAAGCAATCGATTACGCCCAGCACGCGGAGAAAGCCGGAGCCGACGCTGTTTCTGCAATCAGCCCGTTCTACTACAAGTTCAGCAAATCGGAAATTATGGGATATTACAATGACATTATGGCCGCGACTGAGCTGCCGATGTTCATCTACAATTTCCCGAACTTCTCTGGCTTTGCTCTGACCGAAGATGTTCTGGATGAACTCGCAAAAAACAAGAATCTGATCGGCGTCAAATTCACAAGCTCCGATATGTTCATGCTGGAGCGGATCAAGGCAAACCACCCTGATTATATTGTTTGGAACGGCTTTGATGAAATGCTGGCCGGTGGCCTGACGATGGGTGCAGACGGCGGTATTGGCAGCACATATAACTGCATGGCCCCGCTGGTACATAAAATCTATGATTCGTTCTGTTCCGGAAACCTCAGCGATATGCACGCCTATCAGGTTCTTGCAAACAACGTAATCAAAGTGATTTGCAAGCACGGCGTTTTTGCATCCGTCAAGGCGCTCCTCGAAATGGACGGCTTCGCCTTTAACGGCTGCCGCAAGCCGTTCGCACCAATCAGCGATGCCGGTCTTGCCGAGCTGCGTGATGTTCACGAGAAATATATTGTTACAAACCGCTGAGAATATGTGCCTGCGGATTGTATTCGGAATCTGCAATTCCAATGATATTGACATCACTGCTCTGCGTGATGATCTGCGAAAGCATGGTGCGGAAATTGACGCTTGATGGTGCCACACTGTGAATTGTGAATCGAAATTCTGAAATGTCAGAATCCGGGGCGATCAAGAACAGTCCCGATTCAATACTCTGTAATTTTGAATTACCAGAAAGGGACGACGGTAAATTACCGCCGTCCTTTTTTACACACAACCGGTTGGACTAGATTGGGATAACTACGCAGTGAAAAAGACGGATTATGCTTTATTTCCGAACTTTATAGGAAGTTTTGAAAGTATTTCTCCAAAACGTCCCTTTTCCAGCGTGATATAGGCAAAAAGCGAAAAGAGGTGCAGAAATGACAAAGGAGCAATTCTATACATACCAGCAGCAAACCTTCGATTCCTTCTCCAAAAAGGTGGTTCGGAACAAAAGCGTTGATATACTCAGGGAATACAAGCGTCGGCTTGAAAAAGAGGTATCCTTGCAGGATATCCCGCTTACTGAATTATGCAGCCTAAGTGCAGTTGACACCTATCATCCTTACTGCAAAACCTACCATGTTCGCGGCAATACGATTCGGATATATGATCCGGCTCTGGGAGAAGTTCTGCAATACATTGCACCTCCGCGCAGGGATGTGATTTTGTTGTGTTATTTTCTCGAATTGAGCGATGCCGAGATCGGACGGCTCCTGCATATTAACCGCAAAACCGTAAGCTATCGTCGAGAATCTGCACTGCGGAAATTGAAAGAACTGCTGGAGGGCTTGGACGATGCGTGATTTGATTCCCTACGAAACAATTCTGGCCGCCAAGGCCGGAGATTTTGAAGCAATGGATATCGTCCTGAAGCACTACGCGCCCCTGATTACCAAACATTCGATCCGCGTCTTCTACGACAAATTTGGAAACTGCTGCGAGGTAGTTGACGAAGATATGCGCCAGCGCATTGAAGCAGAACTGGCATACCAGATCATCTACCATTTCGACCCCACCCAGCTTCCACCGGAAGAAACGCTGGAAGCGTAAAAATGTGTCCCGAATTGGGCCACATTTCCTGCCATTATCTGTCCGCACAAGCACATAGATTCTATACGTTTGTGCGGGCCGATAACCGGCTCAGGCTATACGCCGTTACTACAACTGAATAGGGCGATCAGATACGTTCTGTATGTGACGAGCCAGCAGTAGATGCGCCGGGAGGTGCTTGCCCGAGGAGGTGAACAGGCAGGCACGGAGCGAATCACACCTATACTGCAAGCAGCCTTGGCAGCGCTGCATTGGCCATGAATTACGATACAGGAATTATGATACTTGCGTTGGCTATGGGTCACACCGTAGAACGCCCCGTCATGGGAATGGGGGGAGGCACTATAAAACCTATGGAGCGGTTGCCAGCCGCCGTCTGATTCAGCCTTAGACTATATACAGAAAAGTGAAACATCCAGAATCCGCACCTGATAATTGGTGCGGATTTTGTCGTATCAGGAGGTCATTTCTATGACCAAAGCAGCTATCTATTGCCGTGTAGACCACGGCTCAAGTGAATATGGGCAGGTCGCTGTCAGCTGCCAGCGGAAAAGGCTGGAACACTATGCGAAGCGCAGCGGCCTGACTGTTACAAAGTGGTATGCCGACTGCGGTTTCGCCGGAAACGATTTAGACCGCCCCGCATTAAAAAAACTTCTGCGGGATCATGCAAAGGGCAAGTTCAGCACAGTCTTGGTTGTTTCTCCCGACCGATTATACCGCGGCAGTATCCCGAATTCTCCAAATTGGTCGTTCAAAATCAAGGTAGTCAACCGGCAAACCATGAAACAGGAGCAGCTTCAGGCAGGAGGTAATCCATGCAGGAATATGCAGAAACGATCTATATAAACGGATGTACCGTCAAAATTGAGTTCGCAGAAAATCCCCAAACAACAGTGCTTTCCAATATTGAAAGCATCTTGCTTAACCAACTCCCCACATCGAAAAAACGTCCCGAAATTTGCGAAAATTCCGGCAATATGGTATAATAATGGTGTAAAGATGCACCTTGAAAATTTAATATAGAACAAGGGCATACGCCATTTTCGACAGAGAATGAGGTGTATGTTATGTTATCCATAGAAACAAAACGAGTTGAATTACTCTACCGTGTATCGTCAATCGGACAGGTCGAAAAAGACGATATCCCTATGCAAAGGCTGTTTTGCAGAGAATTTGTTGCCGGTCACAGCAACTGGGTCATCGTGAAAGAATTATACGAGAAGGGCGTTTCCGGATTTAAGAAATCCGCAAAAGAAAGGGACGCCATTCAGGAACTTCAGCAGGATGCAGTCGAAGGGAAATTCGATATTCTGCTCGTCTATATGTTTGACCGTTTAGGACGTAAGGATGATGAAACGCCATTTGTAGTAGAATGGTTTGTCAAAAACGGTATTGAAGTATGGAGCGCAGTGGAAGGAGAGCAGCGCTTTGACAACCATGTGGACAAGCTGCTGAATTATATCCGATACTGGCAGGCATCCGGCGAGAGCATCAAAACCTCCATGCGTGTGAAAACGAGGCTGGAACAGCTCACCGAAAGCGGTTTGTATACCGGTGGCACCCTTCCCTACGGATACCGCCTTGAAAACAAAGGACGAACCAACAAGCGGAATAAAGAAGTCGGTGACCTTGTTATTGATGAAACCGCCGCAGAAATCGTCCGACTGATATTCCATAAATATGTCAACGAAGGCTATGGCGCACAGCGGATCAGCCGATACCTTATGGAAATGAATGTTCGCCGGGAGGATGGCAGCGATTTCCCCAACACTACCCTCGTCCGGATGCTGAAAAACAGGATATATACCGGTGTGATTCACAACGGTGACGTAGAATCCGAACTGATTCCCGAATTGCAGATCATCGACCCGGACACCTTCGAGCGGGCGCAAGCCTTAATGAAGGATCGCACGATGAACCGGACAGGAGCCACTGCAAACCTCCGTGGGCGGTCATTGCTGGTTGGGAATATCTATTGCGGTCACTGCGGAAACAGGCTCACACTGACCACCAGCGGCCGCATAATAAACCGGGCGGACGGTACAATTCGCAACGGGGTCAAGCTGAGATACAACTGCCATTATAAGGCGAGGCATCCTGACAAATGTGATGGCCCCAGCGGCTATGGTGTAACGAAGCTGGACGGCATCGTTGACCAGATCATCCGCTATCAGCTATCCAAAATCCAAGCAAATTCCAGCTCACAAGCCATCATCAAGCAGCATGAGCAGTCGGTTGCTTTGGCAAAAGCCAGATACCGTCTGACCTGTAGCCAGCTCTCAGAAAAGCAAAAGGAGCTGACCGATCTGCAAGCTGAAACCATTAAAGTAATTCGTGGAGAAAGCCGACTGAGCATTGACTTGCTGAATGAATTGGTCGCAAAAGCGCAGGAAGAAATCCATCGGCTGACACTCAGTTCGGAAGAAGCCCGATCATCTCTTGAAGAAGTGCAGCACAGCGCCGCGCAGGAGGAACAGGAAATGAACCAGCTGAAAACTTGGGCTGACCTCTACGATAATTGCGCATTTGCCGCAAAGAAGATGATCGTATCGCAATTCATCAAATCCATCCACGTCTATCGGGACTACACGCTGGAAATCATGTTCAATGTCACCTTCGACGAATTCAGAAAGCTTTCCGCTGATACCAGAAATCTTGGCAAAGAAAAAGCCGAAATATACGCAAGGGCAGAGTAAGAGGCGGGTCTGCAAAATGCAAACCCGCCTTGGTGGACCTGAAGAGACTCGAACTCTCGACCTCTCGGATGCGAACCGAACGCTCTCCCAGCTGAGCTACAGGCCCATAAGGGTCATATATGCGAACCTTTTACCTACCATCGTCGCCACATCCCCGGTTCTTAGGGACGGAAACTTGCCCGCTTGCTCTCCCAGCTGAGCTACAGGCCCATAGGTTACTTGCACATTATAGCGCGGTGGGAAAAGATTGTCAAGAAAAAACTTGCGGGATTTTCAAATCCATGGTATACTTCCCGGGATAGAATTTCCGATCATCTCTTTCACACCACCCAACGATCGCAAAGGAGCAGTAAACATGAAATCAATCCCCGAAATTCTGGCCGAGGAATTGGGTCAGAAGCTGGAATATGTTCAGAATGTGGTGAACCTCATGGACGAGGGCAACACCATTCCCTTTATCGCCCGCTACCGCAAGGAAATGCACGGCGCCATGGACGACACGACGCTGCGGAATCTGGAGACCCGCCTGGCCTACCTGCGCAATCTTCAGGAGCGCCGGGACGAGGTAAAAAAGTCCATCGAAAATCAGGGCAAGCTGACGCAGGAGCTGTCCGACGCCATCGACAGCGCCGCCACCATGGCGGAGGTGGAAGACCTGTACCGCCCCTACAAGCAGAAACGCCGCACCCGCGGCTCCATCGCCCGGGAAAAAGGGCTTGCGCCTCTGGCCGAGGCCATTTTCGCTCAGGACGGACAAGACCCCGCCGTGCTGGCCGAGGGCTATATCGACCCGGAAAAGGGCGTCAATTCCGTGGAAGAAGCCTTACAGGGTGCCAATGACATCATTGCCGAAGATCTTTCCGACGACGCCGACATCCGCAAGTCTCTGCGGGAGCTGGTGATGCGCCGGGGAATGCTGACCTGCACCGCCGCCGAGGACGCGGAGGCCGACGGCGTTTACAAGCTCTATTACGATTTCTCCCAGCCCATCTCCCGGGTGCTGGATCATCAGATCCTCGCCATGAACCGGGGCGAAAAAGAGGGCGTTCTCAAGCCCAACGTCATTCTCGCGGGCAATGAGGGCGCAGCGCTGGTGTGCCGCGCCGCTTTGAAGCCCACCATGCAGGTCTCCGCCTTCGTCCGCGCCGCCGCTGAGGACGCCTATGAGCGGCTGATCTTCCCCTCCATCCAGCGGGAGGTGCGCAGCGACCTGTCCGACCGGGCGTACGCGGGCGCTATCCGCAATTTTGCCCTGAATCTGAAGCCGCTGCTGATGCAGCCCCCTGTCAAGGGCTTCGTCACCATGGGTCTTGACCCCGGATACCGCAACGGCTGCAAGGTCGCCGTGGTGGACGCCACCGGCAAGGTTCTGGCCACCACCGTGGTCTATCCCACTTTCAGCGAGCGGAAAAAGCAGGAAGCCATTTCCTCCCTGTCCGTCCTCATGCGCAAATACGGCGTCAAGCACATCGCCATCGGCAACGGCACCGCTTCCCGGGAAACCGAGGCCATGACCGTAGAGCTGCTGAAATCCTTCCCGGAGGCCAGCTACATGATCGTCAGCGAAGCGGGCGCTTCCGTCTACTCCGCCTCTCCCCTTGCGGCGGAGGAATTCCCCGATTACGACGTCAATCTCCGCTCCGCCGTGTCCATCGCCCGACGGCTGCAGGACCCCCTTGCCGAGCTGGTGAAGATCGACCCCAAGGCCATCGGCGTGGGACAGTACCAGCACGACTGCCCCCAGAAGGAGCTGGACGCCGCCCTTGGCGCTGTGGTGGAAGACTGCGTCAACGCCGTGGGCGTGGATGCCAACACCGCTTCCCGGAGCCTTTTGCAGCAGGTTTCCGGTCTGACCGCCACCACGGCGAAGAACATCGTCGCCTATCGGGAGGAAAACGGCCCCTTCACCAGCCGCGCCCAGCTGAAAAAGGTTCCCAAGCTCGGCCCGAAAGCCTTTGAGCAGTGCGCCGGTTTCCTCCGTATCCCCGAAAGCAAGGAGATTCTGGACAACACCGGCGTCCATCCGGAGTCCTACGCCGCCGCAAAGGCGCTGCTGAACCTTCTGGGCTGCAAAAAGGGCGACGATTTCTCTGCCCTGACGGAAAAGCTGAACGCCTACGGCCTGAGCAAGGCCGCCGCGGAATGCGCCGTGGGCGAGCCGACACTGCTTGACATCGCAAAGGAGCTGAGCAAGCCCGGCCGCGACCCCCGTGACGAGCTGCCCGCCCCCATTCTGCGCAAGGACGTGCTGGAAATGAAGGACTTAAAGCCCGGCATGGAGCTGACCGGCACGGTGCGCAACGTCATTGACTTCGGCGTTTTCGTGGACATCGGCGTCCATCAGGACGGTCTGGTGCATATTTCCGAGGTCTGCGACCGGCGTCTGCGCCATCCCAGCGAGGTGGTCAAGGTCGGCGACGTTGTGAAAGTGGTCGTGCTGAACGTGGACGAAAAGCGCCACCGTATCAGCCTTTCCATGAAACAGGCAAAATGACACAAATCGGCTGCCGCGGGTTTCCCGCAGCAGCCGAAATTTTATGCTTCGTGGATGTACAGTCTGGTCAAATCAGGCTCCCCGTCGCCCTGCGCCATGCACAGGAAGCGCCAGCCGTAGCGCTCATAGAAAGACGTATGGTCGGTCACCAGATACAGTACCGGCACGCCCCTGCCCTTCATGTCCTCGCAGACGAAGTGCAGCATTTCCCCGGCGATGCCCCGGCAGCGGCGGTCTTCCTCCACGTACACCGCGCAGACGTTGGGCGACAAGTCCTTACGGTCGTGGAAGTCGTTCTCGATGACGCCCAGACCGCCGATGATCCTGCCGTCCTCCACCACGGCGTACCACTGGGGGACGGCGCTCTCCCCTTTCAGGCAGGCATCCATGCTGTCGAGGTACGCCTGCTTGGGAATGCCCCATTTTTCGTGGAACCATTGCGCCATGGATTCCTTATATTCCGGTCTGTCGGTCAGACGGATGATCGTATGCTGTTCCATAGTTCCTCCACAAAGTATTACTTTATGCTACTATAGCATATTTTGTCATCCCTGTCAAGCGTCCAAAGCCGTCCGTTTTCAGCTTCATTATTCCCGGAAGTTCCGTAAAACCGCAACTTTTCCCCCTATGCTTGACTTTATCGCCGTTTTGTTGTATAATTTCTTGAAATTCCATTGGAATGGAGCAGTTTTATGAAGAAGTTTATCCGCGTTCTGGTGCCGCTCCTGCTTGCGGTGCTGATCATCGCCAGCATCGGCTGGTACCTGTTTACCTATGACCGGGGGTTCACCCGGGATTTCCTGCTGACCCAGGCTCGATACAATGACCTCCACGGCAATTCCCGCCTGTCCTCATGGTTCTATGACCTTGCCTACAACTTCTCCAACCACGACGAGAACGTGGCCATCGAGCTGGCGAACCTGTATAAGGCCGACGACAACTACACGAAAGCCGAGTACACCCTGACCAATGCCATCAACTCCGAACCCAGCGCCGAGCTGTTCACCGCCCTGTGCAAGACCTACGTGGAGCAGGACAAACTGCTGGACGCCGTCTCTCTGCTGGACAAGATCACGAACCCGGATATCAAGGCCAAGATCGAGGCGCAGCGGCCTGACGCCCCCATCAGCAACTACGAGCCGGGCTACTACAGCCAGTATATCGACGTCACCCTGTACGCCGCCGGGAAGCTCTACTACACCACCAACGGTGAATACCCCTCCGTGAAGGACCCCGTTTACGAAAGCCCCATTACCCTCCCCGCCGGTGAGACGACCATTTACGCCATCGCCGTGGGCGATAACGGCCTTGTCAGTCCCCTGACGGTTCTGGGCTACACTGTGACCGGCGTCATTGAGGAAGTCAAATTCGCCGACCCGGCCGTGGAAGCGGCTCTGCGGGAGCTGACCGGCACAAGAGACGGCGACAGCGTCTACACCAGCCAGCTATGGCAGATCACGGAATTCACCGTCCCCGAGGACACGAAGGTCTACACCGACCTGACGTTCATGCCCTATCTGGAAAAGCTGACCATCGCCAATCAGAACATCGACAGTCTTGAGAGCCTGTCTTCTCTGACCAAGCTTACGTCTCTTGACCTCAGCGGCAGCCGGTTCAGCCCGGACGATCTGACCGTCATTGCGGAACTTCCCGCCCTGACCGAGCTGAGCATGGTAGAATGCGGCCTGAGCACCATCGAAAAGCTGTCCGGCGCAAAGAGCCTTACCTATCTGAATCTGGGCGAGAACACCATCCGGAATCTGGACGTGCTGTCCTCCATGACCACGCTGACCGAGCTGAATCTCCAGCACAACGCCGTGACCAGTCTCGACGCATTGGACGGTCTGAGCAATCTGCAAACGCTGGACGTTTCCTACAACGCCCTGACTACCCTCGCCCCCGTTTCCAGCTGCGCCCGACTGACGACGCTGGTAGCTGACAACAACCAGATCACAAGTCTGGACGGCGTGAGCAGCTTACAGGTGCTGACCCGTCTGTCCGTGAACCACAATGCGCTGACGGATGTCTCTCCCATTTCCGTCTGCACGACGCTGGTTGAACTGGATATCTCCAACAACACCCTGACGGACATCTCCGCCCTCTCCACGCTGGTCAATCTGGAGCGGTTCAGCTTTGCCTCCAATCAGGTGACAGCGCTCCCCGAATGGCCGGAGGGCTGCAAGCTTCAGACCATTGACGGCTCTTACAACGCGCTGACCAGTCTGGACAATCTGAGCAAGATGGAAGCCCTGACCTATATCTATATGGATTACAACCAGATCAGCAACATTGATTCCCTCGCCGACAGCTATTGTCTGGTGCAGGTGAACGTGTTCGGCAATCCCATTTCCGACGTCGCGTCCCTGAGAGAACACGACATCATCGTCAACTACGACCCGACCTGAGCACAGCAAATGCCCGCTGCTTTGAAAGCAGCGGGCATAATTTTTATCTTTGCATCGCACCTCTCTTGCCTCTCCCTCTGGGAGAGGCGGCCGAGCTTCGGCACGAGAAGTGGAGCGTATCTGTACCGATACGCTCCATTATCCGTTTTACGACCACCCACTATGGGCGTTGCTCGTAAGACAGTTAAATAGGCAAAAGGCGTGACGAAAGTGGTCACGCCTTTTGCCTTAAGAAGATAGCCGCAAAACGGCGCAAGGGATACAATCCCTTGTTCGGAACGTAGTGACGCAAAAAGCCCCGGACATTCAGGTGTCCGGGGTGTTCGGTCTCTCTGAGCACACATACTGGGCTTGCCCCGTATAGAAGTGCGCTCTTTATCAGTTCGACAAATTGTAATTTGTTATTATCTATAACATTGAAATAATAGTCATAATAACAGTCATTCCGTTTCCTAATAAATTTCCTATAAAATGTGCTGTCATTGGTACATATATATTTTTAGTCTTAATATATGAAACACTTAATGGTAAAGCCCAAATCATAGTTAAAAATATTCCCCATATTGTTAATGAATGTTCCAAAGCGTATAAAAACATTCCTAATATAGTTGTAATTAAAAGTATTCCTTTACTTTTAAAAGAAATTATACTTTTTCTATAAAATGTTTCTTCAACCACAGCGGGTAACGGTATTGTAGATATTGCAAATATTATTAACTTTAACCAACTATCTCTTTTTAATCCAATTGTTCCTGTATAATAATTAGAAAATACATTTTCTAAAATTGTTGTTATTATAAATGCTAACATAAAAAGTAGTGCTGTAATTATTACTTGTTTCCAAAATTTTTTTCCACTTTTTATATTATTTAACCATTCTTTAAATGAAAACTCTTTTTTTATATAAAAATATATTAATAGAAACATATAAAAAAGAAAGTTAGTATAGATAAAATATTCTTTTGGTATAATAAAACAAGACACTACAAATATTATTTCTATTATAATTGGTATTATATTTAATTTGATATATTTATTCATTATTTTGCTCTCCAATCTTTTCAACAAATTCAGTAAAATATTTATTATCTTTTATTTCTAATATTGTTGCTAAATTATTATTCTTTAATTCTACTACATCAAATACTTTTATTTGCATCTTCCTTCCTCATAAATTGTAATTTTTTAGTCTATAATTTTTTTATTTTCAAAATATTGTGTCAAGATTAAAATTAAAGCAGTAATTGCAAGTATTCCATCCATTATTCCTGCTGGTAGCATAAACATCATTAAAGCCATTGTAATTACACAATTTATTACTGATAATACTAATCCCCACATTCTATTTTTCCATAATCCAACTGCACCGATAACTCTTACAACTCCGTAAATTGCTCCCATTACAAGCATCAAATTCATGTTATCTTTAAAATATGGAACAATAAAAGAAATATATTGATTTATATCAAACTTATCACTACCTATAACAAATACAGGTATGAGTGCTAAACATCCTCCTATTTCCATAAACGCTCCATGTATAAACATCAGCAATGATGCAATTTTATATTTTTTCATAGATTATACCTCACTTTCAAATTCCAGTTTATCGGCCTGCTTAATTATATCATACGGCTTCAATATATGCAAGAAAAGTCCCGGCAGACATTACTGCCGGGACTGAAACTGTTTTACGAGCACCCGCCTTAAAACAGAGGGCTTTTTTTACTTTTGGTGTTCCAGAACAAGTCTCAGTGCGGCTTCGATGGTCTGACTCCGCACCGTTTCCCGGTCGCCGGAGAAGTGATATTCCCTCGCGTCGGAATGCGCCGCGTCCTGATAGCCGATGAAAACCGTTCCCACACTGTGTCCGAATTCGTCGCCGCCGGGGCCGGCCAGACCCGTGACCGCCACGGCCACGTCTGCTTTCAGCAGCGCCCGGGCACCGGAAGCCAGATGCTCCGCCGTCCGCAGAGACACCGCGCCGTCCTGCGCCAGAATCTCTCCCGGCACGTCTAGAATGTTTTCCTTGACCCAGTTGGTATAGCAGATGACGCCGCCCTTGTAGACCTCGCTGCTGCCGGGAACCTGCGTCAGCGCCGCGCCGATGCCGCCGCCGGTGAGGCTTTCGGCGGTGACCAGCGTTTTCCCCTGAAGCGCTTTCAGCACATCACAGCAAAGGCTCATCATGGTACGTCACCTTAATCTTTTCCACATTTTCCAGCGCGCGGGCAATCAGCGCTTCTCTGTCCAGCTTCTTTTCCGCGTTCACGACCTGTCCCACCGTGGGCTTGGTCTTGGGATGCTTCGGCGTGAAGACGGTGCAGCAGTCCTCATAAGGCAGGATCGACGTGTCCAGTGTCCCGATTTCCCGGGCAATGGAAATAATGTCCTTCTTGTCCATGCCGACCAGCGGCATGAAAATGGGAATGTCCACCACCGCGCCGGTGACGGTCATGGCCTCCATAGTCTGGGACGCCACCTGACCAAGGTTTTCGCCGGTGATCAGCGCGCCGCAGCCGTCGCCCTTGGCAATGCGCTGGGCAATCTCCATCATGAACCGGCGCATAATCAGGGTAAAGAACTCCTCCGGGCAGTTGTCCCGGATGGCTTCCTGAATTTCCGTGAAGGACACCACGTTCACGGTCATCCGCCCGGAGTATTTCGTCACCAGCCGGGCAAGCTCGATGACCTTGTCCTTGGCCAGCTGGGAGGTGTAGGGGTAGGAGAAAAAGTGGACGGCCTCCACCTCCACGCCACGCTTCGCCATCATATAGGCCGCCACGGGGGAATCGATACCGCCGGAGAGCAGCACCATCGCCCGTCCGCCAACGCCGGTGGGCAGGCCGCCCGCTCCCGGTTCGGCGGGGCCATGGACGTAGGCGGACAGGTCCCGCACCTCCACGTACACGGTGTAGTCCGGGTGATGCACGTCCACCTCTACTCCCGGGTGGGCTTCCGCCAGCCGTCCGCCGATCTCCTGAGACAACTGAATGGAGGTCAGGGGAAAGCGCTTGTCCGAGCGCTTGGACTCGACCTTGAAAGATTGGGCGCAGTCCAGATCGTCTCCCAGATAGTTTTCGATGGCGGCAAAGATCGCGTCCAAGTCCTTCTCGCAGGGGCGGCAGCGGCACAGGCTCACCACGCCGAAAATGGAACGGCAGGCTTCCCATGCCCCGTCCACGTCCGCTTCCTCGTCCATCGGCTCTACGTACACCGTGGACTGGAGGATATACACGTCAAAATTGCCGTACTTCTTCATGCGGCGGCGGACGTTCTGCCGCAGCTTGTTCTCAAACTGGCGCTTGTTCGCGCCCTTCAGGACGATCTCGCCCAGCTTCAATAGAAAAATTTCCTTCATTTTCGTTCTCCTGTTTATCGATTTCCCAGATTGACCGCCCGGTACTGAATCGCTTCGGCGATGTGCTGGGGCTGAATATCTTCACTTCCGTCCAGATCGGCCACGGTTCGCGCTACCTTGAGGATACGGTCGTAGCTTCTCGCGGTCAATCCCATGGTTTCAAACGCGCCCTTCATCAGCTCGGCGCATTCCTCGCTGAGTGTGCAGTAGCGGCGCATTTCTTCCGGCCCCATCCGGGCATTGCACATTCCGCCGGAACCGAAGCGCCGGTTCTGGACGTCTCGTGCGGCGTTGACCCGCTGCTTCACCGACGCCGACGGCTCCGCTTCCGCCCGTTCCCGCAAGTCCTCAAAGTGGACGGAGGGGACCTCCACCACAATGTCAATTCTGTCCAGAAGCGGCCCGGAAATGCGGCTTCGATAATTTTCCACATCCCGCTGGGAGCAGCGGCAGCGCCCGGAGGGGTCGCCGTACCAGCCGCATTTGCAGGGATTCATGGCGCACACCAGCATAAATTCCGCCGGGTATGTCACCGCCCCGGAAACCCGTGAGATGGTGACCTTTCCGTCCTCCAACGGCTGGCGCATCAAGTCAAGCGTATCCTTCCGGAATTCCGGCATCTCGTCCAGAAACAGCACGCCCTTATGGGCAAGGGAGATTTCACCCGGCCTTGGGTTGGAGCCGCCGCCAGCGAGTCCGGCATTGGACACCGTGTGATGGGGCGAACGGAACGGCCGCTGGGTCACGAGAGGATTCCGGGGCGTCAGCATTCCCACGACGGAATACACCTGACTGACCTCCAGCGATTCCTCCCACGTCATATCCGGGAGAATGGAGGGCAGGCGCTTGCTGAGCATACTTTTGCCGGAGCCGGGCGGGCCAATGAGCAGCACATTGTGACTGCCCGCCGCCGCGACCTCCAGCGCCCGCTTTACGTTTTCCTGCCCCAGCACGTCCTTGAAATCCGGCATGACGGTGTCCTCACGGGAGGGCACCCACAGCGGTTCTTCTTCCAGCGTCGTCTCCCCGTTCAGTCCTGCCGCCAGCTGCGCCACCGTATGGATGGGATACACCGCAGGCCCCCGGGCAAGCGTCGCCTCCGGGGCGTTCTCCGCCGGGACAAACAGCGCCTGTATCCCCTCCCGCTTGGCGGCAAGCGCCATGGGCAGCACGCCGGAAATGGGACGGATGGTGCCGTCCAGACTCAGCTCCCCAAGGAAAGCACTGGTGGATTTCGGCCGCCGGACGCTTCCGCTGGCCGCGAGAATACTCAATAAAATAGGAAGATCGTAGTGCGTTCCCGCCTTTTTCTGGCTTGCGGGCGCCAGGTTCACCGTAATGCGGCTCACGGGAAAGGACAGTCCGCTGCTCTTCGCCGCTGCCCGCACCCGGTCCCGCGCTTCCTTCACCGCCGCGTCAGGCAGTCCCACGATATCAAAGCCGGGAAGTCCCTGAGAAATGTAGCACTCCGCCGTGACGGCGCTGCCCTGTATCCCGGAAATTCCCAGCGTTCGGACGCTGCAGATCATGTTTCCGTCCCCCTTTTCTCTCTTGTTTTTCATCATACTCCATTCTTCGGGAAAAGGCAATCCCTTTTTGGTTTCCCCGGCCGCGGACTTTACAGCTTTTCCATATCTTTCCCGTGGAAAAGCGTGAATTTTTTGTATGAGTGTCGTTTGATGGCTTTACAAACTGCACGAAAAGTGGTACAATGGGGTCGACAAAATTAGAAATACTTTAGGAGGTATTCATTTTGGCTAGAAAATTCAAAACCATGGACGGCAATACCGCTGCCGCCCACGTCAGCTATGCCTTTACCGAGGTCGCTGGCATCTACCCCATCACCCCGTCCAGCCCCATGGCTGACAACGTGGATCAGTGGTCTGCCGCCGGTCGGAAGAACATCTTCGGCAACACCGTTAAGGTCGTCGAGATGCAGTCCGAGGCCGGTGCCGCCGGTACTGTCCACGGCTCTCTGGCTGCCGGTGCTCTGACCACCACTTACACCGCTTCTCAGGGTCTGCTGCTGATGATTCCCAATATGTACAAGATCGCCGGTGAGCTGCTGCCCGCAGTTTTCCACGTCTCCGCCCGTACCGTCGCTACTCAGTCTCTGAACATCTTCGGTGACCACTCCGACGTCTACGCCTGCCGTCAGACCGGTTTTGCCATGCTGTGCGAGACCAACGTGCAGGAAGTCATGGATCTGGGCGCTGTCGCTCACCTGTCCGCCATCGAAGGCCGCGTTCCCTTCATCAACTTCTTCGACGGCTTCCGTACCTCCCACGAGATCCAGAAGGTCGCCATCTGGGATTACGAGGATCTGAAGGAAATGTGCAACATGGATGCCGTTGAGGCGTTCCGCAAGCACTCCCTGAACCCCGAGCGTCCCGCAATGCGCGGCTCCCACGAGAACGACGATATCTTCTTCCAGCATCGTGAGGCCTGCAACAAGTACTATCAGGCGCTGCCCGCAGTGGTCGAGAAGTACATGAACAAGGTCAACGAGAAGCTGGGCACCGACTACAAGCTGTTCAACTACTACGGCGCTCCCGATGCTGACCGCATCATCGTCGCCATGGGCTCCATCAACGACGTGGCCGAGGAAGTCATCGACTACCTGAACGCCCACGGTGAGAAGGTCGGCGTTGTCAAGGTCCGCCTGTTCCGTCCCTTCTGCGCTGAGAAGCTGCTGGAGGCCATCCCCGCCACCGCCAAGAAGATTGCTGTTCTGGACCGCACCAAGGAGCCCGGCTCTCAGGGCGAGCCTCTGTATCAGGACGTGGTCATGGCTCTGGCCAAGGCCGGCCGGAACGACGTCACCGTCATCGGCGGCCGTTACGGTCTGGGTTCCAAGGATACTCACCCCGCTTCCGTCTTTGCCGTCTACGAAGAGCTGGCGAAAAACGCCCCCAAGAACGAGTTCACCATCGGCATCGTGGACGATGTGACCCACCTGTCTCTGGACGAGAAGGTCTCCCCCAACACCGCCGCGGAAGGCACCATCGAGTGCAAGTTCTGGGGTCTGGGCGGCGACGGCACCGTCGGCGCCAACAAGAACTCCATCAAGATCATCGGCGACCATACCGACAAGTACGTACAGGCTTACTTCCAGTACGACTCCAAGAAGACCGGCGGCGTCACCGTTTCCCACCTGCGTTTCGGCGACAAGGCCATCAAGTCCCCCTACTACATCAACAAGGCTGACTTCGTTGCCTGCCACAACCCCTCCTACATCACCAAGGGCTTCAAGATCGTTCAGGACGTCAAGCCCGGCGGCGTGTTCCTGATCAACTGCCAGTGGAATCTGGAGGAGCTGGAGCATCATCTGGATGCCGCTTCCAAGCGCTACATCGCCAACAACAACATTCAGCTGTACACCATCGACGCTATCGATCTGGCCATCAAGGTCGGCATGGGCAAGCGTACCAACACCATCCTGCAGTCCGCTTTCTTCTCTCTGGCGAAGGTCATGCCCGCTGAGGATGCCATCAAGTACATGAAGGACGCTGCCGAGCATTCCTACCTGAAGAAGGGCCGCGACGTCGTCGAGAAGAACTGGAACGCCATCGATGTGGGCGCTACCGCTTACCACAAGGTCGATGTTCCCGCTTCCTGGGCTACAGCTGAGGACAACAAGCCCGAAACCGTTCTGGAAGGCCGTCCCGACACCGTCAAGGTCGTCAAGACCATCCTGAACCCCATCGGCAGAATGGACGGCTACAGCCTGCCCGTTTCCGCCTTCGCCGATCTGCCCGACGGCCAGTTCCCCCTGGGTGCTTCCGCTTATGAGAAGCGCGGCGTTGCCGTTACCGTTCCTCACTGGGACGAGACCAAGTGCATCCAGTGCAACAACTGTGCTTACGTCTGCCCCCATGCTACCATCCGTCCCTACGCGCTGACCGCTGAAGAGGCCGCTGCCGCTCCCGCGAACGCCCGTCTGGTGGATGTCAAGGCCGGCAAGGGCAAGGGCGTCTACAAGTACATCATGGCCGTGTCTCCTCTGGACTGCATGGGCTGCGGCGTCTGCGTCGGCGTCTGCCCCACCAAGGCCATCACCATGGTTCCTCAGGAGAACGAGCTGCCTGAGCAGGAAGTCTTCAACTACATGGTCTCCAAGGTCAGCGAGAAGAAGGACATGCAGGACAACACCGTCAAGGGTTCTCAGTTCCGCAAGCCTCTGCTGGAGTTCTCCGGCTCCTGCGCCGGCTGCGCCGAGACCAGCTACGCCCGTCTGGTGACCCAGCTGTTCGGCGATCGGATGTACATTTCCAACGCCACTGGCTGCTCCTCCATCTGGGGCGGTCCCGCCGCTACCTCTCCCTACACCGTGACCGCTGAAGGCCGTGGTCCCGCATGGGCGAACTCCCTGTTCGAGGACAACGCCGAGCATGGTCTGGGTATGTACACCGCACAGGCCGTCATCCGTGAGTCTCTGGCTAACAAGGTCAAGGAAGTCATGGAGAAGACCACCTGCGACGAGCGCAAGGCCGCCTGCCAGACTTGGCTGGACACCTACAACGACGGCGAGGCCAACAAGGCTGCTACCAAGGCTCTGATCGAGAATCTGGAAGCCAAGGTCTGCTGCGACACCGTGAAGGACATCCTGTCCAAGAAGGAATATCTGTCCAAGAAGTCCGTGTGGATCTTCGGCGGCGACGGCTGGGCATACGACATCGGCTTCGGTGGTGTTGACCATGTGCTGGCACAGAACAAGGACGTCAACGTCTTCGTCTTCGACACCGAGGTTTACTCCAACACCGGCGGACAGGCCTCCAAGGCTTCCAACATCGGTCAGGTCGCTCAGTTCGCGGCTGCCGGTAAGGAGACCAAGAAGAAGTCCCTGTCTGAGATCGCGATGAGCTACGGCTACGTTTACGTCGCTCAGGTCGCTATGGGCGCCAACCCCGCTCAGACCATCAAGGCCATCACCGAAGCCGAGGCTTACCATGGCCCGTCCCTCATCATCGGCTACGCTCCCTGTGAGATGCACTCCATCAAGGGCGGCATGACCAACTGCCAGGCCGAGATGAAGAAGGCCGTTGAGTGCGGCTACTGGAATCTGTTCCGCTTCGATCCTTCCAAGGAGACCGGCAAGTTCCAGCTGGACAGCAAGGCTCCGAAGGACGGCTATCAGGAGTTCCTGATGAACGAGGCTCGTTACAGCCGTCTGACCCGCGAGTTCCCCGAGCGTGCAACCGATCTGTTCGCCAAGAACGAGGCTGCCGCCAAGGAGCGCTGGGAGCACCTGAACAAGCTGGTCGAGATGTACAAGGACTAATCTCCCGTACTTCCGATCCTGCACTGACAAAAAAGCCCGTCCCCGGTAACGGGGGCGGGTTTTCCAAACTTTTCTGGAGGAATGATATGAAGGTACTGCTGCTCAACGGAAGCCCCAAAGCAAACGGAAATACGGCTTATGCCCTTTCCCAGATGGCGGAGGTCTTTGCTGCCGAGGGCGTCGAAACGGAAATTTTCCATGTGGGCAATCAGCCCATCCGTGGCTGCATCGCCTGCGGAAGCTGCCGGAAGACCGGCAAGTGCATTTTTGACGACGCGGTCAATCAGGCGACGGAAGCGTTTCGTCAGGCCGATGGTCTGGTGGCCGCCAGCCCGGTCTATTATGCTTCCGCAAATGCTACGCTGGTGGCGTTTCTGGATCGGCTGTTCTACAGCACCGGCTTTGACAAGCGGATGAAGGTCGGCGCGTCCGTGGTGGTTGCCCGCCGGGGCGGCTGCTCTGCCACCTTTGACGAGCTGAACAAGTATTTCACCATCAGCGGAATGCCCGTCGCGTCCAGCCATTACTGGAACAGTGTCCACGGCCGCGCCCCCGGCGAAGCGGCGCAGGACTTGGAGGGCATCGCCACCGTCCGGAATCTGGCTAAGAACATGACCTTTCTGATGAAGTCCATCACCCTTGGCAAGGAGAAATTCGGTCTTCCGGAGCTTGACCCCGTCTCCCCCACCCACTTCATCCGGTAAAGGGGGTCACTATGCTCTGTACCGTCACGGACATTCGCGGCGATTACGCTTACGTCAGGTACGATGATACCGGCGTTGTCTCCGAGGTCGCCATCGCACTGCTGCCCTTTGGCGTGGATGTAGGCGATCAGCTGAAATTCGAAAATTACGAGTTCACCCGCGTCTAGGAAAATATCACAATGCCCCCAATATGCACGCTTACTGTGCATATTGGGGGCATTTGTCATGGAATCACATTTTCAGCATGTTCGCTTCATAGTACAATTTGACATACATGGCAATTTTCGCAAAGATGGGAACATCCTTGCCGCCGGTTGGCGTGATGGTGATGGTACACATATCGCTGGAATAGCTCCAATCGATATCGCCCTCGGCCAGTACGGTTTCGCTGTCGTCCCACAGCGTCTTGCAGTCCTCCGAAGCGTACAGTCCGATGGGGGTGAAATCCGGGTCGAGGAAATAGACGATATAGGCGTTGTCCCAGTTCGCGTCCACCCGCTCCTGCGCATAGCCAAGGCAGTTGCCGTCCATGTCATAAAAGCCCAGGGTGGAGCCGGAATTGACGCCCTCCTGGTGGTTCACCGGTTCGCCGGTGACGTACTTGGCGTAGAACCATTCCTCGTAGTTCGCCGAAATCGTCCATTTGCCGTTGATAAGCCCCGTCTCCCGCATAAATCCGGCAAAACCGTTGTTCACGCGGATGTCGCTGGCCTGATTGGCTTCCGAAAAATCACCATTGATGGTGATCACGCCCTGCCCATTCAGCGCCGCCTTGGCATCGTCGGCGGTGGCATAGGTCGCCGCTTCCTCACAGCCCAGCAGCAAAACGCTGAGAATCAGCGCCATAATCAGCGCAATTCCCTTTTTCATCTCTCTTTTCCTCCTACATCTGATACTCGTTTTTAATAAAACGGTTAAAAACCGTTTTATTCGGCTGCTGTTTCAGCAGCCAGCGGCGTAGCCGCAAAAAACGTAAGTCCATACATTTCTCGCCGCCACCGGCGGCCTGCGAAGGATTCGCAGGATAAAATGGTGTTAACCATTTTATCGAGAAATAGTATGATTTGTGACAGCGCCCTCTTTGTCTCTCGCCAGCTCCCGGGCGGCCATCACGGCCATACACACCAGCAGCGGCAGCTTGTCAGGCCGGTAGACGATCAGATAGGCGTTGTCGAACACCGCGTTTTCGACGGTCAGGTCCATGTCGTCCATGATGGCACCCAGAATCTCGCCGTTGAGCGTGACCTTGTAGTTGTGACCGACGGTGCCGCTGTACTCCCGCAGCTCCAGCGTCCCCTCCGTCACCTCCATGGTGAAGCGGTCCCGCACCAGATCAAACTGCTTTTCCAGCGTGCCGTAAAGCTCACCGTCCTGATAGAACTTGTATGTAGCCAGCGCGTGCCCCAACTGCTTGGTCATGGTGAAAACCTCACGGTCATAGTTATCCAGCACCCGCAGCTTCACCAGCGGCGCTGTGCCGTCCACGGTGTAGAGGGTGTTTCCGTCCGTATCCTGAACGGTGAAATGCTGCCCCGTCAGCTTGAAATCCTCGCTGAAGGTGTAAATCTGAGAGGGAGAGATCTCCCGGAAGGGCAGAATCGTGCCGGTTTTCACGAAATGTTCAAGGCTCTTCTGAAGCCATTCTCGCATCAGGAAAACATCCGAATGATAGACCAGATGCCCCGCAAGGTCTTCCCCCGCGTCCGCTTCTGCCGGAAAACGAGGTTCCGTCAGTCGCTCCGAAATGGTAGAGTCCAGCATGGAATAGCCAACGTAGCCGATCATCCCGTCGCGATTCAGGTAAAAGTACAGAAACTCTCCCCGGACATTCGGCCCGAAAATCAGGCTGGTATAGGGACTTGTGGAGAATTTTCCCAGATACGCAGAACCGAGGGGCGTTTTCTCGTTCTGAAACGCGCGGTGAAACTCCTCGATCTTTCGGGGGACATCCATGGCAATCATGGCTCCGCCGTCCGTCATGGCGTTGTAGTCCGCCGGAGAACCCATGTTGAACACCGCAATGCCGATAATCAGAATTACGGTTGCAATGGACACCGGGATGGTATCCCAGTTCCCGGCAATACAGAGCCACACCGCCAGCGCGACCAGAACCAGACCAATGATCCGGAACTTCCATATCCGCCGCTTGATGGCAGGCGAATAGCTCACATAAGCGTCAAACTTTTCCTGCTCCTGCTTCACGACGTTTTTTGCCTGTTCTGCCGTCCGTTTCACCGGGGATTTGCCGTCAAACAGCCAAGCGAGGAAGCCAAACACCCCCGCAACCAGCAGCAGGAACAGCAGCCCCACAATGGTGAGGCCGTCAAACACGCCATCTCTTATGTCAATAATGACGTTGTAGATGGCGTACAAAATCGTGGCCGCCGTGAGGCCGAGAAAAACCTTTTTCACACGCATTCCACCTCTCTATCGGATGGCATAAGTGTACCACATTTGTTCCCTCCATACAAGAAAAAATTCCCAAAAGATGCGCAGCTGCGAGAGGGTGGAAGCACTTGTCAGCCCGCAACGCGCTTCCGCTTCGTGTGGGCAGCCACTCCCAGCAGACCCATTCCTGAAACCACCAGCACCAGCGCGGCAATGATTGGCGTCGGCTCCTGTCCCGTGGGGGGCGGCTCCTGAGCACCAGTCATCGACTGTGGTCGAACGGTGATCTCCCAGATATCCTCGTAGGGCAGCTCGATCACAAAGGGCGGTATCGCGTCATTCCCGGCTGAAATCCCGGTCTGTTTGATGAGATACAGCCCCGGCGACAGGTTGGAAAACGTGGCACTGCCCTCCGCGTCAAAGGGAACCGTTGTCCCCTCCGCTGCCTCGTGCTCCGCCAGCCACGACGCCAGCGTCAGAGACGGCAGGTCTCCCCACCTTACCAGTCCCCCGCCGTAAACATCATCCAGCCAGTAGCCGCCATCCGCCTCGACACCCGCATGGTACAGCGTCACGGCGCTGTCGGCGGGCGGCTTCGTCTCCGGAATAACACGGATAGAACCCGTCTGGGCGGCATAAGCCGGGACGGCACCTCCCAGCAGCAGTCCAACCACCAATAAAGCAAATACAAGCCGTTTTAGCATTTCGCTTCTCCCCTTTCCCGGTTTGGCTACAGTATACCGTTTCCCGGGAGAACAAGCAGTCGAAGCGCGGATGTGATGCCGTAGGGTTTTGGGGCGAAAAAATGCCGGACAGGCAGCTTGTGCTTGTCCGGCTTCGGAATATCCAATTAACCCACAGGGGCGGGGGTGATTTTCATGACCTTGCGCTGGTATTCGGAAATGCCGATCGCCAGCACATCCATTGCCCGCTCCAGATCCTCCTGCTTGAGAACGTAAGCGATACGCACCTCGTTGATGCCCTTGCCGGGGGTCTCATAGAAGGGTGCGCCGGGGGCGAACATGACGGTGTCCCCCTGATGGTCGAAGTTTTCCAGCAGCCAGTACTGGAACTTGTCCGCGTCGTCCACCGGCAGGCTCGCCATGACGTAGAACGCACCCATGGGCTCCTCCACCACCACGCCGGGGATCTTGCGAAGCTTGGAAATCACCGTATCCCGGCGGCGGCGGTATTCCTCCTTGCTCTGACGGAAGAACGCAGGATCCACCGTATACAGCGCCGCCGCGCCGATCTGATCGATGGTAGCAACGGACAGACGGGACTGGCAGAATTTCAGCAGCGCCGCCTGCAATTCCTTATTCCGGGTCACAACACAGCCCACTCGCGCGCCGCAGGCAGAGAAGCGCTTGGAGGCGGAGTCGATGATGACGAGGTTCTCGTCGATATCCCGGAAGTGCGCCATGGTCGGCACGCCGAATTTGTCGTCGTAGCAGAATTCCCGGTAAACCTCGTCGCAGATCAGGAACAGATCGCGCTCCTTGGCAATGTCGGCGATCATCCGCATTTCCTTCTGGTCGAGGACAACGCCTGTGGGGTTGCCGGGGTTGGTGATCAGGATGGCGCGGGTGTTCTTGGTGATCAGGCTCTCGATGCGCTCCCGCTTGGCGTAGCGGTAGCCCTCCCACGGGTTGGTGGGCAGGGCACGGATAACGCCGCCGGCCGCATGGACGAAGGTGGTGTAGTTGGGGTAATACGGCTCGGGGATGATGACCTCGGTATAGGGGTCGAGGATGCTCAGGCAGGTCATCAGCAGCGCCTCACTGCCGCCGGTGGTGATGAGGACGTCGTTGGGCGCCAAGTCAACCCCCAGTTTGTGATAATAGCCCCGCACAGCGTCAATGAGCACAGGCATACCGGGAGACTCGGCATAGGCCAGCGTCTTGCGGTCAAAGTTCCGCACGGCGTCATAGTAAGCCGTGGGCGTGGGCAGGTCGGGCTGTCCGATGTTCAGGTGATAGATCTTCTTGCCCTTCTTCTCGGCCTCCACGGCGTAGGGATGGAACTTCCGCATGGGAGAGGGTTCACACCGGTTTGCGTTGATGGATATCTGCATAACTACCTCCACCGGCGGTACTTTCGCCGGATTTCTGATATTCTTTCGTAAGGCGAACCACCTCCGGGGTGAGGATCGCCAAAGCTGTCAAATTGGGAATCACCATCAGGCCGTTGACGGCCTCCGCCGCCGACCAGACGACGCCGGTTTGCAGGCATGCCCCGGCGACCACCGCGGCCATCTGCGCCGCAACAAAAAACTTCCACGCCCGGGCGCCAAAGAGGAACTGGGCGCACCGCGCACCGTACAGCCCCCAGCCAAGCACCGTGGCAAAAGCAAAGCAGACAAGGGACACGGCAATGAAAACCGGCGCAAAATCGCCATAGACAGCAGCAAACGCCTTCGTCGTCAGCTCCACGCCCACGTCTCTGCCGTAGGGAACCGGCACGCCGCTGACGAGAATGACCAGCGCCGTCAGTGTGCACATGAGGATGGTATCGAGAAAAACCTCCATAATGCCCATCAGCCCCTGTTCCGCCGGGTGGGAAACCTCCGCCGAAGCGTGGGCGATGGACGCGGTACCCATGCCAGCCTCATTGGTAAACACCCCGCGGCTGCATCCGATGCGAAGCGCCTGATAGGCAGAACCCAAAGCCCCGCCCGTCACCGCCCGGGGAGAAAACGCCCCCGCCGCGATCATCGCGAACGCCGCCGGAACCTCCCGCCAGCGTAGCACCAGCATCACTGCGCAGAGCAGGATATATGCAATGGAGATGAACGGCACCAGCCGCTCGGCAACGATACCGATGCGTCTCGCGCCCCCAAGGAGCATCGCGCCCACCAGTGCGGCCAGAATCAGTCCCATCACAAGGTTTCCAAGTCTGGTCTGTTCGCCGCCGAAGCGGGTCACCACATCGTTTACGCCGGAGATCACAGCGTTGATCTGAGTGGCGTTTCCCACGCCGAAGGCCGCAACCACGCCGAACACGCAGTAAGCGACGGCCATAGGTGTAAATTTCGTCCCCAAGCCCTGAGTGATCACATACATGGGGCCGCCGATCCACCCTGCCGGGGTTTTCACCCGGTAGCGAAGCGCCAGCGTGACCTCCGCGTATTTCGTGACCATCCCGAGAACGCCGCAAATCCACATCCAGAAAACGGCCCCCGGCCCGCCGAGACAGATGGCACCGGCAACGCCGACGATATTTCCCGTCCCTACGGTCGCCGCCAGCGCCGTACACAGCGCCTGAAAGGGCGTCACCCCGTTCCCGCTTTTCAGCCCCGGGCGAAGCATGGAAAGAAAGCGCCTCCATGCTCTGGGGAACAGCGTCAGCTGGGCGAAGCGAAGCCGCAGGCTCAGATAAAGCCCCACGCCAACGATCAGCACCAACGCGGGCGCACCCCAGACGATTCGATTCAGGCCGTCAATGTATTTGGTCATTTTGTCCTCCTAGCATACCACTTTTTTGTTGAAACTGCAAGAGAAAAATCGGAAAAATGATAAAAAAAGCGGCTCTCCATTTTTAGAGAACCGCTTTCGTGATCGATTATGTTATTCCCACGCCGCCCAGACTTCCGGGCAATAGCCCACCGTGGCCTGCTTGCCGTTGCGCACTACGGGCGTTTTCATCAGAGCGGGGTTGTCGAAAACCTTGTCTTCCTTCGCACGCTGGTCGTCCATGTACTTCATGAGGGTGATATCCGGGGATTTGCCGTCCCAGTCGATGAGGTTGTCAATGCCGCCCACCGCCCGGAGAACACTGTCAAATTCCCTGCCGGACATGCCATATGTTTTCAGATCTATGGATTGGAATGGAATGCGCCGCTCCTTGAAGTAGCGTTCCGCCTTCTTGGTGTCAAAGCATTTGCTTTTGCCGAAAATCTGAATGTTCAATACACTACCTCCATCAGGCACAGTCCCTGCGCCGGAGCCAGGAAGCCCGCGTCCTCCCGCTTGCCGCCGAACAGCGCCGGAGTGCTCTCTGCTTCCCGCTCTCCCCTGCCGACCTCCACCAGCGTGCCGACCAGAATCCGCACCATGTTGTAAAGAAAGCCGTTGCCGGTGAACAGAATTTGGATTTCCTCCCCCTGCCGCTGAATGTCGATGGAATCGATTCGGCGGACGGTGGACTTTTTCATTCTCGCATTGCCGCAGAACGCGGAGAAATCATGCTCCCCCGTCAGCAGTGCCGCCCCGCGGCGCATGGCGTTTAAGTCAAGGCGTTCCGGCATGACCGCAACGTACCGCCGCTGAAAAACGCACGGCTCCCGGGAATTCCAGATGCGGTAGCGGTAGGTCTTGGCGCGGGCGTTCAGGCGGGCATGGAACCGGGGCGGCACGTCCACACAGGAATATATGCCGATATCCTCGGGAAGATACTGCCGCAGTTTGGACAAAATCTCCCCCGCCGGCATGGCGCTTTCGCAGTGGAAATTCGCCGCCTGATGCAGCGCATGTACCCCGGCGTCGGTGCGGCCGCTGCCGCTGACCTCGATCGGTTCCTCCAGAATCCGGGAAAGGGCTGTTTCCAGCTTGCCCTGAATGGTGTCGTCCCTTCCGGGCAGACGCTGCCAGCCCCGGTAGCGGGTGCCGTCGTAGCAAATATCAAGCCGCAGATTCCGCATAATCCTCCATCTCTTCTCTGGCCTCCCGTTCGGTATCCGCCGAGAACAGGAACTTGCCGCTTTTGTCATACACCTGAACGTGTCCGCCTACATAACGCATCTGAAACATAGCCATCAACCTTTCCTTTTGGTTTCTGGCCATAGTATAACACGCTATCTGTCCAATAAATCGGACTAATTAGGCTTACGGCAAACTTTTTTTCATGTGGGAGGACAGCCATTGGAGAATGTCCCCATAGACCTCTTCCCGGTTGATCTCGTTAAGAATTTCATGCCTGCACAGCGGGTAAATGTGCACCGAGACATCCGTCATCCCCGCCTTGCGGAAAGCGTCAGCCGACTGACGGACGCCCTTGCCGTAGTTGCCCACAGGGTCGTCCCCGCCCGCAATGAAGAATACGGGCAGCTCCTTGCGCATGGCAGCAAGGCTCTCCGGCTTCTCAATGTAGCGGATGCCCGTCATCAGATCCCGCAGCAGTCCCGTCGTTTCGGTGAAGCCGCACATGGGATGGGCAATGTAGGCGTCCACGATTTTGGCGTCCCGGGTCAGCCAGTCGAATTCCGTGCGAGGATGCTCCACCTTCCGGTTGTAGCCGCCGAACACCAGCTTGTGGAGAGTCTCGTCGGGGTTGGTCTCCCCCACCTTTTTGCACACGCTCTCCACCACCTTGATGACGGCGGGCAGCGCAAAAGCAGGCTGCCAGCCGGTGCCGCAGATGATGGCAGCGTCAATACCGCTGTCCGGGTACTTGCACAGAATGGTTCTCGCCATGAAGGAACCCATGGAATGACCGAACAGGATGTAAGGAAGGTTCGGATATTCCGCCTTTGTCAGTTCCAGCAGATGGTAGCTGTCCGCCACGGCGCTGAACCAGCCGCCGGTGAAGTAGCCATTGGTGTCCCCTTCGCCTACGGACTGGCCGTGACCCATGTGGTCGTCAGCCACCACGACGAAGCCCCGCTGTGCCAGCACCTGAGCAAATGCGTCGTAGCGCTCCGCCACCTCCGCAATGCCGTGGACGATCTGAAACACCGCCCTCGGCTCTCCCTCCGGCATCCAGCGGCAGACGTGAATCCTCCCTGCACCGCAGGAATCAAACCAGAAGTCCTCTCTCATGACTTACTCCACCACCTCGTAGCCTGCGTCGGTGATGGCCTTCTTCAGCGCCGCCACATCGGCGTCGCCGGTGACGGTGACATTCTTCGCATCCAAGTCCACAACGGCGTCCGTCACGCCGGGAACACCCTTGCAGGCAGTTTCCACGTGAGCCTTGCAGTGACCGCACATCATTCCATTGACCTTGATAACCGTTTTCATAATTGTATCCTCCTTGGTTTTGATTTCTTCGTGTTTCGGGGCTTCCACCACAGAGTGGGAAGTCTTCGGTTTGAACAGGCGCAGACGCAGAGCATTCGTCACCACGAACACGCTGCTCAGGCTCATGGCCGCCGCGCCGAACATCGGGCTGAGCTTCAGCCCCAGGGGCAGGAACAGCACACCGGCGGCGAGGGGAATTCCCAGAGTGTTGTAGAAAAATGCCCAGAACAGATTCTGCCGGATATTGCGGATGGTGGCCTTGCTCAGTTCCACCGCGCCGCTGACGGCGGCAAGGGAACCGGTCATCAGCACCACGTCCGCCGACTCGATGGCAATGTCCGTTCCTGCGCCGATGGCCATGCCCACATCGGCGCTGACCAGTGCAGGCGCGTCGTTGATGCCGTCGCCCACCATGAGCACCCGGTGCCCCTCCGCCTGTAATTTTCCCACCGCCCCGGCCTTGTCCGTGGGCAGTACGTCGGAGATCACATGGGCAATGCCCGCCTTCCGGGCGACGGCCTTGGCCGTAGCTTCATTATCGCCTGTCAGCATCACTACGTCAAGTCCCATTTTTGTCATAGCCTGCACGGCGGCCTGAGAATCGGCCTTCAGCACGTCGGCGGCGGCAACAGTTCCGAGATAATCGCCCTTTTCATTGGCAAAATGCAGGGGCGTCTTTCCCTGATTGGCAAGCTCCGGCATGGCCGGGACTTTGACGCCCAGTTCCTCCATCAGCCGGCCGTTGCCGCCGTAGCACCGCACGCCGTCCACGATGCCGGATACGCCCCGGCCGGGAAGGGTTTCAAAGTCCTCCGCGACAGGGTAAGTTTCACTGCCCATCCTATTCAGAATAGCCTTGGCAAAGGGATGCTCGGACTTGCTTTCCAGCGCGGCAGCGATCCGCATCAGCGCTTCCCCGCTGACCGCACCGGGGAGAACGTCCGTCACCTCCGGCTTGCCGATGGTGAGGGTGCCGGTCTTGTCCAGCACCACGGTGTCCACCCGGTGCAGGTTTTCCAGCGCTTCGGCGTTCTTGAACAGCACGCCCATCTTGGCGCCCCGGCCGGTGCCGACCATGATGGCCACAGGCGTGGCCAGTCCCAGCGCGCAGGGACAGGAGATCACCAGCACGGAAATGGCACGGTTCAGGGAAAATTCCAGTCCGTATCCCGCGATCATCCAGACGATGAACGTCACCGCCGCAATGCTCATGACCACCGGAACAAACACGCCCGCGATCTTGTCCGCCAGCCGGGCGATGGGCGCTTTGGAGCCGCCCGCGTCCTCCACCATGCGGATGACCTGCGCCAGAGTGGTATCCTCGCCCACTTTGTCCGCCCGGAATTCCAGATACCCTTCGGTGTTGACCGTTGCCGCAGCGACCTTGTCCCCCGCGCCCTTTTCCACGGGGACGCTTTCGCCCGTGAGGGCGCTCTGGTCAACGGACGCCCGGCCTTCCAGCACGGTGCCGTCCACGGGAATGCTGCTGCCGGAGCGGACGATGACCACATCGCCCACCGTCACCTGCTCCACGGGGATCTCCACGATCTCCCCGTTTCTCCGCACAGAGGCGGTCTTGGGGCTTAGATCCATCAGCGAACGGATGGCGTCGCCGGTCTTGCCCTTGGCGCGGGTCTCCAGAAATTTACCCAATGTTATCAGCGTCAGGATCATGGCCGCGGATTCAAAATACAGGTTCTCGCTGTAGGACTGCACCAGTTCCCAGTCCTCATGTCCCATGCCGTAGGCCATGCGGAACAGCGCCGCCACGCCATAGCCCAGCGCGGCCAAAGAGCCAACGGCGATCAGGGAATCCATGTTGGGCGCACGGTGCCACAGGGCTTTCAGTCCTCTGCTGTAGTACACCCGGTTCAGGTACACCACAGGAAGGGTCAGAAAAAATTGCAGCAGCGCCGCAACCAGCGCGTTCTTCACGCCGTGGTACCAGTGGGGTGCGGGCAGTCCGATCATGTGTCCCATGGTAAAATACATGAGCACCACCAGACAAATCGCGCTGCCGATGATCCTCTTTTTCATTTCCTTCAAAGCGGCTTCCGCCGGGGCGGCCTCTGCCTTGTCCGTTTTCTTTTCACCGGGCAGGGCGGCATTATAGCCCGCGTCCTGCACCGCCTTGATGATGGCAGGAACAACGTTCCCGTTTTCCGCCTCCACCTGCATGGTTCCCGCAAGAAGATTCACTTCCGCTTTTTCCACGCCCGGCACGGCGTTTGTCACCTTCTCCACCCGTGCGGAACAGGCCGCGCAGGTCATGCCGGTGACATTGAATTTGAGTTTCATGATTCTCCCTCCATTTCAGTGGAATTCATCAAATGAACCCGTATTTCGGATAAATTCATTGACTATTCCCTTCATTTATGATACCATTCTACCATGATAATCCAAAAAAACAAGTATGCACTATTATGTGCCATACTTCCCTTTTGGATACCGTAAGGAGGTGACGGAATGGCAAAGGAAGACAACTGCCCGGTGGAAGCCACGCTGGAGCTGATCGGCGGAAAATACAAGGCTTTGATTTTATGGCACCTTTCTCAGGGCATCCTCCGTTTTTCGGAACTGCGTCAGGTCATCAAGGGTGCGACGCCAAAAATGCTGACCCAGCAGCTGCGGGAACTGGAAGCCAATGGTCTGGTTCACCGGGAGGTGTATCCCGTCATCCCGCCCAAGGTGGAATACTCCCTGACGGAAACCGGCCGCAGTCTGATGCCCGTTCTCGTAGCCATGCGGGACTGGGGTGCGGACTATCTGCGCCGGAAGGACACGGAACCCTGCTGCTTCATGATGGGGACAAACCCCATCGTCAAACCAACAAACCGATAGGAGAACTGTTATGAACATCAAAATCACGGCTGACAGCACCTGCGACCTTTCCGCTGACATTCTGAAAGAATACAACATCGCCATCACCCCCCTGACGGTCATCAAGGCCGGGACGGGATATATTGACGGCGTGACCATCACCCCCGCCGAAATTTTCGCCCACGTCGCCGCAGGCGGCGATCTCTGCTCCACCTCCGCCGTCAGCGTCGGCGAATATCAGGAGCATTTCACGAAATACGCGGGCGAATATGACGGCGTGGTGCATATCTGCATCAGCTCGGACTTTTCCTCTACGTACCGCCATGCCTGCATTGCCGCGGAGGATTTTGAAAATGTCCGGGTGGTTGACTCCCGGAACCTGTCCACCGGTCAGGGTCTGGTGGTGCTGAAAGCCTGCGAGCTGGCAAAAACCGCCGCATCTCTGGACGAGCTGAAGCGGGAGCTGGACGACTTCACCTCCCGTGTGGAAGCCAGCTTCCTCGTGGACAGGCTGGACTATCTGGTCAGGGGCGGCCGCTGCTCCTCCGCCGCCGCACTTGGCGCGAACCTTCTGAACCTGAAGCCCTGCATCGAGGTGAAGGACGGCAAGATGGGCGTCGGGAAAAAGTATCGCGGAAAATACGCCAAGTGTCTGGCAAACTACGTCAAAGACCGTCTTGACGGCCGGGACGATCTGGACGACGGCATTCTCTTCATCACCCACACCGGTGTCAGCGACGAGTGCCATGAAGCCGTGATGGAAGCCGTGTCCACCTACGGTCACTTCCACAAGGTTTACGAAACGCTGGCCGGATGCACTGTCTCCTGCCACTGCGGCCCCGGCACTCTAGGCGTCCTTTTCGTCCGGAAAAAATAATACTATTTCCTGATTAAAATCTTAATTTTAATCAGGAAGGCATCGCCTGACGGCGCTGCCTGTTTTGTGATTTATAAGGAAAGAAATCACAAAACAAGTCTCATATGAACTCCATGCCCTTCAGGCAATTAAAATCTTTTTTAAAGATTTTAATTGGAGTTCAGTATAACAGACAATAAGGAGTGTTTACAATGAAAGATACAAACAAGACAATGGACAATTTACTGGATACCTGCAAACTGTTTGCCGTGGCCATTCTTGTGGCGGTGCTGCTCCTCGCTTTCGCGGGCTGCGAAAAAGGACGTGCTGACAATACGCCTACCCAGACAATTCCGTCCACCCAGCAGACGACCCAGCCGGAAACGACGCAGGCCCCCACAATCAAGGAAACCACCCCGGCAGTTGAGACCGCGCCGGCGGCGGAGACGACCGCCAGTACGGAGGAAGCATGGAAGATCGAGTTTGAAAAGAGCCTGCTGGAGAACTACGGCGTCACGCCGGAATACTACGAAGATCTGGGCGACGGCGTTTATCAGGTCTATGTGAAGATCGACGGCAACACCGTTCCCTATGTTACGGTGGACTCCGCGACCAGCGATTACCACGGATAAACTTTGCAAGCGGACACAAAATGCCCGGAATATGTTGAATCCCAACATATTCCGGGCATTATCCGTATCAGTAAATTACACGATTGCAGCTTATACTGAACTCCAATTAAAATCTTTAAAAAAGGTTTTAATTGGAGTTCAGTATCATATAATTGCATTAAAATTTTGACAGGATATGCAACAACGTCCGGGTTTGTGCAGTTCCTTTCCGGGGCATAACAAAAACTCCCCATCCGAACGTCGGGGGAGTTTCAACAGAAAAAAGAGCATGAAAAAGCTCCATCCAATCGGATGGAG
>ERZ791927.320-NODE-320-length-52294-cov-6.122476_pt1 | contig 52294 bp, 48 predicted proteins | sample MGYA00510130_ERZ791927 | MGnify/ENA primary metagenome ERZ791927 (study PRJEB30046, sample SAMN00792055) | human gut metagenome | study: EMG produced TPA metagenomics assembly of the A metagenome-wide association study of gut microbiota in type 2...
CTGAATGCGGAAATTGTCATCTGTTTATCCATAAGTTTATTATATCACACTCGGCAGTATTTGGCACCTTTTTCTGTGCGGTATTGCCCTAAAGATTTTAATTGGAGTTCAGTATCAGATAGGCCCTAGCAGAAACTTTCCTTTTTCCCGGAAATCCGCTGCTTGCATTCGGTGGGAAAGTGTGATATCCTTATAAAAAGGAGATGAGCCGAATGACTGTACGGGAATCGGGTGAAATGTATCTTGAGGCTATACTGGTTTTGGCGAAGAAAAGCGGGTATGTCCGCTCCATTGACGTCAGCGAATATCTGGGGTATTCCAAGCCCAGCGTTTCCCGCGCGATGGGCATTCTCCGCGAGGGCGGGTATATCCTCATGGAAAAAGACGGCGCGATCACGCTGACGGATTCCGGGAAAAAGCTGGCGGAAACCATCTACGAGCGCCACACGGTGCTCTCGGAGCTGCTGATCCGTCTGGGTGTGGACGAAAAGACCGCCACCGACGACGCGTGCCGGATCGAGCACGTCATCAGCGACGAGTCGTTCCAAGCCATCAAGCAGTACTATTACCAGCACAAAAAGTAAAAAATTCAGGCGGCGCTTAAAAGCGCCGCCTGAACGTTCCTATGGGGTCTGCCGTGTCAGCCCAGCAGTTCCTCGATCTCTGCCTTCGGCATGTAGCCGATGGCCTTGTTCATGACCTCGCCGTGTTCCACGACCACCAGCGTGGGGATGCTGGCGACGCCGAATTCCATGGCAAGCTCCACTTCCTCGTCCACGTTGATCTTGCCCACGGCGATATCCTCCCGCTCCTGAGCGATCTCCTCCACAATGGGGCCGACCATCCGGCACGGGCCGCACCATGGCGCCCAGAAATCCAGCAGCACGGGCTTATCGCTGTTTTTCACCAGCTCGTCGTAGTTGGCCTTCGTAATGTGCATGACGGACATAACAATTCCTCCTTGGTATTTTTCTGTGCCTATAGTATACCCTAATTTTGAAAAAAGCGCAAGGGGCGCGTCGAGCGTGCGGACAATTTGACATTTTGCCGCCCATCTGCTATGATACCCTGAAAGAAAAAGGAGGACACCGAATATGGGCAAATGTGAATCCTGCGGCGGATGCAGCGGCGGCTGTTCCGGGTGCGGTCTGGAGCTGGAGCTTACGGAAGAAGAGATCAGCTTTCTGCACCGGCTGGGAGAGTGCGCCTTTCTGCCGGTGATTCAGGAAAAGGAAGCGCCGGTTTTCCCGGAGGAAGCGGGAAAAGAGCTTCTGCTGCAATGTCTGGAAAAAAAGGGTCTGATTTCCCTTGACTATGACAAGCCCCTGAAAGATTACCATACCCCCGCCTATGACGCCAGTCCCGTCCGGGGCAGCATGGCGCTGACCAAACGGGGACAGGACGTTCTGGAGCTGATGGAATATCAGGGCGTCCGCTGACCATCCGGCGGCGTTTGCCGGAAAAAAGAGACATAGAGAAGTGTTATTTATGAACAACAATGAATACCGCGTGGGCGTCAACCGTGGATTGCCTGTGGGGATGGGATATTTTTCGGTGAGCTTCGGCTTCGGTGCTATGGCCGTGTCGCAGGGCTTGAAAACGCTGGACGCGGTGCTGATCTCCGCCACGAATCTGACCAGCGCGGGGCAGTTCGCGGGGCTGACCCTCATCGTCGCCGCCGCCACGCTGTGGGAAATGGTGCTGACGCAGCTGGTCATCAACAGCCGCTACGCCCTGATGAGTCTGGCGCTGAGCCAGCGGATGGGCAAGAAGATCGGCCTGCTGCCCCGGCTTCTGATCGCGTTTTTCAATACGGATGAAATTTTCGCCCTCGCCATGGCGCGGGAAGCACCCCTGACGGTGCCGTTCCTGCTGGGGCTGGGGACGCTGCCCTTTATCGGCTGGACGCTGGGGACGCTGTGCGGCGCACTGGCCGGGTCGATTTTGCCGCTCTCCATCCGGACGGCGCTGGGGGTCATGCTCTACGGCATGTTCATCGCCATCGTGGTGCCCCCCGCGAAGAAGAACCGGGACATTTTTGTCGCGGTGGTGCTGGCGCTGATCTTCAGCAGCCTGTTTTCCTGGACGCCGAGGCTGAAAACCGTTTCCCCGGGACTGTCCATCGTGGTCTGCACCGTGGCAGCCGCCGCCATCTGCGCCGCGCTGTTCCCGGTGAAGGAAGAGAGGGAAGCGGCATGAACATTTATCTGTACATCCTCGCCATGGCGCTGACGACCTACCTCATCCGCGTCCTGCCCATGACGATCTTCCGCAAGCCCATTAAGAGCCGTTTTTTGCGCTCGTTTTTGTACTACGTTCCCTATTGCTGCCTGACGGCCATGACGTTCCCCTCCATCCTCAGCAGCACCGCTTCTATCTTAAGCGGCGCGGCGGCGCTGGTGGTAGCGGTGATTCTGGCCTACCGGGGCAAGAGTCTGATCGTGGTCGCCCTCAGCAGCAGCGCCGCGGTGCTGGTCGTGGAATGGGCGATGAGCCATTTGTAAAATAACTGTGTATTCCTCCGCTTCGCCTTGACGAGCGGAGGAATCTTTGTTATAATGCGCCGTGAAGAGGGAGTAGTCGGCGCACAACGCGGGACTGAATCGACATACTGGTGAGGCCCCGGTTCAGCCTGAAATGACGAGACTTTTGCAGGCCGGCACAGTCTCTTCGCGTCTTCTGTGCTGACATGTATTCGGTACGGAGGATTTTTTATGGGAATCGGAGAACTGTTCTTGCTGGCGGTGGGGCTGAGTATGGACGCCTTTGCGGTATCCGTATGCAAGGGTCTTGCCATGAAAAAGGCAACGCTGAAGGCGGAGGCGACCTGCGGCCTCTGGTTCGGCGGCTTTCAGGCGCTGATGCCCGTGACCGGCTTTTTCCTTGGCTCGCTGTTTGCCGAAGCCATTGAAGCGTTCGACCACTGGGTTGCCTTCGGTCTGCTGGTCATCATCGGCATCAACATGCTGAAGGAAGCGCTGGAGAAGGGAGACGAATCCGGCGACGACCCGGAAAAGGACGCCGACCTGTCCGTCAGGACCATGTTTCTCATGGCCGTGGCGACTTCCATAGACGCGCTGGCCGTCGGCATTTCCCTTGCCATGGTCGGCAGCGTGAACATCTGGCTGGCGGCGGCGTTTATCGGTATCTGCACCTGCCTGCTGTCCGCTCTGGGCGTGAAGATCGGCAACGTGTTCGGCAGCCGGTATGAGAAAAAGGCCGAGTTTGCCGGCGGCGTCATTCTGATTCTGCTGGGCGTGAAGATTCTGCTGGAGCATCTGGGGGTTCTGGCGTGAAGCGCACAAAGCGCCGCATGACGCTGTGTACTGTGCTTCTGCTTTGCAATCTGGTCTTTATCTGGGGCAATTCCCTGCTCCCGGCGGAAGTCTCCGGACAGATCAGCGGCACGCTGAAGGCGCTGCTGGACGGCGTGTTCACCCCCGGCGAAGCGGTTCCCTCCGGCGGCGACGGCCTGCTGCGAAAGTGCGCCCATTTTGCCGAATTTGGCGCGTTGGGACTGCTGCTTGGGTGGCTGTTCGGGATGCTGGGGAAAAAGCGGCTTCCGGCGTTCGCGCTGGGCGTGGCCGCTGCCTGCATCGACGAGACCATCCAGGCCTTCATCCCCGGCCGCAGCCCCGGCATCCGGGACGTGTGCATTGACAGCTGCGGCGCGGCCGCCGGTATGCTCCTGCTGTTTTTGGGGCATGCTTATTGGAAGAGACGATTTACCCGAAATAATTTCAGGAGGAAATGAAACATGAAAAGATTTTTAACTGCAATTCTGGCGGCAGCCATGGCGCTGTCCCTGCTTTCCGGCTGTGCCGGATCCAAGCCCACGGAAACCACCTCCCCCGATCAGGTGGAGGGAACCATGGAGGAGCTGCTGAACGAAATCGTTGCCCAGCAGCCGGTGGAGTTCGACGGCGGCGTTGAGACCATCGACCTCACCGACACCAGCGAGGAAGGGCAGTGGGCCATCAAGAGCAGCACCGGTCTGGATAACGCCGGCGTACTGACGGAGGCCGCAGTGTTCGAGCCGATGATCGGCTCCATCGCCTTTTCCATGGTCATGGTGCGGGTCGCGCCGGGTGAGGACATCAAGTCCGTCGCCGAAGCCATGAAGTCCGGCATCAACCCCCGCAAGTGGGTCTGCGTGGAAGCGGACGACATGCTGGTCACCGGCTACCGTGACGTGGTGATGCTCATTATGCTGGACACCAGCTACGACCTCACCGCCCAGTCCTTTGTGGACGCGTTCGGCAAGGTCGTCGGCGAACCCGAATTTGTGATTTAAGGTTTCCAAAATGGCAGCGATTCCATCGCTGCCATTTTTATAAGAGTTCTCAGGAGCGAACACGCCTATGGTTTTTTCAAGCATTCCCTTCCTATATTATTTCCTCCCGGCGGTGCTGGCGGTGTATTTTCTCACGCCCCGGAAGGGGAAAAACGCCGTTCTGCTCCTTGCCAGTCTGATTTTTTACGGCTGGGGGGAGCTGCGGCTGCTGCCCCTGATGGTGTTCACCATCCTGCTGTGCTACGTCTGCGGCCTGGGCATCGAACGCTCCCGGAACCGGAAAAAGCGCTGGCTGCTGGCGTCCATCGTCATCAGCGTGGGGCTGCTGGGGGTTTTCAAGTACGCGGACTTCTTCATCGGCAGTCTGAACGCCGTCACCGGCCTGAAAATTCCGCTGCTTCATCTTGCGCTACCCGTCGGCATCAGCTTTTACACCTTCCAGTGCCTGAGCTACACCATCGACGTCTACCGCGGCAGCGTCCCGGCACAGAAGAACCTCATCAACTTCGGCGCGTATGTCGCCCTGTTCCCCCAGCTGATTGCAGGCCCCATCGTCCGCTATGCGGACATCGCACGGGAGCTGGAGCACCGGGAGCACAGCTGGGAAAACGCGGCGGTGGGTCTGCGGCGGTTTCTGGTAGGACTGGGGAAAAAGGTCATCCTTGCGGATAACTTTGCACTGCTGATCCGGCTGTTCCGACAGAGCGGCGAAAAATCCGTCCTGTTTTACTGGATGTACGCCGTGGCCTTTGCCCTGAACATTTACTTCGATTTTTCCGGCTATTCCGACATGGCCATCGGCCTGGGGCGGGTGTTGGGGTTCCATTTTGTGGAGAATTTCAACTACCCCTACCTCTCCAGAAGCGTCACGGAGTTCTGGCGTCGGTGGCATATCAGCCTTGGCAGCTGGTTCCGGGACTATGTGTATATCCCCATGGGCGGCAGCCGGGTCAGCCGCTGGCGGTGGGTTCTGAACATCCTCACCGTGTGGATGCTTACGGGACTGTGGCACGGCGCGGCGTGGAATTTTGTGCTGTGGGGGCTGCTGTTTGCCGCGCTTCTGCTGGCGGAAAAGTGGATTCCCGTCCTGCAAAGGCTGCCGGGCGTCCTGCGCCATGGCTATGTGCTGCTGGCGGTAGTCCTCAGTTTCGTCCTGTTCAACGCGGACAGTCTTGCGCAGGCGGGGCAGGACTTTGCCGGACTGTTCGGCTTCGGCAGCCTGAGCCTGACCTCCGCCGAAACGCTGTACTACCTGAAAAGCTATGCCGTCCTGTTCGTGCTGGGTATTCTCGGCTCCACGCCAGTGGTGAAAAACGCGGCGCGGCGCATTGACGGAACGAAGGCGGGCGTCGTGCTGGAAGCCGCGGCAATGCTGGCGCTGCTGATCGTCTGCACGGCCTATCTGGTGGATGGCTCCTTCAGCCCGTTCCTGTATTTCCGGTTTTAAGGGGGCTGCAGTATGAAAAATCGAATTTGCGCCATCACCGTGGCGGCCGTCTGGGCGGTGCTGGCTGTGTGGGCGTGGCTGGCGCCCAGCCGGGACATTTCCGTCGCGGAGCGCCGCCAGCTGGCACAGAAGCCTGCCATTCAGACAAAGACGCTGCTGGACGGCAGCTTCATGACGGATTTTGAGGACGCCAGTCTGGATCAGTTCCCCCTGCGGGATACTTTCCGCGAGGCGAAATCCCTGTTCCACCGCTTCGTCCTGCGGCAAAGCGACAAAAGCGGCATTTATATCTTCCAAGGCTATGCTGCGGCACAGGAATATCCCCTGAGCGAAGCCTCGGTCAACCACGCGCTGGAGCGGTTCAGCAGCGTATACGAAACCTATCTTTCCTCCACCGATTCCAGAATTTACCTTGCCATCGTCCCGGACAAGGGCTACTATCTGGCGCAGTCCGCCGGGCAGCTGTCCATGGACTATGATCGGCTCTTTACCATGGTGGAGGACGGAATGCCCTGGGCGTCTCCCATCCGCCTGACAGACAGCCTGTCCATTCAGGACTATTACCGCACCGGCACCCATTGGCGGCAGGAGCGGCTGCTCCCGGCGGCGCAGACGCTGTGTCAGGCACTGGGGGTGCCCTCTCCCCGGCAGGAGAATTACACCGTCACCCCGGTGGACAAGCCCTTCTACGGCGTGTACTACGGTCAGGCAGCGCTGCCCATGCAGCCGGATACCATGTACCTGCTGAAAAGCGACCTGCTGGACGACTGCCGGGTGTACGACTACGAAACGGGAGAAACCACCGCTGTCTACGACATGACCAAGCTAAGCAGCAAGGACCTGTACGACGTGTATCTTTCCGGCGCCCGGAGTCTGCTGACCATTGAGAACCCCAACGCGGCCACTGACCGGGAGCTGATTGTATTCCGGGATTCCTTCGGAAGCAGCATGGTTCCGCTGCTGGTAAACGACTACGCCAGAGTGACACTGGTAGACCTTCGGTACGTCCGAAGCGACTATCTGGGGCAGTTTCTGGACTTCCACGGCCAGGACGTGCTGTTTCTCTACAGCACGCTGCTGCTGAACAACAGCGCGGCAATCAAATGAAGCATCAAGGGCGCTCCGATGAAAGCGGAGCGCCCTTGATGCAAAAAAACCACTGTAATCTTACGACTACAGTGGGTTTGGCAGAGGATGAGGGATTCGAACCCCCGCAAACGGAGTCAGAGTCCGGTGTGCTACCGTTACACAAATCCTCTATATTATACCTGGTGGAGACAACAGGACTCGAACCTGTGACCTCATGCGTGTGAAGCATGCGCTCTAACCAGCTGAGCTATGCCTCCATACCGAAGCAGGGATTATTATACCACGTTTTTCCGGAAAGTCAACCACTTTTTCGGAATTTCTTTTTTCTTTTTGCGCCCCACCTTGAAAAAGGTGGGGCGCGGAAAAGCTACCGATATGGCTGCACGTATCGTTCATGGCTCAGGCTTTGCGGCCGCGCGTGGGCGCCGGAAACAAGACCGAGCATGGCGTAGATCGAAACCACCGAGGAGCCGCCGTAGCTGATCAGCGGGAGGGTCAGGCCGATAACGGGCATAACGCCGATGCACATGCCGGTGTTGATCATCACCTGGAACATCAGCGCGGACGCGGCACCGTAGCATACCAGCCGTCGCATATAGTCCTGGCAGTGCATACCCACATAGATGCACCGGGCGATGATGGCCATTTCCATAATCATGATCGCAAGGCACCCCACGAAGCCCAGCTCCTCGCCCATGGACGAGAAAATATAGTCCGTGTGCTGGGCGAACAGGCTGCCGCTCTGGGTACGGTTGCCGTTGAACAGTCCCTGTCCCGTCAGGCCGCCGCCGGTGAGGGAACGCAGGTTCATCATGGAGTGGTAGCGCTCGTTGATGCCCATGGGGTCGATGGTGTCGTCAACCAGAATCAGAAACCGGTTCTGCTGGTATTCGCCCAGGAACTGCCACAGGATCGGGAACGCCGCCACGATCAGGCCGATGGCCAGGACGAACCACCACAGGCTGACGCCGCCGCCGAAGGCCATGCCGATGAAGATAAACACGAAGATCAGGGAAACGCCCGCGTCGCCGGACAGTACCATGTTCAGTCCCACCAGCAGTCCCAGATGAAGGCACATGTGCATAATAGACGGCAGGCTGGATATTCGGTTCTGGTGCGCCGACATGACCGACGCCATAATAACGACATAGGTGATCTTACAGATCTCGGCGGGCTGAACACTGATGAAGCCCAGGTCGATCCAGCTTCGGTTGCCGGAGTCGTGGTCGGTTCCCAAAGGGCTTATCAGCATGAGAAGCAGCGCGCAGTTGAAAACCACCATCACCATCCGGTGTTCCGAAAGAAAGTCCAGATCGACGGAGGACACCAGCGCGTACATCATGACGCCCAGACCGGTAGCCGCCAGCTGAATGATAATATATTTGAGATTGCCGCCAAACTTGTCGGCGGAAGTGGCGCTGGCAATGAAAACGCAGCCAAAACCGGACACGATCAGGCACAGGATCAGCAGAAATATGTCGCCTTTTTTCCAGAAGTCCTTTAATTCATCCAAAAACCGGCTCAAACAACCGCCTCCTTTCCGCTATGGCTTTTTATTATACCATTCTTCCGGGGAAAAGTAAATAGACGAAATGTGAACGCGCCTTTAACATTGTTCGGGGCATTTCCGTCCGCCGGGGGTGGGCAGGGGATAGCGGCGCAGTAAAACATAGAACCCGGGGAACCCGGGAAAAATATTCATCCGGTTTTCATCCGGTTTTACTTGACAAAATGGGAAAATGGTATTATTCTAAAAGGGAATCTGCAAGAATTGGAAACGTTTCAACTTTCCGAAACTGCCGTCTTCCGCTGCCGCAGGGGCGCCTTCCCCCGGATTTCCTCCGGAGAACCCACGCTCAGACGGATACCGGCAAAAAGTTTCCTGTTTGCCGTTTTCGGGGCGGTTTCAACTGGACATGCTGATCGGAATATGATATACTATCAAAAGTCTGTCTTGAAGGAACCGTATCAAAAAGCCACGGCGGCGCACCCGCTTTAAGAATGGAGAGCTAACATGAACAACAACTGTCTGAACATCCTGAAATGGACGGAGGCACAGCTCAAGTACACCTACGACGTTTCTTTGCAGGAGGCGACCCCTCAGGAGCTGCATGAAGCGCTGGGTCAGGCTGTTATGATGGCCATTTCCGACGATTGGAGCCATTCCAAGAAGACCCGTATGCCCAATCGCAAGGCCTACTACATCTCCGCCGAGTACCTGATCGGCCGTCTGGTGTATTCCAACCTGTTCAACCTGGGCATCCTGGACGAGATGAAGGAGCTGTTTGCCGAGCACGGGGTTGACCTGGCGATTCTCGAGGACATCGAGGACGACGCTCTGGGCAACGGCGGCCTTGGCCGTCTGGCGGCCTGCTTCCTGGACAGCGCTGCTTCCACCGATATTCCCCTGTCCGGCTACGGCCTGCGCTACAAGTTCGGTCTGTTCAAGCAGAGCTTTGACGCCGACGGCAGTCAGGTGGAGAACGCCGACGACTGGACAAAGTTCGGCGACCCCTGGTCCTTCCGCCGCTATAACCACACCGTGAAAGTCAAGTTCCCCGACCATACCGTTCTGGCCGTTCCCTACGACGTTCCCGTCATCGGCTACGGCACCGAGAATGTGGGCACACTGCGCCTGTGGCAGTGCGAGGCCGAGGAGGAGCTGGACTTCAACGCCTTCAACAATCAGGACTATCTGCGGGCGCTGGACGCCAAGAACAAGGCCGAGGACATCACCCGCGTCCTGTACCCCAACGACTCCACATGGGAGGGCAAGCGCCTGCGCATCAAGCAGCAGTATGTGCTGTCGTCTGCGTCCCTGCAGGATATGCTGCGCACCTTCAAAATTGCCCATGGCGATGATCTGAGCCGCTTTGCCGAGTTCTACGCGGTGCAGCTCAACGACACCCATCCCGCCATGTCCATCCCCGAGCTGATCCGTCTGCTGATGGCGGAGGGCATGCGCTTTGACGAGGCCTTCAACGTCGCCCAGAAGACCTTCTCCTACACCAACCACACCGTCATGGGCGAAGCCTTGGAAAAGTGGCCGCTGGATCTGATGCGCAGCGTGGTTCCCGAGATCGTGGACATCATCTGCCGCATTGACCAGAAGCTCAAGTGGGAGCATCCGGATCTGTTCATCGTGAAAGACAACACCGCCCACATGGCGAACCTGTCCATTTACGTCGGCTCCTATATCAACGGCGTGGCGGAGATCCACACCCAGATTCTGAAGAACGACTGCTTCAAGGACTGGTACTACGCCTTCCCCGAGCGGTTCCAGAACAAGACCAACGGCATCACCCCCCGCCGCTGGCTGGGTCTGTGCAACCCTGAACTGACCGCCATGCTGCGGGAAAAGGTGGGCGGCGACTTCCTGAAAAACCTCGACCTCATCGGCGAGCTGAAAAATCAGATTTACGACGAGACCGTGGTGGAATTCAACGACATCAAGCACCTGAAGAAGGAGCAGCTGTGCGCCGTCATCGCCAAGCACGAGGGCGTGACGCTGAACCCCGACTTCATCTTCGACGTGCAGGTCAAGCGTCTGCACGAGTATAAGCGCCAGCTGATGAACATTCTGTCCATCGTGGACATCTACTTCCGGCTGAAGGAAGGCCGTCTGCCGGACTTCCATCCCACGGTTTACCTCTTTGGCGCCAAGTCCGCCCCCGGCTACGCCCGTGCCAAGGCCATCATCCGCTATATCAACCGGGTCGCGAAGATGATCAACAGCGACCCCGCCGTGGCCGACAAGCTGAAAGTGGTATTCGTTCAGAACTACAACTGCTCCTACGCCGAGCATATCATCCCCGCCGCCGACATTTCCGAGCAGATCTCCCCTGCCGGTACGGAAGCCTCCGGCACCGGCAACATGAAGCTGATGCTCAACGGCGCCGTAACGCTGGGTACGCTGGACGGCGCCAATGTGGAGATTGCTCAGGAGGCCGGCCGGGAGAACGAATATATCTTCGGCCACACCGTGGATGAGATCAATGCCGTGAAGCCCACCTACCACGCCCGGAGCATTTACGACTCCAACGCCGACCTGCGCCGCGCCATCAACACCCTGGTGGACGGCACCGTTCCCACGGACGACGCCCAGAAGGAGCTGTTCCATTCTCTGCTGGACGGCACCGACTGGCATCAGGCCGACCATTACTTCCTGCTGCTGGACTACGCTTCCTATCTGGGCGCCAAGCTCCAGGCCAACCGGGACTATGCCGACCGCATTGCCTTCGGCCGCAAGTGCCTGATGAACGTGGCCTCCGCCGCCAAGTTCTCTTCCGACCGCACCATCCGTCAGTACGCCGAGGAGATCTGGCACATCAAGCCCACCGAGTATTAAGCCCCAAAACACGCCCGATTCTGCAAAGAGTCGGGCGTGTTTGTGTATCCAAAAATGTCAGAACCTTGCGCTGGGCGGCGAATTGTGGTATAGTATGTTCAGACGTGAATCCTGGAGGTGCAGACATGAAAGTTCAATTCATCGGCGCGACCCATGAGGTCACCGGCAGCTGTACGCTGCTGGAAGTGAACGGCCGGTACTATCTGGTGGACTGCGGTATGGAGCAGGGGGAGGACATTTTCCAGAATGTCCCGCTGTCCGTCCCGGCGAATGCCATCGAAGCGGTGTTCCTGACCCACGCCCATATCGACCATTCCGGTATGCTCCCCAAGCTGTGCAAGGACGGGTTCCGGGGGCAGATCTACGCCACGGAGGCCACCTGCAATCTTTGCCGCATCATGCTCATGGACTCGGCGCACATTCAGGAGTCGGAAGCCCAGTGGCGCACCCGCAAGGCCGAGCGCGCCGGGGAACGGGCCGTGGAGCCGGTATACGACACCAACGACGCGGCGGCGGCTCTCCGGCTGCTCCGCCCCTGCCAGTATAACGCCGCCGTTCAGGCCGCGGAGGGCATTATCATCCGCATGACGGACATCGGCCATCTGCTGGGTTCCGCCGCCATCGAAATGTGGCTGACGGAGGGGCAGCAGACCCGGAAGATCGTGTTCAGCGGCGACGTGGGCAACGTCAATCAGCCCCTGCTCCGCGACCCCCAGCCTGTTGCGGAGACGGAATATCTGGTCATCGAATCCACCTACGGCGACCGCCTGCATCCCAAGGAGCGGGGCGACGTGGTGGGCGAGCTGGCCGCCTGCATCCAGCGGGCGCTGGATCGGGGCGGCAATCTGGTCATCCCCGCCTTTGCCGTGGGGCGGACGCAGGAAATGCTCTACGCCATCCGGGAGATCAAGCAGCGGGGTCTGGTGACGGGACACGACCATTTCCCGGTGTACGTGGACTCCCCGCTGGCCGTAGAAGCGACAGGAATTTTCCTGCAATGCGACCCCGCGGACTTTGACGACGAGACCCGGGCCATTCTGAAACAGGGCGTCAACCCCATCTGGTTTGACGGATTGAAGCTGTCCGTTTCCTCCGACGAATCCAAGCTCATCAACACCGATCCCCAGCCCAAGGTCATTCTCTCCGCCAGCGGCATGTGCGAGGCGGGCAGAATCCGCCACCATCTGAAACACAACCTGTGGCGCAAGGAAAGCGTCATCCTGTTCGTGGGCTATCAGGCGGAGGGGTCTCTCGGCTGGAAGCTGGAAAACGGCGCGAAGTCCGTGAAGCTCTTCGGCGAGGACATCGCGGTGAATGCGGAGATCGCCATGCTTCACGGAACCTCCGGCCATGCGGACAAAGAGGGACTGCTGAACTGGCTGGCAGGCTTCCGGGAAAAGCCCAAGATGGTGTTTGTGAACCACGGCGATGACAGCAGCTGCAAAGCCTTCTGCGCGACCCTGAAGTCCATGGGCTACCATGCCGACACCCCCTACAGCGGCACGGAATACGACCTGATCACCGGCAAGCTCACGACCTACACCGAGGGCGTGAAGATCGACCGGGCGGCCGTCTTCAAGGGTACCCAGCGGGCGAAGCAGATTTACGAGGACATGGTCGCGGCGGCGGAAGCGCTCCTCGCGCTGGTCAAGACCCGCCGCGGGAACACCAACAAGGACAACGCCAAGCTTACGGGACAGATTGTCAGTCTGATCGAAAAGTGGAAGAAATAACGCAGCGCCCGGCAGGAAATAGATTCCTGCCGGGCGCTTTTCACACTTTTCTGCTTACTTTAGACTGTATTTCACCGCATACGCCCTGTATTCATCGTCAAAATTCTCGTTTTCCATCCGGGCGGAGCGGATGGCCTCGTGGGTGTTCATGTTGTGGTGGTGCAGGTCGATGATGCACCCGGCGATGTTGGAGCAGTGGTCGCCCACCCGTTCCAGCGCGGTCAGCAGATCCGACCAGACGAACCCGGACTCGATGCTGCAGCTGCCCTGCTGCATCCGCAGAATGTGGTGGATGCGCATTTTCTCCTTCAGATCGTCAATGACCTGTTCCAGCGGCTCCACCCGGTAGGCTTTTTCCAGATCGTCGTCCCGGAACGCCTGAAAGGTCATGTCCACGATTTCCTCCACAGCCCGCAGCAGAACGTTCAGCTCATGGCGGGCGGCGTCGGACAGCGCCAGATTCTTGCTTTTCAGTTCCTCGGCGGACTCCACCAGATTCAGGGCGTGGTCGCCGATGCGCTCAAAATCGCTGAGGGCTTTGAGCAGCATGGCGGCCTCGCTGCTGTCGTTTTCGCTGATCTTCAGGGCGCTGAGCTTGACAAGATAGGTGCCCAGGATATCCTCATAATGGTCGGTTTTGCTCTCCCCCTCCCGCACAGCCTGCGCAAGCTCCGGCGTGTAGTTCTGGAGGGCGGCGGCGGCATCCCGCAGGGTCATGGCAGCCACGTCCGCCATTTCATTGGTGACCACACGGCAGCGCTCCAAGGCGATGGAGGGGGTGGCCAGCAGACGCTCGTCCAGCTCGCAGACCGCCTCCGGCTGCTTCCCGTCGGGGACGATTCTGCACACCAGTTTTTCCAGCAGCCCGGCGGCGGGCAGCATCAGGGTGGTGCAGATGACGTTGAAGACCGTGTGGCAGATGGCGATGCCCAGATAAGAAGCGCTTTCTCCCAGAATGGCAGGGGAGAACAGGGCGTCCGCCAGCACAAAGAGGGTCAGGCACACAATGGTGCCGATGATGTTGAACATCAGATGCACCACCGCCGCCCGCCGGGCGTTTTTGGTGGTGCCCACGCTGGACAGCAGCGCGGTGACGCAGGTGCCGATGTTCTGACCCATGATAATGGGGATGGCGGCGGCATAGGTCACGGAGCCGGTGGAGGACAGGGCCTGCAAAATACCCACGGAGGCCGACGAGGACTGGATGATTCCGGTGAGCACCGCGCCCACAAGAACACCCAGAAGAGGGTTCGTGAACATCAGGAACATCTGCCGGAATTCCGGCACATTTTTCAGGCTGCTGACCGCGCCGGACATGGTCTCCATGCCGAACATCAATGTGGCAAACCCCAGAAAGATCATGCCGGTGTCCTTTTTCTTGCCGTCCTTCATGAACATGTAGTACACAATGCCCGCCAGCGCAAGAATGGGGGTAAAAGAGCTGGGCTTCAGCAGCCGGACGAAGACGTTCCCGCTTTCAATGCCGCTAAGGCTCAATATCCATGCGGTGACGGTGGTGCCAACGTTCGCGCCCATAATGACGTTGATGGCCTGTCCCAGCGTCAGAAGCCCGGAGTTGACAAAGCCGACCACCATGACCGTGGTAGCAGAGGAGGACTGAATGACGCCCGTGACGGCCAGACCCGTCAGGAAGCCCAGCATCCGGTTGGTGGTGAGCTTCCCCAGAAGCACCCGCAATGAGGAACCCGCCCGCCGTTCCAGCGCGTCTCCCATCAGGTTCATGCCGAACAGAAACAGGCACAGCCCGCCGATCATGGTCAGAACGTTGAAAATATCCATAGAATCCAGCCTCTCGTATCTTTTGATATTTCAATTTTATCAGCACAAGGTCAAATCCATTATCAGAAAAATGTAAAATCTGCATAAATCCGACAGCAAATATGGGAGGGGCCGCGCCCCTCCCATTCATTCTACTTTTTCTCCATGGGGAACCGCACCGTGACAATCGTCCCCTTGCCGACGGTGCTGTCCAGCTCGATGGCCGCGCCCAGAATCAGCGCCGCGTGCTTGACGATGGACAGTCCCAGACCGGTGCCGCCGATCTCCTTGGAGTGGCTCTTGTCCACCCGGTAAAACCGCTCGAACACCCGCTCCTGATGCTCCGGGCTGATGCCGATGCCGGTGTCCGTCACCGTGAGAACGGCCTGATTTCCTTCCTGCCCGAGCCGCACGATGACCAGCCCACCGTCCTTGTTGTACTTGACGGCGTTGTCCATGAGGTTGAACACGATCCCGGAAACCAGCTGGGGAATCCCCTGAATGACGGTCTTCTTCCCTTCCAGCCGGATGCTGACGTTTTTCAGCTCCGCCGGGGCGGTCAGCTCCTGCATGGCGGATTTCGCCGTTTCGTACAGGTCGATGGGCGCCCACTGCATATCCGCCGCACCCTCGTCCAGCCGGGACAGGCGCAGGGTATCCTCCACCAGATCGATCATGCGCTGGGCTTCGCTGTAGATTTTCTCCGCAAAGTGCCGGGTGTCCTCCGGAGGAACCAGCCCGTCCTTCATCAGCTCGGCGTAGCCGGAAATGGCATGGAGCGGGGTTTTCAGCTCATGGGAAACGTTGGCGGTGAATTCCCGGCGAAGGGCTTCCGCCTTCTGCTTCTGGGTCACGTCAAACAGCAGCAGCACCACGCCGAAAACCGCCCCGTCGGATCTGACCGGACTTGCGGCGGCGAGATATTCCCCGCCGGTCAGGGCGACATTTTCCTCCGCCTTTTCCCCGGTGAGAGCCTTCTCCACCAGGGCGGAAATGGCCGGGTTCCGGTTGGCGACGCCAAAATCCGCCCCTAAGCAGTTGGGGGTGATTTCCAGCAGCCGCGTGGCGGCGGGGTTAATGCTCAGCACCGTGCCGCTGCTGTTCATCAGCACCAGTCCCTCGCTTAAGGAGCGGGTTACGGTGTTGAATTCCTTCTGCTTCTGCCGCAGTTCCTGGGACTGCGCCCGAAGCTGAACCTGCTGGGAGTCCAGCCGCCGCAGAAGGGGCTGAATTTCGACGTACTCCCGGTTGGACATGGGGTCGTCCAGATTCAGCTCGTTTAGAGGCGCGACAATGTTTTTCGTCAGCTGCCCGGCAAGAAGCGCCGACAGGGCGACGGCAATACCGATGACCAGAATGATCGGCTTCACCACCCCCAGCACCAGATGGGGCACCGTGTTCTGCGCCGCGGAAAGGCGAAGCACCGTGCCGTCGCTCAGGCGCTGCGCCGTGTAAATATACCGCTCCATCAGCGTGTCGGAATAGCGGAAGCTGGTGCCGGAACCGGTGGCCAGCGCGGCCTTCACTTCTTCCCGCTCCAGATGATTCTCCATCACGCCGGAATCGGAACGGCTGTCATAAAGCACCGTGCCGTCGGCGGCGATCCAGGTGATGCGGCGGTCGGCGGTGACCAGGCCGTCAAAATGGGAGACCCCTTCCCTTTCCAGGGCGTGGGCGGCCAGCGCCGTTTGCAGCCGCAGCTGCTCCGCCTGAACGTCGGAAAAGTAGGTGTACAGCGCCCCCAGGATCAGCACCACCGCTGCCAGCAGCACCGCCAGCGACGCCAGAAAAATCGAGCGAAAAACCCGCTTCGTCATGGCCTACGCCTCCATCCGGTAGCCAACGCCCCGGACGGTGCGAATGTATTCGCCGCACTGCCCCAGCTTCGTGCGCAGGGTGCCGATGTGTACGTCCACCGTCCGGGTCTCGCCCACGTAGTCCGTGCTCCAGATCCGTTCCAGCAGCTGATCCCGGGTAAAGACCCGGCCGGGATGCTCCAGAAAGAGCTTCAGTAACTCAAATTCCTTCAGCGTCAGCTCCACCCGGGTATCCCCGGCGTAGACCGTATGGGACGCGGAATCCATCCGCAGATTCCCCATTTGCAGCAGTCCGGGAGCAGCCGCAGGGGCAGCCCGGCGCAGAACCGCCCGGATGCGGGACACCATCTCCATCATACCGAAGGGCTTGGCCAGATAATCGTCCGCGCCCAAGTCCAGCCCCACCACCTTGTCGTACTCCGTTCCCCGGGCGGACGCGATGATGACCGGGATGCGGGCGGTGGTGGGATTGCCCCGGAGGGCTTTGAGAATTTCAATGCCGTCCATTCCGGGCAGCATGATATCCAGCATAATGAGCTGGGGCTGGGCGTGGCTCAGCGCGTCGAACAGTCCCACACTGTCCCGGAAGCCTTCCGCCTCGAAGCCGGACGCCCGCAGGGCATACAGCATCAGCTCCCGGATGCTGTCGTCGTCCTCTACGCAGTAAATCACTCGGATTCCCCCAATACTTATTCTATCTCACTGTTGATGGTACGATAAAACCGTAAGAATTACAATAGGCACTTTGTAAAATCCATGTAAAGTGGCGAATTTTGTCCCGTAAAACAAAGGCTCCGGGGCGGTAATCCGCCCCGGAGTATCGTGTCAAGCGTTAAAAACGTAGGTATCCAGCCGCCGTAGAGCCTCCTGCACCCGGCTCAGGGGCAGCGCGAGGTTCATGCGGATGTGGGTCTGACCGTGGAACGCCCGTCCGTCCTGCCAGATAACGCCCACGTCCCATCCGGCGGCAAGCAGCTCGTCCATGGTCTTGCCGTGGGCTGCCAGCCATTTTTCGCAGTCCAGGAACAGCATGTACGTTCCCTGAGGGCGGCTGACATCCACGCCGTTAAAGTGCTTCGCGATGTAATCACAGGCAAAATCCACGTTGCCGGTGATGACCTGCCGCAGCTCTTCCACCCACTCGTAGCCCTCGGGCTTGTAAGCGCCCAGCAGGGCGTGCATACTCATGACGTTCATGGCGTTGTAGTGGCTGAGAGACCCTTCCTTATCGCAGCGATCGCGGAGCCAACTGTTGTAGATGATATGGTAGCTGCCCACCAGTCCCGCCAGATTGAAGGTCTTGGAGGGGGCGTACAGCGCCACGGTGCGCATTTTCGCGTCCTCGCTGACGGACTGGGTGGGGATGTGGCAATATCCGGTCAGCAGGATGTCGCTCCAGATCTCGTCGGAAACCACCATGACGTCGTACTTTTTGTACAGCGCCATGACCTGCTCGATCTCCCAGCGCTCCCAGACCCGGCCGCAGGGGTTGTGGGGGGAACAGAAAATGGCGGCGTGGATGTGATTTTCCACGATCTTCTTTTCCATATCGGCAAAATCCATCCGCCAGACACCCTGCTCGTCCTTTGTCAGCGGAGAGTGTACAATGTGATAGCCATTGTCCGTCAGGCTGTGGGTAAAGCCGATGTAGGTCGGGCTGTGGAGCAGCACGTTGTCCCCTTTGGAGCACAGAACGTTCAGCGCGGAGATCACGCCGCCCAGCACGCCGTTTTCGTAGCCGATGTGTTCGCTCTTCAGCCCGATAACGCCGTTGTGGCGCTCCTGCCAGCGGATAATGGAATCGTAATATTCCGCAGGGGGGTCAAAATAGCCGAAGGCCGGATGCTCCACCCGTTCGATCATGGCCTGCTGAACGGTGGGCACCACGGGAAAATTCATATCTGCCACCCACATGGGGATCACGTCAAAGCCCTCCCGGGGGGCGGGATAGGAGGAACCGGGGGCGCCCACGGCGTCGACGGCGACGGCGTCCTTTCCCCGGCGATCCAGAATGGAAGTAAAATCGTATTTCATTGTGTTTCTCCTTTGTATGCGCTTGCTCAGCCGGGAACGCCGGCTGAAAAAATACCACGAAAAACAGCGGCCGCACAGCCGCCGAACAGAATTATTATAACAGCCTTCCCTCCCTTTGTCAATCCGCGGCCGCCCATGTCGAAGGGAATTCTGTGTTTTCCACAGCTGTGAGTTGGTAATATTGTCTAATTTTCCGTCTTGAACAGCAGATATATTTATGCTATCTTATAAATACAAAGAGGTGATACCGATGTACAGGTAAATCCTTGAAGGCTCTGAATCAGAACGGAGCCAATGCAGGCGGGCAGGGAGGTCCCCGGCGATTCCGACTTATAAGCGCGTCTCGCGGAAGAGACAGACAGAGAATGGATAAGGTATCGGAACTGAAAAACGGATCGCATACGCCCGTCAATCCGCAGAAAGAGAGGTTAACCAACAGATGTTAGATAATAAGAGCGAACAGAAATGACCCTTGGCTGCAAAAAAACGTGCTGATCACAAGGCATGGCAGTCAAGGGTCATTTCACTTTTCCCGAGCCCGGTGGGGGCTTTTTTGCTGCTCCGGATTGACAATTTTGACGAAAACGTGGTATCATAACCTTGTCCGAAACGCCATTTACAGGAGTGCCTATGCAGATACAAACGAAAAAATTTGCCGGGCTGACCGGGAATCAACTGAAGCTTCTGGCCCTGATCGCCATGACCTGCGACCATGTGGGATTGCAGCTGCTGCCCCAATTTATCATTCTGCGGATCATCGGACGGCTGGCCGCGCCGCTTTTTGCTTACATGATCGCCGAGGGCTGCCGCTATACTCATGACCGGGGACGGTATCTGGGGAGACTTCTGGGCATGGCCGCGCTGTGCCAGATCGCCTATTTTGCCGCCATGTGCTCACTCTACCAGTGCATTTTCGTGACCTTTTCCCTTTCTGTCTGCCTGATTTACGCACTGGATAACGCCGTCCGCCGCCGGACTCCCGTGTCGGTGCTGTCGGCTGCTGCCGCTGTTGCCGCCGTGGTTTTCGTCACCGAGGGCTTGCCCCGGATTTTGATTCACACGGATTTCGACGTGGATTACGGCCTTTGGGGCGTGATGTTGCCGGTGCTGGTGTATTTTGGCAGGGGAAAATGGGGGAAACTCACGCTGTTTGCCGTCGGCGTCAGCCTGTTGGGGCTGCATTACGGCGGGACGCAGTGGTGGGGGCTTCTGAGCATTCCCCTTCTGGCGCTGTACAACGGCAAAAAAGGCACATGGAATATCGGCCCGCTGTTTTACTGGTATTACCCCGCCCATCTGGTCGCCATCTACGGCCTGAGCATGCTGTTGGAGCGTGCCGCCGGATAACGTATCGACCGGGGAGCCATCCCCGATATATAAGGAGGAAATGATATGCGTAAAGATTTTGGTTCCAAGCCCATGCTGTACCCCATGCCGGTGCTGATCATCGGCACCTACGGCGAGGACGGCACGCCCAACGCCATGAACGCCGCCTGGGGCGGCATCGTGGACACGAATCTCATCGGCATCTGTCTTGCGGACCACAAGACCACCCGGAACATCTTCGCCCGGAAGGCCTTCACCGTCTCCATGGCGGACGCGGAAAACATGGTCGCTGCGGACTATGTGGGCATTGTGTCCGGCGATAAGGTTCCCGATAAGGTCGCCCGGGCGGGCTGGCACACCAGCAAGAGCCGCCTGGTGGACGCCCCCATCATTGACGAGCTGCCCATGACGCTGGAGTGTACCTTCGTCAGCTACGACGATCATACCGGGCATACTGGGCTGCTCATTGGCCGGATCGAGAACGTCAGCGTCGAGGAAGCCATCCTCACCGACGGCAAGATCGACCTGAATAAGTTCCACCCCATCACTTTCGATCCCTGCGGCAACGGCTACTATCCCCTTGGCGAAAAGCTGGGCGACGCTTTTCAGGAAGGCAAAAAGCTGAAATAATGTCCAAAACCCGCGCAAGCGTCCCTTGCCTCTCCCTATGGGAGAGGTGGCCGAGCGCAGCGAGGACGGAGAGGGTATACAAGACCGCAATACCCTCTCATACTGAACTCCATGCCCTTCAGGCAATTAAAATCTTTTTTAAAGATTTTAATTGGAGTTCAGTATCAGTCACCTTCGGTGACAGCTCTCCCAGAGGGAGAGCCAAGTTGACACGAGAAATGGAGCGTACCGGCATCGATACGCTCCATTCACTGTTTTTATCAATATTTCCGCCATGTCGAGGGCATGAGCAGGATCAGCATGGGGAACAGCTCCAGCCGCCCGAACAGCATATCCGCCGTCAGGACGATCTTCGCCAGCGGCGAAAATGCCGCGAAGCAGCCCGTGGGGCCGACCAGTCCCAGACCGGGGCCGATGTTGTTCAGCGTCGCCATCACGGCGGTGAAAGTGGTGACAAAATCCAGATTGTCCAGCGCCACCAGCAGCACGGACACCAGCGTCACCAGAAAATACAGGGTCATGTAGCTCTGAACGCCCTGCACCGTCTCCCGGCTGACGGGCTTTCCGTCCACCGTCAGCACCCGCACGGAGCGGGGATGGAGCAGCTTGCGCAGCTCCGAACTCAGCGCCTTGCACAGAATCACCAGCCGGGAAACCTTCACGCCGCCGCCGGTAGACCCGGCACAGGCACCCACGATCATCAGCAGCACCAGAATACACCGGCTGAGCTGGGGCCACAGGTCAAAATCCGTTGTGCTGAAGCCCGTGGTGGTAATGACGGACGAGACGGCGAAAAAGGCGTGGTGAAACGCGTCGAATGCCGTGGGGAACATTCCCAGAATGTTAAGGGTAATAATCAGCGTGCTCCCGGCGATGATGGCAAAATACGCCCGCACCTCGGTATTCCGCCAGGCCATGGCATATTTTTTCATCAGCAGGAAAAAGTAAACGTTGAAGTTCACGCCGAACAGCGCCATGAACACGGAGACCACGCCCTGAAGATAGTAGCTGTCATAATAGCCCATGGAGCTGTTTTTGATGCCGAAGCCGCCGGTGCCGGCGGTGCCGAAGGCGGTACACAGGCTGTCAAACAGGGGCATTCCCCCGATAAGCAGCAGCACCACCTCCACCGCCGTCATGACGATGTAAATGCCGTAAAGAATGGCGGCGGATTTGCGCATATTGGGCACCATCTTGCTCACGGTGGGGCCGGGGCTTTCCGCCCGGAGCAGGTGGTTGGCCTGGCCGCCCATATTCACCAGCGACAGCATGAACACCAGAATGCCCATGCCCCCCAACCAGTGGGTGAAGCTGCGCCAGAAGAGCATCCCGTTGTCCAGCGCCTCCACATCGGTCAGGATGCTGGCGCCGGTGGTGGTAAAGCCGGACACCGTCTCAAACACGGCGTCTAAGTAGCTGGGGATCTGCCCGGACAGGGTAAAGGGCGCCGCGCCGATCAGGGAAATGACCACCCATGCCAGCGCCGTAAAGACGAATCCTTCCCGGGCGTACATGTCCCGCTTGGCGGGCTTGAACCGGGTCAGCAGGAAGCCAAGCAGTCCCGCCGCGATCATGGTGTACAAAAAGTAAATGCCGGAGCTTTCCCCGTAGATCACGGCGACCGCCAGCGGAAGCACCAGAAACGCCGCCACGATCAGCAGGATCATGCCGAAAAGATAGCGAAGCAAGGGATAATTCATGTCCGTTCCCCCTTACCGCCGGGTGGTGAAGATATCGTTGAGGCTTCTCAGTCCGCTGTGGGCTGCGACCACGATCACGCTGTCCCCCACCTCGATGGTGTCGCTGCCGCGGGGGGTAATGGTCTTGCCGCCCCGGGAGATGCAGCCGATCAGCAGGCCGTCCTTCAGGTGCAGATCCTGCAATGGGATGCCGCAGAAATCGGCGCTGGCCGTGACCCGGAACTCCATCGCTTCGACCTTATTGCTGACGATCTTGCACAGCGTCTCCATGCTGGCATAAGCGTCGGAATTCTGCATGGCCCGGACGTAGCGCACCACGTTGTCCGCACAGATATTCCGGGGATAGAACACGGAATCCAGAGACAGGCTGCCCACCAGCGGCTCATAGGAGCTGCGGTTGACCTTGGTAATGACCTTGGCGCGGGTCGTCCTCCCGGCAAACAGGGAAATGATGATGTTTTCTTCGTCAATGCCCGTCAGCGCCGCAATGGCATCCATGTGCTCGATGCCTTCCTCCTGTAACAGGCGCTGATCCGTACCGTCGCCGTGGAGGATCGTCGCCTCCGGCAGGAGCTGGCTCAGCTCCTCGCAGCGCTTCGCGTCCGATTCGATGATCTTCACGTCCATGCCGGTCGCCAGCAGCTGCCGGGCAAGATAATAGCCCATCCGTCCGCCGCCGATCAGCATGACCTGCCGCACCCGGGTCTTCGCCACGCCGACCTGCCGGAAAAACCGCTGCGCCTCCTGCGGACTTGCCACCACGGAGATCCGGTCCCCGGCCTTCAGCTGGAACTCGCCGGAGGGGATAATGACGTCCCGCTCGCCCCGCTCCACCGCGCAGATCAGCACGTTGGCCCGGAACTTTCCGATGTCCTTCAGCGCCATGCCGTCCAGCGGGGAACCCGCCGTCACGCCGGTTTTGAGAATTTCCACATGCCCTCTGGCAAAGGTGTCGATCTTGATGGCCGAGGGGAACCGCAGTACCCGGGCCATTTCCGTTGCGCAGGCTTCCTCGGGGTTGATGGCCATGCTGAGCCCCAGATCGTCCTTGATGAGGTTCAGTTCCTCCACGTACATGGGGTTGCGCACCCGGGCGATGGTGTGCCGCGCGCCCAGCTTCTTGCCGATGAGGCAGCACAGCAGGTTCAGCTCGTCCGCGCCGGTACAGGCAATGACGAGGTCTGCCTGATCCGCTCCTGCCTCCAACTGAACCTCCCGGGAAGCGCCGTCGCCCTCCACGACCATCACGTCCAGCTCGTTGTTGGACTGATCCAGCCTGACCCCGGAGCGATCCACCAGCGTCACTTCATGTTTTTCTTTCGACAGCTGCTCAGCAAGGACACTGCCGATTTTTCCGTCGCCGATAATCATGATTTTCATAAATATCACCCACGTCTTTATCCATTTTGCCTTACTATATCACAAATCCCGATTGAATGCAACCGCGCGGGAAAATCTGTGCAGAATCTGAAGGGGGTGTCAATAAAATCTGTCATTTTCTGTATTTCCTTCCGGAAATTCACGCTAATACTCCAAAAAATATTGGCAAAGCTATGGTTGCGGAACAAAACCGCGAGAAAGCAAAAAGGAGAGAAAACGGTATGAAGAGCAACAATCAGATCAACATTCCCCAGGCTCGGGAAGCGATGGACAAGTTTAAGATGCAGGCTGCCAGCGAGGTTGGCGTGAACCTGACCAACGGTTACAACGGTCACCTGACCTCCCGCGAAGCCGGCTCCGTCGGCGGCCAGATGGTCAAGAAAATGACGACCATACGAACTGCGAGATTCACCCGCGCGGACAGGACAGCAGTGGGGCATGAGGTTGAGGTAAGGTACATAGCGGGAATCACGGTTTGAGTTGCTGGATTAACAAAATAGATGCAGCGCAGCCCACCGGTCAGATGATCGGTGGGCTGCGCTGTCACGCAACATCCTTATACCGTGTGTACACATACTCATAGATTTTTTGCCGGTATACGGAAATGCTAACCTCATCGTAGGATTCAGGAAGTTCGGCCCACAGAGTATCTCGAATCAGATTGTCGATGGTCGCCTTGGTTTCCTGCTTGTCCGTCCAGTGGTCAAGCTCTGTAATCTTAGCCTTGACTTTCTCCAGAAGATCGACCGCCACTTTCTTTATTTTCTGAATATCCTGCCTGGACAGGTTTTCAGAAAACAGCATATCGTATAATGACAGCTCTTCATCACTGGAGAATCCCTCACGGACATACCGCTGTTCCTCCTGATCCATGTCTTTGACCAGCTGCATCAGTTCATCAAAGGTTTTTTCAATTGTGGCTCTATCCTGCTGGCTGTTGTACTCCTCAATGATTTGCTGGTATCGCTCGTGATACTTGATACGGTCGGGATTGTTGAATAGCATGGCTTCCAGACGGACACGAATGAGGTCCTCAAGGTCCTTCATCACCAGATTCTTTTTCTTCGCCTTGGCAAATTCCCGCCGCAGCAGGTCAAAGTCAATCTGGCTGATGTCAAACTGTCTGGAGGGTGTGAGACCTTCGGCCGCTTCTTCCACATGAACATAGTCGCTGATAATGTTGTTGATCTCCACCATCAGCTCAACGTTGGAAACGGTCTTGCGCTTTTTCTTCAGCTCACCATAGATGGCCGCAATCGCCCCATAGCGTTTGCGAGAATCCAGTTCAATATCTTCATGGTCGGCATATTTCATCAACCGAATGAGCTCAGCGGCGTAAGTCTGGAAGGTTTTCTTTTCCTCAATAGTGGAGGATACCGCATTGGCCGCCGTTTGAATCAGCTGTAGCTTTTCAAAATCCTTTGCACCGACCTGCGTTTGCAGAGAGAAGTCACGCTCTGCAAGAAAGTTCTCTGCCGCTGCGATGGTCTCCAGAATACGGGAAATCAGCTGCCCCTTGTCCACCGTAGGATCGGCTCCACCGGTTCCGTTCACATTGGCGGTGTAATCGGCCAGCGCCTTCCGAAGCGCCTTGACGATGCCGATGTAGTCAATGATCAGGCCGTTGCTTTTCCCTTCTGCCACGCGGTTGGCGCGGGCAATGGTCTGCATCAGCGTATGGGCTTTCAGCGGCTTGTCCAGATACAGGCAGGACAGGCACTTCACATCGAAGCCGGTGAGCCACATGGCGCAGACAAACACGACCCGGAGCGGGTTGGCAGGATCTTTGAATTCCTTGTCCAACTCCCGCTTTTCCATTTTTTCGCGGTGCGTCTTGATATCCAGGCCCCACTTTTGGAAGGTCTGAATCTCATTTTGTTCCTGACTGATGACCACAGCCATTTCCGTTTCCTGCATCCATTGCAGCTTGCGCTCCAGCTCCTGGGTTTCTTGCTGCGTGGCGTGTTTGATCTGAATTTTCAGCGCTTCAATTTCAGCCGCCCAATATTTTTGGACCAAATCATACATGCGAACACAGGTCACCTTATTCAGACAAACAAACATGGCTTTCCCGCTTGTCCACAAATCGGAGTAATGGCTCACAAAATCCCGTGCGATGGATTCCAGGCGGGGCGTTGCTGTCAGCAGATGGATCTCTTTGGCGAACTCCGCCTCCAGCTTGTCCTGCTGATCCACATCCAGATCCGCCTGCTCAATGGCATCCAGGATCCGGTCTGTGATTTCCGGATTGTCCTTGATATCCAGGATTTTTTCGCCGCGGTTTTCGTAGTACAGCGGCACGGTCGCGCCGTCCTCCACCGCCCGCTTGAAATCATACACCGATATGTAGCCGCCGAAGGTGCGCTCGGTGATGTTGTCATTGGACAGAAGCGGCGTGCCGGTAAAGCCGATTCGGGACGCTGTCGGCAGCAGGCGCACCATGTTGTCCGCAAAAATGCCGTACTGGCTGCGGTGCGCCTCATCGGACATAATCAGAATGTCATGGTCGGGGTAGATTGGCTCCACATCCGTCTTGTTGAATTTCTGAATCAGCGTGAAGATAAAGCTGGGATTGCCCCGCAGCTTCTGCTCCAGATCTGCCCCGCTGGACGCGATGAACTGGCTGGCCTTTGTCTTGCCCAGCAACCCGCAGTTTTCAAAGGTATCACTAATTTGGGTGTTCAGCTCGTCCCGGTCAGTCAGAATGACAATGGTGGGCGAGCCGGAGAACTTGCGTCGAATCTTCTGCGCCAGGAACACCATGGAGTAGCTCTTGCCGCTGCCCTGGGTATGCCAGAACACGCCCAGCTTGCCGTTGTTCAGCTTGCGGGTCTCATAGGCTTTGATCGCCTCGTTGACACCGAGATACTGGTGGTTCCGGGCAAGGATTTTTGCTGTGTGCCCACCCGAGTGGTCAAACAGGATGAAGTTTTCCAGCAAATCAAGAAAGTTTTCCTTTTTGCAGATGCCCCGGAGCATGGTTTCCAGCGCCACGCTGCCCTGCTCCTGCTCGGACAGACGCTTCCACTCGTGGAAGAACGCATATTTGCTGCCCAAGGTCCCCACCTTGGCCTCCACGCCGTTGGAGAGAATCAGAAAGGCGTTGTAATAGAACAAATGCGGAATGGTGTCCAGATAGTCGGTGTAGTTGTTGGTATAGGCATCCTGCACATCCACGGTGTTCTTCTTCAGCTCGATAAACAGCAGAGGAATTCCATTGACGAAACCGACAATGTCCGTGCGGCGGCGGTACAGGTCACCGTGGATCTTCAGCTCTTTGATGGCGAGGAAATGGTTGTTATCGGGATTCTGAAAATCGATAACAGCAGCTTTCTTCTCTTCGGTTTTGCCGCCAGGCTTCTTCACTGTGACGGGAATGCCGTCACGAATCAGGAAATATTTTTCCTCGTTGATCTGCAGCAGGGAGGCGGTGGACAGACGATGCTCCAGCGTACGCTGGGCCTCGCCGATCTGCGCGGGAGTGAGCCACGGATTCAGGCGCAGCAGAGCCTCCCGAAAATACCGGGTCAACAAAATCTCTTTATAGCTTTTGCGCCCAAAGGTGCCGTCCTCGCCCAGCTTCTCTGTGTTGTAGGCAAATGCGACCTCCCAGCCCAGCTCATCGTGGAGCAGATGCCCAGTGCTCTCCTGCACAAGAATATTTTCGGAATAGTCGTAGCTCATGGCGTGACCCCCTGTCTCAGAATCTTTTGACAATGTCTGTCCTTATTGCATCAAGTTAATCATTTCAGCGAATTTTAGGAGATCTTTATGATTATCGTTAATCGGCGTATACACATCACCCGTTGTATGCAGAACGGCCACAGACCTTTTGCTGTGCATCCAACACCATGTAAACAAGAGTGCGCCGTATAAAGTCGGGTTAGCAGGCAAAACATATTTGAGCGTCTCATCTGGAAACGAATGACCTTGGCCAAAATGAATTAGCTCAAATTTCTCTTTGAAAAATTCAGCAAATGCCGGCAAATTCCCTCTCCGATTCACCATGAACACCTGATCAAAGGAAGAACCATTAAACGAAGTATTATCAAAAAGCCCTTGATACTTATGCACACAAATCATTACTGCAGTCAATAATTCCATACACAGGAAAGAATAGTCCCGTTTTTCTGTGTAAAGCAACTTATGTGCAATTGTAGCTTTCTTCACGAGTTGTTCCTGCGTGCGAATATCAATATCTTTAAATATTGCCTGCAAGCACTCCTCTACAGGATCATCAAACTGAAAAATATCTTTGTCGAACAACTCGATGAAATCAGCATATTTTTCTGTTATTGATTCTGAAATAGAGCCATTATCCAACTTGATTTCAAAATTGATGAATTTTTCAAGGTATTTTTCCGGATGATCAAATCCGAACAACTGTTTCACACTTACGGCCAACTGCGGCTTGTCGATGGCTATTACCGTTATGATATTTGACTGATTCTCCGTTAAATGATGTAGTCTCTCTAAAACTTTAACCGCATACTCCGGCGTGCATCTATCCAGTTCATCTACGATAAAAACGATTGTGTAGTCCTTGGAGATTTCTTCGAGGAGTTCAGCGAGTTTGGTAATCATCTTATTGAAGCCAAAATACACATCATAGTCATGCTCGTTTTCGTAAGCTGCAGCACCTTCTTTTTCTCCAGATTTCACAATGCCATACGCTTTTTGAAAATCCAACCCAGTTTTTTCTTTCACGGCATCATTTGCAATTGAAAGCAGTGCAACTCCAGTAGCTTTTAGCATACCAAGTATTTCACGTTTTTCTTCACTATCGGGGAACAGTTTCGTTTTCTCTTCGATAGCCGCTATCATTGTCGATACAATAGCAACCAAAGGCTCCTCATAATAGTCGAACTTCCAGCTATTATACCTGACGACAAAGTATTTGTCGGTATAGGTTTCTTCGGATTGGATTTGCTCCAACCTTTCTTGGAACAAATCCAAAACAAAGCTCTTTCCACAGCCCCATGTGCCGTTAATCGCAAAACAAGTTGATGCCTTGTTTGAAGATATATGTTCCATCAACCGCAAGAGCTGTTCCACAAATTCGCCTCGGTTAAGAATGTCAACTTTCCCCATAATTTACACCTCGATTTCTCCGCTCACCAGTTTGGGAAGCAGGCGGTCGCGGGCACCTTTTGCTTTTTCAATAGAAATGGATTTTTGTACAATCAATTGGTACATATTGTTTGCGAGTGCATTGTATTTTTCGAGCATCACCTCATCCGGAATAAGAACCGTTTCAGTCGCAAGAAAATTTTTCCATCTATAATTCACAATGCTACTGGCACTTCGTTTATCATATTCCGTTGTTTTTCCTGATGCTCTCATGTACTGAAAGGTATTAAACAGCAACTGTGCATATTTTGGCTCTCTCACGCGAATTAGCTTACAAAAGCTGGCACACATTGCTGGTTCGCTCCATTGTTCCAACATTGCGGAACGAATCAGCGCAGTTCGTGCAACACCTTCTGTCTTGCTACCGCCGGATACTTCAAATATAATATCGCCATCAGCCAGCCGTCGTGCATCCAGATTCTTTTTCTCGTGAAATCTGTATGGAATATCTACAGAATCTCCATGCGTAACTCCATAAAGATCGGTTCCACGAATAACATAAGCGGGAATATCGCACTTTTCTGTTGGCTTTTCTTCACCCCAACCTCCACCGATTTCATAACCAATAATATCAGACAATAAACACTTTTCCCACCCCTCCGGGATGCCATCCACGATCTTCACATTCTCGTGCCCAGGAAAGCGCAGGTCTATGAACCATTCCTTATACAGCCGCTGCGCCGCTTCCTCCAACAGCTTGATCTGTTTCTGGTTGTTTTCAATAAGGTCATCGTAGGCAGAGAGGATGCCCGCAATGCGGCACTGAACTGGCAAATCCGGGAGATCAAGTTCAATAGTGCTAAAATTCTTTATTGGAAGCTGTGGCTGTGCACTTCCAGTGCAATGCTTTCTGAAGAAAGGTCTGTAATAGTCACTTTTTAGAATCTGATACAAGAATTCTGTGCATACAATCGCTTCTTTCGGGCGAATGATTACCATGCCAGAATTTATACGAACATGTTCATACGGAATAGAATCGCTATAATACGCCGCATTACCGACAGTGCCTCTCGTTGTATATACAATATCATGCCGCTGTAATTTTCCCTTGCGCAGCAAATCACATTTTTCCTTTGATATAAACTGATTAGAATCAAATGAAAACCCAGCTTTTGTGACATTTCCCGTATTTAGGAATAGACAGTACCCCTCATCCAAAAACTCATGTTGATGGGGATAGTTTTTCCCTCTATCCCCATCAATGATTTCAGCCATTTCACCGATAGTGTATCTCATAACCCCATCTCCTTCAAATTCTCAGAGATAGTTTGCATGAGATCATTGGACTCTGCCTGCAAGGTAAGCAGTTCCCGGTGAATCTCCGCCATGCGCTGGGCAAAGTCCACGCCGTCGTCCTCCGCCGCGGCAACGCCCACATAGGCGCCGGGGGTCAGGGAGTAGTTCTTCTCTGCGATCTCGGTGCGGCTCGCCACCTTGCACAGGCCGGGAATGTCCCTATACTCGCCCTCGCCGAACTTTTCATAGAGCCATCGTGCTTCCCGGATAATATCCACACACTCACGGATGCTTTGTTCGTGAGAAGAAATGATGCCATTTAACTCTTTCACATACCAAGAGACTCTTGCTGGGCTTCTTCCTGCTCTGCTAGCCAGCAGTTGTTTGACAGGCGTTCTCATTTTGTTTTCTTCCAGATATGGGGCAAACTTTGTCACAGCAATCTTTTGCAAACGCAGAAAATCCTCCAACATTTGCTGGATTTCTACACAATCATCCAGGGTTTCCATTGCATCTGCTTTCTGCTGCAATTCATGCCCCTTTGCATTTGCTTCCCGGTAGAAATCCGGAAGCATTTCCGTAGATAACATTCCTGTCTGGAAGCTGACAATAGATGAGACAAAGCTTTTGATGCGATTGACATACTCACCAATTAGCCCTGTGTATTTTTCCTCATCGCCCCGGTACAGCCAGACAATGGCATTCAGGTTTTTGAGCTGCCACTCGCTCCACTCGTTCAGAGTGCGGTCCACCACAGTGTAATAATTCCGGGCGTCCAAGAACAGCACCTTGTCCTGTAGCTCCTCGCTTTTGCCCTTATCAAAAAACCACAGGGAGCAGGGCAGGCTCTTGGTATAGAAGAAGTTATTGCCCACGCTGACCATCACATCCACATGGCCAGTCTCCACTAATTTTTGCCGAATGTCCCGGTCTTTGCCGGAGCTGTCCGTGGCAGAGGATGCCATGACGAAGCCCGCGCGACCTTTCTCGTTCAGGTAGGAATAAAAATAGGAAATCCACAGATAGTTGGCATTGCCGAACTCCTTTTTTGCGTTGACGGAAGGCAGGCCAAAGGGCAGGCGGCCTGCGCTCTGGGCAGACTCGGCATTGACCTTGTCCACATTGAAGGGCGGATTGGCCATGACATAATCGCAGCAGCCGTCCAGATTGTGGGCGTCGTGGTAGAAGGTGTTGGCCTCATCGCCGGACTTGATGATGCCGTTCAAACCGTGAACGGCCATATTCATCAGGCAGAGCTGGGCGTTATATTCCACCTTCTCCTGACCGTAGAAGGTCATAGCAGAGTTGGCTTCCATCCCAGCGGCGTTTACAAAATCTCCGGTCTGGACAAACATACCGCCGCTGCCGCAGGCGGGGTCCAGCAGAATGCCGCCGGCCGGCTCCAGCACATTGACGATCATCTTGACCAGCGATTTGGGCGTGAAGAACACGCCATCGTCCTGGGCAATGTTCTTAGCGAATTTATTGAGGAAGTATTCATAGATACGGCCGATGATATCACCGCCCACTTCGTCCAGCGCGCTATTGTTGAAGATACGAAGAAGTTCTGCCAGCAGTTCGTCAGAGAACATGGTGTAATCCTTGGGCAGCACGCCGGTGAGCTGCTCAGACTGGGCCTCCACCAACTCCATGGCGTTGTTGACTACTTCGCCAAGGCTGTTCATGGTATGACCGCTCTGATTGGTCAAACCCGCGGATGCGATATCAGCAGGGAGATTGACCAGATATTCATACTGGGCTTCCCGGGGCAGGAACAGTGCGCTCTTGGACGCAAAGTCGCTGGCCTCCACAGGCATCATGCGCCCGTTGCGGACGGGACGATTTTTCAAAATCTCCGACTCCACCAGTTTGAAGCGGCTGTAGGCATAACGCAGGAAGATTAGGCCCAGCACGGGCATACAGTATTGGTTGGAGGTCAGCTTGGAGCCTGCGCGGAGCAGGTCGGCGGATTCCCACAGGTCTGCTTCCAGTTTTCGAATGTTTATCATATCTATTTCTCCTTCGGCTTACGCCGATATTCTTTCGTTTCACCCCGTCACAACGGATTGCAGGGGCTGAAGATATAATCTATTATACTGCACACCTGCGCCAAAAGGAAGATTTGCGTCTTCACGAACCTGGCGTAGATGCTTCCTTTTGTTTTTCTTCGCATCGGTGGCAAACTGCATTTTCGTAGTTTGACCGCCGCAGTGTGAAGAAAAATGGGGTGTCCAGAGGGATGCAATCCCTTTGGCTCTGGGTTTCCAATAGGGGCGAGCAGCACCCTGCTGGCACACGATTTTGCGCGGCAAAGTCTAGTGTGTTATACCTTTTGCGACCGCTGACGCTGGAAAGGGGCTGTCACCGTACCGGACAGACCGTTTCCTGCGGCAGTAGAAGGACGGATATTTGCAGGCACGGGAGGCTTGCGGATATTCGTTCTTCGGGTGTAGGTGGTGCGGCAAAGCGGAGGTCACAGACCGACGCTATGCCGCATCACCGGGGGAGCAAAAGGTATCTAAAGCCCGCCGCCGCGACGCATTTCCCCAAAAATCATCGCTTATTCATCCGTCATTTCGTCGATTATTTTCAAAACTGCACTCCATGCTTCAATGATGGATGCAAGCAGAAATGTTCGATGCTGTTCGTACCACCACAGCAGCTCTAGCCACACATTATCCAGGGCTTGCGCTTCGGTTTTCTTCGCTCTGCTTACGGAGAGATTGAAATGCTTCGCTGTCTCCGCCAGCGGATGCTCCGTATCATCATCGAAGCCGAAGCAATAACGCAAATACTGTTTCTCTCTGGCTTCGATCATTTCAAGCGCACGGTGGATATCGTCGTGACGCTCCTGTGCCAGATAAATTTGCTCCGGTGTCTGCTTGGTGGGATCGACAATAAAATTATGCTTGCTCTGCACCTCGTCTTTTGCAAGCTCGTCCAGAGAAATAATGTTGTTCAGATTCTTCGCCTCAAAGGATACGTTCTGTGAGCGGATGTAGTCGATCATGGCGTTCCGTATTGCGGAAGCGGCATATGTCAGAAATAGGTTTCCGCTGTTGGGATTGTAGCTGTCGATGCAGCCGAGCAAACCCAACGAGCCTTCCTGCACAAGATCGTCAAGTGAAATTTGCAGAGATCGGTTCAACTCCGCTTGTGCGCTCCACACTTCGTATGCTGTCTTTTTGATGAAGCGGAGATTGTTTTCAATCAGCAGATTCTGTGCATCGGCGTCTCCCCGCTTGGCCAACGCACAGAACTGTTCATTGGTTATCGGGTCTCTTTTCATGGTTTTGTGCCGTACCGGTCATTGCAAGGAACATCTGCTTGACCGCTTCTGTGTCAATACCGGGCAGATGGGAAACGGACTGTGCCACCGCTTCACCAATCTGCTCTGCGGTGATTTTGCGATTTAGCTTTTTCTGTCCTTTGGTCAACTCGGCATAAATCTTTTTCACTGCTTGCGAGGTCAATTCACGGTTGGCAGACAGATCGTTACCGACCTCTTTCTTTACTGCTTGCACAGCAGACATGAACGAGCGTTGGATTGCAGTAAGGTCTGCCTGATATGTCGGGGCCTGCAATTTCTTTACATCGTCAACTGCTTCCGGTTGGCTTTTCAGCATACCGGCGACAGTTGCGTACAGCTGATTCTGTGCCGCAAATCCCTTGGCAAGCTCGTCATCCAAGTAACCGGATATCAGATTTGTGGTGTTGGCAAACTCCGGATTTTCAAGCAGCGCATTGACCACCCGCGGATTCACCTTGTGGGTATACAGATTTCTCGCCGCCTGCACCGACAGGCCAAGCTCGGCAATATCATAATTCAGGCGGTCAGGGGTATCGACCTCACCAAGTAGGAAGTCGGTGGAGACATTGAACACACGGGCAATACGGATGATATTTTCGTCACCCAGCTTGTCCGTCTTGCCGCTGATGAAACGGCTCAAAGAACTCTCCGACACACCGATACGAGTAGCAAGCTCAGCCTGTGTGACTTTTCGGGATTTCATCAAGTCCTGTATGCGGTCACGGATTTTACCAGGGAGATAAGTCTGTTCCATTGCGGCACCTCCTTGAATTTATTCTTCGTCTTCGTCGGTTTCGCTCGGTTCTTCCGCAACAATATTGAAAGAGAATTGATCTTTCTCAAAACCGAATTCAGCCAACAGGTTTTCAATAAATCGAATGCATGACCACGCCGACAGATTGGCTTCCAAATAGATGCCATCAGTCACTTTCCACGGCCAGCGCATACCCGATCCATCAAGATTCAAATGCACATGCTTCCGCTTTGTAGAGTTGAAGGAATAATTGTTTTCTGCCAATGTCTGCAATTTGCCGGGGCTTTTCTTGTCCAACAGTTTGATAACGTCCAGCAGCATCAGTGCATACTTGTTTTGACGATACGTTTCACCGAACAATTCGAAGGAGACAAGCTTCTTTCCTGTGACTTCATCATAGTTATCGAGCGTTAATGTTTCTATGTATTCAAATTCTATCGAATCATCAAGAATACGTTCAATTTTGTATCTTGCCAAAACAATTCCCGCAAGGCGTTTTGCTCTGGCTTGAATGTCTGCAACATTCCAGCTCTCTTTATCCAAGACATCGCTGTTCAAAATAACTGCCTTTGAATTTTCACGGATGATATCCCGTTTCTCGGCAAAGCTCTTGTTTGACAGCTCAGAATTATATCCGGTAACGGAAAGATTGCCGAGTGTGTGGAGATATTCTTCGTGTTCTTCGGGACGGATATGGCTCCAGTCCGCACTCAACGTCTGAGGCATAATATGTTCGATGGTAAGGTTCTCAGCTTGCAGGATTTCTTTGCCGTCACCATTTTCAATATCCAACAGAAGGAAACGACACAATGCGTTGTTACCATAGATATTTGCTTTTTGCAATGCTCTCTCAAATTCTGCCGCAGAAGGAATGACATCTTTCGAAGAAACCGTAAACAGGAACTTATTGAGCGTTTCATAATACTTTTGCTTGTTGGATGCCACTTTGAAAATACGGTTGTACAGATAAGTAAACAATCCTCGCAGGGTGTTGGAAGGAACACCGCAAACCATTCTGCGTAATAGGTATGCAAGGATGAATTGCAGAATCTTTTCTACAGTTTCTTCGGTAATGACTCCCTGATGATAGTCGTCAAATACATGCAGCAAGAAGGGATAGCAAGTAGTCTGATTTAACACACGCAAACGGTACAGTAGTTTGTTGATACGGTCAGAATACCTGTCGCTGCCGTAAACAAAGGCTCCGAAAATCTCTGCGTAGTACCGCAGCTCCTTCAAAATGTTTTCCTGCGAATAGCCGCTGTCCTTGAACAACTTCACGAAACTGTTGTAAAGCTGTCTGCTATTTACGGGCTTACTGGTCTTATAAACGATATACTGCATGAAGAACGCATCCAAATTGGAGTAATCCATTTTGTTGCGGAGCGTTTTTTCAATGTACAGCCAGTAGTTTTCATACAGCTTCTCTTGGTCATCTGCATTCATCAGCAGGTAATTTCGAATGAGGTCAGCGTTGGACAGCTCCAAACCGGTAGAATTGATGCTTTCAAAAATAACTTGCGGATCATCTTCGCCCTTGGTGAGAACAATTTCAACGATCTCCAGTTTTGTCAGTGCATCAAGCACATGAGACGGATTGATGCTCTTTTCTGCCCAGCGCTCAAAGCGCTCTTTGCAGAGCATAAAGTTATGGTAGATATGAGTATCCTCATCCATTTCATCAATCTTGTCTTCCAACAGGAGAAGGAATTGATTGTTGCCTGATTTGATGGGCTTCAGCTTAACCTTGAATTCCTCGTCGCAGTATTTGTTGTGCAGATACTGTTCTTCAATTTCGTGATAGCAATCATCGCCAACACTTTCTGCGACAACGGAAAGCGCTTTCAAAATAAGCATCAAAGTTGTCAGACGCTGCTGACCGTCTATGATGATGTATTCCTGCAATGCAAAACCGCCACTTTTGGCAGCCACAAATACGATTGTCCCAAGAAAATGCTTGTCGCCGCTTTGCATGATGCCGTAAATATCGTCCAACAGGCGGTTACAGTTGGATTCAGACCAGTCATAATTACGCTGATATACGGGAATACGGAACAAGACTTTATTTGTTCCTATGAAGTCTCTGAGCATCCATAGTTTATGTGCATCCATAGTTGTGTCCTCATTTCAGTTTGTACTTCTTTGCCGCACCTCTGCCGATAATTTCGATCAATCCATTTTCATTCATCTGACGGGCGAGCAGATAGGCTCTCGTCTTTTTGACGTTCAGCAGTTCCTGCAGATCTTCATCGGTCATTTCGCCGTACTCTGCCAGATAATCCAGCACGGTTTTCATCTGAGGGGTGATGGCTGCTGTGGCTTTGACAGTTGTCGCCGGTGCATCTTCGCTTGCAGCACTGGTAGCATTCATATTCGGCAGTACAATTTTGAAAGCATTGGTCGTTGCCTCGATAGTGGGTTGTACAGGACTGTTTTCGTACAGCTTGAAAATACGTCGAATACCTGTACCGTAACTTTCAATCAGACGCAGACGGTGAAATATCTCTGCCAGTTTCTTGTTCCTTGGCTGAGAAACGCCGATGCGAATATCATCAGTAGAAAGGCCAGGGAGAAGTCCGCCAAGCGAAATAAACTCCATCTTTCTGTCATTCACATTGATGATGATGCTGCCGCTGAATCCGTAATCACGATGCACAAGAGCGTTGAGCAGAGCTTCACGAATAGCTTCTTCGGGGTAATCCTGCTTATCCGTGCGAACAACTCCTTTGATCGTGGAAACAGTCTTGTTGCACAGAGCAAGATAGTTTATCGCATCATCAAGCTGCTTGAACACGGAACCTCCGAACTCCTTGCTGTCACGAAACTCTGTGCAGAATTCATCTTTGAACACGGCAACTTTGATCGTGTGATGGCACTGGTCGGAAAGCAGCAGCGCAAGGTTGGTGTAAATATCGTTCTGCGTGATGCCAAGCGCACGATATTTCTCGACGGAAAACTCCACACCGTAGCGCTGGAATGCAGTTTTGGCAGCATCAAAGGTCAATTCCTGTTCCAAACTGCGGGAATCTTCGTAGGTACCTCCGTCTGATTCTTTTATCATCTGGCGAATCTGTTCAGGAGATGCCTGAACGCTGGATGTGCCCTGACGAACATAAACGCCGGTGGGCTTCATACCCTTGGATTTCAGATAGTAGGGCTTATAGCTGCCTTCGCCGACTTCAATCCGAATTACCTTATTATCCTGGAGGACATACCGCACGAACATGGTCACATCCGGTGCGATTGCATCCCGGATGCCGTTGGTCAGGCGAGTGTAGGTTTCATCCACATCATCAATGCCGATCAGGTTGCCCTTATCATCAATACCGAGATAGATCACGCCGCCGTCCGTATTTGCAAATGCGATGACCTCCTTATAAATGTCATCGATCATCTGAGATTTATATTCAATGCGCTCGCTTTCATATTGCATATACAGCACCTCCATTATAGCTTACTTATATTATACTCATATTTTCATGATTTTCAATAGGTCGGAGTGAAAATTCACCTTTTATTCACTTGCTGTTGTGAAAATCACTTTTACTTCAACTCGTTGCCCTTCCGCACTTGCATTTCTGCAAGAAACGCGGGAGGGCTTTTTTGATTTCTTGCAATACCTCCTGATTTTTTCGGTCTAAGGCTTTTTTGGCATCCGTGAAGACAGACCGTCCGTACTGACGAAGTTAAAGATGTATACGACACAGGCTGAGAACGAAAAGCTTTGCTTTCGAGTGCTCAGCGAATATCTGCACATTCTGCAGGATTGGAAAAAGAGGTACGCACCGCAGGCACCGGAGGAGGAGCCGGATGACCGTTTTGTGGAAGCCTGTCATATGCTCGAATGTACGCAGTATATGCTGGATCTGTTGATCATTGGTTCACATGAAGAAAGGGCAGAACTGGTAAAAGACATGATGAAAGATAACAAAATCACACTTCTGCAGGAGCGCCTGCAGGAAATCAAGGAGGAAATGAATGAGTAAGAGTACCTCGGCTATTGCCTTCTTCCCACTAACCGTGGGCAAACCATGATGCTGCTGAAAGGCAACGGCGGTGAGGGCAAAAGCCGCATCGGGGTTGTGATGCAGAAGATGCTGGGTGACAACCTGAAAAACGGCAGCATTGCCAAGGTGGAGCGTAGCCCTTTTGCCAGAGCTGATCTGGAGCATCAGCTTGTGATGGTGGACGATGACATGAAGATGGAAGCTCTGAAATCCACCCACTACCTCAAATCGCTGATCACCGCTGAAATGCCCATGGATTTGGAGCGGAAGGGCGAGCAGAGCTATCAGGGAGAAATGTACGTCCGCTTTCGGAAACGCAAACCTGCTTCGCTGTTTTCATCACAAAAATTGGGGAGGATTTTATGAGCATCAGAAATGAGATCAAGGCACAGATCGTCCGCACTGGGTTTACCATGCAGGAGCTGGTTGACCGTCTGGCCGAGGAATATGACTGGAGTGACAGCGTGTCCAACCTGTCTGCCAAGCTGCAAAGGGAAAGCATCCGATACAAGGAAGTTGTGGAGCTGGCCGATGTGCTGGGCTATGACATCATATGGCAGAAACGGAGGGATATCCGATGAAAGCACAGTATGCCATTCTTCGCTTTGCCAAGTACAAGGGACCGGAGATCAGTCACATTGAGTCCCACAACGAACGTACCAAGGAGAAGTACGCCAGCAATCCCGATATTGACACCTCCCGCAGCCACCTGAACTTCCATCTGGTATCCCCGGAACGCAAATACCGTGCGGAGGCCGAAAAGCAGATTGCTGCGGCAGGCTGCCGTACCCGTTCCGACAGCGTGCGCGTGGTGGAGGCACTAGTAACTGCCAGCCCGGAGTTCTTCAAAGGCAAGAAGAAAGCTGAAATCAAAACCTACTTTACAGTGGCGCTGGACTTCATTCAAAAACATCAGTCAAAAGACACGATCATATCCGCCGTGGTGCATATGGACGAGAAAACGCCCCATATGCACCTTTGTTTTGTCCCGCTGACGGAGGACAAGCGACTCAGCGCCAAAGAAATCGTTGGCAACAAGAAAAAACTGACATGGTGGCAGGATGAATTCTGGAAGCACATGGTCGGGAAATATCCCGATCTGGAACGTGGCGAGAGTGCCAGTGAGACCGGACGCACTCACATCCCGCCAAGGCTGTTCAAGGAGGCTGTCCAGCTGAACCGAATGAAGGATCAGATCATGGCGATTCTGAATGACAGCAATCCCTTCAATAAAAAGTCCAAGGCAGAGGAATTGGAAACGCTGCTGGACAAGTACGTTCCCGGTGTAGAGGCCATGAGGACAAAGCTGAAAAAGTATGACAAGACCTACAAGGAGCTGACCGCAGAAAATGCGGAACTGGAAAAGGAACTCAACTCTGCATCCCGTGAGAGCATCCAGAAAAAGCTGGAGATTCAGCGCAAGCTTTCCGAGCTGGATGAGCTTCGCCGCACCGTGGATGCCATCCCCAATGAGGTTATCCGTGCTTACACAGCACAGAAATACGTGCATCACGGTCGAATGAATCAGGAAATCTGAGGCAATAATAAACACGAAACGGAGGAATTCTATGGCAGAAATCAAGGAAATGAAGCCGGGCATGACTGAACAGAAAAAGCAGGCTGTCATCGAACAGCTCTGGCTGACTTATTACAATGATACGCTATTTGCAAAGGGTCTGATCACGGAAGAACAGCGCAATAAGATGCGTTTGATGATCAAGAGCCGTACTGCTGCAAAGACGCGATAAGATAAATAGGGCGGCAATCGTGAGATACGGTTGCCGCCCAAACTTTTTTTGACAACTTTTAAGATCATCTTGAAAAGTTCATTTGCTTGCGATATAATATTTGCAGATGATGATATAACGAACTTTTTAGAAAGGAATCATTATGGATATACATTCTGTCAGACAACAGCTGCGGATGAAAAGCATCTACGATATTCCGCTTCGGGTAACCTACTATGCCCGTGTTTCCTCAGAATCGGATGAGCAGCTGAACTCTCTGGGCAACCAGATCAGTTATTACGAGGATTTCATCAGGAAGAACGCTGCGTGGACATTCGTGCCGGGATATATTGACGAGGGACTGTCCGGTATCTCCACCAAGCGCCGTGAGAATTTCAATCGCATGGTAGATGATGCAGAAGTCGGTAAATTTGATCTTGTTATCACAAAGGAAATCTCCCGTTTTGCTCGCAATACGCTGGACTCTATCCAGTATACCAGACAGCTCCTGAATGCGGGAGTCGGTGTCTTTTTCCAGAACGACAACATCAACACCTTCGACGAGGACTCCGAGCTTCGTTTGTCCATCATGTCCTCCATCGCACAGGACGAACTGCGGAAGCTCAGTTCCCGTGTGAAATTCGGGCATCAGCAGGCCATCAAGCAGAATGTAGTGCTGGGCAACAGCCGCATCTTTGGATATATCAAAAAGGATGGCCGCTTGGTTATAGATGAAGATCAGGCGGTGATGGTTCGGCAGCTGTTTGAACTGTATGCTACTGACGAATACTCCATGAAACAGCTTGAAACACTGTTCTGGGAAAAGGGGTACCGCAACCACAACGGCAAGAAAATAGCCCACTCCACCATGTCGGGCATGATTTCCAATCCGAAATACAAGGGCTACTATGTGGGCAACAAGGTCAAGGTGGTGGATATGTTCACCAAAAAGCAGAAATTCCTCCCGCCGGAAGAATGGGTCATGTTCAAGGATGAAACGGGAGAAATCGTACCAGCTATCGTTTCCGAAGAACTGTGGGAACAGGCTAATGCCGTACTTCGCAGGAGAAGCGAGGATGTGAAGAACCGTCAGGGTGTCTGCAACCACGCCAACCTCCTGACCGGCAAACTGTTCTGTACCCATTGCGGTACACCTTACTACCGCCGTGACTCCGTGGACAGGCAGGGTAACAAAAATTCCAAGTGGGTCTGCTCTGGGAAAATCAACAATGGCAAAGGCAGCTGTGATTCCATCCCGATCTATGAAAAAGAACTGATTCCGCTGCTCTTTGAGGTGTTCCGTGATACAAAGGAAGCCTCCGCCGCTATGCTGGAAGAATACGAGCGGATGTACCGTTCCATGACCAGCGACGGCAACATCGGAAAGAAGATCGAAGCTGCACAGGCAACCATTGAGCTGACCCTGAAAAAGAAAAGCAAGCTGCTGGAACTGGTAGCCCTCGACAGTATCACCCCCGCTGATTTCAAGTCCATGACGGCACAGTGCAACGCCGACATCAAAGCCGCCGAACAGGAGCTTGCCGAGCTTCGGGAACAGCAGGAATCCAGCGAGGAGTTTCGCAGCAACATGGAGCGTATCCGCAAGGTGCTTCGGGATGCTGAGCGTGACTGTCAGAACGGCGAGATCACCAAGGAGTTTATCGATACCTTTATTGATAAAATCTTCGCTACGCCGGAGGGTGACGGCACCATGTGGCTGGACATCAAGATTTTCACGGGTGAAAGCTGTGAAAAGTATCTGCAAAAACTGAAAAGAAGGGTAAATCTCGAAGGTTGTACGGGTCACACGTTCAAGAAGATGATCGAGGCTTACGAGCAGGGTCTGCAGTAAACGCAAACAGGGCGCTCTTTTGGAGCGCCCTGCCTTTTTATGCCGTGTTAAATTAGTCGCGTTCACTTGTAAGGATGACATGCTCAAGCAGAAAATCGCATTATTCTACATCCACCAGAGCGCTGCCCATTTCCGCGCTTTTTTCACAGGCAAACAGAGCGCGCATGGCATTCAGCACACTCTGCGCCGGAATTTCAGGCTGTGTATCCTTCACCAGGCAATCCACAAACCGCTCTATAACGCCCGATGCCGTCTGATTATCATTTGTCTGGATGGTATCCGTGTCATAATACTCTTTCTCACGGGCGCCGCGCTCGATCACAATGGAATGCTCCGGATCCCGGTAAATGTGCATTGCGCCCAAAGAGCCATATATAGACGTGGAATTATCCTCACAGCCGTAGTTTGTCCAGCTGGCATTCATGGTGCCGATAACATTGTTTTCCATGACGAAGGTGCAAAACGCATTGTCATCTACGGTAATTGGCGTTCCGTCCGGGTATTTCTTCTGAAGCGTCCCCAGAACGGCAGAAGCCTTCACGACTCTCTGTCCCAACAAGTAAATCATCAGATCCGTTTTATGAACGCCCAAATCAGCCATGGCGCCGAAATGGCTGCGATTTTTGTCCATAAACCAGGAATTTCTTCCATCGACGCTCCAATTATCCGCGCCGGAATGGGAAAAGCTTGTCCGGAAAGTGATCACATCCCCAATCGCGCCGCTGCACAGCAGCTCCCTGGCCTTTTGGTGTGCCGGTGTCAACCGCTGATTCTGGCCGATCATCAGCTTTTTCCCTGTCTGCTCCGCAGTCTGTACCATGGCTTCGCAATCCTGGAGCGTAACCGCCATCGGCTTCTCACATAGGACATGCTTCCCGGCTTTCAGGGCGGCGATCGTAATCTCCGCATGGGTAAAATTGGGTGTCAGGACACTGACCGCTTCGATCTGCGGATCCGCCAGCAGCTCCTGGTAGCTTCCGTAAGCCTTCGTGCCATACTGGTCGGCAAGCTCCTGCGCACGCTGTAAGTTCACATCAAAGAAACCGCATAGTTTCGCATTGGCATTGGCCGCATACTCCGGAATATGCCGCATCTGGGCAATCTTTCCGCAACCGATAATGCCGATTGCTATTTTTTTCATCTGCGGCCTCCTTTACTCCGTCCAGCCATACTCTTGCAGGCGCTTTACTTTTCCGGCATGTGTTTTCTTCTGCCAGCTCTGCTCTTGGGGGTCTTCGTCCATAGGCAGATTGTCATGCAAAAATTTCACAGCCTTCGGCAGCGCATCCGGAATGCTCAGCACTTCGCATTCCATCTCAATGCTTGCGACATAGTCATAGCCGCAGCGGCGAAGCTCCGCAAAAACATTACGCCAAAATTCCGGCCCATGTCCGTAGCCGATGCTGCGGAAATTCCAGCTGCGCTTTCTGGGTTCATCGAAATAAGCGGTGTTGATCAGTCCGTTCTCCCGAACCATAGCTTCATCCAGATGGATGTCCTTGGCGTGCATATGATAGATCATGCCTTCCAGTTCCCGAATCACAAGGATCGGATCCATTCGCTGCCAGAGCAAATGGCTGAAGTCTAGGTTCACACCGATTTCCTCACCGCACGCCTCCCGCAGGCGCTTCAGGCTTCTGGGATTATAGCAGCACTGACCCGGATGCAGCTCCAGTCCAATGCGGTCTATTCCGTGCTCTCTTGCAAATGCCGTAAACTCCCTCCAGAAAGGCAGAAGCTTTTCGTTCCACTGCCAGGCGTACATCTGGGCATAGTCCATAGGCCAGCCGACGGTAACCCAGTTGGCCAGAGACGCTCCCTCCCAATCCCCGGGGCAGCCGGAGAAGCAGTTGATATTCCGCAGACCCAGCTTCTCGGCCAGCAGTACGGCGTTTTTCATGGAGCGAACACTGAGTTCCCTTGTTGCCTCATTGGGGGATACGGGATTACCGTGGCAGGACAGCGCGGAAATTTCCAGACCGTTGTCGGCAATACAGCCACGAAACGCGTCCAGCCTGCTTTCACTTGCCAGCAACTCCTCGGGGTTACAATGGGCAAATCCGCTTTCCTCACCGCAGCCCAGCTCGATCATGTCAATACCGGCATCCCGGATTTTTTTCGCGGCAACCTCAAAAGGATACTCCCGGAACGCATTGGTATAAATACCTGTTTTCATCTGACTGTTCCCTCCTTTGCCGGCAGGAAAGTTCTCTGATAATCCCGGATGGATTCCTTCCACCAGCATTCGGAAGCCTGCTCCCGAACAATAATCTGCTTCAGAAATGCCACACTCTTACGGATACCTTCATCCTGTCCAATGGTGTTGTCCTCGTGTTCAATGCTGATTGCGCCGTCATAGCCTGTCTGCGCCAGAGCGGTCATAATTTTTCTCCAGTAGGATACGCTCGTCCCATTTCCGGGGATGCGGAAAGCGAAGGGCGTATACTTGTCACCGAAGGCACCCATAGGCGAGAAGAAGCCGTTTTTCCCCATCTCCACCTCATCCACATAGGTATCCTTGGCATGGAAATGGTAGATGCAGCCGGAAAGCTTCCGGATTGCCGTAGGAATGTTAATTCCCTGCCAGATTAGGTGGCTGGGATCGAAATTCGCACCGATCTCCGGGCCGCAGGCCTCCCGCAGGCGCAGCAGCGTCTCCGGATTGTACACGCAAAAGCCCGGATGCATCTCAATGGCAATTTTATTCACATGGTGCTCTCTTGCGAAGGCGCAAAACTCCTTCCAGTAGGGAATCAGCACCTTTTCCCACTGATAGCGATTTGCCGCCACCGCGTCAAAGGGCCATACAGTCGTTGTCCAGTGGGGGTATTTTGCATTTTCTTCGCTGCCGGGGCAGCCGGAAAAGCAGCAGATGGTATCCACGCCCATTCGCTCCGCCATCAGCACGCCATTGCGCATAATCCGATCGTAGCGCTGTGCAATTTCGGGGATGGGATGTACAGGGTTGCCGTGGCAGGAAAATGCACTGATTTGCAGTCCGGACGCCTGAATGGATTTCCGGAAAGCTTCCATTTTCTCATCGTCATGCAGCAGGATTTCGGGATCGCAATGATGGGTGCCCGGCGTACCGCCGCAGCCAATCTCCACCATTTCCATTCCCATTCCCTTGAAATATGCCAACGCTTCATCCAATGACAGGTTACAGACCACATTGGTAAGTATTCCCAGTTTCATAAGTCACGCTCCTGTTCCGGTAGGAATATATTGGGATATGTTTCGATAGGCAAGGGCTATGCCCCTGCGAATCGCAACATCATTTTCTTCAAAATTGCGATCCTCCACTTCAATGCAGGCGCTTCCGGAAAAGTGAATATCGTAGAGCGCGCTGCAGAACCTTGCCCAGTCGATATCGCCTAGGCCAGGAAGCTTCGGTGCCATAAACTCCAAAGGATACGCCATGCGACCTACCCGATCCAATCTGTCCCGGAAAATATGGGTATCCTTCAGGTGCACATGGAAAATCTTATCCGCATAGGTGTAAAGGGGGCGAATGTAATCCATATCCAGAATAACGCAGTGACTGGGGTCATAATTGAGTCCCAGGAAGCCGCTGTCGATTCGCCGGAAGATGTCATCCCAGATTGCCGGAGTGCTGGCAAGGTTATTTCCTCCGGGCCATTCGTCCCTTGAAAAAATCATGGGGCAGTTTTCGATGGCAATCCGTACCCTTTTCTCCTCTGCCAGCTTTATAATGGGAGTCCAGACCTTCTCATAAAGCTCCAGATTATCCTCAACGGTTTTGAACCGATCCCGGCCAATGAAGGTATTGACCAAACCGATTCCCGTCTCGGCTGCCACATCAATCAGGCGGCAGATATGCTTTACCGCCAGGGCACGCTCCGCCTCATCGGGGGATAAGGGATTCGGATAGTAGGCCAGGGCGCAGACCTGGACTCCTTTTTCTCGGGCATAGTTGAGCTCGGACTCGATCTGTTCCATTCTCAACGCATCCACATCAAGGTGGGTCACGCCGGCATATCTGCGCGTGGCCCCCTGTTTTGGCCAGCAGGCGGTTTCCATCGTCTCAAATCCGATCTCTGCACACAGATCCACCGCCTGCCGGAAATTTTTTTCTGCCAAAATTGCAGACAACAGTCCAAGTTTCATAAGCAAATCTCCGATTTCTTAATATGTGGGTCCGGAAATATGTTTTCCGGGCCCACTTTGACTATGCTTCTAAAATAGACGCTTACAGAATCTCACACATTTCTTCCAGATTATCCGTGGTGATGTCCAGCCAGGCATTGCCGTAGATGTTGGTTCCGTCAACGGTAATGCTGTGGTAGCCGTCAAAGCCCAAGTCATCGCCGGTCTGAATGGTCTGTCCCTCGATCAGCCGCTTGCCAACCTCATAGGCAGCATACTGGGCAGCACCGGGGTACCACATGGCACCGTAGACGATCGTGCCGGACTCATAGTAGGTCTTCTGTCCGGAAGCGGTACCGACGGCCAGAACCTTCACGGAATCCTGCATTCCCAGTTCTTCAATGGCGCGGCAAACACCGGCGACACAGGAGCTGGAGCCGATATAGAAGACCTGTACATCAGGATTTGCCTGCAGGAACTGCTTTGCCATGGTGTAGGAGGTATCGGAGTTCGCGCCGCCCTCCAGAGGAACAACGTTTTCACCGTCCATGTCGTTCATGCAGACCATGTCCGGATAGCTCTCATTGGCGTGTGCGAAGAAAGCCTTGGCCCATGCCATGTGTGCAGGAGTGGTCAAAGTACCAACAACCAGAGCATACTTTGCGTCATTGCCGATGAGCTCGGCACACTTGTCGGCAAAGTTGGTGCCGAAAGCTTCGTTGCTGAATGCATCGACGTTGAAGTCAATGTTGGTCAGGCCGGTGCCCTCGTGAGTCACGACCTTCGTACCCTGGTTCCGCGCCTGCTTCAGCAGAGCATCGCAGGCATCCGCAGCGATAGGAACGACAGTCAGGATGTCAGGCTGCAAGGCAATGGCGTCTTCCAGACACTGCAGCCGGGCAGCAGAGTCCATGGAGGTCGGTCCAATGTAGTGATGCTCGGCGCCGTTTTCTTCCGCCCACTTGGTTCCTTCCCAGTCCATGGAATCGAACCAGTTGCTGCCGATGGCCTTAACGACGGTTGCTACGACCAGCTTCTTCTGAGGCGCTTCCGCGGCCTGCTGGTCTTCCTGGGCAGTCGTGGCAGCAGCCGCTGCCTGGGTGGTCTGGGTCGTTCCGCTGCCGGATCCACATGCGGTCAGGCCGAGGATCATGCAAAGAACAAGAACCATTGCGATGAGTTTTTTCATTTGTGTTTCCTCCTGATTTTTATTTTATAAACAGCTTCCCGCTGTCTATTTCAAAATTGTGATGTTTGTGCATTTTCAGGATGCGCGGTTTTTTTTGTGCAGCCCCTAAAAAGCATTTCGAAACGGGCTTTCATCTGCGGCGTTGCGAAAACCAGCAGCGCAATCAGCATCAAGCCCCAAATGGTATTTCTTGTAAAGTTGCTTGCGCCTGCCAGTGTTAGGCCGCTGGAAATAATCTGGATGCAGAACAGGGAAATAAAAATGTTCAAAACCTTGCCGCCACCGGCGACCACCCATGCACCGCCCATCAGCACCACCAGCATACCGGTGCTGGTCAGAGAGCTGCCGTAGTCCGGGCGCAGGGCGCACATTCTGGAATAACTGGCAATGCCGCCGATGGAGGAGAAAAGTCCGGATAGCATATAGCTCTTCATAAGCGTTTTGAAATTGGAGTTTCCGCTGTAGCGGTTGGCAACTGCGTTGGCGCCCAGCAGACGGCACTGTGCGCCGAATGCCGTTTTTTCAAAGACGAACTCCGCTATGGCATAGCAGACCACCGTCAGAATCAGCAGGTAAGGGATCATACCGAACAGGCTCTCCGCACCCAGGGCGGAAATCGCATCCGGTGCGCCAACGATCGCGTTTCCCTTGGTAATGACCAGAGCCATGCCCTGGAACAGCATACTGGTCGCGCTGGTAACAAGCACCGCTGTCAATCCAAGTCCGGCCACAAAATACCCGTTAATGACGCCGCTGAGGGTTCCGATAATCAGGGAAACCACCACGCCAACGATCAGGCGCATGGTAGGATCCTGAATAACGTTTCCCAGCACCATTCCCTGCATGATGCTGCCGCCGCATATCGCAGAGAAGTTGGCAACCGCCACGATAGACATATTCAGGCCGCCGGATACCACAATTACGAAGGTAGCCAGTGCGTAAATACCGATCTCTGCCAGCTGACGGCTCATGGACTGGAAATTGGCCATGGTATAGAACTTGTCCGGCTTAAAGGCTCCGACCACCACTGCCAGCAAAATCAGAACCGCCAGCAAGACAAAGGTCTTTTCATTCTGTTTCCACTTGCTTGTCTTCATTGTTCTGACCTCCTCTCAGCTCTTGTTCATACGGATCTCACTCAGAGAGGAGACCAGCACACCCAGCAGAATGATTGCGCCGACTGCAAAGGTTACATAATAAACCGGAACGCCCAGCAGAATCAGATTGCTCTTGATCACCGTAATGATGGCAACACCTGCCAGAACGCCTCCTACGGAGCCTTTTCCTTCCTTCATGTTGCAGCCGCCAAAAATAGACGCTGCAATGACATCGCTTCCCTTGTCCACAATCAGTCCCGGCTCAAAGGTTCCCGCATTGCTGTAAAAATAGATTCCGGCAATGGCTACACAGGCTCCGAAAATTGCGTAGGCCAGCAGCGTGATCTTTCTGGAGCTGTAGCCCACCCGTTCCACGGCGACCTTATCGCCGCCCAGGGCATAGATTCCGCGGCCGATCTGGGTCTTGTTCAACAGAATCCAAAGCAGTATCGACGTTATGGCCAGTACGATAATTCCGATATTCATATTGGCCATGGTTCCCGAAGCCGTCTCAATGGACAAAATCGAGGTGGTACGCACCGCCAGCAACCGCTGGGGCATGGCGTCCGTTTTGATGTACGAGGATTTCAGGAATATGAAGAAAAAGCTTCCGAACACCAGGTTCGTACCGATAGAAACCACAAATCCCGACAGATCAAACTTATGTGCCAGATAGCCGTTGATCATGGCGATCAGGGCGCCGAACGTTCCCGCAATCAGGAACATGGTAATGAAGTCGCCCTCATACCCCAATATTCTGTACAGCTTCAAGGTGATGAAGCTTGCCAGCATACTGATGCTCATGGAAGAGAGGTCAAAATTTCCGGTAATCATAATGACCATCATGCCCAGCGCCGCGATTCCGTTAAAAATAGAATCGTTGAGCATACTGAACAGGTTGGTTGCCGACAAAACCGCGGGTTCAATCGCCGCAAAGATTCCCAGGATCAGGAAAAACAGCAGCACCCGAATCATGACCTCATTAACTCTGAATTTTCTTTTCATATCCGGGCCTCCTTACGCCTTGGTAAGCATAGACTGGAGTGATTCCTCCGTCAAATCACCGGACTGGTATTCCCCGGTAAAGCGCCCCTTGTTCATAACCAGAATCCGGTTGCAGACCGAGAGGATCTCCGGCAGGTCATCCGAAATAACGATCATGCCGATTCCCTGATTTGCCAGATTCTTAATGGTTTCGTGGATGTTCTGCTTTGACCCCACGTCCACGCCCACCGTCGGACAGTTGAGCAGAAGCACCTTCGGCTCGATTGCCAGCCACTTTGCCAGCACAACGCGCTGCTGGTTGCCGCCGGAAAGGCTGCTTACGGGATTTTGCAGGCTGCCAAGCTTGATGTTCAGATCCTGAACCCTCTGCACCACTTCCGTGTGCATTCCGTCCTTGTCAATGACGCCAAGCATATTTCTGCTGAATTTTCGGAGAATGCCTGCCGAAATATTCCGTTCAATTTCAACATTCAGGAACAGTCCCTGGGTCAATCTGTCCTCCGGGAGATAGCCGATTCCGGCATTCACCGCGCTGTCGCTGCCTGTCAGCGAAACCTTCTTCTCAAACAGGCTCACGTTGCCGCCGTCCAGCTTTCTAAGGCCAAAGATTGCCTCCGCAAGCTCCGTTCGTCCGCTGCCGAGAAGCCCCGTGATTCCCAGCACCTCTCCCTGGTGAAGCGCGAAGGAAATACCCTCAAAACGTCCCTCCAGCCGCAGGTTTTCCGCCCGAAACATCACATCTCCGATGTGCTTCGGGACAAAGGGTGTGAACGTCACCTGACGGCCTGTCATATAGCAGGAAATCTTTTCCCGGTCAAACGCTTCCTTCGGCCCGTCAATCACATTTTTCCCGTCTCGCAGAATGCACAGGCTCTCGGCAACCTTCAGCACCTCATCCAACTTGTGGCTGACGAAAATCAATGCAATTCCCTTGGCTTTCAGCCCGGCGATGATATCGTACAGCGCGTGAACCTCCTTGGATGTCAGCGCCGTGGTGGGCTCGTCCATAATAATCAGCTCTGCATCCAACAGCAGTGCCCGGCAGATCGCCACGACCTGTTTCTCACCGACCGAGAGCTTGCGAACCTCCATGTCCAGATCCAGGTTAATGCCGATCTCTTCAATCACCTTTTTGGCAAGCTCTCTGTTCCGCTTCTTATTTACGAAACGGTTCTTGTGGAACAGGTTGTAGCCCATCGTTATATTCTCGGCCACGGAAAGATTGGGAAACAGGGAAAAATCCTGATAGATAACCTGAATTCCCGCAGCAATCGACTGCATCGGCGTCAGAGATGTGTACTTCTTTCCCTTGATAATAATCTCACCGCTGTCCGGCGTGTAGACGCCGGATATGATCTTGATCAGCGTGGATTTGCCACATCCGTTCTCTCCTGCCAGACATTTAATTTCGCCGGGACGCAGCCGCAGCTCTACATTGTCCAGCGCCTGAACAGCCTGGAATGCTTTGCTGACACCGTGTATCTCCAAATAGTACTCGCTCATTCCCGCTCCTCCTGTTCTACTCGGCCTAATTTTGGGGGTTGGCTGTCTGCATGACATCATCATATGCTATTTCTTGAAATTTTTCAATGATTATTTCTGAAAATATTAATATTTGTAAAAATTACTCATAGAAAAATGCATTTCGATACGAAAATATTGAAAATTATAGTCAAGATTCACATATATTGAAAATAATTTCAGTTTTTCCTTTACAGGGTGAACATTCTTCTGTATAATATCCCTGAGGTGAGAATCATGGAGAAACACAAGATTCGCATTCAGGATATCGCGCAGCAGGCCGGGGTGTCCAACGCCACTGTATCCAGAGTGCTCAATAACCAGGGCCTCGTAAACGGAGAAACCTACCGCAAGGTGCTGGATGTAATGAATGCGCTGGGATATCCCCATACCCTGAGCGTTAATCACAGTACAGGAAAAGACAGCAGTCCGGATCTGATCATTTTGAGTCTTCCGGCAATCAGCAACCCGTTTTATTACGAAATAGCCGTTGGCGCTCAGGACGCCGCGCAGCGTTTCGGCTATCGGGTTCTTATCAGCAACAGTCCTCTCGATGCCAACGGTCTGGAGCAGTTGACCTCTCTGGCAAAATCCGGCACGGTTGCAGGAGTGATTTCCCTGAACAGCATGACCGGCAGCGAGTTGGAACGGTTGTGCGCAGTGACCCGGGTTGTGCAGTGCTGCGAATACTGCGAGGGCTATGACGTCCCCTATGTCTCCATCAACGATTACCAGTCAACCCGAACCGCTTTGACCCATCTTCTCTCCCACGGGCGAAAGGACATCGCCCTGATCAACGGCCCTCTGGGCTATAAATACGCCCGCCAGCGTCAAAAAAGCTATCTGGACTTTATGCTGGAAAACCACCTTCCCATTCGCGAAAACCGCATTATTCAGCTCTCCTCCGTTGATTTCTCCATTGCTGTCGCCTCTCTTACGCAGCTTCTTTCCAGCCCGAATCCGCCGGATGCAATTTTCGCTGTCTCCGATGTGTTTGCCGTTGCCGCAGTAAAGGTGGCGAAAAAATGCGGGCTTCGTATTCCGCAGGATCTGATGATTGTCGGGTTCGACAACATCGACATTTCCTATATGTTTGAGCCAACCATCACCACCGTGAACCAGCCCAAGCAGCAGCTCGGCTATATGGCCTGTGAGCTGCTGGTAGAGCAAATTTCGGCTCCCAATGCTCCGTTAAAGCAAATTCTTCTGGATACGGAGCTGATTGTCCGCGAAAGCACAACGGAATAGCCGCAGGTCACGGGATAAGGTACAATAACTTGCGCAAATTGAAAAAGGCAAAAAAGTAGACACGGCTTGCCGGTCTCCGGTAGAATGAAGTTGCAACACACATTCTGAAAGGAGACGACAAACCATGTCCAACAACATTGTACAATTCAACGAGGAAATAATCAAGGGGCAAATCAAGGAATTGGTCCGCGGCAGCGTGGAGGAAACCCTCATCGAGATGTACCTGGCAGGCGTTTCCGTGCGCCGTGTGGAGGACATCACCGAGGCTCTGTGGGGCAGCAAGGTGTCCGCCTCCACCATCAGTGAGCTGAACAAGAAAGCCTATGTCAATATCGAGGCCTGGCGCAACCGTCCCCTGCAAGGCGGAAAGTATCCCTATGTGTACGTTGACGGAATCTATCTCAAGCGAAATTGGGGCGGTGAGTACGAAAATGTGGCCGTTTTATACTAAAATCTAGTAAAACACTTTACCCGTCTTGCCAGATATGCTATACTGTATCTGGGTGATGAATAATGGCATCGAACTATAAATTC
>ERZ791927.336-NODE-336-length-50962-cov-5.800460_pt1 | contig 50962 bp, 41 predicted proteins | sample MGYA00510130_ERZ791927 | MGnify/ENA primary metagenome ERZ791927 (study PRJEB30046, sample SAMN00792055) | human gut metagenome | study: EMG produced TPA metagenomics assembly of the A metagenome-wide association study of gut microbiota in type 2...
TGTGGTGTGAAGCCATAAGAATCCCGGCTTTTTTCATTTTCAAAAAGGGCGCTGGCTTCCAGCTCCCGATTATCAGTCGTTCTTCCTTAAGCGGGAAGGGCGGCTTTTTTCGTTTTCGGAGTAAATTACCTGCGTCTGAAAAAAGGGCGCCGGAGAATATGGAGGTAAAAAGTGAAGGATCAAATGAGTTCCAAATCTATGAGAACTGTTCCGGAATACCGTTCTCATACTGGCCCCCCCGGTTTCGCAGAAAAGCCTGTATGCACGGAAACTCCTTTGTGTGAAGGGTGTCCGTTCCCAAGCCATGGTTTTCTGTGTCAGGGCGGGGACGGGGAGTGTATGCGCACGCGATTGATGAAATTATCTGAGAAGGAGAACCATAACGGCCTTTTTCACGTTCTGCAGAAGATCTCAGTCCCACATATGCCTTCTCAGGTAGGATTCCGTATCATAGTCATATCGGAAGCGAACTCCAGGAATTGACTCGCCGCTGAGAATGGCGGTATATGCCTTTTGGTGAATTTCATTTTGCTCCCGGTCACCGACAAAAAGGTTGTCGGAGATCATCAGGGCAAAGGCAGCGTCCGGGTATTTTATTTCCAGTTCCGCGATATCCTCTGGCGTGGCGCGCCGCAGAGCGCTGATGCCGGGAATGCGGCTGAAAACTGCTTCCTGCCGCTGCAGAAGTTCCTGCCTTGTGTGAGAAATGGCTGTAGTACCCATTGTAAGCCTCTCCTTTTGCTGTACGCACTGGTTGAGATGATACCACGAAACAAGTGAAAGAACAATACTTGACTTTTTCCAAAACCATGCTATAGGAGAACAATGCTTTAATACATGAAGGGGGTGATGAATATGAGAGACCAACGCAAATTTAAGGACAGGTATCCTGAATATAGGAAGAAAAGCAAACTTAATGGCCGATACAGCAGCCAGACCGCAGGCGCAGTACCGGCCTTTTCTATTATGAATGGAGCGTGAGATAACCTATCAGAACACCTATAACCCGCATGTGCTGCTCCGGGACACGCTGGCAAAATGCAAGGGCAAGTGACTTGCCTCTGCGAAAGCAGGGGCTATTTTTTATGGAAAGGAAGACCCAATGATAGTAAACCTGAAACGCTGTCTCTCAATTCTCCTCGCGGTGATGCTTCTCATCGGCATCATCCCCGCTGCTTACGCCGTGGAATCAGGTGCAGACAGCACCCAGCCCGAGAAAACAGTCTCCGAGGGGACAGAATCAACCGATAGTATTGACCCTACTGAACCCACGGAGCCGACAGAACCGCCGGATATTCCGGATACGCAGGACGATTATGCGGTAATGTCTGTCGGCAGTACCCAGAAAAGCATCCTGCTGTTTGACTACGCGGACAATGGCAACTATACGACCGTCCTGAAGTCACAGGTTTCCTGCGAGTACAAACCCAATGGCACCGGCGCTGCCCGGACAGCCTACATCAAAAACCTGGGCTGGCATTTCGCCCGGTACGGCGGCATTGCCTATCCGGACGAACCGCTGTACTGCATTGAACCCTGGCGCAGCTACGGCGCCAGCACCTCCGGGAACTCCGTTGACCGGGGCGTGACTCTGGATGGCAGCGGCAGTACCACGGGCAGCAATGTGTGGTACGCCATGCCGGAAGATTACCGGGAGGCCATTGGCCTGATTCTCCTGTACAGTGACCGGATGTGGGATCACTCTGTCAGCGTGACCACCACGAAAAAAGACAGCAACCCCAATGTTCCCCTGCGGATCGCTACCCAGTTCCTTATTTATGAGATCGTCTGCGGCCTGCGTGACCCTGCCACATTCAAGAGCAATTCCGTGAATGTGTGCGGCACATCAGGCGATATCTTCTACAACGCAGGGGAAGCCAGCGTGCCGTATTTTGCGCCCAAGTATAACGCTCTGGTAGACGCGATTCAGGCGGCGAAGAAGATACCCAGCTTTACCGGCGCCTCCGTCAGCAGCGCGCCCACCATCACCCTGACAGGGGAGGAAACCGCAGTAACGGACAGCAACGGCGTCCTGTCCAACTTTTCCTTTACGGATGGGAATGGTGCGAAATTTTACAAGAGCGGGAATACGCTGTATATCACCCAGACCGGGGACATCTCCGAGTCCACGGTATATAAGGCAGCCCGGAACCTGCCCTCCGCGTCCGACTCCACATACCGAATCTGGTATATGTCCGGCTCCAGCTACCAGACAACGGTGTCTCTGGACACTGCATCCGCGGGAAGTCTCAATGCCTACTTCAAGCTGAAAGCCGCTCCACGGCCGGGAAGTATCCGCCTGACCAAAACCACCGAGGATGGAAAGAACCTCTCCGGATGGAAATTCGGTATCTATTCGGATTCCGCCTGTACGAAGCTCGTATCCGGCCCTCATACCACCGACAGCAGTGGCAAAATTCACGTTGCTGATTTGACGGCGGGGATTTACTACGTCAAGGAGCTGGGACATACGGACAGCGCCATCGGTGAGATGTATTACTGTTCCGGAGCGAACCCGCAGAAGGTGACGGTAACTGCCGGTGCGGCGGCGACAGTCAGCTTTACAAACAAACGGAATACCGGCGGCGTGAAGCTGCTGAAGGAAACCAACACGGGGAAGAATCTGGACGGCTGGAAGATCGGACTGTACACAGATTCCGCCTGCACCAGCGCGGTCACCGGCTCGCCCTTTACCACAGGTGCGGACGGAACAGTCACTGCCGCGGGTTTAACTCCCGGTACTTACTACGCACGGGAGGAAGCCAGCAGCGATCCTTACTGGGTCTGTGATACTTCCGTGAAAACAGTCACGGTCACAGCCAACGGCACGGCGACGGTGACTTTTTCCAATACGCACAAGGGCAGGGGGAAGATCATCAAGACCATGCCGGACGGCGGCAGCACTGCGGGGTGGAAGTTTGAAGTCTATGACAGCGATAATGAGCTGGTGGGGAGTTATACCACCGCATCTGACGGAACCATTCTGACGGATTATCTTCTCCCCGGAACCTACACCGTCAAGGAGATCATCCCGGAGGACAGCCCCTACACCTGTGACGCGCCCAATCCCAAAACCGTTGAGATCTCGGCAGGCCAGACGGCAGAGGTGAAATTCACCAACCGCATGAAGCCCGGAGAGATCCGGATTCAGAAGACGGATACCCAAGGCGAGCCGCTTCCCGGGGCGGAGTTTCTGCTGGAATGGTCAAAGGACGGCCAGCAGTGGCAGACGGTGACCTATACGGATTCTCCGGATGCCACGGAGGGAACCTGCGCAACGGAAGGACTTACGGACGGAAAACTCACCAGCGGAGCGGACGGCGTGGTACGGTTCGCCGGCTTGTACTCCGGTAGCCTCTACCGGGTGACGGAAGTCAAGGCACCGAAGGGGTATCAGCTTCTGACGGAACCTGTCTATGAGGGGGGCATCCGGAAGGATGACGGGAATTTCATCCGGCTGACCATGGTGAATGCTCCCGTATTTGAACTGCCCATGACCGGCTCTACAGGCTATACCGCTATGACTGCCATACAGGTCGGAACCGGCATCGTTCTGCTGTTCATACTGATCCGGCTTGCAAAGAGGCGGAAATAGCTCCATGAATCCGCCCTATAGAGCAAGGGACAGGCCGCTGCCTGCGGATACGCCATGGCAAAAATTTACTTATATTATGAAAGGAAATGCTTCTAATGAAAAAGTTTACCAAAGTGATCGCCCTGATCCTCTCCCTGACGCTGATTCTCTGCTTCCCCATCGGCGTTTCCGCAGCTGAGCCGGAAGATACCGGCGTGGATACCGCCGCCAAAGGCTCCCTGACCATCTACAAGGTGGATATGACCAACGCCAAGAAGGATGGAGCGTGGGATTCCAGCTACGTGTCCACCGGCGTCTACGACCAGATCGTGAATGATACCCTCACCAGCTATGCCCTGAAGGATGTGGAGTTTACTTATCTCCGGGTCGCGGATGTTGTTCAGCTTACGGGGTCTGCGGCGGATGGCGCGGACTCTGACCATGTGGAGACCCTCTACGGCATCAGCAAGACCGCGGGAGCAGACCTCCTGAACGCACTGGGACTGGGAAACGGCGCCAACCGTTATGAAAAGGCGGATGGTTCTGACCAACTGGACGATTCCAAATACTACTACCAGTCCGATGTCCTTATTTCTGCCCTGAGTACCGCGCTGAAAGCCAATGCCACCACTGTGAAGAACGCTCTGGAAGCCTACGTCACTGAGAGCGGCACTGCCATGCCCCTGACCGATACTTACGGCAAAACCAAAGCTGAAAATCTGGAGCTGGGACTGTATCTCGTGGTGGAAACCAGAGTGCCGGAAATGGTCACCAGTACCTGCAACCCCTTCTTCATCTGCCTGCCCATGACGTCCAGCGGCGGCAGCTGGATTTATGATGTGACTGTGTACCCAAAGAATCTGACCGGTAATCCGACGCTGGACAAGACCCTGCGGGAGTGCAAAGACGATACCGGCAAGCATAACGGCAGCGGCAGCATCACCGACGGCTTCGCAGACACCGGCACGGCTTCTGACGGGGACAGCGTTGACTACCAGATCATCAGCACACTGCCCAGTATCACCTCCGCCTCTACTTATCTGACCTGCTACACTTTCACCGACACCCTGAGCAAAGGTATCACCTACAACAAACACGATGTGGTGCTGGAATTCTTTACGGACGCGGCCTGCACCGATTCCGTTGCCAGATGGGCGGAAACAGATGGAAAGTTTACCGTTACCTACAGTACCACGGACACCGGCGAGTCCGGAATGACCATTGAAATGACGGCGGACGGCCTGAAGGAAATGAACACGGCGGTGTATTCCGACGCATCCATGGTCAACTCCGGCTATTCGGACTGCACCCTGCGGATCACCTATGCCGCGACCGTGAACAGCAGCGCCGATGTGGTCTACGGCGACAACGGAAACCCAAACGAGGTTGTTCTGACCTGGAAGCGTACCTCTCAGGATTCCTACGATACCCTGAAAGATGCCGCCAAGGTCTTCACCTATGGCCTGGAACTGACGAAGTTGTTCTCCGACGGCAAGGGGGATTTCTCCAAGGTGCAGTTCATCATGCAGAATAAGACTGACGGCTATTATGTGAAGGCCAAGCTGGATGAAGCCACCGGCGTTTACTACGTCACAGATCATGTCGCGGACAAGAAGGACGCTACCCGGTTTGTTCCGACTGTCAAAGATGGAAAAGGCAAGATTCTCATAAAGGGATTGGAGGATGACGAATATACCGTCACCGAAATCAAGACCGCGGACGGCTACACCCTGCTGAAAAAGGGAATTGCCGTGGTGATTTCCCGGAAGGACGCTTCCGCCTCTGCCGCCGTGGACGGGAAACAGGCCGCGATGCTGGCAGACAATGGAAGCGCCAATGCCCTTGTACCCCTCAGCGTAGTGAACACCAGCGGTTTTGACCTTCCGGCCACCGGCGACCGGGGTGTGTGGATGTATGGTCTGGCCGGTATTCTGCTCATGACCGCCTCCGCTGCCTGCATCATCATTGCCCGGAAGAGATTCAAGTAACCGGAAGAAATTCAAGTAAATTGTACTGCCCCGGAAAATCCTTCCGGGGCAGTGTCATGTCGGGGAGGAAGAACGTGAAGCGGGGATATTTGCAGATACTTCTGGCGGCTGTGCTGTTTCTGCTGGCATTGGGGCTGACGATGTATCCCGTTGTCAGCAACTGGTATATCGGGCGGCACCAATCCAGGATACAGACCGAATACCGGGAAGTGTTGGAACAGACGGACACCGCCAAGTTGGACAGCATCCGGGAAAAAGCGGTGGCGTACAACAAAACCATTACCCCCGGGGCTGCGGAGGAAGCCTACTCGCAGGAATCCATTCGGGTAGCATCCGAAGATTATGTTAACCAACTGAGTGTAAGTGGAATCGGGATAATGGGGTATGTGGAAATACCGAAAATCGGCGCAGACCTTCCCATCTATCATGGAACAGGCGCGGATTCTCTGGACAGGGGAACGGGACACCTGCTGGGTTCCTCTTTGCCGGTGGGCGGAGAGAGCACCCATACCATCATCACCGGTCACAGCGGTATGGCTTCTCAGAAGATGTTTACGGATCTGGAGCAGCTGCGGGAGGGGGATATTTTCTACCTGCATGTTCTGGATGAAACCCTTGCCTATGAGGTAAGGGAAATTCATACGGTTCTGCCCCATGATACCACCTATACAGCCAGTGAAACGACAACCCCCAGTTTGGATGGCAAGACACCCGTCAATCTAGTAAAGATTCCCAGCTGATATTCTTTGGAAGAATCGTTGTGTACATTGCAGACCAGCATCTCGTCAGTTTTCGCGGTTTTACCTGTAGCGTAATTATCATCCAAAAGCAGAATTTGTTCTACCGGAACACCAATGTGTTCGGCTGCTTTGCGGCAAAACTTCGGGGCGAACCTGGTGGTTGCAAAATCGTCGCAGGACCACATGTTCCCGAACAAATCATATATGCCGAGCTGTATTAGACAAAAACCGAGCGGTTCATGGGGGCTGGCAGCAGGACATGGAGACTATCACCCCTTGCATACGTAGCCTTGATTGCGGAAATCACATTGAGTTTATCCTCTATCGTGTTGCAATAAGTACTCCACATATAGTTACGCATGGTCGCAATAATCTGCTCTAGCGGCAACGCTAACCCCATTTTCTGATAATAAAGTGCCGTCCCATGATAACATGATGGCGTAATAATTTCCATGATCCCCGGATCATAGGCGGAGTGGTTTTCATCCCAAATCCAAGGCGTTGTTGCGCCGCAGGCCGGCATGGAGTCAACAAGTGTTCCGCAAAAATTAAATAGATATGTGTTTCCACGCCCTTCACCAAACAGTGTATAATATTTTCGTGTGCCTTGAATCTGCGGTAAAATATAGTCCAGCATGAAATGGGAAAAAAGAAAGGTCGTATGTTGAGGAAAATAGGCTTATCTTGAAAATGGACACAAAGAGTATTCCCTATTTTTCGCCGATGTGGAGCGCTCAAGTCAATAATAGGACACATTTTGGAATTTTTAGACCTACAAAACAGGTGGCGATTATGTTAAACTGTTACTGTTGTATTGCAAATATGAGGATGACTGCAGGGGCATTATGTAATTGTAATTTCAGTAAGTCAGTATGCCGTGGCGGTAAGAATACTTGCCGCCATTCTTGCCGGATGGCTAATTGGGCTGGGGATGGTGATCCCATGCGGCTTGGCGCACAGGTCGTAAGCGGCATTGGCTTTTTGAGCGCAGGTACGATTATTGTAACACAGCATAATCAATTTAAGGGCGTGACAATGGCTACCGTGCTGTTGACTTTTGCCAAAATAGGTTTGGCATTTGGCGTAGGGTTCTATAAAACGGCGGTCACCTCCGTACTTGGAATTTATGCAATTTTATAGTGCCGCAAAGATGGAAGATTCGGTTTCGAAAATAGGTCTGGCTTTTGGAGACCTATGTCGAATGGGGAAACACAGTGCCACTGCATATGTTGATGTAGTAAATTCGAGATGTGGATTTGGAAATCAAAGGTGTCCAATTTGAACCGGAACGGATAAGTGAAACCGACATGCGGGCAATCGCTGTCTCATTTAAGGTGAAGAGGAAAGAAGATCAGCTTGTACTGATGCAGAAGCTGGAAACATTGTACGGAGTGACCTGCTTTGGAGGCGTTATAAATGGAACAAAAATATTACTTAGCCATCGACATCGGAGCCTCCTCCGGGCGGCATATTGTGGGCTGGATAGAGGGGGAAAAGCTGCAAACGAAAGAGGTCTATCGCTTTCCCAACGGTGTTGTGGAGGAAAATGGACACCTGACGTGGGACATTCGCATGCTGTTTTCTAATGTAGTGCGGGGGATTTTGGAGGCTTTCAAGCAGTTTCAGCACATTGAAAGCCTGTCCATCGACACTTGGGGCGTGGATTATGTGCTTTTGAAGGGCGACGAGGAAGTGTATCCAGTCTATTCCTACCGGGACAGCCGTACCGAAGCGGTTATCCCGCAGGTGCGTGAAAAAGTGCCGTTTTCCGAACTGTATGCCCACACCGGGTGCCAGTTTCAGCCTTTCAACACCGTTTATCAGCTCTATGACGAGAAGATAAACGGACGGCTGGATGGTGTCACGGATATGTTGATGATTCCTGAATACCTCATGTGGAAACTTTGCGGTGTCAAGGCACGGGAATACACCAACGCTACCACCATGGGCATGGTGAATGCCGAAACCGGAGAATTTGATTTGGAGATCGTGGAGCGGCTTGGGTATCCTGCTCACCTGTTTCCCAAACTAAGCCAACCGGGTACGGTGCTTGGCAACCTCCGTCCCGAAATTGCTGCGGCGGTGGGCGGCAACTGTCAGGTTGTCCTCTGCGTCACACATGACACGGGTTCCGCCGTCGAGGGAATCCCCATGGAGGGCAACCACCCGTATATTTCCTCCGGCACATGGTCGCTTTTAGGGGTGAAAACCCCCAAGCCCATAACGGACAGTGGCAGTGAAAAGGCTAACTATTCCAACGAGGGCGGCGTGGGCTACAACCGCTATCAGAAGAACATTATGGGGATGTGGTTGGTCAACGAGCTGCGGCGGAATATCTGCCCGGAAATGCCGTTCCCTGAGATTGTCAAAGCCGCCGAAAGAAGCATCTGCGGTCTGCTAGTGGATGCCAATGCACCAGAATTTTTTGCGCCCACGAGCATGAAAGCAGCATTTGACAAGGCAACAGGCGGCAACTTGGAAACCGTTGGTGACTATTTCTATTGCGCTTACCGCTCTTTGGCGTTAAGCTACCGGAAAGCCATCGATGAGCTGGAAACTACCACGGGCAAAAAATACGAAAAGCTGTACATTGTCGGCGGCGGCGCAAAAAATATGTTCCTCAATGCCCTGACAGCCGAGGCAACCGGAAAAGAAGTCATTGCCTTGCCCATTGAGGCCACCGCTCTGGGCAATTTGAAAATACAAATGGAGGTCATGTGATGTTGGTCGAAACCAAAGCCAAAATTGGCGTATTTGCCATCGCACTGGGTGCCTATCTGCCCCAGTTTCCTAGTCTGGTGCCTGAATTTCAGAGCCAGTATGAAGTGTTCAAGAAGTCTCTGCCGAATTCCGTGGAGGTCATCGATGGTGGTATCGTTACCACCAAGGAACTTTCATCCGCAGCCGGCAATAAATTCCGAGCCGCTGATGTGGATCTGGTCATTGTTCAGCTCCTCACTTATGCCACCTCTTACAATATGCTTCCCGCTGTCCGGGATTTGGATGTGCCAGTGGTTCTGGTGAACTTGCAAAAGAAGAAGGCTCCTGACTACGCCAATACTGACACTGCTACCTGGCTGGGTGAACTGTACGCCTGCGGTGCGGTCGGCGAGATGGTTGCTGATCTGGAACGTGCAGGAAAGCGCCACGCTGTTATCACTGGAGTGGTGGAGGGTGGCGATCTTGTTGCCAAAGCAGAAATTGAGGACTGGTGCAAAGCCGCTCAGGTGCGCCGTCGCTTCCGGGATACTAATCTGGCGCAGATTGGCCGTCCATACCCCGGCATGATGGACTTGTACATTGACGAAACCAATCTCTACAACCGGATGTTCCTGTACACCAAGCAGTTCGACTGGGAGAAAATGTGGGCGATTGCTGATAACATCACCGATGAAGCAACCATATATGCTAAGGCACAGGACATTCTGGACACCTTCGACCTCGAGGGTGGCGGTACGATTGAAAAGGTCTGGGATATGGCAAAGTATGTGATTGCCTTTGAGCAGTGGGTGAAGGATGAGAAGATTGCTTTCATTGCTTCTCACTATGATGGCTTTGCACAGGGTAAGGCTGGCGTCCTGGACAGTATGCTGATCCCAGCATTCTCGATGCTCATCAAGCAGGGTGTGGCTTGTGCAGTCGAGGGTGATATCAAGGTATCCATGGCAATGAGCATCCTTAAGACCATTGCAGGCTGCGGTCAGTTAAGTGAGATGTATTCTATCGACTTTAACGAGGATATCTGTATCATCGGTCACTCCGGTTCCGGAGATGCTGATATCTCTGAAAAAAAGCCCACCATGAAGATCGTCCCTATGTTCCACGGCAAGACTGGCGGCGGATACCTGACCCAGTTCTATCCTCACCTCGGTCCTGTGACCTACCTGGGCATTACACAGGACAAGGATGGTCATTTTAAGTTTGTTGTGGCTGAGGGCGTGAATGAACCCGGCCCCATCTTCATCTTTGGGGATACCAATATGCGTACGCGTTTCGCTTGCGGCGCACGTGAATTCTGCAACCGGTGGGGTGAGGCAGGCCCTACTCATCATATGGCGGCTACTTCCGGCCGTTACATTGACACCATTTTGAAAGTGGCAAAGATTTTTGATGTTCCTGTGGACATTATAACTCGATAAAAAATTTGAAGGCAAATTACTATGGTAAATTGTTTTGTTTCTAATGAAATATCCTACCACGAAAGATATATGCACATCAAAGATATTCGCATCCGAGACCCCTTTGTGTTTGTGGAAGATGGTAAGTACTATCTGCTGGGAACAACAGGGGAAGATCTCTGGGGCAAGGGCAGCGATATGACCTTGTATGTGTCCGAGGACCTGGTGTATTTTGAAAAGAAATGTACTATGGTTGACCCGGCACTTCTGGAAAGCTACAAGTGCATTTGGGCACCGGAACTGCATAAATACAACGGGGAATATTATTTGTTTTTGACCTTACACCGGGACGATATTGGGCGCGGAACGATGATATTTGTTTCAGACCATCTGGACAGCAATTTCAAAATGCTGTCCGGGAAGTTTATTACGCCGGATGGCTGGGAATGTATCGATGCAACTATGATTGTTCATGAGAATATACCGTATCTGTGTTTTTCTAATGGCTGGTGGGGATCTGTGTCCGAAAAATGTGACGGCAGTCTGTTTATGGGAAAACTGTCCGATGATCTGACACACCTTGTGGAAGAACCCCACCAAATCGTCAGCGGAAAACGGACTCCCGGAGCCATCGCAGTTGGTGACGAAGTAAAGGGTTACATAGCAGAAGGTCCTTGGGTGTATGAGGACAATGGAAAAATTGTGGTTTTATGGTCGGGACACACAAAAAATGGATATGCTATTTTCAAAAATGTGAGTTCAACCGGCATTTACGGAGAGTTTGTCTACGAGAAAACGCTGTTTGACAGAAACGGCGGCCATTGCATGAGATTTACGGATTTGAACGGCATGCATTGGGTCACGCTACATCGTCCCAATACTTCGCCGGATGAAAGAATGGCGCTATTGAGCGTAGATGAGTGAGGTTTGTGAACATGAAAGACATTTATACCGCTCCATTTGTGGAGGAAATGCGGAAAACTACCGCAAATATGTATCGCCTTGGCTGGGACGAGCGCAACGGCGGCAACATCAGCTACTTACTGGACGAGAATGAGGTAGGAGAGTACCTGAATCTGAATCATGTGATTCGCGCAATTCCGCTGGGCTTCGACGCCACCGCTATCATAGGCAAGATTTTCATAGTCACCGGCACTGGCAAATATTTTAAGAATGTGGATGGCGACCCGGAAACCAATCTTGGCATCGTCCGCATTGCGGCTGACGGTCAGACTGCTGAGTTGCTGTGGGGATACAAGGATGGCGGCAAGTTTACCTCGGAGTTCCCGGCTCATCTCATGAGCCACATGGCTCGTCTGGCTCTCGATCCCGACAACCGGGTAGTCATGCATTGCCACCCTACTTACACGTTGGCAATGAACTATGTTCACGAGCTAGACGAGAAGAAATTCACCCACACCCTGTGGGAGATGTGTACCGAGTGCATCGTGGTGTTCCCCGACGGCGTAGGTGTACTCCCGTGGATGCTCTGCGGCACAAATACCATCGGTGAGGCCACTGCCGGGAAGATGAAGGAGTTCCGGCTGGTCATCTGGGGCATGCACGGCATTTACGGTGCGGGCAAGACCATGGACGAGACTTTCGGCCTGATCGAAACGGTCGAAAAAGCAGCTCAGATCTATATGCTGACCGCCCATCTGCCAAGAGTCAATACCATCCGGGATGACCAAATGGTGGAACTGGCAGAATACTTCGGCGTGAATTACAGGAAGGATTTTCTGAACTGATATGAAAATATTAGAGAAATTACTGGCAAAACGGAAAGACATCTACGGCGCGCCTGGCGTGACCATTGCATTCTTGGGTGACAGTGTGACCCAAGGCTGTTTTGAGGTTTACAAGACCGATTCGGATAGCATAGAGACGGTGTTCGATCCCGTGAATGCTTACAGCATGAAACTGCGGGAACTGCTGGCTGTGCTGTACCCCAATGTTCAGGTCAACATCATTAACAGTGGAATCAGCGGCGACAGCGCTGCCAATGGAGCGATACGGTTGGAGCGGGATATTTTACGGTATCAGCCGGATCTGGTGGTAGTGAGTTATGGCCTGAACGACTCCACGCTGGGTCGAGGACGCATATCTGAGTATACTGATGCGCTGGCAATGATTTTTGAGAGATTGAAAGCCGCTGACATTGAGTGTATATTCCTGACTGAAAATATGATGAACACCTATGTAAGCAGTCACATCCAAGATGAGAATCTGCGTAAAACTGCACAAGCATTTGCTGACATTGAAAACAGTGGCACGTTGTCTGCCTTCTTTCAGGCAGCAAAAAAAGTTGCGGTCGAGTATAATGTACCTGTATGCGACTGCTACGCCAGATGGCGCAGAATGTTCGAAAGCGGTGTCGATACCACTGAGCTGCTGGCGAACCATCTGAACCATCCCATAAGGGAAATGTCGAATATTTTTGCAAACAGCCTGCTGGAGTGCTTTTTTAACTGACATCAGGGGCTGCCCCAAAAAGAATCCCTTAAAAATATTCAAGCCAAAAGTCGTGAACATCAGATATTTTCGTCTGATGTTCACGACTTTTTATAACTTTTACAAAGACTGTTTTCGCATGATTTTGAGACAGTCCCTTGCGTACAAGGAGTGGAGCAATGTGAAAAACTATATTTTCTGTAAAAGATTACTGAAGCAAAGGGCATTCTTGCGGATAACTTATAAAGAAACAGGAATTACAAGTAGGTCTGGACGAAAAGGCCACTGCCTCCTTCTATAAAACTGGATATGTGATTTTTGGCTTTGGCGAAGAACTGCCCGGCGGTATCCGCATTTTGACGTTTAAGGAGCAGGGCGTAGCCACCCGAATTCAATTTGACGAGAGCTTTACGAAGTGCTGTGCGAAATTGAATGGGATCGCGAATGCCACCAACGACCATTCGCTGCGTTATTTTACCGTCTCTTTGCAACATTATTCCAATAAGACATTCGGCCAGACAGGGTTTCGATTTTGGCGATTATCGTTGTAAGGGATCCTGCCATAGCATATGCCGTGACTGGTCGGCCAGTTGGGTAAGATTCATAGAGGAAGTGTGCGAAGCACTATGACCACATGGAATTCCCTTCTTCAAGGCGACGGAAGAGGCTTCATAGAAATGCTGAAATATTGATCGCGTCTTATCGTCATGTGTTTTGCTTTTGCAATCGATAGATTCGGGGGGAAACACCGTATGTTTCAAGGAAGATACGATGAAAATAGCTGGCATTCTTATAGCCAACAGATTCGGCAATATCGGCGACTTTCTTATCGGTGTTGAGCAGCAGGTATACGGCCTGTGAAAGCCGCTTTTCCTGCAACAACGCAATATATGTTCGGCCTGTTTTCTTGTGCACTTCCTTGGAAATTGTAGAGGGGTCAACGTTTAGCTGCTTCGCAAGCCTGTCAAGGTTGCTGTCAGCGTAGCGCTCGTCCAAATACCGCAGGACACTCAATACAAGTGCCTCTTGTTTTGAGCTTGCCAGTTTCTCGGTATAATTCATCAGATTGAGGAACAACAGTGCCATGGTCAACTGGCTGAGAGTGCGCCGGTTGGGGCGTTTCTCGTCCAGCAGAATAAACAGAAGGTTTTCAACCAAATTCTGGATCGGCTGGTCGTTTCCAACCTGGAAGTACAGATAGTTTGGACCATTGTTTTGCCCGAACAGGCAGTCAAGCAAAAAATGTCTCAACGGTGTAGACTCGCCGGATATGGTATTGAGTGCAGTGTTGAAAAACTCTGGCAAAACGATGAAGTTGACCGTGATATCGTTAAGGCTGGCTTTCATTACAGAATGGTGGGCGTGCTGACCTAAAAGCAGAAGTTCGCCGCTATCAAGTGTAATGTAATTGCCATCAACAATGTGGGTAGTCTTGCCAGAGCAAGCATAAATCACTTCCACATAGTCATGGGTGTGATCGGGGAAGTTGATAAAACGGGTATGTGGACGCCATGTGATCAATTTCCCATCGGCCAGCAATTTCTTTGCGTTGATCTCGCTGTTCTCCCTGTGCGCCATATAGATTTCCCGGTCTATGCTTGTTTGTCCATTCAAAATAGCCTGTTCTTCTTCCGTTATCGGACTCAAATGGGAAATGATTTCCAAATTGATCATGTGCTCCGGTCCCTCCTTTTTTGTATCATAGCATTCTCAGCAGAAAAAGTCAACTTTTCATTGGGACAGAATGCAGATATTGCAGCGGCAAAGATTACTTTTGAAACCTTTTCTGCATTGAAATTAAATGACATTCAACAAGCAGCTGTCAACTTGCACAAGAAAACGGAAAAAATATTATGAAATATCACAGTCACGCTTTGCCATAATCGAACACATTTTTTCAGTTATAGACCTACACAAAAGAAAAATATTGTGTTAAAATCTATGGCGTAGAGTTAAGCCTTGTGTGCATAGCACGCAATTCCAAATTATCAGGTTGCAGTAGAGGATGATTCCATGGTTAAAAAGCAAACTCCAGAAATCCTGCATACGCAAAGAAAGAAGGTGCAGGCATCAAAGGAGATGAGGCGATTCGAACGTGCAGTTCCGTTTATGCTGATGGCTTTGCCAGCATTGATATACTTACTTGTTAACAACTATATTCCAATGGCGGGTCTGACGGTGGCATTCAAAAATGTCAACTATGTGGATGGTATTTGGAAGTCCCCGTGGTGCGGGCTTAGAAACTTTGATTTTCTGCTGAAAAATCCGAACCTGAAGCAGATGGTTGTCAATACTCTTGGGTATAACGCAATTTTCCTGACGACTGGCACGATTCTGTCTGTGCTGGTTGCCGTGTTCCTGAACGAGTTGTGCGACAAATTCCTGCCCAAGTTTTATCAAACTGCATTCATCATGCCGTATCTGCTTTCCTGGACGGTGGTCAGTTATATGCTGTATGCGTTTCTAAACCCGTCGTACGGACTGCTGAATAAATTGCTTGAAAATGTCCTTCATGTGGACGGCATCAGTTGGTATACGCAGCCTAAATACTGGCGGATCATTCTGCCGATTCTGAATATCTGGAAAACGGTTGGCTATACATCGGTTATTTATCTTGCAAGTATTGTTGGCATTGATGAGAGCTACTATGAAGCTGCGGCACTGGATGGTGCTAGCCGCTGGCAGAGAATTTGGTATGTAACGCTGCCATCTATTCTGCCGACTATCGTAACGATGTTCATTCTGAGCATTGGAAAGATCTGCTACGCTGACTTTGGTCTTTTCTATCAGACGACGATGGGAAGCGGTATGCTGACTGAGGCGACAAATGTTATTGACGTGTTCGTATACAAGGCGCTGCTCGAAAGCGGAGACGTTGGTAATGCTGCAGCCGCAGGTTTCTTGCAGTCTGTATTCGGCTGCATCCTTGTGGTGGGATCGAATCTGGTTGTTCGCAAGATCGATAAAGAGCAGGCACTGTTCTAAGGGAGGGGAATTTAGAAAATGGATTATTTGCGTAAGCAGGAAAAGAACTGGTGGATCCATGTGATTATGATGATCGGTTCATTGTGTTGCTTCCTCCCCATTCTTTTGGTGCTGATGGTTTCGCTGACGGATGAGCAGACGCTGATTCAGAATGGCTACTCCCTGCTCCCGGAAAAACTAAGTATGGATGCTTATAAATATCTGTTTGCCGATGCCAGCGGCGTGATTAAGGGATACGGTGTCACGATCTTCGTTTCCTTTGTCGGTACGGTAACTTCTCTTGCCCTTACTTCTCTGCTCGGCTATGCCATGGCGAGAAAAGAAAATCCATGCCGCAATGTGCTGTCGTGGATCGTTCTGGTTACAATGCTCTTTAACGGTGGCTTGGTTCCATGGTACTGTGTTTACAGTGACTTGGGATTTGTAGATACGATTTGGGCGTTAATTATTCCTAGTATGCTGGTTGACGGCTTTAACGTAATGATTATGCGCTCGTTCTTTCTGTCTTGCATCCCGTATTCGCTGTATGAGGCGGCCTATTTGGATGGCGCAGGCGACTTTAGAGTTTTCCTTACCATTGTTCTTCCGCTGGCAAAGCCGGTTATTGCTACAGTTGGCTTTATGACGCTACTGAACTACTGGAATGACTGGTATCGAAGCATGGTATTTATGTTGAACAGCGATGTTGTCAGCATACAGTATTTGATGACGAAGGTTTTGAAGAACATTCAGGCACTACAGGCAAGCTCGGAGCATCTGACACCTGAAATGCTCGCGGCGTTGGGAAAAATGCCAAGCGAATCCATTCGAATGGCTATGGCCGTTGTCGGCTCCTTCCCCATGCTGTGTGTATTTCCCTTCTTCCGAAAGTATCTGACCAGTGGTATGACCATTGGTGCCGTGAAGGGATAATGCAGATATCTTAATTCCGTTTTAATTTCGGCTGGTTCACTCTGCAATTAGCCGGATTAAAAAAATAAAAAAGGAGAACAAAAAAATGAAAGCAATCAAGTTCCTAGCACTGCTGCTGGTTCTGGCTATGACGCTCGGCATGTTCGCCGGTTGTAGCAAAGAGCCGACTAACACCACCCCTCAAGTAGACAACCAGTCCACTCGGGGCAACAACTCCGAAGTAGAAGCTACTGATGCCGCAGAGGATATCTACACCATCGACTTCTACTACGCCGGCTGGGGCGACCCCACCACCGACATCAGCATGATCGAAAATGCCATGAACGCGATCCTCGAGCCCAAGATTGGTGCCCGTGTTGCGCTGCATCCCATCGACAACGGTGAGTGGCAGGATAAGACCAACCTGATGTTCAATTCCGGCAAGACCAAGTATGACCTGATCAGTTCTTCTGCAGGTCTGCAACCCACTCTGGTTGATGCATCCACCAGAGGTGCGTATATGGACATTGGTGATCTGCTGCAGGAGTATGGCCAGGATATCATTGCCGCTTGCGGTCAGGAATTCATTAATGGCTGTCGTGTCAATGGAACTCTGTACGGTGTCCCTACTAATAAAGAAAAGGGCAACGCCTATGGCTTTGCAGTAAATACTGCTCTGGCTGAGAAGTACGGCATCGACATCGCCAGCATCAAGACTCTGGACGACATAGAGGCTGCCTGCGCTAAGGTTACCGATCCAGGCGTCACTGCGCTGAGCATGTCCCAAAACAATATGGATCAAATCCGCATCATGAGTGGTTATGCTGACTGGTTCAACGCCTATTTGACGATTCCTTATGATACCACGGACTACAAGTTGCAGTATTGCTGGGACAACGAGAAATATATGGATCTGCTGCGCTGGGCCCATAAGATGTACAAGGCTGGTTATGTCAACGAAAGCGCACTGACCGATACTGATGCTGGCCCCTTCAAGAGCGGCAAGGCTCTGTTTATGCCTTCCAACTTCCACCCGAACAAGGCTACTGAGCTGAGCTCCACTTATGGCTTTGATGTTCAGGTCATCCAGATGACTGAGGCATTCACTCCTTTCAATGCTGCACAAGGCATTTGCCTGTCCATTGGCCGCAATTGCGGGAACCCTGAAAAGACCATGAAGTTCCTGAACCTGCTGTACTCTGACAAGGAGCTGCTAAACACCCTGATCTATGGCATTGAGGGTATCCACTGGGAGTTTGTGGAAGGCTCTGACAATGTTATCAAGTACCCCGATGGCGTTACCGCCGAGAACATTGGCTGGGGCAACCAGGGCTGGGTCATTGGTAACCAGTTGCTGGACTACCTGCGTGAGGGAGACGATCCTCAGAAATGGGAGAAATATGCTGTGCTGAATGCTAGTGCCATCACCTCCGCTTTGGGCGGTTTCAGCGGCATGGATACCTCCACTTTCGAGGCAGAGAAGGCTGCCTATGAGGCGATCACTGACAAGTACTCTAAGGCTTTGAACTGCGGTATGCTGGATCCCGATGAGACCATGGCCACCATTAAGGCCGAGCTGGAGGCTGCTGGTTTCCAGAAGGTTGTTGATGAGTGCCAGCGTCAGATTGACGAATGGGCTGTTGCAAACGGTAAGAAGTAATTTATCTTAAAGATTTTATAGCCAGTTGCTCCAAGTGGGACGATTTGTGTATCATTGTAAATGGGACAAAATCGTCCCACTTTTGGATATTTCGAGGTTAGTGCAATGAAAAATTCACAGTACAGAATTAATGAGAAGAAAGATTGGCAAGGCAGATGGATCACAGCACCGGATGCCATGCTGCAAGGGCTGGAGACCTTCCCTATCTGCCATATCCACAATGCAAAGTGGATCTGGCCAGTTCCCTATGTGCGTACGCATCTACGCAAAGATTTTAGCCTGAAAAAGACTGTTAAAAACTTGACTGCTGAATTTTTCTGTGATAACAGCTTTGATGTGTATATCAATGGAAAATATATCGATTTTGCTAATGGAATCGCTGACATTACAGATATAGCTTTCTGCGGATCAAACCATATTGGCATCCGCCTGTATCAGACCAGTGATCCGAATCACTTCACCTCTGCCATCCGGGGCGGTTTAAGAATCGAATACGAGGATGGCGTGATTGATTACCTCCCTACCGACGATAGCTGGAGGGCATTTATCGTCTGTGACTTCGGACAGGGGCAAGAGCCGGAGAATTGGGCTACCGCAGCCCACCCAGGCAAGGAGTGGAGGGGAAAACAATGGGATATTGTTTGCACGGAGGTGCACCCACGGCTTTGCCGTCGCTCCTGCTACTTCAGAAAGAAAATTACCGTGGCAGAGAATACAGAGAAAGCGATTTTGCGCTGTACTGCCCGTGGATTATATGAATTGTACATCAATGGGCAAAGGGTATCCGATGCCCATTTCCAGCCAGGCTCTATGGAGAAATACTGCGAGTATCAGGAGTATGACGTGACAGGGCTGCTGAGCCCCGGCAAGAATGTAATTGCCGCTGTTTTGGGAAATGGCTGGCTCAATTGCGAGTCTTGGGGCTCGCTATGGGCGAATAAACCATCCTTTCTTGGGGAATTGGAACTGACGGATTCCTGCGGCTGTACGGCCTTCCTTGGAACGGATGCCTCATGGAAATGTACCGCATCCACCATTACTGATAATGACCTCCAGTTTGGCGAACGTGTGGATGCCAGACTGGAGATCACACGCTGGAATGAAGTTGACTGCGACGATGCCCTGTGGGCATTTGCAGCCGAATATCCCAACGCATCCGGGGGAAAACAAATCGTCCTGCAAGACTATCCGCCTGTGAAATTACAGAATGTTGTAACTCCAATTTCCTGTTGTAGTTATGGCGATGGATGGCTGTTCGATCTTGGAAAGAATATTTCCGGACGGGCGCAGATCCACATTCGCAATGCACATCCCGGCCAACAAATTAATATTCGCTATGCAGAGCGCCTCAATTGGGACGGCAGCCTTTGTGAAGGCCCTTATACGGATGTGTTCTTTGAGCAGGACAATATGCCCGGAGGTAAGGCAAGCTGCGCCATGCGAAATCAGGATGTTTACATCTGTAAGGGTGGTGCTGCTGAAGTCTATACCCCGCTTTTTACATACACAGGTGGCCGATACATATTGGTGACAGGCTTCCGTGACAAACCGGAGTGTAACGATGTCCAATTCCGCACTTATTGGAATGATCTTGGTGTGAACGGTAAGATTAGAACTTCCAACGAAGTGATCAACCTGATTTGGGACATGACCCGCAGAACCTATCATAGTAATTTGATGACTGCTCCCACCGACTGCCCTACTCGTGAGAAGAACTTTTGGAATGGGGATATGCAGGTATTTGTTCAGGCTGCCTGCTGGTACATGGATCACTCCAAGTTTCTTGCCCGCTGGACGGACGGTGGACGAAAGATCGAGTACGGCGTGTATGGCTGGGAGGATGAAGAATATATCATTCCGTGGACGCTGTACCAGTTTTACGGCGACAGAGAGATTTTACGTGTTAAATACCCGGTCATCAAGTGCTTGGTCATGAAACGCATGGCTGCAGTTCAAGATGGCCTACCGAAAAATCCCCACGCCCCCTATCGGGATCATCTGGCTACAGTTAATGTATCGTCAGACTTCTTCGCTGGCTGCTACTTCTGCCTTATGCTGGATACTGCATCAAAAATTGCCGAAATCTTCGGGGAACACAGCGATGCACAGCAGTATATCGCATGGCTGAATGATGCCCGGAAAGCATTTAACGAAAGATACTATCTGAAGGATGAAGCGGACTACACGCCCCATTGCCAAGGAGGACTGGTTCTTCCGCTGGCATTTGGCATTGCACCTGAGAAAGATCGCCCGGCGCTTGGCAGGCGGCTAGCAGAATATGTGGAATCCGATGGCTACCACCCAACTACCGGATACGGCGCAACGCCTCATCTGCTGCCGTTATTGTGCGATTTTGGGTACGAAAAAATTGCATGGAAAACTTTTGCACAGCGGGGATATCCCTCGTGGCGGCATATCTTTGCCACTGGCGCAACTTCTTTTACGGAAAACTGGTATGGACAAAATGCTAAGGGATTTACTGACAGCATGAACCACTATGCACTTGGCAGTGTCTGCTCATGGTTTTTCACGCATTTGGGCGGCATCCGTCCTATGGAGTCTGCTGAGGGCTTCCGCAGATTTAAATTGAAGCCGGTCTTCGTGCCAGAGGTTGGTGACTTTGGGGTGCGGTATCGTTGTGCTTATGGCGAAATACGCTCGGATTGGCATTACGACGATGATAAGATCCTATGGAGTTTTACTGTACCGGAAGGGACGACCGCAATGGTGCAGGTTACCCCAAATTTGCCAAGAGAATATCCAGCCGGTCAATATCAATTGATTATCGAAAAAGACGGCTAATATTATACCGACTGCGTCAGCAGAATAAAGACAGCAGGAAAAATTGGATAAAATCACAAGAGAAAGGATTGCGCTATGTCAAAATGTGATATTCGAATTACAAATTTGCAATGCAATTATTTGAAATCACCTCTAGGAGTAGAGAATGTTCCCCGGTTGAGTTGGGTGCTGCAAAGTGAAGAACATGGATTAGAGCAGAAAGCATACCGCATTGTTGCAGCTCGCACTGTCGAAGAATTTCAAGCCCAAAATTGGCTGTGGGACAGTGGGATTGTGGAAAGCGACAGCACCGTTGAAGTAGCTTATGGTGGAGAACTTGTCTCCAGAGAGCGCATTTATTGGATGGTTTGGGCCGAAACCAATTATGGCAGTACCTGGAGCGATGCTGCATTCTGGGAAATGGGTCTTCTCTCTGCCGAGGATTGGAAAGCCAAATGGATTACGGACAGAATATATCCTGTGGGCATTAGTGGCGCAAAGGATGATAACCCAGCCACCCTGCTGAGGAAGAAATTTGCGCTTGGCAGCAATGCAGAAAAGGCAAGAGTATATGTTTGCGGGTTGGGGTACTATGAATTGTTCATCAACGGCCAGCGAGTCGGTGACCGGTTGCTTGACCCGGCCTACACCTGCTATGACCGCCGTGTGCTGTATCAAGCTTACGATGTGACCGAGCTTCTGCAAAATGGTGAGAATGTGGTTGCCGTTCGGCTCGGTGATGGCTGGTACAACTGCACCACCCCGGATGTGTGGTATTTCAAGCAGGCAGCTTGGCGTGACCTTACCAAATTACTGTTGCAGATGGAAATTACCGATGAAAATGGTAGCGGCCATTGCATCGTTAGTGATACCGATTGGAAAATTGCTGAAGGGGCAATCCGCTTCAATGCGTTGCGCAGCGGTGAAACGGTGGATGCTGCCATGGAGCCGATCGGATGGATGGTACCGGGATTTGACGATACAACATGGGCAACCTCTGTGCCGGCCCGTGCTCCGGGCGGAGAGTTGCACAGCCAGCAGATCCAGCCTATTCGATTGATTGAGAAACTGTCCCCGGTCAGAAACTGGAAAACGACCAAAGGACGAGTTGTGTACGACTTTGGCCGAAATACCACCGGCTTTGCTGAAATCCGGGTCAAGGGCACTCAGGGCAGTGAGGCCATTATCCGCTACGGAGAGCTGCTGGATGAGAAAAACGAACTGGATCAAAGCAACCTGAACATCTTTGTTTTTGGGCAGGAGTTCCAGACAGACCATTTCCGTCTTTCGGGAGCCGGAGATGAAACATTCATGCCCCACTTTACTTATCACGGTTTTCGTTATGCAGAGGTGGAGCTGCAAGGCAACATTGAGCTGCTTGACATCCATTGCTGTGTTGCCTATACGGACTTGCCTGGCAGGGGCGATTTTGCTTGCAGCAATGACCTTCTAAATGAGGTGCAGAAGTGTTGCCGCAATTCCCTGTTGACCAATTATCACGGAATCCCTACTGACTGCCCACATCGGGAAAAGAATGGCTGGACAGGCGATGCCATGTTTTCCAGCGATGCTCTTTTGTACAATTTTGATCCAACCGTCGTCTATGAAAAGTGGATGGACGACTTTTTCGATGTTCAGAAGCCTAGCGGCCAACTGCCGGGCATCATCCCGACTTCGGGCTGGGGCTTTACATCAGGCAGCGGCACAGCATGGGATAGCGCTCTGATTCTGATTCCGTGGAATACCTATGTGTATAATGGCAATCTGCATATCCTGAAAAAGGCCTATCCGCGGATGCAAAAGCTCATGAAGTTCTTGCATGCCATGGAGGATGGCTTTTTGGTTTATCACGGTTTGGGGGATCATTCCATGCCCGCTGGCGGGGAGCGCCGGGTTCCCTTTATGGAATCCTGCTACTATTATACCTGTGCTGTGACGATGGCTAAAGTTGCTGCTGTGCTGGGGGATGCCGCAGGACAAGAGAAGTATACTGAGCTGGCTGAGAATATCCGCAAAGCGTTTGTCTCTGCTTTTGTAGATACGGATAGCTGTATCGTTGGCGATGACACCCAAGGGGAACTGGCCTGTGTGTTGTATCACGGAATCGTTAAGGGAGCACTGGCTCAGAAAATTGCCCAACGGCTGGCTGAACGTGTGAAAACTGACGGCTGTAAAATCAATGGTGGTATTATGACGGCCAAGGCATTGCTTCGTACCCTGTGTGATTATGGCTATACGGATATTGCTTATGCTGTTGCAAGCCGCAAAGAGTATCCCGGCTGGGGCTACATGGCTGCGAAAGGCGATGGAACCCTGTGGGAAGGCTGGGAAGATAGAGACTCTCACAATCATCATTTGCTTTCCGATATCAGTGCATGGTTCTACTCCTATTTGGCCGGTATTCGCCCGGATGAGCAAGCACCCGGCTTCCGGCATATTAAAATTGCCCCCTGTTTCCCAACAGAGCTGAATTGGGTCAGGGCGCGCTATGACAGCGTTTGCGGCGCGATTGAAAGCCATTGGTGGCGGGAGGATGATTGCATTCAAATGGATGTTACCATTCCAGCCAACACGACTGCCACGGTTTCTGCAAAAGGATATAAAATTGTATCTGCATCCAATATGGTGGATAAGCTGGAATTGTCTTCCGGTCACTACTACTTCACATTTTGCAAGAGAGGGAAAAATCATGAACAGAGTCGAGCTGTTTATCGAACAAAATTGGGACAAGGCAATCAAGACGGCCACCGAAGATAATGGTACGTTGCTTGGTTTGCCGTTTCCTTTTAGCACGCCCTGTGTCAGTGGCGTTTTTCAGGAGCTGTTCTATTGGGACACCTATTTTACCAATGTGGGTCTGCTGGCCTCCGGACGCATCGAACAGGCCAAGAACAACATTGAGGATATGTTCTATCTGATCGACCGCTTTGGCTGGATGCCAAATGGCAGTAGAACCTACTATCAGAACCGCTCTCAGCCCCCGTTCCTGTCCCAAATGGTCATGGAACTGTGGCGGCATACCAAAGACAATGCATGGCTGAAAGAAAGGGCATACCCAGCACTGACCAAGGAATATGCCTATTGGCAGACCCGCCGGATGGCGCCTACAGGTCTTAACCACTATGCGGGAACGGATCCGGACGAGGCGACCCTAAAAGAATATGGCGAAATGCTGTGTGAGCGTTTTGATATTCCGGTTCCGGAGAATGTCGAAATTTTACATAGCTATGGCCAAGCCATGCTGGCAGTGGCAGAAAGCGGATGGGATTGTACCAGCCGATTCAGAACTGAAGGCCACCTCTTTAACCCTATCGATCAGAATTCTTTACTCTACCTGATGGAGGCCAACATGGAGCAATTTGCTATTGAGTTGGGGATGGGGGGCGATGTAGCACTATGGCATAGCCGCAAGTTGGAGCGTAAGGCTCGAATGGAAAATCTGATGTGGAACGAAGATCTTGGCTATTACTGCGATTATCAGTTTGAAAAGGGAAAGCAAAACGATCTTCTGTCCTTGGCTACATTCTATCCGCTGTATGCGGGGATGTGCGATGAGCACCATGCTGAGAAGATCATCGCTCAACTTCCTCGCATGGAAACGGCTTATGGCGTTGCCTGCTGCGAAAACCGGGATGACCTTGCTGGTTTGCAATGGGATTACCCCAACGGTTGGGCATGTCTGCAATACATTACTGTTCAAGCATTGTTGCGATACGGTCACAAAGAGGATGCCTATCGCCTTGCAGGGAAGTTTGTCAACATGATTGATAGAAACTACGAGCAAACGGGCAATCTGTGGGAGAAGTACAATATTTGCACCGGCGAGCCATCTGTTTCCAAAGAATATGAGACCTATCCCATGATGGGGTGGACTGCCGGCATTTACGTGGCTTTCCGCAAGCTACTGTAAGAGTGACTGCGTGTTCTTCCCGCTATGATAATCAAAGAGAACCGGATAAAAACTAGGAGATATGCCCCATGTGGAAGTTTTTTTCAATTGATGGTCCAATCGTAAATGGCATCAATCGGTGGACGTCGCTGGTATGGTTAAACATTCTGACCACTTTTTGCTGTGTGCCGATCATTACCGCTGGTGCTTCATTGACGGCGATGCACTGTGTTGTGTTTCGGATCAGTAAAGGCGAAGAACTTGCTGTGACAAAGGTTTTTTTTCATGCGTTCAAGGACAACTTCAAAGAGTCAACATTGATTTGGGGTGTGTATTTTGTTCTGCTTGGCTTGCTGGTTTGCGGATGCGGGATCATCTTAATCAACGGTTGGAAGTTACAAACAATCATATGGGCGTTTTTTGGTATTTTGGTTACCATGATGCTTCTGTTGGTCAACTGGACATTCATTCTGCAATCCCGGTACGACAATGACCCGATTAACATAATAAAAAATGCTATTATTGTGGGCCTGATTTATCTGCAATACTCGCTGATATTTGCTGTGACCATGGCAATACCCATCTTGCTTCTGATTTATGCGATGAAGATATTACCGGTCACGCTCGCTTTTTGGTTTACAGCGCCGGCTTATGTGCAAGCAAAGCTGTATGGCAATGTTTTTGACCGACTGGAGGAAATGGATCGGCAGATGCAGAAAGCAAAGCAGATGGCAGACACACAACAAGCCAATCATAACGGAAAGGACTGATGAAAATGCGTTCTATCGAATACAGCCGGTTTTTGGACAAGGTCCATGGCTGCTGGTACGGCAAGTGCCTGGGTGGTGCGGCCGGTGCTCCAGTGGAGGGATTGAAAAAGCTGCTGGATGTAAATGATTTTGAGGAAATTTTTAATCCCGACCTTCCTAATGACGATTTGGATATGCAGCTTCTGTGGCTAGATGTGCTGGAGGAAAAAGGCACGATCATTACCTCATGCGACCTTGCCGATGCATGGGTCAAGAAATGCTGGTATCCGTTTTCCGAGTACGGCTACTTCCTGAAAAACTATATGCGTGGTGTGAAGCCGCCCTACAGCGGAATTATCAACAATTCTTTCTTCAAAGAGGGGATGGGTTGCCCCATTCGCTCTGAGATTTGGGGCATTATCGCGGCAGGTAATTCCAAGCTGGCAACAGAATATGCCTATCTGGACGGCACTTTGGATCATGCAGATAACTCTGTTTGGGCAGAGCAGTTTCTGGCTGCGGCAGAAGCGGAGGCTTTCTTTGAAAACGATGTTCCAACATTGCTGAAAAAGGCTATAGCATTTATTCCTGTAGACAGTAAGCTGAAAAAGGCCATTGAACTTGTCTTTGATTGTTACGGGCATGGATTGGAATGGAAAGCTGTGCGGCAGGAAGTGCTGAACAAGTATTCCCATCCCGATTTCACCAACGTGGTGCAGAATCTGGCATTTGTGGTGCTGGCTTTGCTGTACGGTCATGGGGATATGCGTACCACCATCAATATCAGTCTGAAATGCGGCTACGATGCAGACTGCACCTGCGCTAGTGCCGCCTCCATCGTCGGTATTGTTAAGGGATATGAAAACATTGGTGATACCAAGGGATTGATTAACGACTACTATGTTTGCGGCATTGATGTCCACCGTCGATCCGACAGCATCAAGGATTTGGCAGAAGATACGGCTAAAATTGCCCTGTTGACTCCTAATTTTGAAACCAAATTTGCCGGTGCGCCTGCGGTAGACGGAATCAGACCCAACAAAAGCCTCAAACTGGAATATGTCACTGAGAACGGTATGAAGGAGGCGCTGAAGACCATCAAGCCCATGAAATGGGAGATCTACGGCCCTTATTTTGAACAGTTAAATGAGCCCATGAACCCCAACTATCCCAGCCCTCACGGTGAAGGCTCTGCTTTGCCGGACATTGTGTGCATGGTCAACAACGAGGTGTTTCTGAATAAAGAATATATTGCCGATTTAAGCAAGGAACAGCCGGCATATGTGATCAATGCCTATGAGGACTTCATCGAAGTGGACAATGTGATAACTATGGACGGTCAGATGTGCTGCTATGCCCGTACCACTGTAGAATCCCCGGAAGATCGGAAAGTGTGGCTGATCGTGGGCAATAATGATGGTTTCCGACTGTGGGTCAATGGCGAAAATGTGCTGGAAAAGGATGAGATCCGGCTGTGGACGCCTTATAACAACTACACATTGGTACAGCTCCATAAGGGCACAAATGAGATTGTTATAAAACTGCTACGCCGTACCGAACACTTGAAATTCTCAATTGGTCTGCGGCAGTACGATGGAAACCATTGGCACAGAAGCAAATGGGTTGTTGACTAAGTGACATTGGGCCAACAACATCCACCAGGCCCGCTCCCGCACTGCCCGACTATCATTGCATCCGCACAAACCTTGAAATAGCTTCCGCTAATATAGAGGAACAGCTGTACTTGCCGACGACAGGCATCGTGGAATTCAATTTAGCGGCAGTTAACGGGCGGCGGTATGGCATCATCTTTGGAGACATCCGGCCGACATTTTTGGAATTCGACACATCGGAACAAAAGGTGAAAATTTGCCGCAACGGTACGGTCATCTCAGAGAAAGCACTCTACCCAGGATTTGCCCATGCAGCTCTGCACAGCATCCGCATTGCATATCGAGACAATGCAGCCGTTTACATCGATAACCTCATGATGTTTACCGCCGATATTTCTCTGGGTGGATGCAGCGTCCACTACTTTTCTGATGGCGAATTGAAAATAGGCAGCTGCTGTGCCCAAAGCTATAACAGCGTTGATTTGCATTATCCTGTCCCTTGCATAGCACCGGCTGAAGAAAAGTTCCGGTTTGACACAGATGTTCCGGGACGGTACCAGTTTTTGATAACCCGATGCGGCAATCCCCATGAGATTCTGGTCGATAAGGTTCCGCTTCTTCCTGACGAAGTTAACAGGGGAAACCATCTTGCGTACTATAGCTGTCTGCTTGAGTTAGGGACGCATACTGTAGACGCAAGGGTTTCTGGCGCTCAGGATATAATGATTGCTCCACACTACGGAAGCGGCGTTGACAATGTTTCTGTTGCGGAATTGGGGCCTTTTGATAAGGTTTGCGGGGGACAGAAATGGACCAACACCAGAATTTACGCCAAGTTGGCCTTCACCGCAATGGCTGAGAATGGAGAAGCCGGTATTCTGTTCCGAAGCACCCAATTGGCTGATGGCGGCGAAGGAACGGACAAGGTGCTGGGAACCGATTTCTTTGTTGGCTATCGGGTTGCGGTATCTGACAGCAAAATCCGGCTCTGGAAGCATCGGTATAATGCCGAGCTTCTGTGCGAAACAGAATGGAAATGGAACGGAGCGGCATCCTTAGAGATACTCGCCGCGGGGAATACCATCACTGTAAGAGTGGAGGATAGCTTGGTACTATCCTATCGGGATCCATGGCCGATCCTGTATGGTTACAATGGTTTCCATGCCAAAAATTGCATTATTAAGCAAGGCTTGATCGAAGAGGATAGCCATATATAAAAAGGAGTTATTATGATGGATATGCCAAGAAGTGAATACCCCCGTCCGCAATTCCGGCGGGATAGCTGGCTCTGTTTGAATGGTGAATGGGATTTTTCTTTCGAAAACAATACATTTGATAAAAAAATCATCGTCCCCTATGCCTGCGAAACAGCCCTGTCAGGAATCGAAGACAGAGGGTTCCATAAAACAGTATGGTACCGGCGCACATTCTCTCTGCCGGAGGAGATGCGGGGCAAACTGGTACTGCTTCATTTCGGAGCGGTGGACTACGCCTGCCGGCTTTGGGTCAACGGAATATACATTCGAGAGCATATCGGCGGACAAACCAGTTTCGAGGCAGACATTACCCACGCCCTGAAAGAAGGAGAAAATGTAATTGAATTAAAGGTTGAGGACGACTACGCCGATTTGGAAATGCCACGAGGCAAACAGTTTTGGGAGTTGGAATCCAGCGGCATTTTCTATACCCGCACGACAGGCATTTGGCAGCCGGTGTGGTTGGAAGCAGTGAATCCCACCTACCTTACCTACTGCCGGATGACCCCTGAATATGACCAGAGGAGTGTTCGGTTTGACTACTGCCTGAGTCAAAGAGCAGCGGGGATTTCCTTCGATATCCGCTTCCAAGGAGCCAAAGCAGCAGAACTGGTCCTCCCCCCCAAAAGCACCAAGGGAAGTGTCAGCGTTCAGCTGGATCAGGGGGCACTGGGAGCCTGGAATTTCCAGGAGGATCTGGCTTGGACCCCGGAGCGGCCCCGACTGTTTGATGTTACCATCCGGATCAATGATGATGAGGGCGAATGCGATCGTGTAGAAAGCTACTTTGGTATGCGCAAGGTGAGCATTGAGAACGGACGATTCATGCTCAACAATCGCGAGTATTACCAAAAGTTAGTGCTGGACCAGGGCTATTGGCCGGAATCTCTTCTGACCGCACCCACTGATGAAGCCTTTATTCGTGATATCGAGATGACCAAATCCATGGGTTTCAACGGCGTTCGAAAGCACCAAAAGGTGGAGGACCCCCGCTATCTGTACCATGCAGACCGGCTGGGACTTCTGGTGTGGGGTGAGATCGGGGCGGGATACCTGTATTCCCAGGAGTATGCCCACCGTATCTATTCCGAGTGGATGGAGGCTGTGGAGCGGGATTATAGCCATCCCTGCATTGTAGCCTGGACGCCGTTAAACGAATCCTGGGGTGTCCAGGAAATCAAGGCATCAAAAGCTCAGCAGGCTCATTGTAATGCCTTGCTGTATATGACAAAATCCGTTGACACAAGCCGCGTGGTTATGGATAACGACGGCTGGGAGCATACCTGTGGTGATTTGCTGACCATTCATGACTACTCATCCTCCGGAGAATCCTTGCGTAAGCACTTTGCCAGTGTTGACTCCGTGCTGGCCTTGGCCCCCAGCGGCAGGAGCGTGTTTGCTGACGGCTATCACTACCTGGGCCAGCCCATCCTGGTCACGGAATTTGGCGGTGTGAAATACGCCCCCGCCTCTGATGTGGCTCATTCATGGGGGTATTGTGAAGCAAACAGCCCGGAAGTCTATGCGAAAAAGGTGGCGGAACTGACCCGGGCTCTGCTGGATTCTCCTCTGGTGCAAGGATACTGCTATACGCAGCTGACCGATGTGGAAACAGAGGAAAACGGACTTCTGACTTATGACAGAGGGCTGAAAATCCCTCTGGAAACAATTCGGAGCATCAACGAGAACCGATACATAGGTACAACGCTCTGATCCGGCCTCGAAAGCAGAATTACTGTTTGATTTAATTTCAAAGAAAAGAATACCCACAAGATATATGTTGAAAAAACTGATTTTGCCTTATATTATGAAAAGATTTTGTAAATATTGACTATCTGTCTTTGGCTGTTATATACTAATGGTGCAATTCAAACAGAATTATCGTTTTATTCACCAGCAGCATAATAACATTCATATGTATAGCGCGGGAGACTTGGTGCGTGTTTGGTGAGAAAGGAGGGGGACTGAATATCAGCACAAGTCGATCGTGAAATAAAAATTCCAACTCATAACACAAAGAGGAAAACATGAAACAGTTAACCAAGAAAAGCATTGCATGGATGCTGGCATTGCTTATGATCATGTCCGCGTTTGCGGGTTGTGCATCCTACCAAAACGTTGCACAGGACACTACTGCAGCAGCCGTCACCGAAGCCCCCTCCGATGAAACCGCTGCTCCCGTAGTGAACATATACTTTATTCACCGGGAGAACAAACCAGAGCATTGTTAGAGCCGGTGGACATGGGATTGTTATCCACAACGGTGCCCCACTGCGTGCCAGCCAGATACAGAGTTTCGTTTCTGGGGAGGTCAGTGATGTCGGTTCCCTCGTTCCAACGTTCAGACTGAACTGGCTGCATGTAACGCTGTTATGGATGAGTACATGTCTACATTCAATTATATTCTCTTAAAACCAAGCTGTAGGTTGTACCGCACAAATTCAAAAGCAAGCTGACGTTATCGTTAAATTGGCATAATTCTGCTACATATTAGCTTTGTAGGTTATGTGCGGATTTTAAATGAATAACATATCTAACCATAGTTAAATCAATAGTAATGCTTCCGTATGCTTCTTGAACATTATTTAGGGTCTATCTGAAAACCGGGAATATGACCAACAGCGAGGGATTTTTCGCCTGCTGAAGCCATTTTTCCGCAGGAATACTTTGTGTATTACAAGGGAAAATGGTGCACAGCAGGCGGAAAAGACCCGCTGTTTGGGCATGTTGACGGTTTTCAGATAGGCCCTAATATGTAAGATAGATTATTGATTTATTATAACCGAGGAGGGATACCTATGGAAACTTCTCAGTATATTAATAATCTTATGCCCCCAAAGGGACAGGTTGATGTCATTCTGGACACAGATGCGTTCAATGAAATCGACGATCAGTATGCGATTGCCTATCTGCTAGCCTGCGGTGAGAAGCTAAATATCAAAGGTTTTTGCGCCGCCCCCTTCTATATTAACGGCCGTTCCGCTTCTCCAGCGGATGGTATGGAACGCAGTTATCAGGAAATACTGAAAATTCTGAAATTAGCAGAACGGACGGAGTTTCTGGATAAGGTTTATCGTGGCTCGCTAACTTATCTGCCAAACGAAAATACACCGGTGGAATCTGATTCTGCAGACTTTATGGCAACTCTGGCAGATTGTTATAGCCCGCAAAAACCCTTATATATTGTGGCTATCGGAGCCATTACCAATGTAGCCTCTGCAATTTTGAAGAATCCGCAGATGGTGGAAAATACAGTTATTATCTGGCTTGGAGGTAGAGGCCTCCATATGCCCCGTGGCGTGCAGGAATTCAATATGCAGCAGGACATTGCCGCGGCTAGAGTGGTGATGGGATGTGGCGTACCCGTTGTGCAGTTGCCCTGTACTGGCGTTGTAGACCACTTTATTACTACCGGCCCGGAATTAAACTACTGGCTGGTAGATAAGAATCCTCTGGCAGATTATCTTGCTAGAAATACTATTCAAGAGGCTGAGTCCTACGCACGGGGAAAGCCTTGGAGTCGAGTAATCTGGGATGTAACCGCAGTAGCATGGCTGATGAATGATGATTACCGGTTTATGCATGGTAGACTCTGCCCCAGTCCCATTCCGGAATACGATGGCCATTATGCCATCGATCCAAACCGACATTTTATCTCGTATGTCTATGAAATCTATAGGGATGCGTTGATGGAGGAACTGTTCCGCAGACTGGGAGGCATGAAATGAATATCTACAATCTTGGTTCCATGAATATCGACTATGTCTACCAGGTGGATCATTTTCTACAACCCGGAGAGACGCTATCTTCCGAAGCTATGCAGATTTTTCCGGGTGGAAAAGGATTGAATCAGTCTGTTGCTTTGGGTAGAGCGGGGGCGTATGTGTTCCATGGTGGTTTCTCAGGTAACGGCAGCGAGTTTTTGATTGAGACGATGGAATCTTCAGGTGTGAACACTGGAAGAATCTGTAAGCGGCCAGAGTCTCCGGGGCATGCCATTATTCAGGTGGATAAAACAGGGCAGAACTGTATTATGTTATATCCAGGTACGAATCACATGTTTACGGCAGACTATATCGAGACTTTTTTGGGAGATGCCCAACCAGGAGATATTTTACTGCTACAGAATGAGTGTGATTGCCTTGAGGATGCGTTTATAATTGCTCACGGTAAGAAATTGCAAATTGCCTTCAATCCATCGCCATTTCATGAAAAAATACGTGATCTGCCGTTGGAATATGTTAGCTGGTGGTTCTGTAATGAGATCGAAGGTGCTGCATTATTTGGCAGTACGGAACCAGACTTTATTGCTGATAATTTTGCACGGATGTACCCCGAAAGCAATCTGATTTTGACCTTAGGAGAGGAAGGAAGTATGTATCAAAGGGGGAGGAAACGTATATATCAGGCAATCCATCCTGCACAGGTGGTGGATACTACTGCCGCTGGAGACACTTTCACAGGGTATTTCCTTTCAGCTATTGCATCTGAAAAGTCTGTTGAAGAAGCACTTGAGATTGCTTCCTGCGCATCCTCCATCACTGTATCTCGTCCTGGTGCAGCTTCATCTATTCCCTTTCTCAATGAGGTAGAAGAAAGAATGCGTTTCAAAATATGTCAAGTATAAACATAGGCTAACTATACATTTGCAGATAGAATTTGAAACCTAGATAAAGTATGAGTGCTTGCCTAGAATTTGTGTCCCCACATGAGTGTTTTCTAGGAAAAAACAGTTTTATTATTAAGGAGCAGATATGAGTAAGTCATTATATGAAAATACCATCAAGGTTGATACGCAATATGATTATGAACTTCATGATATAAGCAGTGAACCTGATGTTAAGCTTCTCAAATTGAGCTTGGATTTTAAGAAAAAAATAAACCCTGAGCCTGTTGTCGTTAAATTTTATGTAAAATCCGAGAATGTTTTTGCTCAGTGGAGTCCTGCCGCCGAATACATAAGAAATCTAAGATTTAACTGGAGCAAAGCGGAATGTAAATCAAGCGCGGCGTTCGGTTCGCCTGTACAGTGCCTGTATGGAGCTGATGGCGTTAATAGTCTGACTTGTGCAATAGCAGATTTTAAAACTCCCGTTTCGATAAAATGCGGAGTATGTGAGGAAAAATCAGCTATTGAAATGAATATAGAAATTTTCACCACTATGACCGCAAAGCGCACTGAGTATGAAACGATTATAAGATTGGATATGCGAAATATATGTATTTGCGATATAATTCATGATATTTCCGCATGGTGGAGAAAAGCAAGCAATTTGCCTGAATTAAGCGTTCCTGACATTGCAAAATATCCGATGTATTCTACATGGTACAGCTACCATCAGAATATAGATACAGAAGCTGTTGTTGCCGAATGTAAAAAAGCGTATGAGCTTGGTATGCGTGCCGTTATTGTAGATGATGGATGGCAGACAGATAACAGTGAACGTGGTTATGCTTATTGCGGTGATTGGAAGCCCGCGCCGAAACGAATAGGAAATATGAAAGCTTTTGTAGATGCGGTACATAGTACAGGAATGAAGTTTATATTGTGGTACAGTGTTCCGTTTGTGGGTAAACATTCTAAAGCTTGGAACAGGTTTAAAGGGAAATTTCTTGACAGCGAGGAAAATGAGTATTGCGTGCTTGATCCAAGATACAATGAGGTCAGAGATTATTTGATAGATACATACGAAAATGCGGTTAAAGAATGGGGAATAGACGGATTTAAGCTTGATTTTATAGATTCCTTTCGTATGACGGAATTTTCAAATAAATACAATTCGGAAATGGATACGGAACAGCTTGAAGATGCAATAGAAAAGCTGCTTAGTGATGTATTGAAAAAGTTAAGGGATGTAAATCCTGATATATTGATTGAATTTCGTCAGAATTATACTGGACCGCTTATGCAGACTTACGGTAATATGTTAAGAGCCAGCGATTGCCCGCTTGACGCCTTAACAAACAGAGTGAAAACTCTTGACTTAAGAATGATGTCGGGGTGTGGCGTTGTGCACAGCGATATGCTGATGTGGGATAAGTCGGGAAGTACAGAAAATGCGGCGCGTCAGATAACAAATGTATTATTCAGCGTACCGCAGATTTCGGTTAAGCTTAATGATATACCGGCTGAACATATGGAGATGCTTAAATTTTATTTAAGCTTCTGCGATAGATACCGTGATGTTCTTTTAGAGGGATCTTTACATGTATATCAGCCTGAAATGCTGTATTCAATGGCATATGCCCAAAAAGGCAATCGTGCTGTTGCGGTTGATTTTTCGGGTGTGGTATGGAATATAGAAAGCGGAATTGATGAAGCAGTATATGTAAATGCCGCGCAAAAAGATGCGCTTTATATCAATGCCGAGAATATAGATGGAACATATGATATTTTGAATTGCAGAGGTAAAATTATTGAAAAAGGTACTCTTTTGAGAAATACATTGAAAAAATTTAATGTGCCTGTAAGCGGAATGATAATAATAAGGAGATGAGTCTATGAATAAGCTGGCGGACAAAATAAAAAACAAGAAACCAGTTACTATTGCTTTTTTTGGCGATAGCGTGACGCAGGGGTGTTTTGAATTGCGTGTGGCTGAGGGAAAACCGTTTGAGCCTGTTTACAGACCATGGGAAGCATATTCAAAAAAGCTTCAGCAGATTTTTGAAGGACATTGCAATGTACGAATTTTATAAAAATATGGAAATCACTTACGTGGACAGCTCATATTTGGGGAAGAATCCGTTTTTGGACGCTGAAAGGCGGCAGGTTGAACTGCCGTCTTATCAGAATATCCATGCGCTGCTCCCAACGATACATTGGAAGGGGCATGAGACAGAGGTCGCTTGCTACAACAAAGCTTGGGAAATTGCTTTTTCCAATCTCAATAACCCGGAGCCGGGAAGCGGCTTTGTATCACCGTTTATCGATACTGCCTTCAACGGAAATTTATTCATGTGGGACTCGTCATTTATCCTGATGTTTGCCAAATACGCGTCCAAGGCATTTGATTTTCAGCAAACACTTGATAATTTTTATGCGCATCAGCACAGGGACGGCTTTATTCCGCGTGAAATTCGGGAAAAAGACGGAGCTGAAGTGTATGCTCGCCTTGATCCATCTTCGACGGGACCTGCAATCCTTTCCTGGTGCGAATATGAGTACTACCTGTATTCGGGAGATGAGAGCCGCCTGAGGAATGTCTACTACCCGCTTCTCGCGTATCATTTATGGATGAAAAAGAATCGTACATGGCGAAACGGCACTTATTTTCTTTCGGGGCTTGGCTGCGGTATGGATAATGCGCCGCGTCAGGAGCGCGGTTGTAATCCTCGGTATGAGCATGGCCATATGATTTGGATCGACGCATGTTTCCAGGCGCTTATAGATTGCGACATGCTTTTGAAAATTGCGGCGGTATCCGGCATCGATGATGGCGTCGCTGAATTACGGGCGGAAAAAGAATCTCTTGGGAATTTCATTAACCGGAATCTGTGGGACGAAAAAACAGGATTTTACTATGATATGTACCGCGGCAACCAATTGAGCGGGGTCAAAACGGTAGCGTCCTTCTGGAGCCTTTTATCCGGCAGCATTCCGGACGAGCGCGCTTCGCGGCTGACTGCGCACCTGGAAAATGAAAACGAGTTCAAGCGTCCACATCGTGTGCCAAGCCTGTCTTACGACAATCCACTGTATCATCCTGATGGAAATTACTGGTGCGGATCGGTTTGGGCACCGACAACCTATATGGTTTTACGCGGCCTTGACCGCTATGGATATGGCAAGGAGGCATATGGTATAGCCCTTAATACGCTGGACAACGTCGCGAAGGTTTTTGAAGAAACGGGAACGTTCTGGGAAAATTACGCACCGGAAAAAGCGGCGCGCGGCAATTGTGCCAAAGACGATTTTGTCGGCTGGACAGGGCTTGTGCCGATTTCCGTCCTGATCGAATATGTTTTCGGTATTCGGTGCAATGCCTTGGAAAAGACCATCGAATGGAATCAGCGTCTGGAAGGCGAATACGGAATTGACAATCTGACGTTCGGAGGGGCAAACGTTTCACTGAAACAGAATGCTGACGGCTCGACCGATATAAAAACCGACCGGCCGATCACCGTAAAACGGATACAAAACGGCAGAACGGAAAGCCGGACCTATGCGCCATAGGCGCGGTATACCGGCAAAAACCTCGATATCAACACTGGCCGATATAATCATAAAAGCCATGTTTGATGAATAAAGCAGATATCTGGTCTTCATAAAGAGTGAGTGCGGCTATGCCATTATTACCTGCGCAGTCTGCGGTTTTGGGAGCCGCGGCTGCGATGCCTACGCAAGCTGCTAGCTTGCGCATCCCGATCAGTTTTGCATTACGGCTGTCGCAGATCCCAACGATGATCGAATCCGTATCGCACAGAACCGCTTCGGAGTGTTGGCAGAGCGCTGCTTCCATTCTGGTGAGGAGCTTTTGGCGCAGCCGAAGCTTGCGGATGTGTTGATCATTGCGACACAGGACAGAGATCACATACGTTATGCGCTGCCGGCACTGAAAAAAGGCTATCATATTCTTTTGGAAAAGCCAATTTCCGATGACCTCGGGGAATACGTCGCATTGCGGGATCAAGCACGGCGTTACGGCCGCATCGTCATGGTCTGCCACGTCCTGCGCTACGCACCGTTCTACGAAACTGTCCACCGACTTTTGCGGGAAGGGTGCTGCAGCTGGAAAATTACAAACCCGTGAAGGAGATATTTTATGAAACGCATCTACGAAAACCCGTTAGAAACAAGTGAAAACCGGCTGCCCCAGAGACCCTATTACATTCCGGGCGGGAAATCGGAATACATCCTTCTGAACGGCCAATGGAAATTTGCCTTTTTCAGCCGGGATATGGATGCGCCGGAGGAAATCACCTATTGGGACACCACTCCGGTTCCCTCCTGCTGGCAACTGCAAGGGTATGAACACCCCAATTACAGCAACGTCAGCTATCCCTATCCCTGTGATCCGCCCTATGTGCCGGATGAAAACCCCTGTGGCGTCTACGAACGGGAATTTACTCTGGAAGACGTCTGGGGACGGGTGTATTTTATTTTGGAGGGAGTGTCCTCCTGCGGTTTTGTGTATGTGAATGGCCGATATGTGGGCTTCACCCAGGGAAGCCATTTGCAGGCGGAGTTTGACATCACAGATTTTGTGACGACCGGCAGCAATACCCTGTGGGTAAAGGTGCTGAAGTGGTGCTGCGGCAGCTATCTGGAGGATCAGGATTTCTTGCGGTTCAACGGCATCTTCCGGGACTGCTATCTGTTGTAGCGCCCGGCCGGACATATGCGGGACGTATCCCTCCGGACGGAGGATAACCAAATTCTCGTTCAGACAGATGCGGCGGCGGATATCTCCGTTTATGACCGGGAAGGGCGCTGCCTTGCGGCGCGGGAGAATGTCCAAAGTGCGGCCTTTGAACTGGAAAATCCGGTTTCTTGGAACGTCGAAAAGCCCTATCTCTATACAGTACGTTTCGAGCGAGAGGGCGAGGTCATAACGCAGAAAATCGGCTTCCGAACCATTCGGATTTCGCCAAAGCGGGAGCTGCTGATCAATGGTGTCCCCGTCAAGCTGCACGGCGTGAACCACCACGATACCGACCCCCGCAGGGGCTGGTGCCAGACAGAGGAAGAACTGCGCCGGGATCTTCTGCTGATGAAGCAGCTGAATATCAACTGCGTCCGCACCTCCCATTATCCCCCGTCGCCGGTGTTTCTGGAGCTTTGCGACGAGCTGGGGCTTTATGTGATTCTGGAAACGGACATCGAGACCCACGGCTTTGTGCGGCGTTATGCCAATGTGTCCTATGGTTACGATATTGAAAGCGAGGATTGGCCGGGAGCGAATCCCGCCTGGCGCAAGGAATTCCTGGAGCGTATGGAGCGGGCGGTGAACCGGGATCGGAACCACAGCAGCATTATCATGTGGTCCACCGGAAACGAAAGCGGCTACGGCCCCAATCACGAGGCCATGCTGAAATGGCTGAAGGGACTTGGAGATGGCCGCCTTCGGCACTGCGAGGATGCCTGTCGGAAGGGGGACTACCAGAATGTAGACGTGATCTCCAATATGTATCACGATGTAGCTACAGTCTCCCAGATGGCGGAAAACCCGGAAACGCCGCTGCCCATCATGCTCTGCGAGTATTCCCATGCCATGGGAAACGGGCCGGGGGACGTATGGGACTACAATGAGGTCTTTGATCGCTATCCCAATGTCATCGGCGGCTGCGTATGGGAGTGGGCAGACCATACGGTGATAGTGGACGGCGTGCAGAAGTACGGCGGAGATTTCCCAGGAGAGCTGACACACGATGGGAATTTCTGCTGCGATGGCATGGTTTTTTCAGACAGGAGCCTGAAAGCGGGCTCTTATGAAGTGAAAGCGGCTTACCAGCCTATGCGTACCAGATATGCCAACGGTCTATTATCTATAACAAATCGCTTCGATTTTACGGATTTTTCCGAGTGTGAGCTGGTTTATACAATAGAGACAGATGGCGTGATCATAGATGAAAAAAGGGTAAGCATGGCTTTGCCGCCGCATGAGTCAAAAGAGCTGACTATTCCCGTTCCCGGGAAAACCTGTCGCTATGGAATGTATCTGACCTGTAAGCTTTATCACAATGGGGCAGTGGAGGCAACTACGCAGCATCAGCTGGAAAACGGTTACATCCCGGCAGACTCAATGCACGCGGCAATGACGCGCGAGTCGTCGAGCGAGGTCGTCTTCCATGGAGCCGAATTCCGATATGTGTTTTCTAAACGATTTGGAACCTTTACTTCAATGTGCATCGGAGGGGAGGAACAGCTGACGGAGCCAATCCGGTTGACGACCTGGCGGGCGCCTACGGACAATGACCAGGGCATGAAAGTGTTTTGGGGCAGCTGCAATATTTTGCAGGGCGAGAACATGGACAAGCTGTTTTCCAAAGTCTATGACTGCTGTGCAGCTGAGGGACATGTCAGGGTGACAGGCTCCTTAGCGGGGATATCCCGAAAGCCGTTTATGCGATACACACAGGACATATCCGTGGACGCAAGCGGAAAAATCTTTGTGAGGTTGAACGGACATGTGCGGGAAAATGTGGTATGGCTCCCAAGATTGGGTTATGAATTCACGCTTCCCGGGAAGGACATGCATTTCCGCTACTTTGGCTGCGGCCCGATGGAAAGCTACTGTGATATGCGCCACGGCAGCACGGTCGGAACGTACGAAAGCAGTGCGGAAAAAGAGTATGTTCCTTACGTGCGCCCTCAGGAGCATGGCAACCACACAGATGTAAAGCTGCTTGAAATCGGAAGCATGTGCTTTGAAAGCGATGACCCATTTGAATGCAATGTGTCGGCCTACAGCATGGCGGCGATAGATCGTGCGGAGCATACCGATGAACTGATTTCTGATGGTAAAACACACTTGCGTATAGATTATAAGGTGTCCGGAATAGGTTCTGCTTCCTGCGGCCCCGCGCTGGCGGATCAATACAGGCTGTCCGAAAAGCAAATTGATTTTCAATTCGCACTATATCCCAGTTCGAAAAACGCAAATATTTAATTGGAGGAATCAAAAATGATTTTTCAGGATCTGGATCGCATTGTTTTTGCTGGTGATTCTGTCACCGATATGGGAAGCGTTAACCCCGTTGGCGAAGGGCTATATGATAATCTTGGGCACAGTTATGTTCGGGTAATTGAAAATTTACTCTCCGCAGTATATCCAGAAATCCGTATCCGTATTACCAATTCCGGCATTTCCGGAAACACCAGCCGCGATTTGCTGGCGCGCTGGGAGCGCGATGTGCGACAGCTGAATCCTCAGTGGGTCAGCATCCTCATCGGGTTCAACGACGTCTGGCGCCAGTTTGACAGCCCCGCCATGCCGGATCGAATGGTGGATCCGGATGAATACCGCGAAAATGTACGCCGAATGATTCTTATGGAGAAGCCGCATGTCAAGGGGATTTTTCTCATGACTCCCTACTATATGGAACCGAATGCCGGGGATTTCATGCGCGCACGGATGGACGAATATGGCGCAATTTGTGAAGAACTTGCGCGGGAGTACGGCTGCATTTTTGTGGATTTGCAGAGCATGTTCAGCCGGTACTGTTCCATACGACATTCGTCCTATTTGGCATGGGATCGCGTTCATCCAAATCAGGTCGGCGCAACGCTAATTGCACTGGAATGGTTGAAGCACTGTGAAATGGGAAGGCTGCATGTGGAGGAGGATAAATGAGACACGAGATCTTTCATCTGAAGGACTTTTATAGGGAACTTGGAAAGAACGGCTGTGATGCAACACTGACAACCTATCTGCCAGACAATTTGCCGGAAATGGGTCGCATCGATGAAAGACGTCCATGTCTGCTGATTTGCCCTGGCGGCGGATATGAATTTTGCAGTAAACGTGAGCAGGAACCGATTGCGCTTTATTTCCTTCCGAATGGCTTCAATGTTTTTATCCTGAAATATTCTGCTGCGCCCAATCGATATCCAACGCAGCTCAGGGAAGTTGCCGCGGCAATGGAACTCATTTATAAAAACGCGGATGCATGGCACTGTGATACGAATCGTATCGCGATTATGGGTTTCTCCGCAGGTGGGCATCTGGCAGCGCATTATTCCAACGTCTACAGTTGCCCGGAAATTCGGGCGTTGTTTCCGGACAGCAAGCCTGTTCAGGCATCAGTACTTTGCTACCCGGTTATTACAGCTGATCCAACGTGGGCGCATCTTGGCAGCTTTGACGCGCTTCTGGGGAAAAAGGATCGCACTGCAAAAGAAATTATGGATTTCTCCTGCGACAAACTTGTTACCAGAGGTACGCCGCCCGCTTTTTTATGGCATACGTCCGAAGATCCATGCGTTCCTGTTATGAACAGCTTGCTTTATGCACAGGCTTTGGTGTCCTGCGGAATACCGTTTGAACTGCACGTCTATCCGCATGGCGGGCATGGGTTGGCAACCTCCGACGAGCGAACTCTCTGTGAAGTACTGCCGGAGCACAGGTATGACCATGCATGGATGGAATGCGCACAAAAATGGCTTTTGAGCATCTTTTCATAAAAATGCCCAGGGAACTCTGCATAAATCGTATTCGCTTGAGCAATGCTTCTTTTCCCGAACGGGAAACACGGACAGTATTCCGCTGCTGTTGAAATCTGCATCCGGTGAAAAATTTTTGCTGTCGGCCTTCGTCGAGTCGATCAGGGCTTCCCAAACATCAGGAGGGTGAAATGTATTTTTATCTTGCTATTGATATCGGAGCCTCCTCAGGACGGCACATTGTAGGCTGGGAGGAGAATGGTGTATTGCGAACAAAAGAGGTGTATCGATTTCCAAATCGAATTCATGAAAAGAATGGGCAACTTACCTAGGATATGGGGGCGCTGCTTCAGGATGTAAAATATGGCATACGGGTGGCAAAAAAGAATTCCACGAAATACGAAGCCTTTCCATCGACACTTGGGGAGTAGACTATGTGCTGCTGAAAGACGACGAGGAGGTGCTTCCGGTCATTGCCTACCGGGATGACCGAACAAAAAATGTAATTTCTAAAGTCCATGAGAAGATGTCTTTTTCGGGACTGTACCGCCATACGGGATGCCAGTTTCAGCCCTTTAATTCTCTGTATCGGCTCTATGCCGATAAATGTAAGGGGAGACTGGAAGGCGTCACAGACTTTCTGATGATTCCCGAATACCTGATGTACAGGCTCTGTGGGACAAAGGCTAAGGAATTCACTAACGCTACCACTACTGGCGTGGCGGATGCCAATACTCTGGAATTTGACAAAGAGATCATTTCCAGACTGTGCTTGCCGGAACAGCTTTTTCCCCAATTGCGCCACTCTGGCGAGGTGATCGGGGAGTATGAAGGCACTCGCGTCATGCTCTGCGCCACCCATGATACCGCCTCTGCGGTAGAGGGAATCCCCATGGAGGGCAATGAGCTGTATATTTCCTCCGGTACCTGGAGCCTGCTTGGCGTCAAGACTCCAAAGCCCATTACCGACGAAGCAAGCCGGTTGGCTAACTACTCCAATGAGGGCGGGGTGGGGTATAACCGCTATCAGAAGAACATCATGGGTATGTGGCTGGTGAACGAATTAAAGCGTGAGCCATGCCCGGATATGACTTTCTCGGAAATTGTGAAAGCAGCGGAGGAAAGCGCCTGTGACATTCTGGTGGATGTTAACGCCCCGGAATTCCTTGCCCCCAAGAGCATGAAAGCTGCTTTTGATGCCGCGGCGGGGGAAAAGCCGAAAACCATCGGCGACTATTTCCACTGTGCTTACCGCAGCTTGGCGGTCAGCTACCGGAAGGCTCTGAACGAGCTGGAACGCAATACGGGCAGAAACTATGAAAAACTGTACATCGTGAGCGGCGGGGCGAAGAATGCCTTCCTGAACCGCTTGATGTAGGAAGCTACCGGAAAGAAAGTCATTGCTCTGCCCATTGAGGCCACCGCCCTGGACAATCTGAAAATTCAAATGGAGGTTACGAAATGAGTTGCGCAGAAGCAAAAGCCAAATATGCCGCTCTGGGCATCGACACTGATGCCGCCATCACGAAGCTGAAAACTGTCCCTGTGTCCTTGCACTGCTGGCAGGGTGACGATGTCCGGGGCTTCGATACCGACCCCGCCAAACCTTTGACCGGCGGCATCCAAACCACCGGCAACTACCACGGCCGTGCCAGAACCCCGGAGGAACTGATGGCGGACATCGATCAGGTTCTGAAGCTGTGTCCCGGAACCAAGAAGATGAATCTTCATGCCAGCCACGCCATTTTCGAGGACGGCCAGTGGGTAGACCGGGATAAACTGGAGCCGAAGCACTTTGCCAAATGGGTGGACTTCTGCAAGGAAAGGGGTCTCGGCTGTGACTTCAACCCCACCTTCTTCTCCCATCCCAAGGCAAACGGTTTGACTCTGTCCTCACCCAATCCCAAAATCAGGAAATTCTGGATTGACCATGGCAAAGCCTGCATCCGCATCTCCAATTATCTGGCCGGGGAATTGGGTCAGCCCTGTGTCATGAACATCTGGAGCGGCGATGGCTTCAAGGACATTCCAGCCGATCGGATGAGCCCCAGAATTCGCTATTGGGAAGCAATCGATGAAATTCTATCCGAACCATATGACTTTACTAAGGTCAAGCCATGCGTCGAAAGCAAGGTTTTCGGCATCGGTGTGGAGGCTTATACCGTTGGCAGTGCGGAGTTTGCGCTGAGCTACGCTGCTATGAACAAGGACAAGTGCATTCCTCTGATGGATAACGGACACTACCATCCTACCGAGGTCGTGTCCGACAAGATCCCCGCCCTGCTGGCCTTTTTTCTGAGATTGCCCTGCACATCACCCGTCCTATCCGCTGGGACTCCGACCATGTGGTGCTACTGGATGACGAAACCAAGGAAATTGCCAAGGAGATCGTTCGCTGCGGCGGCCTGAATGGCCGGGTAAATATGGCTCTCGACTATTTTGACGCATCTATCAATCGTATCTCTGCATGGACTGTGGGCTTCCGAAATGTTCAGAAAGCTCTGCTGATGGCGCTGTGTATGCCAGACCTGACCGATATGCAGAACGAGGGTAATTGGACGGAACTGATGGTTTGCCAAGAGGAGCTGAAAACCATGCCATTCGGCGAGATCTGGACGGAATACTGCCGTGTTTGCGGCGCTCCTGCTGATGGCGAGTGGTTTGACGATGTGAAGAAGTACGAGGCCGAAGTGCTGAGTAAGAGAGGATAAGACAATGAAGAACATTGTGAATGCCCCCTTTGTGGAGGAAATGCGGAAAACTACCGCCAATATGTATCGCTTGGGGTGGGATGAACGCAACGGCGGCAATATAAGCTGCCTTTTGGATACGGACAAGGTGGCAGAATACTTGGACATAAACGAAGTCAAGCGTACGATTCCGCTGGGCTTTGATGCAGACCCTCTGATTGGCAAGATCTTCATCGTCACTGGCACCGGTAAGTATTTCAAAAATGTGGATGGTGATCCTGAAACTAATCTGGGCATCGTCCGCATTGCTGCCGACGGCAAGACAGCTGAACTGCTGTGGGGCTACAGGGACGGCGGCAAGTTCACTTCCGAGTTCCCGGCTCATCTGATGAGCCACATGGCAAGACTCTCTATTGACCATGAAAACCGGGTGGTTATGCACTGTCATCCCACCTACACTCTGGCTATGAACTATGTCCACGAGCTGGAAGAGAAGAAATTCACCCATACCCTGTGGGAAATGTGTACTGAGTGCATCGTTGTGTTCCCGGACGGCGTTGGCGTGTTGCCCTGGATGCTCTGTGGCACCAACTCCATTGGCGAGGACACCACCGAGAAGATGAAGGAATTCCGGCTGGTTGTCTGGGGCATGCATGGCATATACGGTGCCGGTAAGATTATGGACGAAACCTTCGGCCTGATCGAAACCGTGGAGAAGGCAGCCCAGATCTACATGCTGACTGCCCACCTGCCCCGAATAAACACCATCCGAGACGACCAGATGAAAGAGCTTGCCGAGTATTTTGGCGTCAACTACCGTAAGGATTTTTTGAATGTTTGATTTAGAAATTATCCATTTAAAGAAGAGTAAAAGCTGGAGGAACTATTGATAAATAGTGATACAGCTGGAATTCTTCGGCTGAAATACATGCTCTTGGGAGAATGCCGAAAAGTCCTCCCGCTTCTAGATAGGGCGCAGGCAGTTGTGATACTACCTGCGCCCTTAAATTTTCCGGCACCATTCCCGATGTTCCGCTATCAAAGGATAGGGGAATATCGGGAATGGTGTTGCTTTTTCTGCGAGTGTTTCTCACGTTTCTGCGTAAGAATAGGGAATACTAAAAAATTCTCTATTTTGTACAAGCCTTTTACAGCTTTTTTGTACAGGATTCGAGCACCTCCTTCTGAAATTTGAACTAACCTGTCAAATTTCAATTCTGAGGAGGTCTGCGCTATGGCAGATAAGGAAAAGTATTTTATTCCCATTGAGGGCAAGCTGATTGAGGTTGAGAAAAATGTGTATGTAGCCTATTACAAAATGGACAGGCGGGAACGATATCTGGAGGAACGGGATAAGGACAATGGCGTTGTATCGTATAACACCATCGACAGTCAAGGTATCGACGGCGAATCGGGATTACAGGATGTGGTAACAGAGACCATGGAGACCATTGCACTTGCCAATGAACTTCGAAATCAGCTGCACAGGTGTATTGCAGCTCTGCCAAAGGCGGAACGGGAACTCATTCACGCTATCTATTTTGAAGGCATGACAGAAGCGGAGTATGCGTCAAAGGCAAAGATGACCCAGTCCGGCATTAGCAGGCGACGGAAGAAAACATTGTCAAAACTCAAGAAGTTATTGAATATTATGGGAAGTATTGGCTGATTTGTCATACGGATATACAAAAAATCGGCTTATAAGTGAAGGGGTTATCATTGTCCTTTCGCTGTACCTTCTCAATTACATATCCAGAAGCGGAAATACATCCGCTGGTGTGCCATGCAAAAGACAGAGAATTGGCAAGCGACATTGGAAAACGCGCGATGACCCACCTGTGCAGTCTATCTGCATCAATGCGGCAAGGAAGGTGGTTAGCGGGTCCGTTGGTTCAGAAAACAGGCCGTGGCCGACCTGTCTCGCGATGACAGCACCAGTGTTGGTACTCCTGTCCAGCCACAGCTACACGCAATGGGGGGCAGCTCGGAGAGATCCTCGGAGGGGTGAAAGTCCCGTGACGCGCAGCCAAGCGCGGTTTCCGCTCCTGCCCTTGCCTGGGGAAGTAGTGTCGGAATACAGGCAATATGTTCAATCAAATTTCAGAAGGGAGCCGCCCTGCTGTATCAAAATGGATGCGGCAGGGCGGCTTTGCGAATAGGAGAAACCTATGAATGCCAATGTGAATTATTGTAGCATCATTATCCTGCTGCGTCAGCTGGTGGCAGCAGGTCACTGCACAAAAAAGGAAGCTAACAGGATTGCTGCCCGGATCGCGAAAAAGACCGGTGCAGACCTGATCCTTTCTATATAAAATTATCGAATTAACACTAGCTATTCCGAAAATGGTGTGGTAATGTGTGTTGCTGATAAGGGGGTGAAGGAATGGCAGCGGTAAAAGACAACTTGGCGAGAAAGCAGATTTTCATACCAGCTAATGTGCCGGAGGAAGAAATCGTCCTGCGGGTTGCGGCTTACTGCCGTGTCAGTACGGACTCCGATGACCAAATCAACAGCTTCACTGCGCAGAACAGCCACTACATGGAAATGATCACTGCCCATGACCGGTGGGAGTTGGTGGACATCTATGCAGATGAAGGCATCACCGGAACTTCCGCGAAAAAGCGGAAGGATTTCCAGAGACTGCTTGCAGACTGTCGGAATGGACGAATCGACAAGGTGCTGGTGAAGTCCATATCCCGATTCGCGCGAAATACCACCGAGTGTCTGGAGGCTGTCCGGGAACTCAAATCCCGTGGGATCAGCATCTTCTTCGAGGAACACAACATTGATACCAGGATGGTGTCCAGCGAGATGCTGACGGCGGTGATTGCCTCCTGCGCTCAGGCGGAGAGCGAGTCCATATCCCGAAATATGCGGTGGAGCGTCCAGAAGCGAATGGAGAGCGGCACGTTTAATACCTGCCGCGCGGCGACCGGGTTCCGACTGGGTGAGGATGGCCTCCGGATTGCCCCGGAGGAAGCACCCGTGATCTATGGTATTTTTGCGGATTATCTGCAGGGAAAGAATTCCAGAGAGATTGCGGGGAGACTGAATGCAGAGAATACACTTGGAAGGATTTGGAACAGAAAACTGGTAGACTATATTCTGACCAATGAGCGTTATGCGGGGAATGCGATTCTCCAGAAGAAATACAGGACGGAGACTTTTCCCAGAATCAAGAAACCGAATCGGGGAGAACGTCCAATGTACTTTGTCCAGAACAGTAATCCAGCAATCATTACCCAGGAAATGTTTGACCGAGCGGCTCAACTGCGGTCAAGCCGAAGAAATGAGACATGCAACATGGAAGCAAGACCATTTGCGAAGAAATTGTCCTGTGGGTGCTGCGGCAGCCTTCTCAGGTCAAAGAGAATCGATAATACATGGTACTGGGTGTGCAGAAAGCACGAAGAATCCAAGGCTCTGTGCGAAATGCCCCCTGTGCCTGAAAACGAAATCAAAGCGGCGTTCCAGAGACTACACTACGGCATTAAACACAACACTGCAGTGCTGGACTTTTATGCGAAACATCTGATATTGGTGCGAAACCGTCAGATGCTTTGGAGTTCCGACGCCATTGAATTGAACAAGGAAATATCCGATATTTTAGATCAGAGTCATACACTATCCTTGCTGAACAGGCAGGGAATGGTTGACCCTGATATTTTTATAAGCAAAAACAATCAGCTGGCAGAGCAGCTCCGCAAAGCTAAGCAGCAGAAAGAGAAACTCCATAATTTGGAACACGATCAAGTCATCGATCAAACGCGGCAGTTACAGGAAACGCTGCTGACAGGGCCGGAGATTCTGGATGCTTTCGATGAGGAACTGTTCTGCGAGCTGATTGACAGAATCACCGTACAAAGTAATACGCAAGTCCGCTTCCGGCTGAAAAACGGGCTGGAGCTGACGGAATCCATGGAAAGGACGGTCAGATGATGGGTACGAAACGGAAACTGCCATTTGGCTATAAAATGGAATCGGGGAGAATCGCTGTTGACACTACGGAAAGTCATTGGGTCACCCACCTGTTTTCCAGATACAATATGGGAGTCAGTATTCAGGAACTGGCGAATTTCATGAATGATACCGCAGTACGGTATGATCCCAATAAACCATGGAACAAGAACATGGTGGAGAGGATTCTGGCGGATACCCGATATCTGGGGGAAAGCGGATTCCCGGTCTTGGTGGACGCCTCGGTTTTCTTGAACACGGAGGAAAAACGAAAGAAAAAAGCTCCTGCTGTGCAGAAGACGGAAGCACAGACCATACTGAGAAGAAAGTGCGGATTTCGGATTACACCCCATATAGAGCACGAGGTGTTGTATCTTCTGAATTGCCTTGTCATGAATCCAGAGCGGATTGTAACACCTAAAATACCCCGTGCGCATTCCCAACGGCTGGATACGCTGAAATCCGAGTTGGAGGGACTCGTTGGTCAACTTCCGGTGGATGAGAGCCGTACCCGCGAGGTGTTGCAGGAAATCGCCGCAGAAATGTATGCGGACATTGATCCCAGAGAGTACGAAACCCAGCGGCTGCGAAGGCTTTTTCAAAAGGAAGTGCCGCGCTCAGAGCTGGATGCCAATCTTATCGCAATGAGCATATCCGCTGTTCTGGTGGACAGCAATGGAAATGTAAAGATCAGACTGAAAAACGACCAGATCGTGGAAAGGGGTGAGCAAAATGGATGATATTCGCAGGACAGTAACGGTCATACCGGCAAAGCCGCAGATGGATCAGCGGACGGTCATGCGGCAGCTGCGGGTGGCAGCTTACTGCCGGGTATCCACAGAGGAGGAAGAACAGCAGTCCAGCTATGAAGCGCAATGTACTTATTATACGGACAAAATCATGACCAATCCCGAGTGGACAATGGCGGGCATTTTTGCGGATGAGGGTATTTCGGGGACATCTACCAAAAACCGGGATGATTTCAACCGAATGATCCGCAGGTGCCGCCAGAAGAAAATCGACCTGATTCTGACAAAGTCCATTTCCCGGTTTGCGAGAAATACGCTGGACAGCCTGAAATACATTCGTGCATTGAAAGGTATGGGAATTGGCATCATCTTTGAGAAGGAGAATATCAATACGCTGGAAACGGACACGGAATTGATTATCACCTTCATGAGTGCCTTTGCCCAGTCGGAAAGCGAATCCATCAGTGCCAATGTCCGATGGGGTAAGAGACAGTCTATGAAAGAGGGAAAAGCTTCCGTTAATTTCAAGAAGCTCTATGGGTATTATCTGGATGACGAAGGAAATCCGCAGGTAAATTCAGATCAGGCAGAGGCTGTCCGCAGCATCTATGATCAGTATCTGCAGGGAGCTAGTTTAAGAATGATCAAGCTGAGCCTGGAAGGGAAGGCAGTGCCGAATCCGACAGGTGGGGCAAAGTGGGATATTTCCCAGATCAGAAGCATCCTGGGAAACGAAAAATACTGTGGTGACGTTCTGATGCAGAAGACCTTTACACAGGACTGTATCAACAAAAAGGTTATAAAGAACACGGGACAGTTTCCCATGTATCTGATCCAGAATAATCACCCGGCAATCGTCAGCAGGGAAATATATCGGGCGGTTCAGGCAGAAAAGACCAGGAGATCGGCATCGGCCAGCCCATCAAAAAAGACATCCTCCACAGGCCGCTCCTGTTACGCCAGCAAGTTTGCCTTATCTGAGAGACTGGTGTGCGGGGAGTGCGGCACCCTGTATCGAAGGTGTACATGGAAGCGGAACGGAAAGGCAAGGGTCGTCTGGCGCTGCGTGAGTCGATTGGACTACGGAACAAAATACTGCCACCAGTCACCAACTATGGATGAAGAACCTCTGCAGCAGGCGATCATGGCGGCAATCAATTCCGTAATGGATTCCAAAGGGGCAATTTGCAGCCAGATCACGGAAGCGGCAGTGGAGGAAACAGGGATTCTCCCGGACTCCGCCATGACACTGGGAGAAATCAACCGAAGGCTTGAGGAACTGGAAACGGAATTCAACATATTGCTCCAACAGCCTGACAGTGCGGTGAAGAACGCGGCAAGGTTTGGCGGTATTGCCAATGAGATAGCATCGCTGAAAGGACAACGCGAAAAAATTGCCGCTCGGCTCCGAAAAGACCAGACGGTACAGTTACATGTGCATACGATGGAAGCGGCGTTAGACGGGATGAGCCACCTCATGCAGCAGTGGGATGAGGAAATGATCCGGCAGCTGGTACATACGGTAAAAGTGATATCTGCTGATCACATCAAGGTGTTCCTGTGTAACGGGATAGAAATTGACCAGACAGTCAACCCTTGACAGACTGTGGAATCGTGGTATAATGAACATAGAAAAGGGCGCTGCCGATAGACGGTTAGCCCCCTAGTATTGCGATGAAGTAAACCGCACGAGTGGGGACTTGGGGCGGTTTACTTCTTTTTTATGATCGTAATGATCAAACTGGCAAAGGTGATGAGAACCATG
>ERZ791927.337-NODE-337-length-50895-cov-3.487018_pt1 | contig 50895 bp, 80 predicted proteins | sample MGYA00510130_ERZ791927 | MGnify/ENA primary metagenome ERZ791927 (study PRJEB30046, sample SAMN00792055) | human gut metagenome | study: EMG produced TPA metagenomics assembly of the A metagenome-wide association study of gut microbiota in type 2...
CTGTATAACTTTGCGCGGGCATTCGCAGACCGCGGTACTAAAAACATTATCCCGGACAGCAACAACGAAGCGTCCGGACTTGCAAGTCTTATCAACGGCTTTCCGGCCATAACACAGGTTAAGCCAGAAATGGGCGGTATCCCACCGCAGAGAGCAGACTTTAACGGCATTCTATACATGCTTTCTGCCTTCTGCCTGTGGGCACAGTCTGGCGGTCAGTACACCTACAAAAACAACTTGCAGTACAACATTAACTGCATGGTGTTACACAAAAATGTGTTTTACGTCTGTCTCAAGGAGAACGGACCGGACACGACAGCGGGCGTAAAAGAGCCGGGCACGGACGGCGCGACGTGGCAAACCCTGCTCGAATTCATCGGGTCGCTGACGATGGACGAAGTGCAGGACGCTATAGACACGTCAATAGGAGAGATACCCAAACCGAAGCCGGTCAGCATGGGAGCTTATTCAACTGTAGGCAGCAGCGGCGTGGCCGCTACAGATGGCTTTATAACTTCAAAAAGTTATGATAACACATCTATAACGGCGTACGTCAACGGCCTACAAGTCATGCATACGGCAGGCCGTAGTAAATACGGCCAAGGTGCTTGTTCTATTTCTTTTCCAGTCCCTAAAGGGGCGTCATGGAGCGTTAGCGGTGCTAGTTTTGTAAGATGGTTGCCACTTTCTGAATAAAAAGGGGCGATACACATGAGCGTCAACGAACCGCTGTATAACTTTGCGCGGGCATTCGCAGACCGCGGTTCAAACACTGTAACTGTCAAGGTTAACGGAAATGTAATAGGTACTCTTAGTATGTCATGGAGCACTACAAAGGCAGGTTCAAAGGGCCACTATTGGGGAAACACAAAATCTAGTGCAGCAGCTAATACGTGGGCTTATAGTATCGAACAAGGTGCCACGATAGAGCTTACCAGCAGCGGCGGAACAAAGTTTAGCAGCTGCGCCCTACAGGTAACGCTTGGAAACTAAATCAATCAGAAAGGATGTTAGACACATGGAATATTACTCTAATGTTGTCAAGGCTATGATAGCGCGCAGCAATGCACGGGCGGCAGACATTGCCGACAAAATACAGGCCCGCGCTTATTATCAATTTCAATACGTTCCGCCAGCAGGACCACTGCCCGGCTGGTCAATGGAACAGCAGACAGAGGACGCTATAAATGAGATAGGCAACATCGCCTATTCGTCGGACGAGATAGCAAGGGAAGCGCGAGAGATTGCGCAGCAGGCTTACAACGCAGCGCAGGCAGCTATAGAAATGGCCACTAATGCCATAACAGCTGCGCAGAACGCACAGCAAACAGCGGATACTGCGCTTAATACTGCGAACACGGCAGTAAGCAAAGCGGACAACGCACAGGCCAGCGCAGACGCTGCACAGAAGGCGGCCGACGCAGCGCAGAAATCAGCGAACGACGCTCAAACGTCTGCTAACAATGCGCAGTCTACGGCTGATACTGCCATTAAAAACGCTTCACAGGCACTATCAGCGGCTAACGAAGCTAAATCGTCTGCCGACCAGTCTAACCAGCGATTAGACGTCTTGGAGCCTATAGTTGATACTCTGCGCTGGTACGAAAACATCACAGATAACATCGACTTCAATACACATGTAGAGCTGGAAAGGGCGTTCCTTCAAGGCACGGCCAACACGAACGGCCCTGTTGCGGGTCCGGGCTGGCTGGATGTTGACGACGACTATAATGAAACCTATATCCGGCAGAAGTTTATCGCACAGGCTAACGGCGCATGTTATGTTCGCTTCGGCACCATTGTACCCGACAGTAGCCCTATCGAGGTAAGCAGCTGGACAGGCTGGGTAAAATATGCGCTGGCCAGCGAATTGACTTCTGCGGTCAAAACGATTAATAACAGTATCACATCAATCAACGGAGAAATCACCACTATCAAGGGTGATATAACAAGCATTGAAGGAGATATCACAGAACTGCAAGGAAGCCTTGGCAGCGCCGAGGGCAATATTACGACCGTAAAAAATGCGCTGGACGCGCATAAGGCCGATTACAACAACCCGCACAAAGTAACCGCCAAACAACTCGGATTAACAACGGTATATCAATATAAAGGCAGCGTTGCGACTTACGCAGATTTACCAACTACAGGTCAGAAAGTAGGCGACGTGTGGAACATTGAAACGGCAGACCCTGACCACGGTATTAAAGCGGGGGACAATGTAGCATGGGACGGCGCACAATGGGATATTCTCGGCGGTAACCAAGATTTAAGTGGATACGCTCAATTAAATTCAGCCAATACCTTTACCGCTTTAAATACTTTCGCAGCAAACATTAGAGTATCAAATGGCACAGCGGCAGGTAGCAATGGTACTATAAGTTTTGGTGTTTCTCCGACAGGTGAAACAGTACAAGCAAGAATTAGCACGGATAAATTAGGTGGATTATTTTATCACGCAAGCACAAATCAACCTCATATATTTAGAATTGGAACGAATATAGATACGTTTGCCATACGTGACAATAATACGAAAGTAACTTTGTATGGCAATAATCATCCCTGTGCAACGGTCACACGTGATGGCGTTGCAAAATGGTTAGGTAATGCTAATACAGCAACAAAGTTACAAACCGCACGCACTATTAACGGCGTACCGTTCGACGGGACGCAGAATATCACCATAGAAGCTGGCCAAGGTGAATTCTTGCCCCTGACAGGTGGCACGGTAACAGGACCGATTTACTTACCGTCTGCTACTCCCACTACCGACACGCAGGCAGTCACCAAAAAGTATGTTGATGACAGCGTGGCCGGGGCTGGTGGCGGCGACGTCACGGCGGCTGGAGATAACTACTTTACAGGAAAGAACACATTTAATAGACCTATAACAGTGAGGGACGGCGAACTTGCTGGCATTGGTGGAACTATCACATTAGGCACGAAGCCTAATAGCGCAACAACGCAAGCAAAGATAAATTCTGCTGCCACCGGAGCAATGTATTATACAGCTACAGAAGGACTGGCACACTTTTTCAATGTTGGCACAGCAGAAGTTGCCACAATAGGCGGCACTGCAACGACGGCTACACTTGACTTTTTAGCTAATAGTATTCTAAAGTATAGCACTTCAAGTGGTTTAAGAGTAGGTGGCGGCGGTACAAGCCAAATCATAGGTTTTTACCCCGAGGCAGCCGATAACACGGCAGGTATGCGGCTTTCAAATCAAGCAGAAGCCATTAGCACTGACTACAGTATATTTTCTTTACAGAATAATTCTGCTATCAGCTATACGAAAAATGCAGCCTTGCAAGTTGGAAACTTTAAGATATTAGAAGTTGACAGAAATAACAATAATGTAACTATAAAGGCAGACAGTAATGGGCAGATACTATTCACGCCGAACAACCTAGCCAGCAACACAAGCAGCATTGATAGCAATGGTAACTTTTATATATCACAGGGCTTAACGGTTGGCTCAACGTTAAATACTGGCACGTCTAACGGCGTTATTCGAGCTGGGAACAATGAAAGCTGCCTTTACTTTACAGGTACTGCGGAAAATACTTACTACGCAACGCCGAATACTGGTAATACTATCAGTTATCAATCAGCGGCTAACATCTATTGGATTAACGCCGCAATAAATAACGCAACAAGTCTTACGATGGATTTTTCGGGGATGAACTTCAAGGCCACTGTAGGCAGCACGCCATACATGTGTAAAACTTTGACTTTCTGGATTCCAACTGGCGCAACTGCACCTACTGTTACATGGAAGTTCCCGAGCGGTGCAACGGTTTACTACCCGAAGGGCGTAGCTCCGGCATTGACGGGGAATGCCAACAACATCATTAACGTGGTCGCTATCGTTGATGATACGGATAGCTTTAGTATCCAAGTCTGTGACGTGGTAGCGTTGCCATATAGCGGCTAAAAGGAGAGTGAGAATATGAAGTACACAAGAACAGTATACGTTTATAAGGGAGAGCAGTATAAAACTATCACCGAGATACGCCGTTTGCCGGACTTGATGAATACCTCTATCCCGAATAACCCGACGGATGAACAACTTGCAGCGCTGGGCGTAACGCGCGAGGAAGTAATGGTGTCACTGGCAGAAGCGAAAAGTATCAAGCTTAACGAGCTGTACGGGATTTATGAGCTCCTGCGTGATAAGCCAACGAAGTACAAGCAGGGCGACAGGACATTTTACTTCGACCGCACGGCCGCGGATATTAACAAATTCAATTCGGCCTATAGCGTAGCTCAAATAAAAGGAGAGCAGGGCTTTGGGGTCAAGGACGAAGAAGGTAACAGTGTATGGGTGATGTTGTCGAAGTCCGACTTTGAAAGCGTACTGCTTATTAGCAGCAACGAGCAGACGGAAGCATATAACACCTTCTATGCGCTGCGTAACAAGGTGGAAACGGCCGAAACGGTCAAAGACGTTATAGCGATTGTTTGGCCAAACATCTGGCCAGAAAGCAAATAAAGAAAAGGCCCCGAATTTCGGGGCTTTTTTTTTATGTAAAGGCGAAATAAAAGTGTTGACAATATACAGAGGGGGGTATATAATATAGGCATAGAACATAGAAAGGAGTGATTACGTGCAAGTAAAAAGCGATATAATTCAGGACGTTATAAACCAAGCTAAAACAGCAGTTAGAAACTTCGGGGAGAACGCACAAGTTGAGCTTCCGGCCGAACTGGTCAAAAACATCTGCCAGAACTTGAACGCCGAACGGTATCGACTGGCCAAGCTCAACAAGAAGTATTCAGCTTTAAAACAGCAAGTAAAAAAATGAGGTGAAAAGATGTTAGGTAAGTATATCAATCAATTTATGGCCGACAACGAGCTATCAGTCAACGAAGAATTTTTCATAAAAAACATGGATGGAAATAGGGTACTAATCGGCTGTGCTGACTGTTACAAGATAGAAGACGTTGACGGCGGAATATTAACAGCTGCCGTAATGAACGAAAAAGATAAACCGCCTGCTATGCTTTTAGAATCTGCGCTTATCGACCTGTTAAGGGAAAACTATTTCATTGAAAAAAAGCCTTTTTATCCAGCTGTCGGAGAACGTTATTACTTCGTCAGCCCAACCGGTCGGATAGAAGAAAAAATTTTTAGTGGAACGGCGGAAGGCTTTTTGTTGTGCAAATACATCGGCGTTTACAAAACCGAACAAGCAGCGATTAAAAATGTTTCGCGTTGTCTGAAATTTTGGGAAGAAGTAAGAAGAAAATGAAGATTAAAGATATAAAACTTGAAACGTGTCCTTTCTGCGACGGTGAAGGGGAGATAATTCACAGCAAGCCGGATGAAGGTTACATCTATTCAGAAAGCGTGTACGCTTTTGTAAAGTGCAAAAAATGCAACGCATGTGGACCTATTACAGATGTTGATTATAACCATGCTACAAGCGGAAATCCGGGCAGACTGAAAGCAATCAATAAAGCTATTGAGCTGGCCGTAAAGGGCTGGAATCGTAGAGATGGGAGTAAGGCGAATGGGTAAAGAATACAGCTATCTTAGTAACAGCTATATGTCCAGCTTAATCAATGAAATAAATAAACATGCCAAATATGGCTGGCGGCTTATAAATGTTTTTCACGACGGCTGTGAATTTATAGCCGTTTTTGAGCGGGGATAAAAAGAAGGGAGAGATATAACGATGTCACCAGATGAAAGAATCAAGGAGCTAAAGAAGCAAGGGTACATTTCCGGCGTTATGGCCGGGAAAAGGATTAGTGAGCGTATGCAAGTTATTCCGGACTTATGCGCCTATAACTGGCAGAAGCTTTATCAACACTTGATGGACAACGCTAAAAACTATGTGTTAGCCGAGCCAGTAGACGTATATGGTACTTTACGCTGGTACTACAATGAAAACGACCTGTTAAACTGGATTGCTACCAACCTTAATAACGGTTACTGGTTGAAACGTCATTTCTTAAAGAAAGAGACCGAGAAATGCTAAAAACGGGCGATATCATATATAAAGTTACATTAGAAGGGTATGACATCCCTTGTGTAGTGGTCAAAAAATATAAAGTTGGACAACACCTATCAAAAATAGATGGGACAGAGAGCGGCGGATATTTACTAAAACGTGCAGTTCGTGCGGACCAATATTTATATTTAGGCGACTATATAGAAGATTGTGAACAAACGTTTGTAAATTTGGGGTTGCTACCTTACAGCGACGAATATATTTATGTATTTGACAAAAAAGACATTCCAGAGGCGCGCAAACAGATTTTAAAAAACAAGATAGCAAGGCTACAGTCAGAACTTAACTATTTTAAAAGACGTTTAAACGAGGAGAACAACAATGACGAAAAAGTTTGAAGTCGGCAGCTACGCCATAAATAACAAGGGAATAGGCATAGCTGGCCCGCAAAGCACAATTTATAAAGTAGTGAGCATAGAGAACGTAACTTCCGGAGTTGCATATGTTATTTTGCAGAAAAAACTGTCTAATGGTAAAAAAATTAATTTGTGGCGTGAAATACGTTTTAACAACCTGAAAGACGAAGAATTCTGCTGCTATGGACGCAGAGGAAAGAAAAAGCGTCTTGGATATGGATATATAGCCCCCTATGACAAGGAGAGTGTATAAGATGAAAAAAGTTACAGCAGAAATTATTGAAAAATGCAGGCTTTTTGTTGCCGTAAAGGTCAGAGACGACGCTACGAATGAAGATATTGAGAAAGCAATAAATGTAGCTTATTTAGATGATGATTGTGAAGTCCTTGAACAACGTCTTCATGAAATTACTAATATAAAGGTGGAAGAAAAATGATTGACTATGAAAAACTGTTAGACGCTTTGCAAACTATTCAGAATGAATGTGCTAAATACAAATGCTGTACAGATTGCCCATTCTTCGTTCAGAGTGAAGATATCAACTGCGGCATTCTCTCTAGGAATCCTGTCAACTGGAAGTTGAATAAAGTCCACGTTATAAGGTTGATTAATCAATGAAGACTATCTGAAAGGATGATGAAGAAATGGAAATCAAAATTAAACTACTACCGGGCGGAAAAATGCCAACTAAAACACATAGAACAGATGCTGCGTGGGATTGCTACGCGAGACATGACACCACTGTAGTTATAGACCATATTTTGAAATGAGTCATTTAAAAATCATAAAATGCGAAAACTGTGGATGTGATACTAAAATTTTTCACAGACAAAGGTTAAAAGCAAAACATAACTTCTGTTCTAAAAAATGCGCTGGAGAATGGACAAACAAGCAAAATCTGAATTGTACTTGCCCAATTTGTGGAAAGAAATTTCACGTAAAGCAAAGCAGACTTGCAAAAATGAAGCTGTTGGCGTGTTGCTCGCGAGAATGTAACAAAAAGTATCGCAGCTTATACATGACAGGAAAAGGCAATCATCAATATGGATTAAAAGGCAACAAAAATTCGTCTTTTAAAAACAAACCTTTGCCAAAGAAAAACGGCAGTCAGTGTGATATATGGGTATATTGCCCTGACAATCCGTATGCGAACAAGAGCGGTCGAGTCAGATTACATAGACGTATCGTTGAAATATATGCAGAACATTTTGAACGAAAGTTTTTTGATGAAGTAAACGGCAAACTTTATCTAAAAAAGCACCTATACGTCCACCATATCGACGGCAATCATAATAACAACGAGTTCACTAATTTACAAATTGTTACCCGCGCAGAACATAGGCGCCTTCATAATTTAATGAAGGCGCCGACAAGAGATATTCTTACGGGTCGCTTTATAAAAACAAAAGGAAGTGATAAAATGCAAATTAAATTCAAAAGAACACACCCGGACGCAAAAACGCCATACCACGGAACCAAAAGTGCCGCCGGGTATGATTTGTACGCTGTAAGCGTCGAAGAGTTACCACATAACGTTATCAAGTATCATACGGGCATAGCTGTAGAAATACCAGAAGGGTATGTTGGTTTAATTTTTCCTCGTAGCAGCATAATAAAACAAGGTTTATCTATGTCAAACGCTGTTGGCGTCATCGACTCTGATTTTAGGAACGAAATGTCAGCCGTATTTTATAAAAACTCTGACAGCGAGGTATACAAGCCGGGCGACCGAGTTTGTCAGCTGGTTATCATGCCTATTCCTGCTATCGAGTTTATAGAAGTGGACGAGCTTTCAGAAACCGAACGGGGAGCGAATGGCTTCGGCAGTACGGGGGTAAGATAAATTGATTGAGTACGTAAAAGTTAAACATAACGAAGAATGTTATATTTGCCATTCGAGGGAGAATGTAAAAACGCTTCGAGTGGCTGCCGACGGTAGTAATGCCGCAAATACCATTGCTTTCTGCTACAAATGCGCGGGAGCAGTCAGCAGAATATTAAATATTCCAATGACTTTTGAAAGGTCGTTGGATGGTGAAGTTGTATGCCCGCATTGCAGAACGATTATCGGTTTTGATGATGATATCGGCTATTTTTATGACAACACCTTTTACTGTGAGTATTGCGGCCAACGGCTGAAAAAGGGGGGAAGAAAATGACTAAACAGGCTTTTATTGAAATGATTGAAAACATGCCGGATAACGCTGAACTTGTGGTATCTAACTATACCATTGGTTTTGTAGTGACTGACGTAGAATATGACGAACTCTGGAATCAGATTAGATTGAGTGGCGAATAAAAGTAGGGGGTGTAGAAGTGAAAAAGTATAAAGTGCAGCTTATTCAAACATATGTTTTTGAGTATGAAGTAGAAGCCGAAAACAGGGCGCTGGCAGAAGTTAAAGCAAAAGAACTCTATAAAGACTATAAAAACAGCAATGATTTTTTCACTCCTTCGGATGTATCACATGTAAAAGACACTTTTAAAATTGTACCCGCTGTATTGGTTGATATAAGAGAGGCGCTGTGCAAAGAGTGCGCACAAAAGGAAGGTAAGTAGTATGACTAACTTAGACAAAATGCGTACAATGTCCCCGGAAGAGCTGGGGACATTTTTGTCAAACCTAGTAACTATAGAGGATTGTTTTGAATGTCCTATACGCGATGTTTGCAATGAATGTATGGTAAACCCCAACAACGAGGCATTTCACACATGCGAACTGTCGTTTTATCACTGGCTGCAACGGGAGTATAAGCCGGGATACTTTGAAAACCAATAGGAGAGTAGCGCCATGATTACCGCAGAAAGCAAAGCAAAGTTATTTGAAAAAACCTACGACGCCTATTTGTTAGCGCAATCTGTGACGCGCGTCTATGGCGTTGAAAGCCCCCCCGGTCAAAGCGCAATGAAAAAGCTGCGCGCAGAGATGAAAGCCTGTAGTGACAGGGACTTGCTGGAAGAATACTTAGACTATCAGGACCGGGAGAATAAGCGGATAGAATCTATCTGGGGAGAGTGGTAAGCTTGCGTAACTATGATTACAAAGAACAGATACAACGCCGGAAAGAGCTTCAAAAAATGGACTTTATATCTGGCGTACAGGCTGGGCGATTGATTAGGCACTTTCTTAATACGTTCGAGCCTGACATAACCGTGAATCGCTTTAGAAAGCGCTGTAAGGAGCTACAAAAAGACCTTCGAGAAGATGTACCGCACAAGGTACTATATAGCAGCAGGGGTACACGGTATTACTGGTTACAGGAAAACGTGCTATCCTTTCTGCGTAACCGAATTAATGTAAAATCGATTGATAAGTGAAAATGACATAAATAAAACGCCTCGAATTCGAGGCGTTTTATTATTTCTTTATTTCTTCCGACCCAATGGCCGACCTATACCCGGTTGGCGGCAGTCATTACAGTATGTATACATTCGCTTCCCGTCCGGTCCTTGGCGGTGATTAGAAACAGACCAGCCAGAATCACGGGCAAAGGTTATCAGTTTTCCCATAGTAGTAAATTTCGTTTTTAATAATTTACCACAATTTTCACAAACACAACCTGCTATAAACACTTAAATCACTCCTTATTGATTCGATAATGCTTTATTGCGGCAAGACATGCAAAGTGCCTTACCTGTCTTTTCTACTGATATCCTGCGCACAGTTTGCGATATCTCGACGCCACAATTTAAGCACATATACGGACTAGGCGCGCTTCTGACATTTACAGCGCCAGAATTGCCATTAGAAGGCTGCGTAACCTGCCGCGCTTGTGATTGCCCTTGCTGGGACGGTTGAGCGCTCCTAGAAGCGCCCTGTGCGTTCTGTGTAGGTTTTTGAGTATATTGTACGGGTGCCTGCGCGGCTTCCGGGTGCTGCTGGAGATAAGACGCTTTTAAACTGGCCGGATAGAAGAAACGGCCGTAGCCGTTGGCGTCCAAAATAACCAGTTCTGTAATCTCTCTATCATCGTTATAGGCGATATGCCCAACGTGGAAGCTTACCCCAAAAGCGATTTTGATTTTTTTACCGTCTATAGACGCTTCGTTCTTGGCCAAGTTAAATGTGATATTCGGCGCTGTATAAAGTTCGCGACCAGAACCCCAATTTACAGCGGCCCTTTTAAAGCAGTCAGATGCACGGCCTTTTTCTGCCTGATAGTTGGACGCTACACCTACGTCTTCTTTGCAGACCCAACATTTTTTGTCGTGGTCCCATACCTCAATCGAACAGAAAAGCTCGTTGTTTATCAGCGTGTGTTTGCGCTGCCAGTTCATCGGCCCGAACATTGCGTCAAGGTACTTCATATCAACACGGGCGTTTTTATAAAGCAGCAGCCGACATTTGACGTATGAGCTGTTGTTATAGTTCATCTCCCGCAAGTCGTCGATACGTACATCTATATCGCTGGCTTTCAACAGCGGGAACTTGATTTCATCAGTCATAACAATCACCTACCCTTTATTTGATATTTTAAGTTCGATACCGTGATGATAGTAAGCCTCTTTAATCGCCATTGCGTAAACGTCTGGCGGTGGGGAATCCTGCCCCGCTATGCCGTATTCTTCACACAGCTGACGGAATGTGCAGCCTATCTTTTCATTCATCACAAGCGCAACAAACTTTTGGAGCGAGTTTACAACGTAGACTTCATTAGGTCCGTAAGGCTTTTTGTTTTTGTCCATGTGTCGAAGACATACTAACATCAGAACACCCCCAACACTAGAATCAATACAAACAGCCAGAATTCAGGTTCATATACACGCCTTGGATTTAATATGAAAAGCACTACATCGGCCAAAGCGTCAATCACACGCCAGAACGGCCGAGCGATAAAACTATCATAGGCCACGCACAACAAGCCTATCCATATCCATTTTTTACTTACTTTATTCAAATTATTCACCTGCCTTTGATATGATTATACAACTTTAGTACCAAATAATCAAGAGGGGGTATAAAATAAATTTTAAAATATAACCCCGACCGACAAGCAGCCGAGGTCATACCGGAGGAAGAATGAAAAAATGAAGGGAGAGAGGCAGACAAGTTAGCTACCGTTATTAATATAACACATAAAAAGAAAAGCGCCATTCTCCGAGTACGAACCAGAGATGGCGCTTTCCCCGTCTGGAACACCGCTTTATACTACCCTTGTTCTGGGTCCCTGTATCAAAGCGCAGACTAATTGAAGAACGATATATTTATTAGGAGTTGCACAAGTAAAGTTTAAACCCAAACCGGGACTGTGTCAACATAATTTTTTCGTACATGAGAAAAGCAGCGAAAAAACGCGAAAAACGGAGTAAAACAGAGATTAGCGGAGATTTCGGGAGCTGGGGGGGAAGAGATGCGCTAAAATTTAAGATTGACGCTTCCGGCGGCAGCGACTATAATCAAAGAAGGCAAAAAAAATAGAAGCCGTTTTAAAATGCTCGCTAGACATTTAAAACTTCAAACCGACGACTGTCTAAAATTAAAAGCGACTTTGCCTAAAACAAGGACGGCCTAAAACAAGGACGGCCTAAAACAAGGACGGTTTTAACTTCTACAACTACATAAACTCGATTTTAAAAAATCTGAATCATGGAGCCTACTTTAGTTTTGCCCAAAACAGGGCCGGTTTAAGCTTCTGTAACTATTCTATCAATATCGACATACATTGTCAACAATTATATAAAAGCAAATGGCGACTTTATCTAAAACTAAATAACAGAAACCGCTTTAACAGCGACTAGGCGAACACAGACCTAGTATAAAAAACTGTTGGTCCTGCAACGTGCCGAGTATATAAAATCGTTGCCCCGCATGTATGAGCGCAGATATAAGTACATGTGCTGTATAGGTTATGATAAAGGGCCTATACAGGCGAGACGGCAAAGGCCTATCGTGGTACCGTGTGCAGCGGTTAGGGAGCCATACCCTATAAATTGCACGGCTGGCGGCTACGGGTGCAAAAGCACGGGGGGAAAGCATGGAGCTAGGACGTAGAGAAGTGATGATATGCAGTATTTGCCAAGACCTATACAGCGACGGCGGGGACTACCTAGCCTATACTTATAGAAAACCTCTTATCTTACGCGATTAAGACATATATACATTTGTCTTTTTCGTGGTAAGGGGTATCTCTGCCTGCCAGCTCAAACAGGGACATCAAAAACCATTAAAGCCTGTGGACAAATGCACTATAGTGTATTAATATATACTTATGTAGATACACGCGAGGAGAGTGCAAAAGATGAGTCAAGACAGAAGATATGAAGATACTTTCAAAGTCCTGCCCAAGTGGATAGGAGGTAGAAAGTTACTACTAAAGAAGCTGGAAGCAGCTACACCGCTTAATCGGTTTATAATTAAGAAGATTTACAGCGAATACAGCAAGAAAGGTATTTGGCCTGCTGAACTTGCACGACGTTCGGGTGTAAGATATGGCACACTGTCCAAGTTTGAAGTAGGCAGAACGGAAACTTTATCAATGAAAAATATCGCTAAAGTTGCTAACGGCTTGGGAATGACTGTTTCAGAGTTTTTCGAGGGACTGGAAGACGAGCCGGGATATAGTGAATATATCGACAGGGAGAAAAATTTAAAACAAAAGTGTTGACAATGTACGCAGGGGGGTATATAATATAGGCAAAGAAAGGGGGAACAATAGACGAGCCCGAATAAAAGAATAATAATACAGAAGGTACGAAAAATATTAAGCTGTGATATAGCGGCTGCTATATTTATCCTGTATGGAATATGGCTTGTATATTTATTAGTAAGGTGGATTGAATGAAGAAAAAAGAGATGTTTTTGTTAGCTTGTCTGGCTATCGTCATGCTGGCAGCAGCCGCAGCTGTTATCTCCTTTGGGTGGAGCTACGGCGGGGCATTGGCAGAAGCCATTGTTGAGCGCGATATATGGCGTTCAGGTATGATTGTGAGGTGATGTAAAGTTGCCAATGATAAAACAGTATGACTACGTAAACGCTTACTGCGTGAGCGTGGCCAACCGTGAAGACCTAGAAAGTGTAGTAACATTCGCTTACAACTATAGTGAAGCCAGAGCATTAGCGAAAAAGTTTTTTAAAGAGCGTGACAAAAGTGTAGGATATTCGCTTCTACGAGCGCAAAAAATAATCGGTGACGTTCCGAAAGACCTCAACGGCAAGTTGTGCGCCAGTAAGACAGATGAAGGATATTCGCTTTTAGAAAAAAACGGTTACGCTTTTGAGTGATTAGTTAGGGGGTCAGGGAATGAAGGTATTGGATAATTTAAGAGAGACATTGGGCTATGGTGGCGTTAAACTTCCAACGCTCAAGGAAGTAAAGCCGCAACATCCGCTTGGCAAGTTTAGCGACTATGAAGACGCTTTAGACGAACTTTGCGTAAATGCTTTGGCAAAGCTTACGCCGGAGCAGCGGGAAATCATCTTCCGGCGTTGCAGCCGTAATATTAGAAGCTGGGAAAAGATGAAACACTTACATGCTTTTTTCGGAGTTGGCGGCTTTCACAGGTTTTACATTAAAGACTATGTTGGCGGCGCTGCAATGCTGCTTACCGGTGGCGGCTTATTAATCTGGTGGATAATTGACAGGTTTAAGATGAAAAAGAAACTCCAAGAATACAATTCAGACATTGTTATTCAAGCGTTGGACGACAAAGGTTATATCTAAAAATTGAAAGAGGTGTAGGCTTGTGATTATTACAAGAGAAAATATCAAGGAAGAAGCTTCAAATTTAAACGATGAAATTTTAAATTTAGAGAAAAAATATGGGGTCAACATTATTGCACTGGCACAAGTTGAAAGTTTGGACACAGAAGAAGCAAGTAACTATTTAGTCATGGCTAACCGGGTAAGTCTCAACAGGTGTGTTAATAGCGTTGTTCAATTAGTGTGTTCGGCACAGGAAGGCTTTGGCATTAAACCAGAGATGTTTTTTGCAGAAGCAATCAAAAGAACAGTAGGTAATGAAAGGGTTTTTTATGATGCAGATGAAGAAGTCCCCCCCGAAAATGCGGGTGAGACTTTTAAGAAAATGTTGATAAAAGAGGTCGTAGAAAATGAGCATTGACGAGGCCAGACGGGAAGCGATAATCAATAAGCTTAAAGAGCTTGAAGAATTTTTAGAACCAGAAGGCGCGCATTTTGTTCTACATCTCTTTACTAGCAGAGACGTTACAGAAGAAAGCTACAGCCTGTATAACAACTGTAGCTTGAAAATTCTGGCCATGTCTCAAGCGAGAATTGAAAACTATATCGAACAGCTTGGCAAGATATCGCTAAAACACCATAAAGAAAACGTGGAGCTTATGAAGCTTGTGGATAAATTAATCGAAAGCATACAATCTGGCAAAGAACTGTCCACAGAGCTAGAGGGCGACATGATAGAACTATTGAAGGCTTTAAAGGCCGAACGAAACGACGCAGGCAGCAAGAAAAATTTATAGGGATACCAACGCAAGTATCAACATACTGAATAAAGGACTGCAAATGCAGTCAGCATAGTAAACATAAAACAATAGAACATATGAACTGCACCGTAGGGCATACGGGAACAGTATAATCTAGCTTGTAGACACTGTGTAAGACATTGAGATACCGAATGGTATCAGCCAATGCAGTAGTGGTTGAAGCAAGAATCCCCCTGCTTTAGCTGTGGGGAGTGTCAAGCTAAATCGTCAAGGAAACGCAAGTCGGGAGTAATCGTGCAATTCAACAAAAAACATGGTAGACCAAGTTCCGAACATCCATTGGAAGTTATTATACCTAGAATAACAGTAATACCGGGTTGGATAAGCTGGTAATTTAAAGGAGTGTGCGTTGGGGTAGGTATGGAGATTGATATGAAACTAATGAGCTTATTTGATGGCAGTGGAGGATTTCCTTTAGCAGCAAGCTTGTGCGGGATAGAGCCTGTTTATGCGGCAGAGGTTGAGCCATATCCGATAGCCGTTACTAAAAATCGTTTTCCAAAAATGAAACATTTGGGAGACGTTAGCAAAGTTAAGGGTGGAGAGATAGAGCCGGTAGATATAATCACATTCGGCAGTCCTTGCCAAGATATGTCGATAGCCGGAAAGCGTGCAGGATTAAAACACGCCGATATAGGTGACGAAGAAACCACTCGTAGCGGATTGTTTTTAGAAGCGATCCGAATTATCAAAGAAATGAGGGTTAAAACAAATGGAATTTATCCAAGATTCGCTGTTTGGGAAAATGTGCCCGGAGCATTCAGCAGCAACAAAGGAGAAGACTTTAGAACCGTGCTTGACGAACTTATTAAAATCAGCGAGCCGGACGCCGTTATGCCTGCGGTTCCACAAGCTGGCTGGGCATATGCAGATTGTATCAGTGGAGACGGATGGAGCATTGCATACCGAGTTTTTGACGCGCAATACTGGGGAGTACCCCAGCGTCGCCGTCGAATCTACCTTGTCGCAGATTTTAGAGGCGAATGTGCCCAAGAAATACTATTTAAGCGCGAAAGCCTGCGAGGGTATTTTGAGGCGGGCAGAATGCCGTGGCAAGGAATTGCCGCCGATGCTCAAAACTGCGTTGGAACAGCAATCGGCGGAGTAGATAGGTATAATCAATCGTTTTTGTCGGGACTTGCACAAACTTTGCGGGCTTCTGGCGGCGGAGATTGTACACCGACAGTGTTAGCACCAGTAGCCGTATATTGCCATCAAGGAAACGGCATCGATAGAGCGGGAAAATGTTTAACTACATATAGTTTTGATAGCTTGTCCTCGAATAGTATGAAAAGCAAAAATCCGCATAGCGGTTGCCGTGCTGTTGAAATCGCTAAAACTTTAGATACAGGGTATCCTGACCCGTCGAAAAATCAAGGCGGTATTGCTATCGTAGAGAAAATTATTTTAGACGACCAAGGCGGTCAGCAAATCAGCGTCTGCACTGATGGTAAAAGCCCTACTTTAAGGGCCGAAGCGCACGGAAATGCGCCTTGCGTTATTAATAAAAAAACTCTTGTTTACGATACAAGAGGCAACGGCGCCGGTGAAACTGTACCGACTATCACAGGAGACCATAACAACCGTGTCACAGATTACACTGCGTTATGTATCGAAGAACAGCGCCCATATCAAAATGCGACTGGTCCGCTCATGGCAAACAGTCACCCTGGTAGCTATACCGGACAAGATGCCTATACAGATATGTTCGTTGTCGGCAAAGAAAAAACCGTGGCGGTGCCTGTGCATTATATAGTACGCCGTTTAACACCTACAGAATGTGCAAGACTTCAAGGCTTTCCTGATTTGTGGGGATATCTGGACAAAAAAGAAAGTTTCACTGATGAAGAATATAAATTTTGGCTTAAAGTACGTAATACCTACGCAAGAATCAATAACAAAGCCGTTAAAGACTACACAAAAGCACAAATGCTCTCATGGTATAACAAACTGCACAGCGACAGTGCAGAGTACAAGATGTGGGGTAATGGAATAGCTCTACCTAATGTACTATACGTTATGCAGGGGATAGCGGAAGTGGTGGGAGTACATCACTCAAAGTAAAATAAAAGCGTTGGTAGCCCAGGTAAAGAAGGTGAAAAAATGGTAGTAAAAAAGCAATCCACAAAGACAGCACAGCTATACGCCTATTCTTTTGACAGGGAAACATGGCAGGGTGATTTTAACAGCCGTGAGGAAGCAATGCAGGCGGCTATGAACGACGAACACAACAAAGGATGTCTAATAGTATATACAGGGATTGCAAAGCTGTACACGCCAGCTTTAAAATCAGAAACAGTATTGGATATTCTAAAAATTGAAGCTGACGAGATAGCAGGAATTGCTGCTGCTGATTGGCTAAAACTAGAAGATATATCAGAAGAAGCCTGTTCCGAACTAGAAAAAACATTAACAGCAGCCGTTATGAAGTGGCTTGAAAAACATAGCTTAAAGCCTGATTTTTATGCTTTTGTGTCACCCGCCTATTTTTGAATTAAGGTGTAAAAAATGCGGGTGGCGGTCAAGGTAATTTGCATTTTCTGATGCTAGTCCTCTGCGAATTGTTTTTGCGCAGCTCCCTAGGATATAATAAATAAAAAGAATCGTAGGGGGCTTTAACATGGCTGAAACGTGGAATAATATAAGATATGTTCTGGATAGATTTTTAAAGGTCGATATATGGGCATATGCCGTAGTGATATGGACTTTTGGTAACGAGACTTTCGGGCCGAACTTTTGGGGCGTCGTTATCTTGGCGCAGCTGATGATAGTATTTGACACCGAACTTAAATGGGTGTACTTAAGTAAAAAATATATCTATGACACGTACCAGCCGGAAGACCCGCTAGAAAACATCAGCCTGCGAAAAGCTATTTGTTACTTTTTTAAAAGTGAAACATGGCAGAAAGGCTACCTAGAAAGCCGGGGCTTTAGCCGCATACTTGAAAAAATGCTGCTTTACAATGCAACAATCATAGTAGCCTTTTATGCCGCCAAAGTCATACCGCCCATACACGCATTAGGTATAAATCTAGTCGCTTCCGACATTCTGCCGGGAAGCGTGTCAATAGTTATTTTTATGGTCGAAATGACCAGTATCAACGAGAATCTAGTTGAGCTGGGCTATAGCAGCATAGCTAACGCAGTCAAGCGTGTGCTTGACTATATGTTGGATAGAGTGTTTCCGAAAAGGGGGAATTGATATGCAGATAAGCCGCGAAGATTGCAAGCTGGTAACGCTGACAGACATTGCAGCAGAAGCTAGAGCGTGTTCAGCGCATACCATAACTGGACACTGGACAGCTGGCAGATACAAACAGTATTTCAATGATTATCACCTACTGATAAATGATGACGGCGAAATATTAATGCCGAATGGCGTTACATTAGATAGCGTACTTGCGCATACCTACGGCCGCAACACCGGAAACATAGGGGTATCAATGTGCTGCTGTCTGGACGCTATCATTTACCGGGACGGCAGCGTCAATTTTGGCAGTGTGCCGCCAACGTTCGCACAGATTGACGCCATGGCAAAAATCGTTGCCGTTATTACCAAATGCGCGCCAAAAATGGCCCCATTCGGCGTGACTGCGAACACCTTCCGGACGCATAGCGAATGGGCCGAAATGGACGGATACGGCCTGTATAGCGGCGACGCTGATATGCGCTGGGACCTGATAAAGCTGGAAGACCTTGGGGCGGACGAATACACGAAGCCCGGCGGCGACGTTATCCGCGGCAAAGCTATCTGGCATACCTTCAATAACTCCGACGTCTATAACCTCTTGCAACCGTGATGAAGAAGAAGGGTGTGTATAACTTGTGGATAGTGTGGATAAAAAAGGCTTTAAGGACTATCTGTATTCTGCTTTGCCTTATCTGCTCACTGCCGCAGTCGGCTTCTGCGTCGGCGCCTACGTCACCGGATGGCGGACGGGTGATAACGATAACGCAGGAAGAATTGACGAGCTTACAGCAGATATTCAGCGAATTGAGCAGCAGCAATCAGCTATCGCAGAAACGTTACAGCGAGCTGTTGGCGCTATCGAACGAGCTGAACAGCATAGTGCAAGCATTGCAGAAGGAATCAGCGAGCTTAAAGACCGAGCTGGAAACATCCAAGCAGGAGCAGCAGAAGGCGTTGGAGCAGCAGAAAGAGACGGCAAGCTTATTGAACAAGGCCAACGAATCATTGCAGAAGTACAACGCCGAAATGAAGAAGCAGCAGCGGCGGCTAAAAGCTGAAAGAAATATTGCTATTGGCGTGGCCACGGCGGCCGTTATCATGGCGGCCTGTAAATAAAATCAAAAGGGAGAATGAAAAAACATGAAAGCATTATCTGTAGAGAACTACCAGACTACCCAAAAAGAAAGCCTGAAAGCTCAAAGCTTGGCTGAATGGTCCGTAAATGCCTGCATGAATTCGGCGGTAACTATCCTTACCAAACCCGACCGGATAACGGCAGAGGAATTAATCAAAGCGCGTGATATGCTGGACAAAGCTATCTTGGCAGCCGTAGAACGTGACGCACTGGCCAAAGTCAATTATAAAATCGCTACCATGATTGTAGATATGCCAGATGAACAGGCTCCGGAACAAGCAGCCGAAATGCCTGTTGTCCCGGAATGTGTAGAAGAAGCAGGAGAAGAACCCGTAAAAGAATGCGAATAATCTAAAGCCCCGGACTTCCGGGGCTTTTTTATGTAAAGGCGAAATAAAAGTGTTGACAATATACAGAGGGGGGTGTACAATAAAAGCATAGAAAGGGTGTGAGCTATGGCAAGAAAAACAACCGTATATTTCTACGAAAGGGGCAAAAAGCGAGTTATGACTAACGTGTATAAGAAAGAGTTTTACGTTGGCGGCGAAAAGGTCAAAGTTGGCATTTTAAGCACCAATCCAGATGAAACATGGCTTATTAATGAGCTGGATAACATTTTGTGTGAAAAATGCCAGAATATCGACGGTCAACTGATATTGAATAATGAGTTCTTTTCTTTGGCGGTCCGCAAAGTCAGGGAGATTTTAAACTACCAGAACGAAAAAGCGGATAACGAGGAAAACCCTGTTTATTACAAGTTTTACAGAGACGGGTACAATGGTGCGATATGGATGGTGTGACAACAGTTATAGTATCTGTGATATTCTCCGCACTGGCGGCACTCGTCACGTGCGTATTGCTGGCAAGATTTGATGTCAACGGTCGCATGGCCACCGCAAAAAACGGCGGCCAGCAATCTAAAGCCGTCGGGCAGAAGCGGGAACGCTATATATTATACATTCCCCGCAAAGGATACTTTTGTTTCATCGAAGAAGATAACCGCCCGACGTTCGCCTTGTCGCGCCGCGACGGCATGATAGAACATTTTGAAAGCATGAAAGAAGCAATGCTGATTGTCAACAGGCTTAAAGCGAAACGATATCAGATTTTGGACGTCAAGGGCAACGTGGTAAAGAGAGGTGGATAACATGGCGGCAGAACCTTTTGTTTTATGGGGCGTATCTATAACCGTAAGTATAGCCGCCGCTGTGCTTTACTATAAATTCAGGGGGTACTGAACATGCTTACGCTGCTTACAGAAAGGCATATCTGCATTTATAAACGTGACATAGATAATGCTTTGGGAAAGCACAAAAAATATATGGTAGGCGAACCGGAGCTGATGAACGGCGCCATAAATGAATTTGTAAATGCACGTTTTTTTATACAGGCATTCCTTGACCTTGGCGAAATTATGGCGGTAGTTTACTATAGGCCTATCGAGCGTTTTAGCCCGTGGACGCCGTGGGACGTCACTGTCTGGGATAAGAACATGAAAATTGTTGCCGGGACAAGCTGCCTTCCTGCCGCCGCCGAAGTAGAGCGGTTTTTGACGGATGCCATAAAAAAATACGGAAGAAGGGTAAACTATGGAGATAAGCGAAAAAGACATTGAGTATTTAAAATACATGGAGCGGACAGACTTGTTTTATCGCGCCATGCCAAAAGATATAACGGACGAGAAAAATCTTATCTATGGCCAGCTGGTACAGTTTGGCAAAAAACTGTATATTGTAAACTACGAAGACTGGAAAAGGCGAGGGGCGACACCCTTCGGAAGTCCTGCCGGGGCAATGGGTATATACTTTGGCGAGTACGCCATTGAAGTAGACCCGCTGACAGTCCAAAGATATACAGGCGTCTATGCAAAGAACTTAAATTCTGCGCGCATTCCGCTGTTTGTCGGAGACTATATAACCCAAAATATCGAAGGGGAAACATGCTTGTTTCGCATTGAGCTAGATTTATTTGAAGGCGTTTTCAAAGCGGCGGCAAAAGTGCGTCTGCCGCTCCCGCGCAAAGAAATCGAAGATGTACTAATCATCGGTAACTACTGGGACGACTATGATAAATGGGAGCGTAGGCTATGGACAGGCGCAAAATGATATATGCTGAATTAAACGGCATTCGTGACGGCAAAACATGTGGCGTATTCTACAGATATCTACATCGGCGAATGTGGAACTGGCTCGCCGACACGCACGGACGGAAGTATAAAAAGGACTGGCCAGAATGGACGATTAATGGCGGCATAGTACCGATGGCTGAAAGTTACTGCTTTGCCTGTGCCGCCACGGATTCATGCAGTAATTGCCCGATTGATTGGAATTATAGGGATGTAGAAGCCATGCTTCCGGATATGCCATATTGCTATAAAAAACCTAAATTTAGTTTCAACACTTGTGGCTCATGGATTGCGGCTTATACATATACTGCCGGGACATATGACCTTAACCCCGGCTACAGCGAACGTATCGCCAGAGCTATAGCCGAAGCACCGATAAAAAACAGCTATCGCGGGCGCATACTCGAATACGATAGCGACTATATGGCCTTGAAAGGAACGTTATAAATTGCGGAATTGTTTAGACTGTTTTAGATTACATAGACACGAAGGAGTAGTTTTCTGCCCGTTTTTGGGCCTGTCAGAGTGCATTTTTGGTGCTCACTACATCCCGGCGGACTGCATAAAGCCAAAGCAGGCAGCGTCGGCAGCCCCCCCGCCAACAATACAGACGTGCCCGGTTGTTGAGCAGGACAATGAAAGAAATTACAACGAGTTCAGGGAGCTTGAAAAAAATCCAGAGTATAAGCCATTTAAAATGCGTACTATATACCCTTGGCGGGAATTGCATGACGAAATATTTAATCTTATTCGGGCAGGCATGATTTATAAAGATGTTGCCGCCAAAGTGGGAGTACCGCCAGAGAACCTGAATGGCTACGTTTCCCGGTATAAAGTAAGAAGCTGATAGAAAAAGCACTGTGAGGATTTCTCACAGTGCTTTTGTTTCACGTGAAACATTGCCCGTCAGTCGAGCACGTTTTTATATCGCTTGAACTTGTTGTACACGTCCCATATGATACTATCTTCGTCATTTTCGACGACTGAAAGAACGAGAACAGAAAACGGATTATCGTTTGTATAGCGCTTATGAATAGTAGTAGTGATGATTTGGCTATCGTTAACGAACGCTACGCCTTCTGCGCTATCTGTGATAGCCTTGTACAGGTTATCGTTGTCAGGTTTAACTATGGGGTAAGCTGCGCGCTGGTCGACCAGCTCCCGAAACTTTTTTGTTCTGGACGCAGGCACGGACAGGAAGCAATATAAATCAGCCCGAAGCGGCGTTTTCTCTTTGAAGAAACCTGCCTTGCTGCATTCTTCTTGTATGCGCAGGGTGCAATATTGGCGGTAGGCCTGCATTTTGTTACTGTAGCGGCCAATACGTCGGCCGCCGTTAGTCCAAAACTGCGCCGCCCTTTCCTGCGGCATGGCGTTGCCGCCGAGAACGATATAAACACAATCGGAATTTTTTAGTTGTTTCATTTGTGGAAACCTTCTTTTTTTAGTATTCTTCTTCCAGTTCTTTTAGAGCCTGCGGATTAAGCTGGATTTCTTTTTCTAGTAAGTGGTCAACGGTTACGTTAAAAACGCGGGCCAGCAGCATAATATAATAGACGTTGGTTTTTAAAAGTGACCTTTCCCCGCGTTCGTAGCGATCAAGTGTCGTGGGACTGATACCGGTCAAGTCATTTAGTTCCGTGCGGCTATAGCCGTATAACTCCCGGTAAAAGGCTATAACGCTGCGGCACTTGGTCAGGCGTTTCGGCTCAATGGTGATATCATATTCCCGCAGCATTTCGGGGATATCGTCGACATTGTTGTCCGTGACAGTCAGTGTGCAGTTTTGGCGGTTGGTAATAGTCACCAGAACGTTATAGCTGTTGTTTGATACGTTCAGGCGGTTAGAATGGGGGATAAATGTAAGCTGCTCGTTGATACGGTTCATCAGGCGCGGTATGGGCATATAAAGAGTATCAACTAATGAGTGCGTAAATTCACTTGCTTCGGCAAAGTCCTTGCAGGTGTAGAGCTTGTATACCATACTTCCGTCAGGACGATTAGTAACGACGACGCTACATCTTGACCCAACATTCAGCAGGTAAGCCCTACAGGGCGGGAAATCCGCCTTTCTGACGCCTTTTATAACGTCGGCGCATGTGTTATAGCCTATGCACGCTGAAAAGTCTGATATAGCGGCTAATTGGTCCGCTACGGTTTGGCTATCAGACAGGCCTAGTAAGTCCCGCAGTTCCCCCGGCTCGTATGTTTTACAGTTCATTTTTATCCCCCCCGGTGCTATCTTCTTCAAGGCCCTTGAACGGATTGAACGAAAAAGCTATCTGGCAGCGGTTTACCTGCGTGTAATCGTCGAGAAACTTCATCTTCCAGCCGAGGTACAGGCGGACCCGGAACCAAGGGCAATACTGCTTGCAGTAATAGAAGGACCAAGGGGCGAGAAAGCCGGGAACATAGCTAAACCATTGTTCGTTGTTGAGTTCCTTGATTTTCCGCAATACTTTGACCTTTGAAAAGTCTACCGCCCGGCCGGTGACATAGTAGCCAAAACCGTAGGCATTGTTGCGCATAAGCCACAGCAGGCGGCAGAAATAGCGCTGCACACGTTCTTTTGTGGTGAAGTCGTTATACCAGAGCTGTACGAAGCCGGGACGCATATAGCCGTCGCCTTTCATTTCGTAATGATAAATATAATGACTGTCGAAGTCATAACGCAGGAACTTCGGGACGACTTCGAGCACCTGCCAGCGGATATCAAGGGGATTATCGTAGGTTTGCCACAGCTTGAATACTTTAGGCAGCTGCCCTTTTTCATCAGCAAAAATGACGACAAACCAGTTAGTTAAATAACATAGCACGGTAAAAATCAGGTCAAGGCACACATACAAAAGCCAACTCATTACAAACACCGCCTTCTAAAAGTTATATAACAATATTATACCATGTATATAGTTAGAATATTCATAATATCTACTCTTGTGTTATAATGTAACAAATAGACAGATGTTTCACGTGAAACAATAAAGTGGGGTGAAGATGTTGAGAAAGAAAAAGGAAGCGCAGCAGATAACGCCGGAAGCCATAGCGGCCGAGCTGGAAAAAGTAAACCTTGACGCTTCGACGCCGGAAGAAGAAAACAACTTCTGGGAAAAATATGAGGAGCAGCAAGAAAAGATAGAAAAGCAGCATAGGGGGCGCGTACGTGTCTCCCAAGAGGATACCAAAAAAGGCGGCTCACCTAAAGAGGATATAGCGACGGTAACCAAAATCAGACCGGGGTACGTGCGCGTAGCGTCCGACCAAGAAAAGAAATTCTGCCGTGAGTACATGAAGACCTTCAATGCGAAAAAAAGCGCGCTGGCGGCAGGCTACGGCGATACCTACGCGGCTAAACGGGCGTATATGATACTGCGGCGCCCGTGGGTACAGACGTATCTTAATGAGCTTCGCGAAAAAATCGAAACGGAAGAAATCGCCGATGCAAACGAGACCTTGTTAAATCTTACCAGACAAATGCGCGGCGAGCTTGTCGAGACTATCGAGACACTAAACTATGCCGCCAGAGGTCAAGGACCAGATAAAGAATACGTTTTAATAGGTAAGACCGTGCAGCGCCTTAGCTTGCACAGAGCAGGCACGGAAGGAATGGCCAGATATCATAAGCTGTTTAATGAAAAGGCTGTGAACGTCAATATCACGCCGCAGATAGTCGTTGATATTCCGGGGGCGCTTCCGGCGGCAGAGAGCGTACCTATCCAGCCGACCATGAGCGAGGAAGAAATGGAACGCAGAGCTGCGGAACTGGCAGAGCAAATGGGAGTGACGGGAGAAGATGAATTATCAGAACCAGAACCAGACACCGGAGACAAGGCTTAAACAGATAAAGCTGACTGACTGTATAGGTCCTGCATTTTATGGCCTGTACCACGCAGTAATGCAGCACGCATATACATATTACTGGCTATGCGGCGGCCGTGGCAGTTTCAAGTCGTCGTTTACCGCCATAGTGGCCATACTGCTGCTCATAAATAATCCTGCGGCGCATGTAGCTGTTATCCGGAAAAGAGATAACACGCTTAGAAAAACGGTCTATGAACAAATGCTATGGGCTATAGAAAAGCTGGGACTTACTGAATTTTTCATCGCCAGACTGTCGCCGCTTGAAATCATCTATAAGCCCACTGGCCAGAAGATTAACTTTTTCGGACTTAGCGACAGCAACACCTTGAAGTCGATTAAGGTATCCAATGGCTACTATTCCGTACTGTGGTTTGAAGAACTGGCAGAATATGACGGCATAGAAGAAGTAGACAACGCCCGTTTATCGTTCATGCGTGGCGGAGATAAATTCTGGGTGTTCTATACCTACAACCCGCCGCAGTCGTTAAGTAGCTGGGTAAACGTCGAGACGCAGAAAAAGACCCCTGAAAAGATAGTACACAAGAGTAACTACCTGTATGGCCCGGCCGAATGGGTAGGGCCGATGATAGTAACGGAAGCAGAAACGCTGCGTAAGTTTTCACCCCGCAGGTGGCGGCATGTGTTTTTAGGCGACGTTACCGGGACTGGCGGCGAGGTATTTAATAACTTGGTCCTGCGTGAGATAACGGACGAAGAAATCAAGAGTTTTGGCAACATCAAACGCGGCCTTGATTTTGGTTTTGCTAATGACCCGCTGGCGTATATGACCGGCAACCTAGACGCAGCACGGCGAACGTTATACATATACAACGAATATTATCAGGTGCAGTGTCCGCTGTGGACGCTTGCAGACCACATAAGAGAAGAAAACCCGGGAAATGAGCTTATAATATCAGATGTAGAGCCCCGAAGCGTGCACACGCTTAGAAGCTATGGTATAAATGTGAGACCGGCCAAAAAGGGACCCGGAAGCCGTGAGGCTGGATACGACTATTTAAGCAAAGAGCTACTGCGAATAGTCATAGACCCTAACCGCTGCCCGAATGCTGCCCGTGAGTTTGCTAACTACGAACTAAAAAAAGACAAAAACGGGAACTTTATAGCGACGTATCCCGACGGCAACGACCACACTATAGACGCTGTAAACTACTTATGCCAGAACAAGGGCGCTTTGCGAATTTCATAATCAGGGGGTATTACAAAGTGAAAAAGAAGCAGTTTAAACCGCTTAATATCCGCAGTACGGAGCTTTTAAACAGAAGTAGGGTAATAAGTCCTATGTCTGTAAATGAGACGCACAGAAAGGCGCTGAACGTCATTAATAGCGGTAACAACAATAACATCTTTATTGAACCGCGACTGGAAGACGTACAGACCATGTTCGGTATCCCGGAGACTATGGGGAATCCGGACGCAAACGCACAAGCCGCCAACGATGAAGCTATTAGCGCCTGCCACAGCTTGATACTTCACACCATGCGGGTGTTGGGTGATAACGTTTATCCGCAGTTTCTTGGCTATGGCTATTTAACAGCGCTGACGCAAAACCCACTTATCAGGACAGGCGTAGAGATGATTGCCTCTGAAATGACCGAAAAAGGCTGGAAACTCACCACGGAAAAAGAAGAAAGCCGGGAGAAGATTAAATTTCTTGAATCGGAGTTAAACCGCCTGAACGTCAAAGATATGTTTTATAAAGCTATCTGCAACAACGGCTATATGGGCGGTTGTCTTGTAGGAATGGACTACGAAGGAGAGCGCCCCGAAGACTTAGTAAATGCGATACCGCTTACCGCCGATGGCCTTCTAGGTAAGAAAATCAAAGGTCTGCGCCTGCTGGAAGCCTTCAATATCTCGCCGGGGGAATATGATTCTACTAACCCAATGAGCCAGAATTACTACAATCCGCAGACATGGTTTGTCATGGGCGTACCTATTCACCGCAGCAGGGTATTATACTTTTCGCAAAACGAGCTGCCTACGCTGCTGAAACCTGCTTATAACTTTTTCGGTATTCCGCTTGCGCAAACCGTCTTAGACGTAGTTTCTCACTTTACCGAGTGCCGGGAAGCAGAAGCGCGTTTGCTTACTAAATTCAGTTTGACCATATTCAAAACTAACCTCAACGCACAAATTCTCTCCGGTGCTGATTGGGCGTCTATCGACCGCCGGCTAAATCATTTTGCCAAAAATCGGAACAATGACGGCGTGCTCCTTATCGACAAGGAAGAGGAAGAAGTAGACGTTAAAATCACAGCTTTATCAGGCGTGCGTGAAATCGTATCGCAGGCAATGGAGTTTGTGGCGGCTATGTTTCAGGAGCCAGCAACTAAACTGTGGGGTATCGCCCCGCAGGGCATGAACGCTACAGGGGAAAGCGACCTTGAAAACCATTACAAGCACATCAGCAGCCAGCAGGAAAGGCAGCTTAGAAAACCGCTTGAACGGTTGGTAAAGATACTGCAACTCATTGAATACGGCGAAATTGATGAAAGTATCAGCGTCGAATTTAACCCACTCTCTGAAAAGAGTGAGGAAGTAATGGCCACACTTCGACGCACTCAAGCCGAAACTGATAACCTCTATATAGCTATGGGAGCATTGGCACCAGAGGAAGTACGCGAGGAGCTTAAAACGCGTGATAATAGCCCTTACAACCATTTTATGGCTAACTTTGATGTAGAAGATACAGAAGAACCAAGCGCAGACTATAGCGAGATGATAGAGCTGCTAAAACCCGAAACGCCGCCAGAGAAGAGCAGTCAGGGGTGAGTAAATGGCCAGACGCAGAAGGACCAGACGAGGGCAGACCTTCCTGCCGCCACACGTCTTTAATGCAGGCATACAGCAAAGCTATGCCCGCGAGATACGCCGCATTATCCGCCCCATGATGAAAACAGCTATCCCCTATGTCTTGAAGAACTACAAGAAATTTCTCAAGGGCGACCAGCTGGCGTATGATATCACCATTGAGGGGCAAGAGGTAAACCTTGACGAGCTTCTGGCGGTACTGCGGCGGAAATTCCACCAGTACATTATGGACTTCAATCGGGAGCGGGCAGAACGGGCGGCTGTACGCTTTATCAACAAGATTGATAAAACCAACAGGGCGGCTTTAATGGCGGAACTAAAAAGGGTAGGCGTGGCGATTAAATTCACGGTAACACCAGCTTATGAACGCATACTAGAAGAAGCTGCCGAACGGAATGTAAACCTTATTAGGACTATTGCCCCGTCATTTTTCGATAAAATCATCAAAAGCGTGTATGAAAGCGCCAAACGTGGCCGGGATATGGCAAGCCTTTATCAAACGCTGCTAGACATTGAAGGTGTTACAGAGCGTAAGGCGCAGCTGATTGCAATGGACCAGACGAACAAGGCCACGCAGGAGCTAGAACTTGCCCAATCCCGGGAGCTGGGTATAAAAACTGGCACATGGGTACATATTCCGGGCGAGAAAACGAGCCGTAAATCACATGAGGAGATGGACGGCAAAGAATTCGACTTGGACGAGGGATTGTTTGACTATGAGGTAGGCAAAAAAGTGAAACCGGGCGAGCTTCCCTACTGCCGCTGCACTTACAGACCAAACATCAGCGAACTGCTCGAAACCTAGTAAATACGTACTACAGGACTTTGAATATACACTTTTCTGCTATAATAAGGGAGAAAAGTATTGAATTTACACGTACTGTAGCAGAAAGCAAATGTAGATTTGAGGTAGACCCACCCCCCGGGGATAGGATTTACACCGTTTAAACTGTGTGCATAATTTGCGGATAAAATGCCGTGAAAAGCCGTACAAATACCTCAAAATTATCTATGCAAGTTAAGAGGTGATAAAGTGGAAAAAGATAACAATTTGACCTTCGACGCTGCCCCGTCAGCCCGAAGGATAGATGATAACGGATATCTGCACGTATCAGCCTGCCCGATATCCAAAGCCTGTATCAATCCTTATTATGGCCGGGAGATACCCGGAGCCGCCGAACTGGGACTTAACCCCACGGGGATATACTACGGATACCGTGACCCGGACGAGCTAGCCAAAGCGGCCGAGACTTTCAACGGCCTGCCGCTGCTGCTTGAACACCACTTTGACAGCGCAGACGAGCCGCAGAAAGAGCACCGTGTAGGAGCTACCGGGACAGACACCACGTTTGACGCTCCGTATTTGCGAAACACAATATCAGTGCAGGACGCTGACGCGATTGGAAAAATCGAGCGTGGAGAGTTCAAGGAGCTTTCATGCAGCTACCGTTACACGCCTGACTTCACACCGGGCGAGGTTGACGGCGTAGCGTATGACTTTATAATGAGAGATATCAAGGGTAACCACGTTGCCCTTGTGCCACGTGGCCGAGCTGGTTCCGACGTGGCTGTTGCCGATAGTATGCCCGCTGGGCTAGCTATAAACAATACCCCGAAAGGAGAGTTAAAAGAAATGGCAAAATTTAGAATTACCGAGCCAGTGCAGCGCTTTAAACAACGCCGCGCAAAAGCTTTGCACTCTGTTCTTGCAGCTGACGCTGATTTAGGAATTGAAAAGAGTGAGACCGAATTGGGCAACTTACTCAAAGCAATTCAAGTGGTCGAAGCGCAAGTAGAGGGCGGATATTCTCCCCGCGATGTTGGTGTTGATATCGACGAAAACGCAACCGTTGACGAAATCACTGACAAGCTTTTCCCCGGCTTGGAAGCTGCCGCTAAAGACAAAATCCGTGCTTTCCTGCTTAGCTTGAAAGGCACCAAAGCAGAGGACGAAGCCGCCGAAGCTGTAACCAAACCAGCCGCCAAAGACGATGAAGGCAAAATGACCTTTGCAGAAGGCGTCAAATATGGTGAAGAACTGGAAAAGAAACCCGGCGAACGCGAAAAGCTGGATAAAGAACATGAAAGCGAAGGCATGAAAAAAGCCTTAGGAGAAGACGACGAACTTTCTGAAAAAATGAAAGACCCTGCTTTCAAAGCAGCGTTTGAAATGGGCGTTAAATACGGCGAGAAACGCGAAAAAGCTGACCCGAAACGTATCGACCGCGACCACGAACGCGAGGGCGAAGAAAAATACTTGGCCGAAGACGCACTGCCTAGCATTTTGGCGGCAGAACGTAAAAAAATTGAAGCAAGTTTCCGCGAACGCAATGCTGCCGCTGAAACCTGTCAAGCATTCTTAGGCCGCAAAGTCGACCCGCTGGCTTATGACAGCGCAGATGATATCTACGCCGCTGCACTCAAAGCAGAAGGCTTCAATGTTTCCGAGTATTCGCCTACCGCCTATAAAGGAATGGTTGACGCACTGCGCAGAAGCAAACAAACTGAAAAATGGGGCGCTGGCCGCGTTGCTATGGATTCCGCAGTCTCCGTACCGGACTATTTGCAAGGCTTAAATAAAATCAGCGTTCGATAAGAAAGGAGCGTAAAAAAATGGCGTTTCAGAAAACTGTAAACACTTACCCCGGAATTGGTATTCCGGGCGCATATGCAGCAATTAACCCTATCGTATCTACCGCCAAAGGCTATGTTGCTAGCGCTGCATGCAACATCGGCGGCTTCGTATGGGCTGACGCAGGTAAAGAAGGCTGCGTTAAACCTACCGGCACTGGCCGCCCTCTGGGCTTTGCAGTGCGCGAAATCACTAATCCGCTGGGAATTGACGTAGAAGCTTCTAATGTTGTTCCTGTTGGTTATCCTGTATCTGTAGAGGTAAAAGGCGATTTCTTTGCTGTCACCACTACTACCGCAACTGTCGGCCAGAAAGTATTTGCCGTTTTGGCAGACGGCACTATCAAAACCGGAGCTGCGCAAGCAACCGTTGAAGATGCCGTAGAAACTGACTTTGAAGTAATTCAAGCCGGTGCTGCTAACGACGTAATTATCATCTCAAATTGGCGTGGGGCTGTTGTTCCTGCCAGCACTTCTAGCGGTTTCTGATTTGGACCGTAAGTATAAAAAGAAAGGGGAACAGTAAAAATGCCAATGAACATTGACCAACAAGTAGCACTTATGCGCGAAAAAGGTTTCGTTTTTGACGACCACTATAAAATTCGTGGCATTATGGCTAACGACGCCGATATTGAGCGTTTGGCATACGATGCCGCAATGGTAACCAAACCGAACAGCGGTGTACCTGTAGAATTTACTTCTTATCTTGACCCGCGTGTTATTGAGATTCTGACCGGACCTCGCAACTCCCGCGAGATTTTCGCAGAGGTTAAAAAAGGCGACTGGACTACATCTTATGCACGTTTTGAGGTAGACGAAATCACCGGAGCTGTAGAAGCTTACACCGACTACGGCAACGCCGGAATGGCTGACGTCAACCCGACCTATCCGGTCCGTCAACAATATGTATTCCAAACTAACATTCGCTACGGTGACCGTGAACTAGACTATGCAGCTAAAGCACGTTTGCAATTAGCAGCACGCAAACAACGCGCCGCAGCTACCACTATCGACATTGCCCAAAACAAATACAATTTGCTGGGCGTAGAGAACATGGAAATCTACGGCCTGCTGAACGAGCCTAACCGTCCGGCTGCTATCACTCCGGGAACTGGTGAAGGCGGCAACACTTGGAAGCTCAAAACTACTAAAGAAATTTACGCCGACTATCTGTTGTTGTTCCAGAACTTGGCTAAAAATTCTTTGGGCCATATCCGCAACGACAGCGATTTGATTCTGGTAACCTCTCCTTCTGCTGCTGTTGAGCTGGGTAAAGCAACTGACTTCAATGTATCCGTTATGGACATGATTAAACGCTATACCCCGAACATCAAATTTGCTCAACTGCCGGAACTGGAAAACTCCTCTAGCAGCACTGTACTTCTCATTTGCCGTAGCATTAACGGCGAGCCTACAGGTGAATTCGGTTTCTCCGAAAAAATGCGCGCAATGCGCTTAGTGCCTGAAACTTCTAGCTTCAAACAGAAATTTGTCGGCACTTCCTACGGCTGCATTTTATACAGACCGTTTGCCGTTGCTACAATGACTGGTGTATAATCTAGGGTAAAGGGAGATAAGAAAAATGGCGAGACTGACGAAGAAAAAAACCGAAGCTGCGCAAGCAGCAGAAGTAGCTACCGAAAACAAAGAAACCTTAGCAGCAGAAGCGGCGACCTCTGCCGCCGCCGAAGCTGTGAAAGCCACGGAAGAAGCAGCAGAGCCTACACCGTATGAAGCGGCGCTTAAAGAAGCCGAAAAGCAGGCGGAAGAAGCAGCCAAAGCGGCGGAAGAAAAGAAGGTCAAAGCACAGTCTATCAATAGCGCTAACCGCGCTGTTATTGATACCACTGATACCGTGACCTTATGCCTTAACTATCCGCAGGACTTGGAACTTGCTATCCCGACTTCTAAAGGCACTATTGAACGCATTATCCTTAACGGGAACAATGCCTACTTACGGGGCAAAGAAAAGGGCATTAACCCTGTCGGCGCTTATGGCGTAACTCCTAACGTCCCCCGTGCAGCTTGGGAATGGTTCTGCAAAAACTATCCGGAATTTTGGCTAATCAAAGAACATTTACTGTTCTGCGCTACTAAAGACGACAAGTATAGCGTCGAAGCAGAAACAGACGAGCGCAAAGCGCTTAGAAATGGCTTTGAGCCTGCCGCCAAAATGGCAGGGCCAGAAGGCAGAGAAGGTTCAGTTACCCCGGTAGAATAAGGGGGATACTACTATGTCTAGAGAAGACAACATTGTTGAGTTCAACCTCGAAGACTTTAAAACAAAGTATCCGTTTATCACTTTGCCGGACGCGCAAATCGAAAACAATTTCGATACCGCCACTTATTTAATCAACAATGGTCCCGCCTCGGCAGTCCAAGACTACGACGAGCGGGCAAAGCTCCTTGAACTGATGACCTGTCATTTATCCGAGTTGCAAATGCGCGGCCCGCTGGCAGTAGGCAACGTGGCAAGTGCGACGGAAGGTAAAGTGTCCGTTTCGTATGCCGTGCTGGCTAAACCCAACTGGTACACGCAGACGCAATGCGGCTTCCTTCTTTGGCAGCTTATGCAAAAATATATCAGCGGGGGCCGTTGGTACAATGGGCTTTCATGTTGAGTTAAAAGCTGGCGGCGGTAGCGGGGAACTGCTGGGCAACTTTAAAAGAGTTGTCGGCCAGCTGGCAAAGCAAAACCCGCAGCTGGAAATAGGCTTTCCAGAGGGGTCAACGTACCCGGACGGGAAAAGTGTAGCGTATATCGCCTACATTCAAAATGTAGGCCTTGGCGGCGTTCCTGAACGGCCTTTTATGCAAAAGACCGTCGAGGAAAAAAGTAAGGACTGGCTGGGCTTCCTTGAAAGAATTTTCAAGGGGCACATCATCGAACAGGATATCTTTGTTCGAGCCTTGCGGGCACTTGGACCGTCGGCGCGTACCGATTTGCAAATGACTATTCGCAACTGGCCGCCGGGAGAGCCACGGCTTAACAAGCCTGCTACGATAGCGGCTAAACGGCGGAAGATGAAGAACGGGAAGTCTTTAGGGGTAAGCAACCCGGAGCGGGCGCTTATTGACACATCGACAATGATTAATGCTGTTAGCTGGCAGATTGCCAACGAAAAATAAAGAGGAGAATAACAGATGTTAGGGATGAATTTACATGCTATAGTGAGAGGTTCAATAACGTCGGTACACCCGGACGAGACAGTTACTCTTTATCAGTCTGACGGGCAGGCTGTGGCGTATGGGAGAGTGACGCCGTACTATAAAGAGCCAATCACGATTGCAGCGCAGATTCAGCCGAACGCTGAAAACTCCCTTGACCATAGCGAAAACGTGCCCGATATGCCGCATACAGAGCAGATGTTTGTTGACAGTAGTCAACCGTTGCCCGTAGACGGTATATCGCGGGTGCCGCTATGTAGGACAGGTGATATCATCCAGCGCAAAGATGGGACCTACTGGCACATCTCCAAAGTGCTTGAAGACTGGTCAGCACATGCAGGGTGGGCGAATTTTGAAATCACCCAACTTGTGACGCCGCCGGTACTACAAACACGGCCAGCGCCGGAGCCAGAGCCTGACCCGGAAGAACCCGACGAAGGCGAGGGAAACTAAATGCCTGTATCTGATGTAGAAAAAAAAATAAACGTCGCAGTTACCGAGTTTCTGTTGAAGTACATGCGGCCGACGCTTGACCCGCAGCGCGTGTTTGAGGGCAACCAGAACAACATGGCGCTACCCGGCGATGAACGGGAGCACACATTGTTTTACTTGAGCCAGACGCGCCGTATAGGGACAAACACAGGTGAAAGCCAAGTTACCCCGGAAGGTAACGTTATCACGGCCACATTACGGGAATACGTTGTAACTGTTGATTTTTGCGACACCGATATCGACCGTTCACGGAGCAGGGCCGAAGGACTAGAAACCTTGAGCCGTAGCGCCTATGCGGCCGATTTTTTTCATAATAACTATGACATTGGCCTGCTGTACGCTGAAAACATGGTGTATCTGCCTTACGTAGACGACACTAATCAGTTTATCAACCGCTTTCAAGTCAAACTACACCTGTCTATGTGGTCAACATATTCTATCGAGGTTGAATACTTCGAGCGGGCAAGCGTGACAAGACTGGAAAATGTTGACGTACATCACCCGCCAACAAACTAATTAAAGGGGGTATCTAAAAAATGGCTATTCCTGCAAGTAGACTTGTAAACATCACGCCAAGAGTTATTTCATCTGGTTCCACAGAGTTAGAACTTGCTGGCGTTCTGCTTACTAAAAACGCTATCATGCCATATCCGCTGCTTATGGGCTTTACTGGCCAGCAGGCAGTAGGCGAATACTTCGGCTATGACAGCGACGAGTATCGTCTTGCGGTTATTTACTTCTTAGGCTTCACGAACAGCAGCAAGAAACCTAACACGCTTTATTTCTTCCGCCGTGCGGATAAAGCTATCGCAGGCGCCTTAATAGGCAGCCAAGCACTGGGAGTAACCGACCTGCAAAAAATCACAAAGGGCGGATTTACTATCTCTGTGGACGGTAAGCCGAAAACCGTAACCGGGCTGGACTTTTCCAGTGCTAAAACTCAAAGCGATATCGCAGGTTTGATTCAGGCAAAGGTAACCGGCACAACGGTAACTTTCAACACCAACCAGAAAAACTATCGCATCGTCTCTAACACTACGGGGAACGATTCCAGCGTGACCTATGCGACCGATGGAAGCAACGTAGAAGCTTTGGGAACAGACGTAGCCACTGCTTTAGGCCTTACTGCCGCTGCTGGTGCTGTGGTAAGTCAAGGTACTGCGGCAATGACACCTACCCAAACTATGAATGCTGCGATTAAACAGTCTGAAAACTGGGTAAGCTTCACCACTGTATACCAAGCAAGCACAGCAGAAGCCTTAGAACTGGCAGCGTGGAGCAACAGCAACCCGAACAAATTCCTCTATTGCGCCTACAGCATGGACGCTGGGCAAGTAGCTGGCGGTGATTCTTCCTTGCCCGGCCAGCTGGCGTTCAACGACTATGAGGGAACTATTAATACCTACGATAACGGCGAGGTATCTGTGTTCGTTATGAGCTGCGCGGCTTCTATCGACTGGAACCGTGAACAGGGTGCTATCTCTTGGGCGTTCAAGACACAGAGCGGACTTGCTCCGACCTGCACCGATGACCAGACACAGGCAAGCCTGCTGGACAACAAAGTCAACTTCTACGGCCGCTATGCGTCCAGAAGCGAGCAGTTCAACATCTTCTACGATGGCGCTATGAGTGGCGGCAGCTATGGCTTCGTTGATGTTTACATCAATATGATTTGGCTGCAAAACGTTATGCAGACTGCCTGCCTGAACGGTATGCAGCAAACTCAACGCCTGCCGTATGTAGACCGTGGCTATACCATGATTAAAGCATGGCTGACAGACCCGATTAACAGGGCGCTCACAAATGGCGTTATCGACCCCGGTGTTAAACTGTCCGAAGCGCAAAAAGCGCAGCTGTACCAAGAAGCTGGCGAGGACATCAGCACCGAGCTGTATACTAATGGTTTTGTCATTAGGGTAACTGACCCGGCGCCGGAAGTAAGGGCAACCAGAGGAACGCCAAACATTTCTGTATGGTACACCTACGGCGGCAGCGTCAATAAAATTGAATTCCCGCTTACAGCGGTAGTATAAAGGGGGAAACTAGACTATGAGCAGCAACATCACATCTGCTAACGCTACGGCGGTTATGATTATTAATGACCTTTTCCCCGTCGGCTTTGCTGTTGAGGGATTCGCCACCGACCAAGCAATCAACCAAGACGAGGAAACTCTGGCCGTTACCAGAATGGGCGTCGATGGCAAGTTGAGCGCTGGTTACACTCCGTCTAAAAAGACGGTGCATATCACTATCGAACCGTCTAGCCCGTCACTGCCATATTTTCAAGCGCTGATTGCGGCGTCTGAAAATCAAATGACACCCTTCGAGGTCAGTTTGATTATCAACATCAAATCAATGCCCAAGACATACACTTATGTCAACGGCTATCTAACCACGGCAAAGAGACTGCCGGACTTGAAACAAGTGTTAGACCCTGTAACATTCGCTTTTGATTTTGAAAAATGTATCTAATGGAGCTATAAGGGAGAAGAAAAATGAGAAAAACAATTACTGTTATGGTGAGAGATGAAAGACAGGGACGCGACCTGCAATTTGAAATTACGCAATTTTCCGCCAAGAAGCAAGAGCGCTGGCTTATGCGGGCATTATCCCTCTTGCTTCATGGCGGCTTTGCTACTTCTATCAACGTCCCTGATGGGAAACCTATCACTGAATTAAAACTAGAAGACTTAGACTTTGACAGCATTATCACATCACTTGGAAACCTTGACGTAGACGACGCGGAAAAAGTTCTTGACGATTTACTCGCCTGCTGTTCTTATGTGCCGACAAGTGGCGTCAAAACACCCTGCACACCCGAATTGGTAGACGGATTTATTGAAGACTTTCGGGTATTGTGGAAGCTGCGCGTTGAAGCGTTTAAATTAAATTTTGATTTTTTTCTAGCCGCCGGCCAGTCCCCGACGAATACGACGGGCAAGCCGGCCGATATAGTTTTCTCAAAAAATACGTAAACGTATCTAACATGACCGCGCTTGTGATATCACAGCGCTTTGCGACCCTCAAAGAGCTTGAAACCTACTACAGCTATGAGGACCTGCTGGACATGTGCGAGATAATCTATATCAACAACATTAACGAAAACCTGATGTATAAGGACATGGAGAAAAAAGCCAAGTCCAAGAATTGAAGTAAAGGCGGTATGTTATGGCTACTATAATTGATTCGCTTCTTATAGCCGTAAAAATGGATAATACTGACCTAGATAAAGGACTAAAGCAGGCTGAAAGCAAAGTTAGCAGCTTTGCTAACCGGATAAAGTTAGGCGCGCTGGCAAAGCTTGGCGCGTTTGCTTCCGTTGGCTTTGTGATGTCGCAAGTTAAAAACCTGACGGCCGTTGCGGATGAACTTGGCAAGATAGCTGACCGCATAGGCGCAGACGTGCCGAAGCTGCAATCATGGGCCACGGCGTCTAAACTTGCTGGCGGCAGCGTTGAGGCGTTCTATGGCACGGCCGAACGATTAGGCAGTGAGCTGCAAAGAATTGCCATAACCGGAAAAAGCAGACTGCTGCCCTTTTTTGAAAGCATGGGCGTTTCCACACTTGACGCCGCCGGGAAAGCCCGTGACGTGTTCGACGTATTGACCGACGTTGCCGGAGCTATTGAGGGTATGGACAGGCAGACCTCTGGCGGTATGCTGAAACGCTTGCAGCTGGATGAAGGTACGATAGGCCTGCTACAGATGGGCAAAAAAGGTATGCAGGACCTTATCAGGTACGAGCGGGAACTTGGCGTTTTCCAAAAAGAGGATACCGTTATCGCCGCCAACTATAACGACGCTATGGACAGATTCGCTAGAACTCTGAACATGTCTTTTTTGCCTGTAATGCGGCTGTTTGCGCCAGTTCTGACAGAAGCGGCCAAAGCAATGACTTCGGCATTTGCCTTTATCCAGAAACACAGTCTTGCTTTTGAAATCGCGCTGGCCGGTATAGCACTGGTCATTGGCGCCTTAGTCCTGCCGTCTCTGTGGAGCTTGTTTGTAGCGATTATGACTAATCCTATAACGTGGATTATAGCCGCCATTGTCGGGCTTATCCTGATACTAGAGGACTTATATGTATACGCCAAGGGCGGCAAGAGCCAGTTTGAGGACCTTTGGAAAACGCTAGGCACGGGCGAGGAAGTAATGGCGGCTATTCAAGGCGCATGGGACTTCTTGAAGGCTGCTGCTCAAATAGCTTGGGAAATTCTGAAATATATCCTTAAAGATTTAGGTATAAGAGTTTTAGAGTTACTGCGTTTTATAGCCATGCTGGGCGTGGGAGCGATGAATGTGTTTAAAGCCATAGGCGGTTTTATCAACGACTACTTTATTACGCCGCTTGAAAACGCCTGGAACACTCTGAAAAAGATTATTGATAACTTGCCCTCTCTGGACGGCGTTAAAGACTTTCTTGGCGGCCGATATGAGCAGTTCTTTACACCTATCACGCCGCAGCTGGCAGGTGCCGGAGCTGGCGGCAATAAGACGCTTGAAATCGGCAAGATTGATATTCACACCCAAGCAACCAACGCAGACGGCATAGCCGCCGACATTGGCAAAGGCATTAATAAAAACAGCGGTCTGTACTGGGGTACTGCTACCGGGACAAGGGGGAACGACTAATGACAGTTAAGATACTTGACTTTCTAAAAAACGAATGGTCAAACTGGCTGCTTGCGGATACCCGCGGTACTACCTTAACTGACTTTTCGTCCTTTCTTGGCTGGCGGCTTAAAGGCGACAGCAATGTTACCTATGACCCCGTAGAAAAAGGCTATTTTGTCGCTTACAACAAAACAATAATGCCCTTTGAAGGCACGGTTACGCTGGCCAAGTCCAGCAAAAGCCCTGCCGACTTGCAGAAGGTGCTTGACACGCTGGAAGCGTTGCGGACCAGCACAGAGACGTTTTCAATCGTCACGCCGCTGCGCGAATACAAAAACCTGAACTTGTTGAGTTATGAGTATAAATTTGAAGAAAACGGCGCTACAAGCCAGCTTATCGTAGACCTTGCTTTAATTGAAGTCCGCGAGGTTGAAAGCAGCTACTCTGATGTTGTGGTAAGCTCCGGGGGCGGTGCGATTACTACCAGCGATGCCGAAAATCCTAGTGACACGTCAACGCAGAACACGGGCAGCAAGAACACCGAAGACGGTAACGACGAGCTGACAAGTACGCTTTATGACATTGGGGCTATTGTAAAATCATGGTAAGGCGGTGGAGATATGGCGCTTAATGCTAATCCCGATAACAGCAGATACAAGGTTATTCCGCTTTCTGCTATACCCGACCAGAAATTCAGCGTTACTCTTGGCGGTCAGATATGTCAGATAAGGCTGTACTGGCGTTATGGGTGGCTGTTTGCCGATATTGATGTTGGTACTGATATAGTCTGCCGTGGCGCTATATGTATGAGTAGCCAGTGGATTATACAACAGCCAAAAGTAAATTTCAGCGGCAATCTGATGTTTGTCGACACAGACGGCCATAACAGCCAAATTGAGCTGGAAAAGATAGGTACACGCTACAAGCTGGTTTACGTATTAGAAAGTGAGATTGCATAAAATGGGCAGCTTTACGCAAAAATCAATTAGGACAACAATCACGCTTCGGCAGGGGACGTTTGCAGGCGGGAACAATACTATCACCATTGAAGGACTGGCCACCGGGGCGACGATTGTTAAACCGGGCGGCGACGACAAAACGACGCTTGATTTATGGATAGCAGGCCTGCCGCCGGACGTAATGGCCACCGCCACTACTTTAGGCTTTATGCCACAGCAGTCACAGAAGAATTTAATTCTTGTCGAAGTCGGCCCCAACGGCGGGAATATGGTCAAATGCTTTGAAGGCGAGTTTACACTTGCATGGGCGGACTACACAGGCACTCCTGATGTCAAGTTTCGCGTCAGTGCGGCCAGCGGAATTTACGCCGCCCTGCTGCCTTCTAAACCGACAGGGATAAAGGGACGGGCAGACGTTACATCGCTGTTCCAGCAGTTCGCCACAGAGGCCGAGTATGTTTATCAAAATCAAGGCGTATCCGGCCAGATATCGAATACCACGATAAACGGCAGTCCCGTTCAGAAGATATACAAGCTGGCCAGAATGATTGACTGCGAAGTGTTTATAGAAAACGGCACAGTTACAACCATTCCGAGCGGGGCAAACAAGACGGGCAACGCCGTTATCATCTCTGCCGAAACCGGCGGCCGCGGCTACCCGTCTTTTACGCAGGACGGCTTAGAGTGGTCGTCTATATTTGATAATAATATCGACATTGGCGGCCTGATAGACGTGCGCAGCGAGGTCCCCAAAGCATCGGGAATTTGGAAGGTAACGAAGGTTACTCACAACCTCGAAGCCTATACCAGCTCAACAGCGGCATGGAACAGCACTTTTTCGGCCGTATTTGTGCAGAACAATCAGTATAGCTAGAGAGGTGAGGAGACATGCCAACTACGCCAGTTAAGCAGCAGCGTAACCCGACCGCGGTACAATCGACCCGGACGCCGTATTCCGGGAATTCGGAATATAACCAGCTGGATTACTTTATTCGGTCGTTTATGGGCGGCAACCTTTACACGGCACTCCCGGTTATTGTAAAGGCCGTTGAGGCGGGCGGAATTGCCCCCACAGGGCGAGTTGACGTCTTGCCCTTAACTTGTTCTATGGACGCGGAAAACAACGTCATACAGCCAGCGCAGATGTACAGCCTGCCGTATCTGCGCATTCAGGGCGGCGCGGCGGCAGTGATTTGCGACCCGGTTGTTGGAGATATCGGCCTCGCAGTATTCGCCAAGCAGGATGTTTCTAACGTCGATGTAGGTATCACCGAGCCGGTGCAGCCGGGTACATTCCGGATGTTTGATATCTCTGATGGCTTTTACGTTGGCGGCTTCCTGAACAAAACGCCAAGCTGTTATATTCAAGTCCTTCCGGACGGCAATATCAACATCACAGGACCGTCACAAGTCACTGTGAGCACGGCTAACACCCTGATAGATAGTAATACTACCATTACGGGCAACTTGACCGTACAGGGCAATATCAAGGCACAGCAGCGTCTTGATGTAACAACGGGCGCTTCTATTGGCGGCATTGAATTTGGTACGCACAGGCACACTGGCGTAGATACAGGTTCGGGAACCTCTGGCGGCCCTGTTTAAGCTGTGTGCATAATTTGCTGGTAAAAGTCCAGGAAATTATGCATAAATACCTCAAAATTATCTATGTAGATGAAATGGTAAAAATGGCCTATTTTGACATTTTCAATTTTCGAGATGTCAAAATAGGCCATTTTTGGTATAATAGGTGCATGATGGACATATTTTTTATAACAGCTGCGGCTGTAGTGATTTACGGTATCGCCTATCTACTGGAAACAGAAACCTTTAAAAAGTAAAGCAATCTGCCGAATATCTTTAATTTTGGGAGATATTTGAAGTTTTCGGCTGTTTTTAAGGCGTTCAAATATGGGGGTATTCGGCTTACCACGATGTCGGTGACCTAAAACCGCACGAATTTAGATATAGCGGTAGTCCGGCCACGTTTAACGTAACTGCCCTGTATGTCGATGAAATGTACATTGGGACAGTTTTATTGGATTGGCCGCTTACCCCGCAGCCGGGAAGCATAAAAATAACCCTCAACGGAGAAATAAGCTTTACGCTGCCTTTCCGCAATAATGCGGAAAACAATAGCGCATATGGCGGCTTTACCTCTAACGAAATAGCCAGCTGGTTTGTAGACCACAATCATCAGTTAGTAGACTGCGTAATGGAATTTGTATAGGAGTGATAACGCTATGTTTAACCGCAGATTGTTCGCTATAACAGGCGAGGGGGAAGTGCCTGTACCCGTAGACGTTCCGCAAGCGTCATTTGTGCCTATCCGTAATCAATGGGTGGGCAATAATACGGAGTATAACCCGACTTTTGAGATACCCGAAAATGTTACTAGACTTGGGCTGTACTGGCACCCCGTGCAAACAGCACGGGAAGACAACTGCAGACTGTATCGCCAAGTAGTAGCGGTATCTGCTGGGCAACGGTACAGGGTAGACTATTTTAACTGGTCAACCAACGCTACCAGTGCGAGAGGGACGCTGCGCCTGACCAACGTCGACAACGGTAGGACGCTTGACACTGCGGGCGCGGTTATAACGTTCAATCATTATATCTGGCAGCAGACAATGCGGACGGGCGTGTTTCTTTTCCCCTGCAAGGTGCTGTACTGCGGCTATAACGTCGAGATTGAAAAGCTGCCTATAACGGCCAACATAGCCTAGAGAGGGGAGAAACCATGTTTAATCGTCGATTGCTTGTCAGCACATCCCGGGGGGGTAGCGACCCTGTTCCGGAGCTACCCGACCAAGATACATTGCTTTTAGACGACTTCGGCCCGGGAACGGTAACTATTAAGATTCCAGAGGGATGTAACGTTGTAAAAGTTTTTTACGATGTTTACCACGAACATGAAGGATTTGTACAAATTGACGTCCATTCGGTTAAAACTGGCGTTTGGTGGCTGGAAGCATACGGATACGAAGGGATTGTTGGCGATATTTATATCGGCGTAACAAGTGGGGCAGAATACACCCTGTCAGTTATGACGAACAGCGAAACAGGCACGGAAAGCGGTTATATCAGTATTTACTACTCAAAGTCCATAAATACTAAAACTCCAAACAAAACGGACTACATTAAATAAAAGGGGTGCATAATGTGTTCACTAGACGTCTATTAATAGATTCGGGGGGGGACAGCGCCCCGCCGCTGCCTGATGTAGATACTAACTTATGGAGTACCACGGAAGCTGACGAGGGCGGATTTTATGACACGTTTGATGTTGTTATTCCCGCTGGCGTGAATGTAGTTTATGTGGGTGGCGAAATAAACGGCAGCATAGTCGGCGAGCCTTGCTATTGCAGGATGTATTCAAACTTTAGCGGTAAAACATGGTTTAGCGCTTCGGGAGAAGACAGCGCAGGCGCTACGAATTATATCGGTGTCACGCCGCTGAAAACTTATCGTATCACGGTCGATTATGGCAGTGAAATAGACGGAACAGGCGGCAGTGCGTTTATAAGATATTCGCAGCGTATAAATGCCGTAAAGCCGAACCTTACTGACTACTAATGAAAGGAGCAGCGAAACCATGTTTAACAGACGACTTTTGTTCAACGGAGCCGGGGGGGGTAGTGACCCGCCCACAACATTAGAATTCGACATAGACCAGCCGGGCGGCAGCAGTCTTCCCGATGCCAAGATAACAATAAGCTATAACGGCGAAACTGTTACGAAAACCGCGAATAACAAGGGCTTGGCCGTATTCTACGAAGTCCCGACGAATATAGACATACCGTATACTGTTACCGCTTCTGGCTATGAGGATTACACAGGGAGCGTCAACATAGCGCCCGGTGAATACGGCTGGGTTAATATAGCAATGTCGCAACTCCAACCACAGGGAGAAGAAACGTTATTCGTCGGCTTGTGGGGGGGAAGTAATTACGGCTGGACTTATGGCCAAACTGGCGACTTCGTTGGCTGGGAAGGTATGACTGTTCAGAATTTCCCACAGGCAAAAGCAAACCTCAAAACGCTTCAAACCAACGAGTACAATAATTTCCTGCTTAAATTTATGGATATCGACCCGGCTGTTAGACAGCGTAAGTTTACGCTGTCCTGCGAAATTCCGGGCGCCGGTTTTTCCATAAATGAAAACGTTGTGGCCAGTGACGACGGGAAAATTGCTCAATACGCTTTTAAATCGCCACCAGCATTGTATGAGTATCTAAAGGCCAACTATGGTAAATGGGTAGTAGCTAAAGTGGCAATCAACATTCAGAAATGGGGATAACTATGTTAAATAGACGGTTGTTAGTTTATACATCTGGGGGGAAGTCGAAGCAGTATTGACTTTTATCGTTAAAGATAAAGAAACCGGCGCAGGTATCGCCAATGCTTATGTATATCTGCGTGACGGTAATCACCAAATGCTCATGCAACTGGGCATTACAGACAGCAGCGGCAGTCTGGCGTTATCGGGCTTAACTTTAGAGCCGGGTGAGTATTACTTTGACGCCAGCGCCGCGGGGTACAATGTGTTACTGCTAGGCTACCAGTTTACCGTAGTTGATTCGTCGCCTATCACCGGCACTATAACATTTGAACTGCAAAAAGGCTTCCCGCTCCCGCCGACAGAATAAACCAGATACAGGGCAAACGCCCTGTATTTTTTTGAAATACTTTAATAAAAGTGTTGACAATATACGTAGGGGGGTATATAATATAGTCAAGAGGTAAGGGAAACGCCTCAAAAGAAAGGGGGCGAGCACATGGTAACAGGTAGCGAGAAACAAATAAAATGGTACGAATTTTAAAGGAAGCCTATGACTATCTGGACGCAAGATATAACCATAAAATAGCAGATGAGGTAGAAAAACAGGCAGTAAGTTTAGTAAGGGCCGAAATGGAAAAGGCACTGAAAAACATAACCAAAGCCAGCCAGCTGATTGACAACCGCAGATTGTTTTCAGCCGAACAGCTTAACCGCAATATTTGCATGGTAAGAGAGTATTTAAGAAATCAGAAGTAATTAAATTGAAAGGAGTTTAGACATGAAAAAGAAAAAATACAGGGTAAATGAAAGTGAACATTTTAATTTACTCTCGATGTATGAACATCTAAAAGTGTTGGAGGCTGAAACCCCTAGAGATTATTACACCAAAGCGCAATGGAGCGACTTGTATAGACGAATTGAATATATTGAGAACCTTATGGAAAAGGCGTATTGCGTTGGGGCTTTGGTTGACTGGGAAACGTTAAAGGCAATTAGAGAAATACAAGAAGAACGCCGCTTAATTAGATATGAACGTTGTTTAGCGGCAGGCGATAATGAAAAAGAAGCAGCAATAGCTTTAACGTTATGAACAGCGGGACTTTTGCCCCGCACTAATTAAAGGAGTTAGAAAAATGAAAACAACCTATAAAGAATACGGCTGTACTGCCAGTATCACGGACAAACAGGACGGAACAGCGCGCCTTATAGTGCGCAACCAATACGGCCAAAAAGTGAAAGACAGTATCCATAAAAACCGTGCCTGCGCTTTGGCAGCATGGCGTAGAATGTGCGATTAAGGAAGGTGCAGATGATGTTAAAATTTAAAAAGGGCGGCTATGCCCGTCACGATAGCGGCACGGTTTACAAGGTTAAAGACATTTCGCCAAATCCTTATAACCCACAGGTATTGCTGGTAAGCCTTGTAACCGGGAAGAAAACTTATACGCGGGCAATTCAAACCGACAAACTGGGCAACGAGTTTGCCCAATATGGGACAGGCTACGGCAGGGACAGGAGTTTTTCTTCTATCATTATTCCGATGAATTAATGCATAGCAGGGCAGAAGCCCTGCTCCTGTTATTACTCAAACTGGTTGTTTCCGTTTTGGAAATGGCCAGTGATAAAAGGAAGGCGAAAAAGATGTTGAAATTTAAAGAGAATGACATTGCAGCTAGCTGTATAACAGGCCGTAAGTACCTTGTAACAAGCATTAGAGAAAACAAATGCGGTCAGCGAGTTATAGAGCTTGAAGGCCATAAGTGCAACATTGTTCGCGATATAAGGACGGATGAAAACGGCGAAGAGTATATTTTGGATGAAGTTAAGCTAACTGGCGGCGTTGTTGAAGAAGTTCGCATAGTACCAGTAGGCAACAAGTTTACCCTTGAAGGAGATTAAGCATGGACAAATTACAGGAATTAGCAGTGCTGGTTTTTATAACGCCACTGTACGTCATAGTTACAGTAGCCATAGGGGCGCTGTATGTCATGGCGGGCGTCAAGGCCTTCCAGTTTATCAAGAAGAAGCTGGGAAAGTCAGAAGACGAAGACGCACGGGAATATAACCAGCGTCGGGATGTTTTATACATATACATCCCGAAACGGGGATATATTAGAGACCTTAACCATGATTGCACTGAACTACTATATACAGACAAAGAACACGAAGCTAAAGTTTTTATGTACATTGACGGTATTCGTGGAGTTTTAAGTTACATGAAGCTTGTTAAAAACGCAGGTGTAACGCTGCCAGATTATTACATCGTTACTAATGGAGTTAAAGAACAAGTTGCGAAAATTCATTTTTGAGTTTTAAGCCGCCAAACTTTTTGACAAAGGCAAACTATAGCAAACCTGTAATAAAACCCGTCAGCGGTCAACGCAGAAGCTATGAGGAGGTAAAAATGATACCGGTTTCGTTTTTATTGGTGCTGGTCAGTTAGATATTTTTAACAACGGTTATAGTCCGTTATGACCATATGGAAAAATACGAAGCACAGTTACTAATCTTTGCGGCGCAATGCTGCTTTATCTGGTATCAGATAGCAGTGTTTGAATCAGCCAGCCGGAAAAAGTAACCCCGCTGCGTGTGGTATAATTAACTAAACCAACACGCAAAGGAGCTGATACTATGAAAGAGTTTTTTAACCTTCTGAAAGCTAACGGTATGATTATGAATTTAGTGTTCTTCATGGCCGTGGCTTTTATGCTGGGTGCCGCTGCTGGCGTTGCAACTGCAAAATGACAAAACAAAAAGACTGCCAACGTTCGGCAGTCTTTTTGTTTTAGGGTCAGGATGGAATAAATATATTGAAAAAGGTGTAGGTAGAAGAGAGCTTATGCTCATATATATTATACCTCTTCATCAGAAAAATGGCAACAAAAAAGCAGCCTTCCGGCCGCCTCTTTGTTTTCTAAATCGCGTCACTGATTTAAGAAAGGTGATGTATTTTGATTGCAGTCTCATTATACCAAATGTGTGATATAATGTAAACAATAAAAACAGAAAAGCGCCTGACTAATCAGGCGCCTTCCAGCTGTGGCAAGCCACAAAACAAACACAGTTCTTTTCGCCCCGTGTCGTCGAGATAAGAAGTTTTGTTGTACCGTGATTATTATAGCAGACTTAAAACCAGAAATCAATGAACCCGTGAAAAATTTTCACGACTTGGGAGCGGTGCCGCCAGTGCGGGCGCCGCCAATATCGAAGAAAGAGAGGTTTTGACAATGGCACAACTAGGACTTTATGGCGGGACAGTCACCGCCGGAGCCACAGACGGCGCCCTGCTATCAACGACGAACCCGCTAAAGTACGCAGAGGAAAAGGGCGCACTTGGCGACCCGGTAGCGTATGCCCTGCGTTGCCCAAACGGAGAGCACGCCTACGAAATAGCTATCAGCGTGGCCGGTACGAATCCGGACTGGGTGAAGCTGTCGCCTGATAACATAGTATGGCGCGACGCTATCAACATTCCACAGGTAGGAGACATCAACACACTTTTCTATGTAAAAATCAACATACCGGACGGCGCGGAATACAACCAGACTGTGCTTAACACGCTGCTTATTAAATACCTCGAAACAACTACAACGATTTAGGGAGAGTGCAGAAATGGAGAAACTATATCATCTGGCTAAGAGGTTCAAGGCGTATCAGTTTGACGGGGATTTGAAAAACTCCGATGGGTACTACTGCCCCGAATGGGTGCAGCAGGCGTTTGAACGTGACGAGCTGTTTTTCATCGGTCCAGAGCTTTACCTTGACCACTTCGAGAACTGCGGCCTAGAGCTGGAAAGAACGCATATCAGAGTTGGCGACTATATCACGCTGGATACGGAAAACATGAGAATTGACGCGTTCAGTCCGGCGCAGTTTAATCGTTTTTTTGAGGCGGTGAATATCAATGATTAAACCGGAGCTGCTGGAGTATATCGACGAGCTTAAAGCGTATATCACAGCTGACGGCGGCATTGATGTATTCAAGCTGAAAGAAACGTTTTATCACGATAACCCGGAAAAGGCGGGGAAAAAGTTAAAGCTCGACCATTACTATATTAAAACCAAAAACGGCCGAGAATACTATATCACCAATCCGCCGGAAGACTTTATCAATTTTTGCAAAAACAGCTAGGCGGTGATGGTATGAACGATGAAAAGACGCTTGAGTTTACATTCGAGCAGCTGGCCCCGGCCGTGTTGGGTCCCTTCCGCTTCGAGGGCATTCAAAGCTCAATCGACAACGAAAACACGTGCACGCTTGAAATTGAAGTATTGGAACCGCCAAGACCGGAGCCAGTCCCGCCAGTAGTAACAGAACCTATCATTGTCAGCGGTAAGTATGAGGAAGTGCTCAACCCTTACGCGAACACCGACCCTATCGCTTATACGCTGTATCTTAATAACGCATGGGATGTAGCTGTCGACGCCGCCGGGAATATCGCCACTACATCGGGCGACTATGCAGTCGCACAGAACGCAGCCAACGCCTGCCGCCTGTTCTACGAAGACGCGCCGCTAGATATGACGCGCGGCATTCCGTACTTTGACATCACGCTTGGCAAAAAGTCTTCTGTATCAGCGTCGGTACTTAGAAGCCGGATAAAAGATATTGTCAGCGAAATATACGGCGTGACGGATGTAGAAGTTGCCATAGACTATGACAACGAGGGTCGCATAGATGGCGGTGAAGTGCAGATAACGACGCTTAACAGTAAGAATGTCACTATACAGATTTAACAGAAAGGAGCTGCGATAAATGGCAATAACATTTAACCCGGACACTGGCATTGTAGTAGAAGACACGGCAACTATTCGGGCGCGGCTGGTTGAGCAATGGCAGAAAGCCTTTGCCGTTGACCCGACAAAACCTCTGCTTAACACCGAAACCGAAACCCCGGCCGGGCAGCTTATCGACGGTCAGGCAATCCTGATAAATCAGAAAGACAGCGCGCTGCTCACGCTGGCCAACCAGCTAAACCCAAAAACGGCGGCAGGCGTTTTTCAGGACGCACTGGCAAACATTTACTTTCTGACACGGCACGTCGCCCAACCGACTTACGTCACAGGGAACATCAAGGGTGCGTATGGTACTATAATACCCTATGGCGCGCTGGTGCAGGACGTGAACGGGTACACGTTTCTAAACACCACAGTCACTACGATTGATGAAAACGGCACAGCTACGGCGGTTTTCCGCTGCACACAGTATGGACCTATCGAAGTAGGCCCGAACACGCTTACAAAAATCATCACTGCGGTACCGGGCTGGGACAGTGTAACAAACGACGCTTCTGGCGTTACCGGCAGAAACAACGAGACGCAGGCCGAATTTGAGCAGCGGCGGGCTGAAAGCGTATCGAAAAACGCGCATGGCACAGCGGCGGCAGTACAAGGAGCGGTTAGCGACCTTGACGGCGTTGTTGCCTGTGAGGTAGTCGAAAACCGGGGCGATAACTTCATCACCAAAATGGGAGTATCTTTATCGCCGCATAGCCTGTATATTAGCGTATATGGCGGCGAGCCGGAAGACATCGGCAACGCTATACATCAAAAGATAGACGGCGGCTGCGGAACGAACGGCAACACTAAAGTCGATGTTATCGACCCAACGACGCAGGCCGAGAATACGTACTACTACCAGATACCCGAAACTATCAACATGGGTATATACGTTACTATCAGGAAAACGTTATCCCTGCCTACAGATTATGAAAGCTTGATAAAAAAGGCCGTGCTGGCCAACTTCAACGGCGAGACTATCGACTATAGCCGCGTCAAGATGGCACAAGTTTTGTACGCCAGCCGCTTTTATAAAAGCGTAATCCAGACGGGTGTAAATGATTTTGTGGGAGTGGAGCTTCAATATCCTGTCGGCGGCAGCCGTGTAAATAGTATTGAAATCCCTGCGGATGAAATCCCGGTTTTGTCCGAGGATAACATAACCGTCGTTGCGCTGCTGGACGCTTAGGGGGTCAGAACATGGATTTTCGAGGCAATGAAGACGTAAGGGCCTGCGATAACATACGCGAGGAAAAGCAGCCGTATCTGCTTTCGCAGTATTCTGCAAGTCCTACCATTTACCAGATACTAGCCGACTTCCGGGAAAACATTGACCCCACGCCGGATATCTGGACCTTTTACGACAACGTATTTAACATTGCGACGGCGCAGGGCGTAGGGCTGGACATATGGGGCGCTATCATAGGCATGGACCGTACTATATATGACCAGTCAACCAGCACAAAGATAACACTTGATGATGAAGGATATAGGAAGCTGCTTTATTATAAAGCACTGGCGAACATCACAGACGCCAGCTTGTATACACTGAATTACATGATAAATCAGCTGTTTCCTGACTACAGTGTTACGGTTTTAAATGTCCTCGTCGAAAAGCAAACCGAAGATGGGATGTATTACAATTCGTACCCAATGCACGTCAGATTTCTTTTCAAGTCGTATCTGTCAGATGAAGACCTAGCTATATTCAAAGTTGGTGGCCCGCTGTGCGTAGGTGCTGGCGTCGGCTGGGATTTGGTAATGATAGATACATCGAACGTATTCGGCTTTGACGGCAGCGGATTACAGCCATTCAACTGTGGCGTATTTATGCCTGACGGCGGAATATTCGTTCCGGACGATGAAGAAACCATATCAGATTGAATGTTTCACGTGAAACATTAGATTGCGTCACTAGATTTTAAAAAGGGGCACAGACGGCGCGACGTGGCAAACCCTGCTCGAATTCATCGGGTCGCTGACGATGGACG
>ERZ791927.339-NODE-339-length-50715-cov-51.536321_pt1 | contig 50715 bp, 80 predicted proteins | sample MGYA00510130_ERZ791927 | MGnify/ENA primary metagenome ERZ791927 (study PRJEB30046, sample SAMN00792055) | human gut metagenome | study: EMG produced TPA metagenomics assembly of the A metagenome-wide association study of gut microbiota in type 2...
TCGCTGCCGTGGCCTATGGATTCGAGCAGTTTAAGATCGCTTTCTGCGATGCCATAAAATAGCACTTTTTGTTAAAACCCCCCGGCGAAAGTCGGGTAGTATTACTGCATAGAAACGAAGAACGGAGTATTGAAAGATGAAAAAGATGCTTGCTTTAATTGTTATGTCTCTTGGTCTTATTGGTTGCAGCGAAAAACCAAAAACATATATTTGCGGTAACGAAGCATTTGAGGTTACGAGCGATTATATGAAGGTAGTTAGCGGCAAGAGCGCTGGCGTTTTAATTGATGGCATTGGTGAAAACCAGTATAAGCTGTTTACGCCACTTGGAACGGCTTTTTATACTGTTAACAAAAACACCATTGATATTAAAGTTAGCGTTTATCACAACACTCTAACTTGCGAGGTTAAGTAATAATGGCAAAAGACACCCAAGACAAAGACACTCACGACGCTTTCACGACGTTTGAACAGCTTGAACGTGAAACGTTCATAGGCAACGCGCTTGCCACTGGCGGACACTATCAGGCCGTCAAGCCTGATAAATTCTACCAGGTAACGGGCAACCGCTACGCCGGGAGCAAGACGCCGGATATCGTCCGCGACAAGTGGTCAACCGATCGCAGCCTTATTGCTTACATGGAGGAGCGTTACGGGCCATACGACTTGGACGCCGCCGCCGAAGAAAACAACACCGTCTGCAAGAAGTTTTACGACGAAAAGACCGATTGCCTCAAGCGCTGGTGGGGGAAAAATAAGCACGTCTGGCTTAACCCTCCATACTCGTTCCCGGATCCCTTTGTGCTGAAAGCCATTGAGCAGATGGAGCATGACAACCAGATCGATATTTTACTTCCCGGCGACAACTCTACGGCGTGGTTCCGAGACGCACAGAAGGCAGCGGCTGAGATCATTTGGATTGTCGCAGACGTCACGGAGGACGAAGACGGAACGCAACTAAGCCGATCTGGTCGCCTGGCCTTCATCAACGGCCTAAGCGGGAAACCAGTCGACAACAACAACAAGGGCAGCGTGATTTTCATCATGCGCAAACTCAAGCCAGGCGAGGAGCAAAAAACGTTCTACGTCCCGGTAAGCGAAATCTGCCCGTCATTAACTAAAAAGCGCATGCGCAAACGTGGGATCTGAAAAATGGAACAGCTTGAATCTTTCACCGAATACCTCCACATCGTCGTTACCCTGCTGGACAAGTACGGCTTCATCGGTACGGATGAGGAAAAGATGGCCTTCGCCGATAGCATCGACGGCACTTATCAAGAATTCATGGATAACGGCACGCCGCTTGCTGACTGGCCCGCGATTCTTGAGCGCGAATTGCTGGATTTTCGGGCGCGTGAAGGTGCGGAATATTTCGCGAAACAGCACTAATTGCTAAACAATGCCCGCCGCGAGCGGGTATTATTGTTCCATCAACCAATCAGGAGCTAACGCCATGAACACCAAAACCATCGCCGACACCATCAAGATCGTACAAGTTAAGCCGCACATCGTATCGCGCCACCTGATTAACCTTTCTCGCCTGTGCATGGCCGACTACGTGGCGAAGCCTTTAGAGAATGGCCTTGATGGTGAAATCGGCGCGATCTACTTCCGAGCCGCCCACGGCATCGAAGAAATTCACATGTACGAGCAGATGGCTGAATGCTTCTGCATTTACGGTGACGAATAATGATTGTCGAATCTGGCCGCGCTGCCGTCTGGCAGCATGCCAAAGAGGCTGGCATTAGTGACGATATCGTGATGATCGCAAAGTATTTCGATATCAAGGATATCTCCATTGTGTTCAATGGGAAATTTACCTATCTTCATGAGCGCCCACTGAAGCGCACGCGTATAGCAGTTGCGACGCGAGCGGAGGCCGACGCGCTGAAGATGTTCATTAATGAGTCGAAGCAGACCAAAAAATATTACAAGTAGCGGGAGTGTTGAGAATGCGATATATTGCGATCCTGATTACGGCGGTGGTTCTCACTATCGCAATCTTTAACTACGCAATTCAATTGGGATAAATTATGCAACCTAAAATCACAGACGAAGAATTTTTAGCCGCCCGCGAGGAAGGCAAGACCTACCGCGAGATCGCCGAAGAGTTCGGAATGAACGTTCGCAGTGTGGAGCGTCGCGGCGTTCGACTTGCCCGCCAGGGGCATTTGCACGGTAACAACCACGTAGCGAAGCACATCCCGGACGGGTTTGGTGTCAAAGGCACATCGACCATGATTCGCGCGAACGGTGACGAAGTTGTGCGCTGGGTCAAGTCAGAAGTAGACCGCGACCGCATGATCGCTTTGATGGAGGCGGCGCAAGCATCATTCTGCGAAGACCTCCCGCGCGCAGAACCGCAGCCGAAGGATGAATCGAAGTTTTTCATTGAGGATCAGCTTGCCCTGTATCCGATCTTCGACTTGCACATCGGAGCGATGGCCCACAAGCACGAATGCGGCGAGAACTACGACACCAGCACAGCCGAAAGGGTTCTTAACCGCTTCTTTGACTATTCCGTTTCGGTTGCCCCGCAGTCGAAAAAGGCGGTCTTGCTGGTCGGTGGTGACTTCCTTCACAGTGACGGTCTTGACGCAGTAACCCCGGCAAGTGGTCACGTTCTCGATCAGGATAGCCGTTACGCGAAACTTGTCTATGTGGCTATTCGATCCTTGCGCCGCGCCGTGTCGCTACTGCTGAGTAATCACGCGGAAGTAGAGGTGCAGGTAATCGAGGGTAACCACGATCAGGCTGGCATGATCTGGTTGCGTGCAGCGCTCGCAGCGTTCTATGAAAATGAGCCGCGCGTATTCGTTGACGTAAGCCCTGCGATTCTGCATCGCACCGTATGGGGTAAAACGATGCTGGGCTACACTCACGGCCACACGATGAAGAAGGCAGAAACGCGCCTCGCCGCAATGGCTACTGACTTCCGCAAGGAGTTCGGGCAATGCGACTACATCTACACGCATTCGGGCCATTGGCATCACCAGACCGTAACGGAGCACTCGTTAGGGATTGACGAAGTACACGGCCAGTTAGGGGCCAAAGACGCTTACGCCGCTCGCGGTGGTTGGCGCTCCTATCGCCAGGCGGCTGTTATTCTGTACAGCAAGGAATATGGCGAAGTAGGCCGCTTTATCTACCGCCCGAACATGTAACCACAACGGCCCCGCGAGGGGCCAAAAAGGAAAACCGATGAATAGAAATATCTGCATTTTCGATCTCGATGGCACGTTGTCTAATGGCAACCACCGTTTGCACCTGCTGCCGAAAAAAGATCTCCACCTAACCGAAAGCTGGACGGCGTTCAACATGGCGGCTGGCGGCGACGCTCCCATTACGGACACGATCCGGGTAATGGAGGCCATGCGCGCAGCAGGATTTATCGTCATCATCCTGACCGGGCGAAGTGATGAGGCACGCGAGATCACTGAAAAATGGCTGGTGCAAAATGGCGCATCGCATTACGACCTGCTGATTATGCGCTCCGCCTCCGACAACCGGAAAGATACGGTTATCAAAGAGGAAATTTTACGCAAGATTGGCATTGAGCGAATCGTTGCGGCGTGGGATGATAGCCCCACTGTTATTGCGCACTTCCGTAGCCTGGGTATCACAACTTACCAGGTCTGCGACTACGGCGAAAACCTTCACGACCATCTGAAATCTCATGGAGTAGACAAATGAAAAATGTAATCATCCTCAACGGCGCGCCGGGCATCGGAAAAGACACCATCGCGGAAATCATCGCCCGCAAATGGGAGTATCGGATCCTGAGTTTCAAATCGCCGATGTTTGACATTGCGCGCGCCATCCTGGGTGCAACCGACTTTGCCCGCTTCGCCGTCCGTTACCACGACCGCAGCCGGAAAGAAGTCAAGTGCGACTTTTTAGGTGACCGCTCGCCGCGTGAATTCCTGATTCACATTAGCGAAAATTTCGTAAAGCCGACGTTAGGCAAAAAGCAGTTCGGCAAGTTGCTTTGCGATTCCGTCGTGAATTCGCCTGTTAGTTGCGTCGTCAGCGACGGCGGATTTGACGAAGAAGTAGAGCACATCGCGGCGCACGATAGCGTAAACGTCTTTGTCGTTCGCCTGCATCGTGACGGCATGACTTTCGATGGTGATAGCCGCAAGCATATTAGCCGCCCGGATCTGATTTGCGAAACTTATCACGAATTCGATTTTGATATGACTACTGGCGAGCCGGAAGACGACGCGCAAAAAATCCTTGATATGGTTTTTGAATGGTATTAATATTCTCTACGTAATGCCTTTATTATCACCGCCTTAAACTTTGGGAGCCTTAACAGGCTCCATTTTTTTTGTTCTTTATTTGGCCCAACGCATATATCATCGCATTATCACTTAACTAACAGAGGTTGCATATCATGCGGGAATTCATCAACGCGGCAACCAATGGTAGCGGCGGTGTTACCCTCGCAGGATCTGCGACCGGGCAACTTATCATTGCAGCCATTGGTTTATTTTTCATGATTCTATTCGGCTCCTTCGGCGCGTGGTTGCGCTGGCGAGATTCAAAGGCGCTTCGTGAAGCGCTGGAAACCGGGGATATCAAAACGGCGGTGAAGATCAGGAGTAAATAACATGGGGATTAAAACGCGGGTTACATTCGCGGCGGCGATGGCGATCGCTGTCGCCTTCCTCCCGAAAGTGGAGGACACGAAATACAAAGTTTATACCGATATCGCTGGCGTTTCGACGGTCTGCGAAGGCATTACAGGGCCGGACGTAATCAAGGGGAAAACCTATACCCGGTCAGAGTGCGATGATCTTTTGGCAAAGCACATCCAGGTCGCAAAGCGTGTAGTTGACAGCAAAATCAAAGTGGCCGTGCCGGACACCTTCAGGGCGTCGATGTACAGCTTCACTTTCAACGCTGGCGGCGGCGCATACTCCGGCAGCACCATGCTGAAATTAACGAACCAGGGGCGATTGCGCGAGGCGTGCGAGCAGCTATATCGCTGGACGTACTACCGCAACCCGAAAACGGGCAAGATGGAGAAGTCAAAAGGCTTGCATAATCGCCGGGTTCAGGAATATCAACTATGCATTAAGGATCTGAAATGAGCACATTAAATTTTCAACGAGCATTGGCAATCGGCTTCATCGTGTGGGCGGTTGCACTGGTTTCCGGTTGCGCCTCCAGCGTCCCGATCCTTTCCGATCTGGTTGGCAGCAAGCCGGATATGACGGCACAAGTCGGCGCGGAGAACGTGAAACAGGCGGTTGGCGTGACGAACAAAACAGACACGTCCAGCAAGCAGGAAACGACCTTCAAAGAATCGGCAGTTGGCAAGGTTGACACGTCCAACAAAAAGGCGGTGACGACCTCCAGCATTCACGCGAACCAGATTACGGCGGAGAAGATCGAGATCCGAAACGACGATAGCGGAAGCATGATTCCGTGGCTGATTGGTGCCGTTGGGGCCATCATGTTCGCTGTCGGTGTTTTCGGTATGTGGCGAGAGCGAAAAAATAAAGGGGCGTAAGCCCCTTTTTTCATATGTACCGTTTGACGTGCAGCAGTGCCACGCCATCTTCATCATTCAACCCATGTTCAACCGTGTTTGTTGCTGCCATGCCTTGATATAGCAAGGTGAGCGCGGCACGCAAGTAATTTTCTGGTGTGATCTGATTCACGCAAACAAGCCTGTGAACCTCCGTTATCAGATCTTCCACCTGCTTTCCCGAATAGGGCTTCATCGTCGAGTTGCTCAATGTGCATCATCTCCCACATGTATTTGTTGTCCATCCCTTCAAACGACCGGAAGTTAAATCCAATCTCCCTGTTATCCGGGCCAGTACACCACACCACGCCGTTTTTTCCGTCCAGGTATCCATTCGTATAGCTTCGCGCTAAAAACTCCTTAGAAACCATTGAGGCGAACATACGGTGTGACACGTTGGCGGCTTTTGCCATGCGTGGCGATTCGCGGTGCATGTAAACGAACTTCGCAAAATCTTGCCGGGTGAATTCCCGGCGAGACTCGCAGAATCGGTAAATGTCAAGGATAAACATTCATTACCTCATGAACGAAGGGTTAATAAAGACCTCTGAATCAATCACGCAGATGAACCCTAATTCCTCCATCTTCGGCAGCAATTTTTCCTTAATCCTTTTGCTTACCCCGGACTGACCTTTGAAGATCTTCAGATTGCGGCACGCGTTATAGATGCTCTGAACCGTCATCACGCCTTTCGCCTGCTTGCCACGGCTGGCGATAACATCGTACACCGCCTTAATCTCCGCGCCCTCACCAGCGAAGCCTGACGAATCAGCCGACGACAAATACGTTTTGCTCAACTCATGAAACATGATGATGGCTTCGTCTATCGTTTCGGTTCCGATCTTCTTCGAGCGCTTGCCGCCAGGTTGCCAGTTGCGGATCGTGTGGATTACCGACGCCAGGCGCATCACCTGCTTATCGAATTTACCCATCGCACCGCGCAGCATAGTATGCGAATACTTCCCGCCGTCGCCTAATTCCGGCTCCAACTCCTGGCGGGCCTTGTTCAGCCGACGCATGCCTGCTTCAGTCACTTCCAGCTTGATATACGATTCCGTCATAATGTCATGAATGAGGCGGAAGTAATCAGCGCGTAAAGACTTGTCGATCGGCTCATAGGTCGAATTCCCGTTTTCGTCAATGAACACGCGCTCACCTAAACGCGTTTGCTCGCGAACCAAAAGGAAACGCTCTGATACACCGATACCGCGAGAACCAGCTTGCATGATGGCGTCGATGGTTTCATCCTGGGCGATTACGCAAATACAGCCCAGCGCGACGAATGACATATTGTTACTGACGTCGGAACGTGCGATCGATACGTGGCCCTTATCCCACGCCTTCAACACCAGTTCGCTGTTCGTCTTCTTGCCGCCGTCGTTGCCATACGTGATCCCTAACAGGCTGTTAACCGCTGTCGCTTCGTCCGAGATAACCGCAAAGTTGCCTTGCCGATTGTTGATTTTCGCCAGGCCTTCCGGCGTGGTATCGGAAACGGGGAACGTCAGATCGCACATGCTTTCTAACTTTTCCTCAAGTTCGTCTTTGTCTTCGAACAGTTTCGCCATATCGGACTGCGATAACTCGCCTTTCATGGCCTGCTTGTTGGCGGACAACTTTGCCATGATTTTCTTGCGCTCTTTCTTGCGCGCCTCGTTGATTCGCTCAACCTCTGCGACGATCGGATCGATAGCCAGCGAGTTAATCGCAGACTTACCAGCGGAAGGCGGCTGCGACGTAATGACGTAAAGCGTCGTTGGTTGCTCGCTGCCGTGGTACTCCACCCAAAAGCGACCCATCATCGCGGCGGACACGGTTCCGAGGAAATGCATATAAGCCGATGATTCCGGGAATTGAACGGAGCGAGCAGCGTTGAGCGCCAGCTTGCCGACGATATCGTAATCATTCGCGATCGAGATCGTGGGATACTTGTCCGCGTTTACGTCGATATCTTTCGGCTTGGGCCAGAAAGAAACGGAGTCGCGATACCCGTTCGCACGGATGGCGACGCGCAGTGGGCTGATGCCTTCCTTCTCTGCGATGGCAATAATATCTTGTGGGGACACGCGGTCATTTAAAAACATGCCTTGCTCCTGATTGGTTAATCGTGCGGCTAATGATAAGCCGTCTTAAATCCGAGATCCAGTGATAATCTAAACGCACTTGCAAAATGTGCTTAGGTTATCGGGGCGCATGGCCCCGAATCCGTTACAAGTATTTCGCCTCAAACGTGGTTCCGTCCGACACGCTGAAACCGACTTCCTCACGGTAGAGCGTCCAGCGGCAACCGTCACGGTCGAAGATGTACCCGGCGACGCTGCCAAGCGCGCGACCGCTTTCCACCTGGTAACGCTTGCCGACGGTGAAGGATTTTTTCACCGGGTTTTTGTGGTCGAGGCCAACGCATTTCAGGGTTTTCGTTTTCAGTTCGATAAACGTAGCCACCACCACGCCGCCAACGCCAGCAATGAACAACTCACCGCTAATGCCGACCGACAAGTAAACGCGCTTCTTCTTCAGTTCGGCGCTGTTATATACCATCATTGACACGTTGCCTTCGTCGTCAATGCGAGCGGAATAAAGGTTGTTTTCCTGGATATTAACAGCACGGCTTGAGGTGCATTTAATTTTGATTGACTTTGCCATTTTATTTCCTTTCTCCCATTTCGATATAGAGGTTTACCAGATCCAGAAAGTCGGATTTGTTTCTGCAACTCAATTTAAAGCCAACGTGCGATTCGATCTTATTTTGCATTGCCGCCATCGTTGCGCCGCCGTTATTCATCTTCAGAACTTCGCGGCATACGTCAGCCAGTTTTTTAGATATCATATTTCACCACCGTAAATTTAGTGTTTTTGCAAGCGCCTTCGATATCGCTAATTAGGCGATTCACTCTGATATTAATCATCGTTTTGTGGTGCATGACGTCAACAATGCCGACAACCGCTAACACCATGATTGAAAAGATAATGGCACCAGGCCCATACATAGAAAATAGTGCGGTCATTACTGCGATCGTGAATTTCATTCTGGTTTTCTCCGTTGCGTTTCGATGGAATAACTATACCCGCAATTAAGCGGGTACGTTTAGCAATTCGTGCTATTCATTAAAATTCGCCTGGAACACGGCGCGAGCGAATCCGCGCGGAGTGATAGAGCGAAGCATCTTTGTTCTTTCAGACTTTCCGCCCAGGAATTTCCACGCCCAAAAGAAATCGACGCCTTCCACACCTTCCGGCGGTAATAACCGTTTCGGCTCCACGAATCCGTCACCGTGCCAGATGCACGTTTTCTTCGTGTAATTGTCGCAGTGCGGCATTTTTGGGTGCCAAACTTCCTCATGCGGCGCAACATACCCGCCGAAGTCGCGAGGGTGGAAATAAAAATCCGGCTTGCGCCAAAGCGTCGACAATTTGCCAACCGGGTTTTCTACCATCCAGGGGCAATTATATTGGTCGCCCAATTGCTCGATCATCTTCGCATCATCGGCGGCTGATAGAACATCCTTAGTCTGTCTCGCGTGCTTCACCCCGCTATGCGCTAACAGCGTGCAGGAAGGGAAAGCGAAAATAATGTCAGGATCCGGGATGCCCAGGATCGTGCGCTTCACGTCGAAATCTTTGTCAATCCAGATGTTGACATACTGGATTTTTGCATGCTCCATGCGGATTTTGTACTCACCGTGGTCGCCGGAATCGGCGTTAAAGCAATATACATCGCAACCGCGAATTGCCCACGGCAGACCCATAATCCCGGAACCGTCAAACATGCACCACACAACGCGCTTTTTCATTGTCACCTCACCAGAAAGGGATACATTCGCGGCAACCTTCTTCACCAGTGCAGCCGCAACTATTTTCTTCTTGCTCTACCAGATCGTCACGCATCGGCAAACTTTCGGCATCCATATCCATACTGCCAAGGGCATCCGATAGCGTCATTTCCTGATTGGCTACTTTGATGCAATATTCGCGGTTAAGCCCCGCATCCTGGGCGGTTAAGAAACGGTGCCAGTAGGCATCGTCGTAATTATCAGCCATTGCTTTTCCTCCGGTTAAATTCTCGCAAACTGGCGGCGCATGACTTCGAACAGGTTTTACCCCAGCCGCGTTTAAGATCCGCCGCCTTGACCTTATAGACAGCCCCGCATCCTGGAGCCTCGCAGCACTTCATGCTTTCCTTCGCCCCAATGTGATCCGGTCGACCGGTCAGGGAGCTATCGCCGGGATTCTTCGTCGACCAGAAAAGTTGCACTGTCGCGACCTCCTCGCCGAACTCATTAACGAACATGTAAACGCCCTTGCTTTTCAGAAGCACAGTGCAGTGATGCATTTCGCCGTTGACTTCCAGGTATGCGCGATCGCCTTCTTTCATTAGCTTCTCCACGATTCAATGAACATGCTGTTCGATTCCAGCGTCAGCGTGACGCCAGCCAGGGATGACGGAATCAGGCGAGCGCCCGGAACCGTGCCGACAACATAGCGACCATTCGATTTGGTGATCGTGATCTGAGTAAAGCCGGATTCGCGGTTCATGCGGAGAACAACGCGACCGTGCGCATGCAGGACAGCCAGGATCGAATCAGTCTTTGGATGGTTCATTGTGTAACTCCTTCGTTTGTTGGTGTGTGGACAGTATGCCACTATCCCCAAATTCTGTTTTAGCAATTCGTGCTATTCTGGAACGCAGGTCGTGTAATCCTGGCAGATGTAGATTGTGCGCTGAACACGCGGCGCGGCATCCTCCAGGCTCTGAACCTCGATATCGTTGCTGTCGACCCGGCAAGGTGTTGCACCGAAGATGAAATACCCCGTCTGCTTGTCGTTGATTTGCCACGCCTTGCTTTCGGGAACCGTATTTACGACAAACGGCGTGTCGTCGGCTTTGAAGTCTTCAGGGTGACGCCCGTAATAGTGGATGATTGCAGCAGTTGCCGCCGCCTTAAACTTTTCCGTAACGTCACGTGCGGCGATCTCACGCGATTTCTGGATATCAACATCCGGCGCGCCGACCATGTAGGTGAAGCTGGTTGAAATGGTAACTGTTCTCATTTAGATTTTAACCTCGTTCCGGTGGATGAAGTCGGCGACATAGTGGCACTCGATAGGGTTTTCGATCCCGGCGAGAACCTCACAGCGCCCGTTGTTCAGTAACTGGCAATGCTGGCAATCAGAGCCGCCAACATTAGCTATGACGATGGCGATCCCGTTGCATGAACCGCCGAACATTCGGTGAGGGAATGGGTAAGCCTCGCAGGTGCAAACCACCTCCCCGGCCCTCCGCTTTCTCATGCGATCACCTTCTCCATGCAGAAGACCCAATCGCGAGCATCAACCGCGAATCGCGCCACGCCGTCAAGCACGATGAAAACGGTCTGCCCGTTAACGCCGCGACCCTTCTCAATATCGGTGGCGGTGCGGAACAGGTCGCTTGCGCCATATTGAATTTTGTCCCCGATTACGACGTCGCCAAATGCTTTCATGGTTGCTCTCCTGATTGGTTTCGATGTGGCAATGATACCAGGCCTCGCGGCCCGGCGTTTAGCAATTTGTGCTTATTTGATGCCCTGAGCAATTTTATCCATTTTGCGGAACCAAATAGCCAGTTCTTCTAGCATATCGAACAGGTCAGCTTTTTTGCTTTCCATGATGGCATCACAGATCAGGTTGATATCGCAAGCCATGACTCCGAGGTATTCACCGTAAGCGCGTACACCTGCAATGTTAGAAGACTTGCTATCACGGCGGCATTTCTGCGCTTTGTAAATCAGGCTCATGATTTTGGAAGTTTCTTTGGTCAGGATATGTACGTTGCTCATGATATTTGCCTCTTTTGTCTGCTTCGTTTCGATGAAGAGATAATAGCAAAAGCCCACGCGGGGCTTTTAACAAAAAGTGCTATTTACACCAGGCGGAACCGAACTTCATCACCGTAAATCACAGCCTGGATGTGATCGCCAAATGTGACGGTTGCGCGAGTGGTTTCGTACTCCGTGTGGCCGTATCGCCATATCCCGCGCTGGGGATAATGCGCCGCGCTTTCGTGCCAAATGTTCATAGTGAACTCGCCAGACTCCCCGAACTCCAGGCACTGGCCGACCATCGCTTTGACGGACTGGTAGTCATGCCAACGTTGAGTAGCGCGATCGGTAACGCGCTCCACACGATTGCGCTCTTTGTGCTGTGCCGCCGCCTCAACCACGGCCCACTTACTACGGGTAAAGATTCTCATTGCTGGTACTCCTTTTTGATTTGGGCGCGGAACCGCGAAGCATCTTTTTCTGCCCGTTCAGCGCTGTGATATCGTTTCAGAAACAGGGTATCAATCCCCATGCAAAGCGTTTCGTCGGCGCTGTATTTCCCCACAAGCCAAAGACTGACCGTCTGCCTGTCCAGGCCGTAGTTCTTGTCGAAGTGAACGCGCACATTCACAGGCAAATAGCCATGCGTCGAAATGAATGCGTCAACGCGATCGAATAGCTCTTGCTTGTTCATGATTATTCCTCAACGGTGAATTTAATCGGCTCTTTCCCGGTCGCCTTGCGAAACTTCTGATGTATCACGGTTTCACTCCAGCATCTTTAAATTTACCCTGATATTCGTCATATCCCCACATCACACGGAGTTCTCGATTGTACTCACCGCTCAACTTTTCCATTTCGTTCATGAGCGGGTAATACTGCGCCAGTGTAAGTCTTGGATTATCCAGTTTATGACGCACAGCCGCGATCTTTTCATGCAATTCGATTACTACGTTGCGTTGTTTCTGGTAAGTTCTCATTGTGCTATCTCCGTGACTGGTTGATGTGATGACTATACCCGATCCAGCCAGCATGGTTTTGATTATTTGTGCTATTCCTCCGATTGTCGATTATTCCATCCATTCGGAATAGTGGAATAGGCTGTGATTGCATCTGATTCCCTGGTGATTACTTTTGACGATTCATGATTGATTGTGATTGTTTCATTCTGTGCAATGTGATGATGTAGTGTTTCATAATGTGCAACGAATTGCATAGATGCATGCACCATGCACATAAATTGCCGTTCGAATCCTGCCAAAGCGGTTGCCAGTTCACAGTAACCGAATCCAGTTCACGCACAGTTCAGTAAGATAATCTTACGTAAAAATTGATCAAAAAGTGCGCAGCGTAAGCACATAAATATACATATAAGTATATGATAAACTTAACATTATTATTATTATATTATTCTCTCTATCTGAATATTCCAGTTCACGTAAGATGGTAAGTGGATGCGCCACCATTTTCGCTTGCGACAGCCTACAAAAAATTCAGTGTTCCGCGCCGCCAGGATATATAGGAGGGTATGTGTGTATCTTACTTTCTTACGCAAACTGACTTGACGCCTTGCCACGCCTGGCTTAGTATGCTTACTGAATTGGAACGGAAGTGGAGAGAATTACAGTGAACAAGAGCGAAATTGAACAGAAATGGGAGTTTGAGCAGGTCGATCCCGAAGTGTGGATGGCCTATCCGCCAGATAAACAGGCCGCTTATCATGCCTGGCTCGCTGGCGATATCTTCGGCGATGATGACGAACCGGAGCCGGAGCGCGAGCGGAAGCAGGTCGGCGGTAAGCGCGAGGGGCCAACCATCCAAAGCCTGATTGAACAGGATTTTATTGATGGCGGCCTGTCCGGTAAGGTCGACGTGGAGGCGTTCAGCGCCACGCATGGCAAGCAGATCACATCGCACGCCATCAGGTCGGCACTGAAGCATCACATCGGCAAACATGGCAAGTTCAAAACCAGGACGCGCGACGGAGTGATCGAATACTGGATTGAACGCGATGAATCAGCGGTTAGCAGTGATGAGCGAATCCAGGCAGACCGGGAGCGGGTTATCGGAATCATTCACGCGCTGACCGGAAATGATCTTGATGTGCGTATCGAGCCAATCACGGCCCGCGTGCTTATCCAGGCTATCAAACTGAACGTAAAAGCAGGAGATATCAAGTGAAACTGAAAGTTGATTTCGCCAACCCAAGAGGTTGCAACGTGTACGGATTCAGGCGCGGAATGTCTATTGATGCCGTGAAGAATAAAAGTGGCGCAATCATAGTTAAATCGCCGAAAAACGGGGTGAGCATGACAGTGAAGAACAATGGTGGTCGCATGTTCATTCGCTCAATGAGCGGGCAAACCCTGGCCACATTCTCAAGTTAGCACTTTTTGCTAAAACCCGGTCATAGGGATCGGGTATTATCACCACATCACCAACGAGAGGAGCATCAACCATGCCACACTTTAACAGAACTCTTCAACTCCGCACCTTCGCCGGATATCAGATCCCGAAGGAGTCGACTAAGGCAGTGTCAGGCCGTGAATTCGGCGTGTACTTCCACTGGCGGGGCCACTGGCGCTTTACCGCCATTCACGGCTTTTACGTCACCTGCGACGGCGTTGACATTGACGACCACAGCGGCGGGAACCAGGTTCACAACTTCAAATAGCACTTTTTGTTAAAACACGATCGGGGTGGCTTGCTATAGTAACCCCATCGAAACGAACAACGGAGCACCACAATGAAATCTCGCGAATACCTCAACACCCTTAATGGCCTGATTTACTGGCTGGAAGATGACGCAGTGATGATGCGCAAGCGCGAAGGCAAGATCGTGAAGAAGTCGAATATGACAGCGGCGATCTTCTTTGCTATGGTCGGCAACGATACACTTCTGCTTGTCGAGTCGGAGCCGGAGCAAAAGAGCATGACCATGAACGAATTCTCTAACTTCCTGGCTGGCATCGACAAGAGCACCACGACTGCAACCGCACGGACAGCCATCCAGGGCGGGGCCACCCACATTGCCATCGACGGTAACGGCGACGTCTTCGCATTCAAGATGCGCCCGTGCCACTGCCTGCCGGATGACGACGACGCGAATGACTACCTGGGCGAATGGCTTCGCGGTTCGGAGCAGTACGGCCACATTGCGCGAACAGTCTGCTTCCTGGGCAACACTGGCCGCGAGCATCGCAACTGGCGGGAACTCTGCTTCCAGATCCCACAGCAATAGCACTTTTTGTTAAAACGCAATCGGGGTGATGCGCTATCATTACCCCATCGAAACAGAGGAGCATAAACATGATCGGCAACCATAACAACCCACTCAATGCAGCATTTCACCGTCGCGCGGTTGAGCAACACTTCCACGCTCTGAAGGTGGTGTGCAACGAGATGAATCTTATGCTTGACCTGCCGTCATGGGATGCGCAACTGGAAGATTACTATGATGGCCTGCGCGCTAAACGGGATGGCATCATTACCCGCCTGCGCCTGGCTGGTATGTTTCTATAAAGGAGAAATGCAATGAAAACATTAAGCGCTTTACTAATGGCTGTATACGGTGCCGCTATCATCGGCTGGATTATGAACATTGTAGCCGCATTCGGTGCGCATGGTGACGAATTGATGATCCGCATTATCGGGATCTTTGTTGCGCCCGCTGGTGCTTTTATGGGCTGGTTCATGTAAGGAGCAATGACAATGCAACAATTCGAATCTCGCGGCAAGACCTACAACCTGCCGGACACTGCAACCCATGCCGCACCTGGTGCATGCGTCGGCCTGTACTTTAAGGATGGCGATAGCTGGTTTTTCATGGGTGATGTGATTGGGGATGTACCGCCGAAGAAATGCGGCGTGCTCCTGGGCTTCTACGATCACGATGTGGTGGAGTTGAAGCCAAAGCGCGTACCGTTCGCATTCTGGAATAAAATCAAAGGGGCGCTGTTCAAATGAGTGACCCTAAACTGCAAACGGTATGCTACCGCGATTCGGATGGCGATGAATTAGTCGTGTCGCCGTTCAGTGGTGGCGCTGCTGGCGTAGAGCTTATGGCGACCCACGATAGCGGTTGCTGCGTATTTGACGACCCGAAGGTAATCCGCGATCTGGCTAACCAGTTGCTGTCCGTCGCCGATGCCGTAGAGAGCGCGCAAGGAGCGGAAAAATGAACCAGTTCGAATATATGCATCGCGCACATAAAGCGCTTGCCATGTTCGCCTTTCACCTGGATATGAAAGTTATATCCGTGACCCTTGAGGCCGGAAGCATTGAGATCTGCGGATTCGTTGGCGATTACTCATGCACCAGAACTTACACATTCTCATCGCTCGCTTCCCTGGAGAGTCAGGCTTATGGCTTCTAAACGCAAGTTCAGGATCGTGCGCGTGGCGACGCTTGACGCCTTCGGGCGCCCGGTGGAGTGGTATGCAGCACAGCGGCGTGTTGCCTTCTTCTGGTGGGTGACGGTCGAGCACTTCGGCCAGTTGACGCAGGCACGCTACTGGCTCCACAAATCCGGCGCACCGCACCGCCAGGAGCGGGTAATCAAGGTGATTGAATAGCACGAATTGCTAAAACTCGATCGGGGTAGGCTGGTATAGTTACCCCATACCAACAAACGAGGCTATCACCATGAAATTACGTTGCACCGATTCCAACACTATCAACTACACCCCTGGCTTTGAGTACAGCGCGGAGCTGGGCGTTACCGTCCGCACCCCTCATGGCTCGATCGGCTGTGATGTGGTTCATGGTAATAACACCTGGTTCTTTTTCAACAAATCAACCCTCAACGCCGAACGCCGTAACGGTTCGGTCGTGGCAACCTTTAAGGTAATCGAATAATGACAAACGAAATCAAATCCGGAGGCAAGGTTGTTGCCACCATTGCGCAGCGCCAGGTTGTGGCGTTTCAGATTAACATCCACAGCACCAACGATGCAAAAGCCGTCGACGTGCCAGTGTGGGCTAATACGATTGCCATTGACGAAGACGGCGCGATTTGGGCGTATGAGTCAGTCGCCGAAGATGTTCGCATTATCGGCGTAAACAAAGCCTGGGTAGACTGCGGGCGCTGCGATGCGAAAATGCAGGAAATCGGAGAAATGGAACCATTCTCTGACTGGAAAGAATCGCAAATCGACCTTCGCACCATGCAATAGCACTTTTTGGTAAACGCCCGGTCAACGGATCGGGCATAATTATCCCACACCAACAACGGAGATTTACCATGAAACACTTCATCAAAAACGCAGTCGTCGCCATCGTAGGAACCAACTTCGAAGGAAAGAAAAGCCGCATTCACCTTTTGCACTTTGGCAATGATGGTGAAATGCGCGGCGCATTCTACTACGGCGAGCGCGGAGAACGTCTTCACAGTGACAAGCATTCGTTTAGCCGTCTAACCATCTTCCGAGAAGATCGGGCGCATCAAGAATGGAATACCGAATACCTCTGCGAAGGTCTGGTGGTCGAATCGTTCGTTGCTGATCCGGTTAAGCTGACCTCGCGCGACTATAAGCGCATGGCCCGCAAGGCTCACAAACTAATGAAGCGCACGCCGAAAAGCCACGTCTGGCACATCTTCGCCAACCAACTGTAAGGCCAGATGTGATGGAAACCGTAACCGTAATTTGCACTCATGCGAGCTACGCGCCGATGGCCACATTCTTCACCGTCGGCAAGGAGTATCAAGCCAGGTTCGGCCCCGGCCTGGATGAAGTCTGGATTTTGCAGGACGACAAGAAAACAACGGAGTTGGGAGAAAACTGGTTAGCGTGCCGTATGCCGGACGAAAAGATAGCGATGTTTCTTAACAGACCATATGAAAACAACGTTCTATTTGAGGTGAAAGTATGAAAGTAAGCAAAAAGAAACTCGCGCTGTATTGGGCCTTCTTCCTTGGTGGCCTGGTACTGCATGACCACGTAGGCTGGCAGGCGATCGGAATGATTTGCATCATCATTGGGGTATGCCGCCTGTCTGAGATTAACGGATTCCGCCGTGGGTATCGGGCAGCGTTCAGCGGCGAAAAAGAATAGCACTTTTTGTTAAAACTGCCGTAACGTCATTTGATAAAGTGGCGTTACTGAAGTGAACAATCCAATCAGGAGCAACGCAATGAACGACAATTTAATCGCACTGCTGGAAGAGCTGAATTCCTACGGCTGCGCATACATCGAGCTTTCGAGCGAGCAGGTTATTGAAGTCGCAATCGACGATGACGCCGGGTTCACCAGATTAAGGGTGGCGGCAGGGGCCGAAGAGGAATTCGAAGACTGCGGCATCCGTGAAGTAACCAATCTTCTCGAATCCCACCAGGTGAAGGAGATCCGCTAATGAACACCGTCAAACTTATGGTTGTCAATGCGGCCCGCGAGCGTGAGAGCCACCTTATCGGCTGCGTATTCGATGCCGTCGAGGTCAAAGACCACAAAGGCGATTTTCACGTAATCCAGGGCGGATACCTTAACGAATTCATCGTCAACCCGCTGGACACTGACGAAGATTTGACCATCCGCGTTGGTGGCGAGCCGGAAAATGCGCTTTTCCACCTGCGGAAAGTATCGAAGGCATCGCAGCGCAAGTTGCTGGTTCGTGCGCTAAAACTTCAAGCGCGCGATCGTGGTTGGACTAACTCATATATACGCAAGTTTGGCGAGTTCTCTGGCGTCGGAGATTGGGCGAGAGCTTGGGCTAACTGGTACTTCGATAAAGACGGGAAATTTTCCGCCACTTATATGGATGGATGGCACGGAACCGATCATGACCCGGTTAGTGGATACGAATGGCAAGAATTTATCGAGTTTGAGTTTGATGCTTTCTAATAGCACGAATTGCTAAAACGAATGTTCTGGGATGGTTCATACTATCCACACACTAACAAGCGATGGAGCTTAACCATGAACACTACAAAAATCAGACACCTGATCCCGTCCGACAACCACGCAAAATGCAACGACGCCGATACACTGTTTAAAGGAGTCGTTCGCGCCGGAATCGGTTGGGCGCTTAGTGATGCCTCGTGCGAATCATTCATGCGCGAACCATTCTCACGAATCGCGGAGCTTGAAAAGCAGGTTGCGTTCCTGACTGGTGAACTCCAGGCGGCTATCGCCACGATCGAGAAGATTCGGGAAATCATGCGCACCGAACCTGGCTATGACGTTGAAGATCACGCGCGAGTTTTGCGCATGATGGCCGACGCCTTCGCAAAACTCCAGCAATAGCACGAACCACAAACACTAACCGGGGTTGCTGCATGGCTGCCCCACCAAAGACAAGGAAAAACATCATGATTTACGCAATTATTGCCCTGGCGGTTCTTATTCTGGCCCTGTATGCGTGCGGCTGTTTCCTCATGCGGGCCTTCCTGAAATCTGCTGATTCCAATGACAAAGAAGATCTTTATCCTGTGCTTTGCTGGCCCTGGATTACACTTTCCGCCGTTGGCAGCGTGATCATTTCCCGCAATTTTAAGTGGTGATGCGATACATGAATATAAAAATGTGGTTCAATGGCTTTACCTACAACGTGCGTTTTCGCGGGAAGTTCTATTACTGGTGCGATGAGGGCAGCAAGCGCTGGCGGATTCGCCCGCACCAGGAAGGTGCGAGTTATGAGCTAGGCGTCGCTGAAGGGAAAGGGCGCGTCGAGTGGGTTAAGCTGAAAGTCATGGATGGCCTGCCAAATAGCACGAATTGCTAAAACTTCCGCAAGGCCATTTGATATAGTGGCCTTATTGAAGCGAACCAATCAGGAGCTAACAATATGCAAATTCCTTACCCGTCAAAAACTGAAAAATTCCTGGGCCTTGTGGTGGTGGAGATCACTAACCCGAACATCCGCAACGCCGAAGATGAACCGACTTTAGCGGAGTGGGCCGGAATCAAAGAGGGCGATCGCTTCACCTGCGAAGCATACGAAGGCGGATTCCTTTGGGCGCAGGCTGGCAAGCATTATGAATCTGATGAGTTCGGCGAGGTCAAGCCGTCCGACTGGTTCGAACTTAACGAAGGCGAATATAAGGTGATCGAAGAATGAACAACAAAATTTGGGTGCTGACCTACACTATCGGGACTAACGAGGGGCGCAAATCGCGCCGCCTCACCTGCGACACGAAAGCGCAGGCTGAAATGCAGCAGCGCGTGCTGGGCGGCGAAGTTGCCGAATACATCCGCCAGCCGGAATCCTTCCAGGTCAATTGGCCTGAGAAGATGGATGTTGACGCCGTACTGCATGAAATGCGCCAGGTGCAAAACGACACGGCGGCGTGGAAAGATCTGTACCTTTGCGGCGGTGACGCTGAGTCAGTCCGGGATCCCTTCCGCCTTGTCCGGCAGGCGCACGCGGAATGGTCGGATCGCCAGTTCGGCAACGTTGGCCCGGTCGGCCCGCTGAAACACCTGGCTAAAGAGGCCAATGAAGCCGCCGAAGCGCCGGATGACATTAGCGAGTTCGCCGATATCATCATGCTGGTGTGGGACGCAACCCGCCGCGCCGGAATCACCGATGAGCAGTTGGCAGTGGCGGTGGCGGAAAAGCTGGAACGGAACAAGCGCCGCCAGTGGGGAGCCGTTAAAGATGGCGAGCCGCGCCACCACTTGAAAAATTAACGAATTCGTATACCATTTAAAGCGCCTGTAAGCGATTCTGGCGGGCGCAAATTTCATTAAGGTGATTCTATGTCTGAGCTCTCAAAAGTCGAAGATATGCCGATTGGCGCAACGGTAACGGGTATCCAGATGAGTGAGTCGGTCGATACGATTACTCCGCTGGCCTTCCCGGTTACACAGGTCGAAACCGATAGCAAAAAAGGTTTCATCTTTATCTACAAAAATTTCAACGCCCCTCTGCGTGTCGAGATCTTCATCGCTCGCGGAACCTGGGTCGAATGGGAGAAGGCTTAAATGTTCGGACTGAATGAGGCGCAGTACAACGCTGTGAAGCGCGTGGCGAAACGAATGACGGCGGAAACCAAAGACGCCATACGGAAAGACAAAAAGACTTACGATCAGGTTGCCGCCAGGATGATCGATAAGCATTGGGCCGAAGTCAACACGCTGTTAACTCGCGGTCAGTTTATCTGGCTGGCTGGCTATCTCGAAGGCCGTTTCGGTCGCCGTGATGGCGAGTATGAGTAAAAAGTAAGCGAACGAATCAACCGCCTATTGACGCATTCACGCTGACCGGGTATCGTTAAAAGCGTAGACACAAGAGGCGGTAAGCATCCGCAAGTCTCGCCCCACTTCGGGGCTTTTATTAAGGGGTGATGATGCAGTACAAGGTCATACTCACAGCAAGGAAAATGGGCGGCTTTTGCAAGTCCTGCATTCAAGAGTTCAGCATGACGATTGAAGCGAACGATACCGCCGACGCGGTGGAGAAAGCAAAAAAGCAATCCGGCGTCAATCTGGATACGCATAAAATCAACATAAACTACATAAGGGAAGTTAATCAATGTTAACTCTGATTATTGCATTGTTAATGCTGTTCATAGGCTATCACGTTGGCGCGGCTCATCTTGTCGAGCGCCTTTCAAAGCGGGTACATGAAGGCACATTTGCGGCCATGATGTACAATAAGAAAACGGCGCGTTGGGAAAAAATTGGCGATCCGGATGGTATCGCAAAACGAATTGCGTTTTCGCCGCTCCCGTATGTTGACTGTGAGCCTTTTGCATCACTTCAGAAAACACTGAAGCGGCGAAACAAACTGATATGAACATAACCCGCTTCGGCGGGTTTTTTTGTTCCTGCAATCTGGTATACTCGCAACTCAACACAGAAGGAGGATTAACAATGTCTGAAGAACGCAAAAAACGCGTAACGAAATCGCACTTCGAAGGCAATTTCAAGGCGCTGTACGAAAAAGATTTTGGCGTAGTGCTGGGGCGAACCGCCGAAATGACGCCACAACAATTCTTCGAGATCGCGAAGGGTTATTTCCAGTGGGCCGAAGAAAACGCCATCAAGGCTGCGGAAACCGCCACTTTCCAGGGCGACGTTAACGAGTGGGGCGTGAACAAGCCGCGCATTTTCACGATCACAGGGTTAAGCCTGTTTTGCGGCGTGAACCAGTCAACGCTTGTACGCTACCGCCACGACCCGAACTATGCCCCGGTCATGGAGTTTATCGACTCTGTAATCTATGAGCAGAAATTCCAGCTTGCTGCCGTCGGCATGATTAACGCTTCGTTCGTCGGTAAGGAAATGGGGATCGACAAGCCCGCCGTTCTCAACATTGACGCCGTGGCTGGCAACAAGAACGAGATCACCGATGAAGTATTGGAGAAGGCTGTTAGTAACATTCTGGACAAGATTTAAGGGCCGATCATGAATGACGAAATGATTATTTGGGAAGACCTGAAGCCAGCCGATAAGCTGGCAATCAAGGCATTGAGCACGCGTAACTTTTCTCTATTCCTGAAGATCTGGTTTCAGATTATCCAGGGCGAAAAGCTGATGTGGAACTGGCATCACTCCTACTTTTGCCACACGGTAGATGAAATCATCGCCGGGAAGCGCAAAAGCACGATCGTAAACGTTGCGCCTGGTTCGACGAAAACCGAAGCGTTTTCTATCCACCTCGCGCCGTATGCGTATCTCAAGTGCCGGAAGGTTCGAAACCTTCAGATCTCGCAGGGTGACGCGCTTTCAAAAGGCAACTCCGACCGCGTAATCAAGATCTTTTCATCGGGCGAATGGCAGGAGCTATGGCCCTCGAAATTCGGGAGGAAGCAGATCGACGAATTCCAGGTTCTGGATGACAACGATCGCGTAAGGCTGGAAATGGTGTCCCGTTCGTCTGGTGGTCAGATCGTCGGTAAGCGTGGCGGGTACATGACGCCGGGTTTCAGCGGCCTAATCGCGCTGGATGATATCGACAAGCCTGATGACATGTTCTCAAAGGTGAAGCGCGAAAAGAGCCACATCTTGCTGAAGAACACCATTCGATCCCGTCGTGCGAAGAAGAAACAAGGAGACGAAACGCCGATCCTGTCCGTACAGCAGCGGCTGCATGCACAGGATTCCACCTGGTTCATGATGAGCGGCGGGATGGCTATCGAATTCGATCGCATTGTTATTCCGGCGATGGTAACGAGGGAATACGGCGAATCGCTCCCTGACTGGTTGCGTCCTGAGTTCGAACGCGACGTGTTATCCGGGCCGTCGGTGGTCATTGATGGTGTCGAATACTGGTCATTTTGGGAGGACAACGAATCGATCGAGAACCTGGTTGCCTTGCGCGATGCCGATCTTTATACATTCCTTTCGCAGTATCAGCAGGAGCCAATCGCATTGGGCGGCAACGTGTTTAAGTCGGAATGGTGGCGCTATTACGGCGACAGAGAAAAGGCGCATGAGCCGCGCCCGGACAAGTTCGAATACACCTTCATTACGGCGGATACGGCGCAGAAGACGAACGAACTAAACGACTATTCCGTGCTGTGCTATTGGGGTAAGTACCGCGATCGCGTCTACTTCATTGATGGAATCCGTGGCAAGTGGGAAGCGCCGGATTTGCGCGTGCAGGCGGAGGCATTCATTAAGCAGTGCTGGCGCAGAAATAAGGAATGCGGGAATCTGCGAAAGATTTACATCGAAGACAAGGCGAGCGGTACGGGTCTAATCCAGGATCTGACCAAAGCAGTAAATGGCATGGGTGAGATCGTCCCGGTTCAGCGTGACAAAGATAAGGTGACTCGCGCGATGGATGCGCAGCCAATTATCAAGGGTGGCCGCGTCGTACTGCCGGACAGCCATCCGTTCATTGCGGAGCTTGTGGCGGAAATGAGCGCGTTTACCTATGACGATTCACATCCTCACGATGACATTTGCGACAACGTATTTGACGCCGCGAACCTGGAAATGAACCTGAGCGATGACCCGGTAGAGAGAATGAAACGCTTGGCAGGATTGAAAAAGCTGGGCCGCTAATACATAATGTGGGCTTAACGGCCCACAAATCACACAAGGTTAAAATATGAAAGCTATCAAGATGGATGACTACAATCAGATCTTCAATGGTGGCGCGGGGTACGCGTCAACCACGGCGATGATTGCAAGCACGTTCGGGAATATGTCTCAAGTCGAGGAGTTCTATCACAATAACGGACTGGCGAAAAGGATTGTTGACGTGATCCCGGAAGAAATGGTGTCGCCCGGCTTCCAGCTTAACGGCGTCTCCGATAACACGAAATTCCAGTCAGAGTGGGACGGTCTTAAACTTGAGCCGCAAATCACCGATGCCCTTTGTTGGGCGCGCCTGTATGGTGGCTCTTACGTTCTGGCGATGGTTAACGATGGCCGCATGCTGACTTCAGCCGCGAAGCGCGGTAAGCCGCTGGAATCGATCGTTGTTTACGACTACGATTCCGTGTCCGTAGCGGAGGAGGAGAAGAACCCTCGAAGCCCACGATTCGGCAAGCCTAAAATGTACACCGTCAAGCCGCTAAACGGCGGAAGCGACTTTAACGTGCATTATACCCGCATGCACTACATCGACGGCGAGCGTGTAACCAACAAGGTGCGAAAACTCAACAAGGGAGCTGGCGGCACGGTGCTGAACAAGTCGATGATTGAAGCTATTCTTGATTACGATTATTCGGAGTACCTAGCAACGCAGTTGCTGAAGCGTAAGCAGCAGGGAGTATGGAAGGCCAAAGGTCTTGCTCTAATCTGCGACGACAGGGAGGGCGAATACGCGGCCCGATTGCGCATGGCCCAGGTTGACGCGAATTCCGGCGTTGGCAACACGATCGGCATTGATGCTGACGACGAAGAATACACCGTGATTAACTCTGATATTTCAGGCATCCCGGAATTCTTGTCCGCCAAAATGGATCGGATTGTCGCGCTGTCAGGTATTCACGAAATTGTGCTGAAGAACAAAAACACAGGCGGCGTTAGTGCCAGTCAAAACACTGCGTTGCAGACGTTTTATAAGCTGGTGGAGCGGAAGCGCAACGACGACTACAAACCGCTGTTAGAATTCCTGCTACAATTCATCGTCACTGAGGAAGACTTCAGCGTAGAGTTTGAACCGATGTCACTGCCGACCGATTCAGAGAAGGCTGATATCTTTAAGAAAAACGCCGAAGCAGTGCAAGGACTAGTTACGGATCAGGTCATTGATGCGAACGAAGCGCGCGATACCCTATCCGCGATGGTTCCCGAACTGAAATTGAAGGGCAATGCGCCGGAACAGAAAAAGTTACCGGATCGCACGCAGGGTGCTGGTAAGACCAAAATGCAAAAATCGCAGATCCTGAACAACACGGAGGAAGGTGGTGATGAAAGTTAACGGCAGAATTCCAAACTGGCGTTATCCTGAAGCAAGCGAGCGGGATTTATCCCGCTTGATGCAGGACGCGACAACCGATCTGGTCGTGGAAATGCGGGATCGGTTAGACCGCCTGAAGTTCGACGCCACGGCGGAGGAAATCAGCGAGGCGGAAGACGATATCAACGAGGCAGCGATCGCGTTCTTTGCTGCCGTCATTGCGGCGCTGGATTCCATTGGCCTGACTATCTACCGCTTCAACTCTAAGCAGTGGCTGGTTATTGCGCTGGCGGCTGGCGGGCGCGATAATGAAGCGGTCATGATGCTGAAGGAGTTCGGCGCTGGTGGTTATGAGCAGTGGTATCAGCAGGCGCTGAAGAAATGGCAGGATACCGCAAAGGCATCAATCCAGAAGTTAACAGCCGATATTGTCGCTGACTGGACAACGAAAGTTCGAACCGCCAACAACATCGGCAAGACTCGCGAGCAGATCGATGAAATCATCGAAGGCCGATACGCTATTTATGGCAGTTGGTCTCGCAACCGGGCGAGCGGCATTATCGGAAGTTTTAACAGTATGTTGATGATGCAGCGACTAAAAGATGCTAAAGTATCGCATTACTTTTGGTTCGGCATGATGGACGACCGCGAACGCGAAAGCCACATCAAACTAGAAGGTAAGCGACGCCGAGTAAACGGTGACGGCATTTTCCCCGGCGAGGAGTACGGTTGCCGTTGCTGGGCGGTTCCCGATTTTAATAACGTAGAGGAATTACAATGAAAAGAGTTCAAAGATTCGACACGGTAAAGGTGAAGGCCCGCTTTGATGAAAACGGCTTTCTGGTCGATACCCCGATCGTTGCGCGTATCGGCGCACAGACCTACCAGACCCCGAACGGCCCGCGCGTTGAGTTTCGCCCGCGCTCCGAGGTGTTCGACGCTGAATCGCTGGCATCATACCAGGGCAAGCCAATTACTTTGGGTCACAAGATGGTCAACGCCAAAAACGCGAAAGGGCTGGTGGTCGGATCCTGTTCCGGCGCTGGAAAAGAGGACGGGATCGGGGTTCTGGTTCCGGTGATGATTTACGACGGGGAGTCGATCGAGCAGGCGAAACAGCGCGTAGCGGCTGAATTGTCCGTTGGGTACACCTCGATCGATATCGACAAAAAAGGCTGGGGCAACAACGCGACGGGCGAATACTACTTCGATGAAGACCTACCGGAAAACTTCGAAGAACTGAAAAACGATTCCGTCTCTGATTGGGTTCGCTTTGATGCCGTGCAAACGAAGATTCGAGTTAACCATGTGGCGCTTGTTTTTCGCGGGCGTGCAGGAATTGCGAAATTAAATCTTGATAGTGAGCAAGAATTTCCCTATGATGACGACTCAAACCACAAAGGAGCTAAAACGATGATTATCAAAATTGACGGCGTAGACGTCGAAGTAGCCGATAACGTAGGCGCACATATTGCTAAACTGGACGCACAGATCGCAACCGCAACCAGTCAGGTAACGAGCATCACCGCAGAGCGCGACGCACTTCAAACCAAAGTTGATGGCATTGAAGATGAAGTGGCGGCACGCGTTGCCAAAATCAAAGCCGACGAAGACGCGAAGCAGAAAGTTGTCGCGATCGTATCCGCCGCTGGCATCAAGTGCGACGGCCTGGACGTTAAAGCGATGAAAGTTGCTTACATCAAAGAAGCGGATGGCCGCGACTTGTCAGATAAAGAAGATTCGTATATCGACGCTTCTTTTGACTTTATCTCCAATTCTGATAAGATGGCAAGCAATCGCTCTAAAGTCTTCGCCAAAAAAGAAGATGGTGAGCAGGAAGACAAGAAAGGCGCGCCGAAACTCGATGGTTCCAACATCATCGACCCGCAAGCAAAATTCCGTAACTAATACCGTGCGGCCTTCGGGCCGCTACAAAATCCAAATCAAGGAGATTTAATCATGGCAATTCCTGCAACCTATACCCGCAAGCGCGATATTTGCATTCCGGGCCAGATCGCGGATACCTCGCTGCACAACATCGACGGCACCTGTGCCGCTGCAAATGACATTTTAACTGGCGTCCTGGTCGCGTTGTCCGGTGGCGTTGTTGATGGTCATAAAGTGGTCGATACCGCCAAAACTGCCGATGCTGTTCTGGTGGGCGTAACCACTCATTCCCATTACCAATCGCCGGAATTCAAATACGACAAATTTTCCGCCGTAAACGTTATGACGCATGGCCGCGTGTGGTGTCGCGCTGCATCTACCGTAACCGCAGCCGATTGTGCTTTTAAGTCGCTGGTAACTTTCGGCGATGATGGCACCGTGGCAAAAGGCGATACTGGCCTAATCAAAACCGGGTACACTCACACTGGCGAGTGGTTCAAAAACAAAGATGGCGTAGTCATGGTGAAAATCCAGTTAACGCAGGACGCAACCGCGCCAGCCGCTCCCGCTACTGGTGGGGCGTAAAAAATAGGGGCTTCGGCCCCTTTTTCATACGTTAAAAAAACCTTTGACCGTTTAGCAATTCGTGCTATTCTTCATCTCGTTAAGTCAAAACACACAAACAGGAGTTTCAAATGACTATGAAATTAGATGCATTCGAGCAGAATGCAATCAAGGTTGCAATGCAGGGTATGGGCATCGACGCTAACAAACTCGACGCGCACGGCATCTGGACTGTTAATCAGCTTACCCAACTCTTAAATCGCCAGTACGAGCAGGCTTACCCGCAAACTGGTGTGCTGGAGCTTTTCCCGGTTACTACCGAACTGAGTCCGGTAACGAAAAACTTTGAATGGCTGGAGTTTGACGGCGTGACCTCTGCGAAAATCATCGCGGATTATACCGACGACCTGCCGACCGTTGAAGCGATGGCGTCCGAGAAAACTGGCAAAGTGTTCCGCCTGGGTAACGCGTGGTTTATCTCCATCGACGAAATCAAAGCAGGTCAGGCGCTGGGTTCCAGCCTGAGCGACCGCAAAGCGTCTCTTGCACGCGAAGGCCATGAAACCCTGGTTAACGATCTGGTGTTCAAAGGTTCCGCGCCGCATAACATCGTTAGCGTGTTCGATCAGCCGAACATTAACCGTCTGACCTCCGCAAGCTGGACTACGCCGGAAATCGCATTCAGCGAGTTGCAGGATCTGATCGAGACGATCGAAGATGTAACGCTGGGCCGTCACCATGTTACCAACATCGTGATCCCACCGTCCAAGCGCCGCCTGCTGACGCAGAAAATGCCGGACGTTACGGAAAGTTACCTCGCGTGGTTCAAAGAGAACTACCCGAATGTCACCATCACCGCGATTGCGGAACTGGAAGACATCGACGGCGCAGGTACTAAAGGCGTGCTGGCATACGAAAAAGATCCGATGAATATGTCGATCGAGATCCCGGAACGCTTCAACATGCTGCCGATGCAGCCGAAAGACCTGCATTTCAAAGTGCCTTGCACCTCCAAATGCACTGGCCTCATCGTGTATCGTCCGCTGACCATCGCCATTCTTTCTGGCGTGTAATTAGAATGGCCCTTCGGGGCCATTTTTTATTGTTGCGAAAAACCTTTCATTGTGTTTAAATCAAACCTCACCAAAACAGGAGAGATATAAAATGGCCAAAAAAGATACTGCCACCATCGAACCGGAAACCAACGAAAAGCCGGAAACCTCACAGCCGGAAACCGCGAAGCCGGATATGGTAACAATGGAAAACGTGGGCGCTTGCCTGATTAAGTTCGACGGCAAGAAAGCACTACCGGGCGAAACCTTCGAGATCGAAGAGTCTCAAGTTGACCGCTTCCGCCACGATATCTTCAAAGGCCGCGTAGAATTCCACGATGATATTCGCCGCACTCGCGACTACATCGCAGCAGTGAAAGCGAAAGCAAAAACCATCGTGCAGCCTACGAGCGCCGAATAAAAAACCAACAAGGGCGCTACGGCGTCCTTTTTCATATCTGGAGAAAGACCATGAATTACACGATTCAAGATGTGATCGACAAAATGCGCAGCCTCGCGCCGCCGCTTAAAGAAGTACCGGAAGAACTGTTAACCGCATGGGTGGTGCTGGCTGAGGAATTCGTATGCGCCTCTAAGTTCGGCGACTCGATCATTACGGCGCTGGCGCTGATGACCATGCATCTGATGTTTCTGGACGGCGCGATGAAGCAGGAAGGCGAAAGCGTGGAATCATACTCGCAGCGTGTAGCGTCATTCACCCTGACCGGGGAGTTTTCCCAAACATTCGATCGCGTATCTTCGGCGAGTGATAACGAAATGCTATCAACTCCGTGGGGTAAAATGTACTGGCGCATGCTGAAAATGCGCGGCGGCGGCTTCGGCCTTATGACCGCTGGCGGTCTTCATCGTTGCGGCATGGGAGGTTAAACGCCATGAACTACAAAGCAATTCAGGCCCGCGCTAGTGCGGGCATTAAGTTTTTCAGCGATTCCGATGGCGTATTCAACAAGTACACCAAAGGCGCTGGCGGCGGCATCGACCCCGAAACCGGGGAGGATATCATCCCTGGCGAGGTTGTGACCACAATCAAAGGTGCGGTGCGGGATATCAAAGATCGCGATATCAATGGCGAAACCATCCTTGCTGGCGACAAGCGCGGCTTCTTTACTCACGACGTACCAATCATGGAAGGTGACGAAATCGACGTCGACGGGGAGCGCTATCGCGTGGTTAATGCCCGCCCGGTGAAACCAACGGGAACCGTTGTTGCCTACCGACCTGTTTTGCGCAGGGTTGCGACTTATGGCTAATTACACTATCCGTGAATTCACAGGTGCGATTGATGCATGGTGCAAGGCGGCTGGTGATGCGCTGGAGGACGTTGTACGCATGACGTGCGAGGATATCCTAAAGGATCTTGTGATGCGCTCTCCTGTCGATACAGGCCGCTTCCGTGGCAACTGGCAAATCACTTTTAACCGTGCGCCACTTTACGCCATCAACGCATACGACCAGACCGGGACGAAGACTATCCAGAACGGTAACGCGAACATTGCGCTGTTCACAAAGGGAGCCGGTATTACTTCGATCTGGTTCAGTAACATGCTAATCTATGCGAACGCGCTGGAGTATGGCCATTCAAAGCAGGCTCCCAATGGCGTTATGGGCGTCGTTGCAATCCGGCTAGGCGTTTATGTAACTGAAGCAATCAAGCGAGCGAGGGCGAGAAATGCATTATGAAATGGCGTTAAAATGCAAGGCTGCAGTGGCTAAATTTGCCGCCGACAACGGGTTAAAGGTCGCAAGCGATAACGTTGACTTTATCCCCCCGAAAGACGGGGAATCATACCTTAAAGTCTCCTATGTCGAAGCGGATTCAAGATCGGTTGACCTGTCAAGGAAATGCCGAGTCTATCTGGCGATGGTTCAGGTTGACGTTATCTTTAAGCCGGGTATCGGAACCGACTCCGCGAGACTCATTGCGCAAAACGTTGCAAAACACTTCCCTGAAGGTGAAATCATTGATTCTGTTAATAAAGTTTACGTGAGCGAATGGGCTGAAGTTTCCGGCGTGCAGAAGCACGAAACTGGTTGGTTCTTCCCGGTTCGGTTCACAGTAAGATGCAATAGTGTGGAGGATAGCGGTTATCAATCTACCTAACTGATCTTAGAGGTGCTTATAATTTCTTGCCAGCCTGGAAATATATAGGCATAATGGCGGTGTAAAACTTTCATTCAAATAGGAGTATTCAACATGCATTTACCAAACGGTGCAAAGGTCTTCTTTGAGAAGGCACGCGGTGCGGCGGTTCCGTTTACCGCAATGACCAATGACGCGAAAAACCCAACAATCACGGTGGCGGATGGTGCGCTCGATGTTAACGATATCGTAATCTTTACCGATTGCACTTGGGGCGACTTTGTTAACAAGGTGGCTCGCGTAAAAGCAGTGGCGGCAGGCGTGGCAACACTTGAGGAGTTCGACACCTCCGACACCAACAAGTATCCAACCGCCGCAACCGGAAGCGTGAGCGTCGTCACTGACTGGATCGAATTGCCATGTATTCAGGATTTGGGCAAGGATGGTAACGAGCAGCAGTATTATAACTATCAGTGCCTGAGCGACGAACGCGAGCAGTCCGAACCGACCTACAAATCTGCGGTAACGCTCAACTACCAATTTGCGCATGAGTACGACAACGCGATCTACCCGGTTCTGCGTGCTGCCGATGCGAGCAAAGAGGCGAAAGCGATGTACATGTATGTACCGCGAGCGGCGGAAGTTCGTTATTGGTCTGGAACGGCTTCCTTCGATGATATCCCGTCGACGGCTGTCAACGAAATGGAAACCGTGACCCTCAACGTTGCACTTAAAGGTTCGCACGTTTTCTTACCTGTAACCAACGCTTAATTAACTGGCGGGGCTTGTGCCTCGCCTTTTTTTGTGCATAATAGCAATCAACACATACCAATCAGGAGATTACAAAATGGCTAAGTTTAAAATTCGTATTGGCGGCGAACTTCCTTCCTTCAAACTTCCGGTAACTTTCACTTGCCCAGATGGCAAAGATGCAACCATCAACATGACGGTAAAACATCACTCCACCGATGAAATGAAGGAGTTTTATGAAAGCGAAGAAAAAGCGCCGAAAGGTAACGTGGATTTTATCCGCTTCATGGCCGAAGGTTGGGATCTGGACGAAGAATTTACGGATGAAAACATTTCCTGGCTGTGCTCGCATTACCCTTCCTTTGTCATGGCGTTGCCTCAAACCTACATGGCCGCGCTTGCCGGGCATCGTGCAAAAGTCTAAGGCGGGCTGTTTATCTGACACTTCAGCCTGAGTTAACAGATCGCCAGCTTGCTGAGTATGGTTTACGGCGATCGGATTACGAGGCTGATTTAGAGGAAATTTTCTTCGATGAGCAGACCGCCCAAAGTTGGCAACTATTCCAAGCCATGCAAACGCAATGGCGCATTGGGATGAATGGCCCAACGGGGCTGGACTATAATACATTGCCTATGTTCTTTGAATTGTATAAAATCGACAATCGAGAAGCGGCATTGCTTGACTTGCAGATCCTGGAGGGTGAATACCTCAAACAGATCTACAAAAAATCACAATAAGCGCCTACGGGCGCTTTTTTCATATGGGGGCTAACATGGCTGATAAAGTAGCTGGCTTGACGTTCGGCGTTGACGTGTCGCAGGTTGACAGAGCGGTGCGATCACTTGCCGAACTGAAGAACCAAAGCCAACAAACCGGGGCTGGTCTTCAGTCGCTGGCGGACGCTGAGAAGCGCGCGACGGCGCAGACTGAGGAAATGAACCGCGCATTGCAGAACCAAAAGAAAACCACGGAAAAGGCCAAGACCAATTTCAACAACATCGCGGGCGCTATCGATCCCACGATCGCGAAAATGGCTAACTTGCGCAAGGCTTCGGAAGAACTGGATAAGGCTTGGCAATTGGGCCTTGTGCCGGACAAGGAATTCTTCCGCCTGGGTGCTGTCATTGAGTCGACCACCAACAAGCTGAGACAGCAGCAGTTGGCGCTAACCGAAGAAGGCCGCGCGGCAATCGCTGAGGCTGAGGCGAAACAGAAGGCGACTAACGCCGGGCGTGATTTTGTCGCCAGCCTGAAACAGCAAGCAGAATCAGCAGGCAAAACACGCGCCGAACTGCTGGAAATGAAGGCGGCGCAATTGGGCGTATCTGCGGAGGCGGCCCCGTTCATTAACGCGCTGAAACAGCAAGAGCAAGCATTAAAGAAACAGCAAAACGCTATGGGCCTGGCTGGCATTTCTGCCGGGCAATATCAAGCAGCAATGCGCCAGCTTCCGGCGCAGATCACGGACGTTGTAACGTCACTTGCTTCAGGTATGCCAGTCTGGATGGTTGCAATTCAGCAGGGCGGGCAAATCAAGGATAGCTTTGGCGGCGTAGGGAATGCATTTCAGGCGCTGAAAAATCTAATCTTTGGCACTAGCGCTGATATTAATGAATCTCTGGACGAAACCAGCGAAAGCGCAAGCGATCTGGCTGAGAGCTTTAATAATACCACCGAGGCTGGCGAGAAGATGGGCGGCCTTATTAGGTTCATTAACCCCGTAACCATCGGCGCGGTTGCTCTTGGTGCTGCCATCGCAGCAATTGCAAAAGCTGGTTTCGATGCGTGGAAGTCACAAAGGGATCTGGCGAATGCGCTGGTGCTGACTGGTGGGTATGCTGCCACTACCACAGGGCAGATTAACGATCTTGCTAATGAACTGAGCGAGACTTCGAGCGCAACTTCAGGGAGAATCCAGGATATCGCGTCAACTTTGGCCTCTTCTGGAAAATACACCATTGGCCAGATTAAGACCATCACGAAGACTACGGCGGAATGGGAAGCGCAGACGGGAGAGAGCAGCGATAAGATCAAGGGCTACTTTGACCAAATCTTAAAAGATCCTGTTAAGGGGCTTGCTGATCTTAACTATAAGTTTAACTTCCTGAATGAAGGCCAGCTAACCTACATCGAATCTTTGCGTAAAACCAAAGGCGAGACGGCAGCAGCAGATGCGGCGACAAAACTGTTTGCTGACACGATGGATAAGCGACTGAAAGATGTGGCTGATAGCGCAACACCTCTTGAAAAAATGTGGATGGATATCAAGAAGTGGGCTTCTGACGCATGGGATTGGGTTGGAAATCACACGGTCGGGGCGCTAAACCTTATCGTCGATACGGTTTCTGCGATCATCAACACGATCAGGAAGCTGATTGCCGACGGTGACGCCATGATCGCGCAGTTCATCGTTGACGCTGGCCGAAAACTACAGAAAATCCCCGGAATGGAAGACTTTGGGAATGACTTTCTGGCGCAGCAGGAGCAGTTAATCAAGGACTCGAAAGCAAAATCCGCCGAGCTTGCAAAAACCATCGCGGAGCAGCAAGCAAGGATCGCCAAAGGAGAAATGGGGTACATTGACGCCGCCAATAACAAAGATGTTTCTGGTGGGTACAGCAGCAAAACGAAGGAACGCGTAAATCAGGAAGAAAAGGATATCCTGAAAAACCGCAACGCAAGGAAGCAGCAGGCAGACGCGGGAGTAAAAATTGATGAGCAGTACCAGGCTGAACTGCTATCGCTCCAGGCGCAGTTAAAGGTTTTGCAGCAGCACAAAGGGCTTGATGACAAGATCAGCCAGCAGCGCAAGGACTACTTCGAGACGGTTGCTAAATTCCAGGTTTTGGAAGAAGCAAGCCAGAAGCGAAAACTGACCCAAAGCGAACAGCAGATGCTGGCGAACAAAAAGAATATCCTGTACATGGCAGAGCAAAAGGCCATTGTGGGAGATCAGATTGTTCAGCAGCAGCGACTGAACGCCTTGCTTGACAAGTCTACCAAGTATCAAAACCAGATGGCGGAGAAAACCAAAGCGCTACAGGATACCGCCGGAATGGGTAGCAAGGAGCAGGAGAGATACCGGGCCAATGCGCAGATGGCGGCCGACTGGAAAAACAGCGGCGGATCTTTAAGCGACCCTGGATTTAAAGCGATGCAGGCCGCAAGCGATAAATTCTACGCACAGCAAGATGCGCAAATGCTGAACTGGAAGGCCGGGTTTACTCATGCGTGGGCTGATATTGGCGACGAAGTTAATGACGTATACACCAACATCGGGGATATCACTAAAAACGCATTTAACGGCATGGCGAGCGTGCTTACTGATTTTGTCATGACTGGTAAGGCCAGCTTTAGCGACTTCGCAAGAAGCATTATCGGTGACATTACCAATATGCTCATCAAGATGGCGCTGTTTAACTCGCTTTCTGCCGCGTTTGGCGGTGGTGGAACGTTCAGCTTCGCCAACATGTTCAGCAAGGGATTTTCTGGCGGCGGTTACACTGGCGACGGCGGGAAGTATGAGCCAAAAGGCGTTGTTCACGGCGGGGAATTCGTATTCACCAAAGAGGCGACGCAAAGGCTAGGCCCGGAAAACCTGTATCGACTCATGCGCGGCTATGCAAGTGGCGGCCTGGTTGGCGGTAACGCAAGTTCAGGATCTGGAATCACCAACGGCGGCAACGTTGCGGCATCGGCGGCGATGGTGTTCACTATCGGTGATATTAACATCACGATGGGTTCCGGTCAGGATAGTAAGGGTTTAGAGCAAGGCGTAAGGCAGATCGTGAACGATATGTTCACCGAGGCATTGAGCCAAAACGGGCGCATTGCGAAGTTCGTAAATGAGAAAGTGAGGAGGTAGTAGTGGATTCCTTTAAATGGTGTACACAAATTCAAGGAGGGGCGGCAAAGGTCGCCATCTCCAACAACATTCGATCGATCAGTTTCGGAAACGGCTACATCCAAACGGCGTCGAGCGGAATTAACACGAAGCGCCGGACTGTTCCGATCGTTTATGGTGGTTCGGATTGGGAGGAGGTTTATGACTTCTGCCAGGAGCACGTAACAAAGCCTTTTGTGTGGAAGGCACCGGATGGAAGAATGGGCGTATTCGTCGTAACTGCCGACTCCGTTAACCTTGCGCCGCAGGGTGGCGGGGTGTTTGAGGTAACGGCTGAATTCGCCGAACGCTTCACTTCAGCCGGATAATCGAAAAGCGCCCTTTACGGGTGCTTTTTTTTGGCCTATGATCTGGAGTCAATTAGAGGAGGGCTTACGATGACAGCCAATGTTTCAAAAGAGTTTGCGAACTGCTTACAAAAACTTTTCCCCGGCGAGATCCTAACGCTGATCGATATCGACGCCACAAAGTTCGGCGGGCAGGTCTACCGATTCCATAACGAGAACGTCGCCTATACAACCGAGGAGCTTTTGGCAGCGGTTAACGGCGGGACGCTTCAGCCAAAGATGATCACGTTTCGCGGCGAGCAGTACGGCCCGCGCCCGTTCGGCCTGGGCGGGATCGCAATGTCGAGCGATGGCACAGTGGAAAAGCCAACGCTGACGGTTAGCAATATTGATGCGCAAGCTAGTGCTCTTATTCGCGCCTACAACGGCCTCATGCAAGCCAAAGTTACGGTATGGGTTTTGGTCAAGGAATTGCTACAAAATGACGGCAGTGTTAAAGAGGGCGACTTTAGGAGATTTGTTTACTACATCGAGCGACCTAAGAAAGTTGACCCGCAAAAGGCAACATTCGAATTAACATCCGTGTTTGATATGGACGGATTAATGATCCCGGCACGCCTAACGCAAACCGTTTGCTATTGGGCGCAGCGTGGGTGGTACAAGTCTGGCAAAGGCTGCGACTACAACGGGCAGAACGGATACTTCGACAAGTTAGGTAACAGGGTTGACGACCCGTCGCAAGATGTTTGTGGTGGTCTGGTTTCTTCTTGCAGGCTTCGTTTTGGAGATGAACCGTTGAGTTTTGGCGGTTGTGCGACAGCAACGTTAAAGAGTGGTAGCTAATATGTTAACTCCGAAAATCAAAATGCAGATCATGCAGCACGCGAAGGAAGTCTACCCGCACGAATGCGCCGGGCTGGTAACGCAAAAATCACGCGTGCAGAAATATCACCGACTAGACAACGTTTCTCCAGATCCTGAGAACGAATCAATGCCGGACGAAACGCAGTATGCGCTGGCGGCAATGGATGGCGAGCCGATCGCTTTCGTTCACTCGCATACTGGAGACGGTGCAACCACGACCCCAAGCGCCACAGATTTGTGCTTTTGCGATGAGTCTGGCTTGTCGTGGATTATCGTCTCCATCCCGGAAGGCGATATGCGAATCATTGAGCCGAAACGCCGCCCGCTGATTGGTCGACCCTGGGCGCTGGGGGCTTACGATTGCTATGGTCTAATTATGGACTTTCACAAGCGCCACGGCGTCACACTAAAAGATCGTCGAGTACCGTTCGAATGGTGGAAGCCGGAATACAAAGAGAATCTTTACCAGGATTACTGGCAAGAGGACGGATTCATTGAAAACACTGGCGAGCCTGAAGTTGGCGATATGATAATCTTCCAGATTCAGGCGGAGAAGTGGAATCACGCTGGGATTTACGTTGGAAATAACAACATCCTTCATCACGCATATGGCAAGCTGTCTCGCCGGGATATCTATTCTGGATGGTACGAGCAACACAAGGTTTTAATTTGTAGGCATAAGGAGCTAAAACATGGCATCACATACAAAGACGATTAAACTATCTGGTTCCCTGGGCCGTCGGTTCGGTGTCTTCCACAAACTTGCGGTTGATTCAGTCGCTGAATGCATCCGGGCGCTGTCTTACCAAGTTGAAGGGTTTAAGCCGTTCATGCAGAGCAAAGTTGGTTCAAACATGCGCTTTGGTATCATCGCAGACGGAAAGCCAATCAGTACGAGCGACTTTGCAACTTTCTCCGTGGCAAAGGAGATTCGAATCATCCCAATCCCAAAAGCCAGAAAGAACGGCGGGTTGTTGCAGATCGTTATCGGCGCGGCGATTATGGTAGCAGCGTTCTACACTGGCGGCGCAGCATTGGCCGAGATGGGCGCTTTTGCATCGGCGGCCTTTATGGCTGGTGGCTCAATGGTTTTAGGTGGCGTAATGCAGATGATCGCCCCGCAGATGGGCGGAAACATGCGGGCGAGTGAATCACCTGAGAATAAGCCATCGTATGCGTTCGGCGGGCCGATTAACACCACGGCGGCTGGGTATCCAATCCAGTTGCCATACGGTTACAGATTGGCTGGCGGCGCATTGTTCGGTTCGGGATCTTACGCAGAAGACAACAACTAATTAAGCCATTCGCTTTTTAGCCTGGGGGCGTAGCCTCCGGGCTTTTTGTCGTGTACAATTGCGATACTATTAACAGGAGGCTAAACGATGACTAATATCAAGGCCCGCAAGGGTGGCTCAAGTTCGCCGCGTACCCCGGTAGAAATGCCAGATAACCTGATCTCAAAAGATAAGGTTAAATTGTTGCTTGCTGTTTCGGATGGTGAAGTGGTTAACGACTTCAGCTTGAAGCAGTTGCATTTTGGCGGCGTCCCGGTTCAGAACGAGGATGGAACATTCAACTATGAGGGCGTGATTGCAGAGTTCCGCTCCGGCACGCAAACGCAGGACTACATCCAGGGCTTCAGCGAATCAAGCGCTGAGTTCCAGGTTGCTCGTGAAGTCACTCACAACACGCCTTATACGCTTACCGTATCGAACAAAAATCTGTCTGCTATTCGCTTTCGCCTGTTATGGCCGCGCGTGCTGACTCAAAAAGATAACGGCGATATGGTCGGATCGGTTGTTGAGTACAAGATCGAGATGGCGGTAGATGGTGCAAGTTATCAGACCTACCTAACTGGCAAGATTGACGGTAAGAACACGACTGGCGGTTACGATCGGAGCATCCGCGTTAACCTACCGCAAGACTTCACGTCGCAGGTGCTTATCCGTGTTAGCCGAGTAACGCCGGACGCTGACGGGGTGAAGGTGGTCGATGCCTTCCAGGTTCAGTCCTACGCTGAAGTTATTGATGCCAAATTCCGCTACCCGTTAACGGCCATGCTTTACGTTGAGTTCGATAGCGATCTGTTCCAGAACCAGATCCCCACTATCTCACTCAAAAAGAAATGGAAGATTATCCAGGTTCCGAGCAACTACGATCCGATTAATCGCACGTACTCCGGAACGTGGGACGGTGTTTTCAAGTGGGCGTGGAGCAATAACCCGGCATGGGTACTTTATGACCTGATCATGAATCAGCGCTATGGTTTAGACCAGCGTGAGTTAGGAATCCCGGTTGATAAGTGGTCGCTGTACGAGGTGGCGCAATACTGTGATGAGCTTGTGCCGGACAATCGCGGCGGGATGGAACCGCGCTATTTGATGGATGTAGTTGTTCAGTCGCAGGTTGAGGCGTTCCAGTTGGTAAGGGATATTTGTTCCGCGTTCCGTGGAATGACGTTCTACAACGGTGAAAGCCTTTCGATTATCGTCGACAAGCCGCGCGATCCGGTGTACCTGTTTACGGCTGATAACGTCGTTGACGGCGTTTTCGTTCGGACGTTCCCAAGCGAAAAGACGATGTATACGTCGTGCAACGTCATGTTCGACGACGAAGAAAACCAGTACGAACAGGATATTGAACCAGTATTCAACCCGGACGCAGCCATGCGATTTGGCCATAACCCAACGAGCATTACAGCGATCGGGTGTACCAGAAGGACTGAGGCGAACCGCCGTGGGCGTTGGATTCTGCAAACGAACCTAAGCGCCACAACCGTTTCTTTTTCCACTGGACTGGAAGGTATGATTCCTTCTTGCGGCGATGTGATTTACGTTGCAGATCCGCACTGGCAATCGGCCTTTAACCTGGTGCTGTCTGGCCGCGTTATGGAAGTATCAGGCGTGCAATTATTCCTGGCCTACCGTTGCGACGCGAAAGCTGGAGACACTCTGATCCTGAATACTGACGACGGCAAGCCAGTGCGTCGCACCATTGCCAGCGTTTCGGCAGACGGAAAAACCATCACGCTAAACGTTGGATATAACTTTGACGTTGCACCTGACAGCGTATTCCTGATCGAAAGTGATCAGCTTGCAGCGGAACAGTATGTAGTAACCAGGATTGAAAAGGGTAGTGATGACGACGAGTTCACTTTCGCGATCACGGCTACGCAGTACAACCCAAACAAGTATGATGCGATCGACAACGGAGTAATTACCGATGACCGACCAACTTCGGTTGTTGACCCGGACTCATTGGGCGCTCCGAAAGACTTAACAATTAGTTCATTTTCTCGCATTGTCCAGGGTATGAGCGTCGAGACGATGGTGATCGGTTGGTCTGCCGTGCAGTATGCAAAACTGTACGAGGTGCAATGGCGCAAGGATGGCGGTAACTGGAACAACGTTCCGCGCACTGCGACAACGCAGGTTGATATTGAAGGTATCTATGCTGGTGAGTATCAGGCCCGCGTAAGGTGCATTAGCGGCGGGAATGTAGCGTCTCCGTGGTCTGCATTGGCAAGCGCTACGCTGACCGGGAAAGTCGGAGCGCCAAAAGGCCCGATTAACCTTTTTGCGTCGGACAATGAGATCTTCGGCATTCGCGTTAAGTGGGCCATGCCGGAAGGAGCGGAAGATACGGCATACATTGAACTTTACCAGTCACAAAGCGGAACCGATCAGGATGCAAGCCTGCTTACCCTGATTCCCTACCCGGCTTCTGAATACTGGCATTCAATTCTTCCCGCTGGCTACGTGAACTTCTACAAAGCCAGAAGCGTAGACCGTATCGGCAACGTTTCAGCGTGGACTGATTACGCTCGCGGCATGTCGTCTACTGACGTTAACGCCATCACGGATACGATCCTGGATGAGATCCTCGACAGCGACGCGATGAAAGAACTTCAGGTGAGTGCACAGGATAGTGCGGCAAAACTCAATGACTACGCTAACAGCATCATCCAAAACGCATTAGCGAATGATGGAGATGTTAGAATCATGAGAAAGGAGAATGGAAAGAGGAAGGCTGAGATTAAACGCGCAGAAGTTCTCATAGCAAATGAGACGGAAGCCAGGGTGCAGCAGGTTAACCAGATATCGGCAGAGTTCAACGAAAACCTCAATTCTGGATTAACTCAAGTTAACGAGGCGTTGGCGAATGAAACTGAGGCTCGCGTTACGTCGGAGGAGGCGCTATCAGCAAGGATTGGCCAGAACTCCGCAGCGCTAGATCAGAAACTTGATTCGTGGGCAAACGTTAATGGAGTTGGTTCCATGTATACAATGAAGCTAGGGCTGACTTACAACGGCCAGGAATACAATTCCGGGATGGCCCTACAGCTTACATCACAGGGTGGAAACGTTGTTTCGCAAGTTCTGTTTATTGCTGATAGATTCGCCATCATCCGAAATGCTGAGTCTGGAGCGTACACGTTGCCTTTTGTTGTGCAGAATGACCAGGTTTTCATGAATAACGCGCTTATTCAGGACGGTTCGATTACCAACGCGAAGATCGGTAACGTCATTCAGTCCAGCAACTACATCGCTGGGCAGCAAGGATGGGTGATTAACAAGAACGGCGGTTCTGAGTTTAATAACGTTACCGTTCGCGGCCATATCGAGGCTAATAGCGGAACGTTCAAGGGTACGATTGAGGCTCAGAGCTTCATAGGTGATATTGCAGTTGCCAGAAGATATGATGGCTTGAGCTTTCGAAGAAACAATACCGTTCAGCGTGACGGGTACTATCAAAATCGCGGTTATGGAATGACGATAGTTCTTAGTTGCACATTAATCTATGAGGTTACAGGGGGTGAAGACGATAGAAACGGATACATTGTTGAAGTTACGTTCAATATTGGAGGGCAGCAGGTAACTAGACTTTTTCCAGTTAACCCAAGGCTAACATCCGGTACTTATGCTGCTGAATTTCGATTTTCTGCTGATATTCCAGCAAATTACAGTAACACTTCTTTCTTTGTGAAAGCGAAAGGAAGAGACGCAAATTGGGATTATAGTTGTCAAATTGAGAACATCACGGCAACCGCATTCCGCACAAACTCAAATAGCTTTACATAACAAAAAGGGGCCATTCGGCCCCTTTCTTTTTTTCTTTTTTTGTCTTGATATGCTTGATGTGTCATATCGCAACAAGGTTGATGTTGTTTTCGGTAACTCCGGTTGTTTAGGCCTGCGCTAACCGTTGCAGGCCGTAGTTGGTGTGAATAGTTGCTTATGCCATTAATGTAGCCTCTTATCACGCAATTATTGTGGTGAAATTTTTTAACCCCGCCTAAGCGAGGCGTGAATTACAGGGATATTTCCCACATAACTTTCGAAACATCCGAATTTGATGTAGACATAATAGTAAACGAAACGCCGTTGTTTATTTGTGACACGTAAAGGTCACCAAGCGGCGTGGCCGACTGGTAAGTAAGCCTGGTCAGCTTGATCTTACTAACCGTTGAAAGCTCATTGACGTTCGTTGTTTCGCGTTTTCTCGCGCTCGCTGTTGGCACCGTAGCTGTACCTGCAACAAGCGTTACCGTGCCGACAATGCCAGTCGCATCCAGCTTATTTCCAGACATCACCGGGAGTGATGGCTGAGAAGAATAAGACGATAGCAATGCCCAATTGTTGCCATACCCGTTGATGTCACAATCGCGGATCGTGGCTAGGGATGGGTCAACCGCTTTTGCGCCACGGAAATAGATTGCTCTTGGCTGCGCTTTCGTTGTCGTGCCGTCACTGAACGGCATCTTGACGCCAGTAACTTCAAGCGCTGACTGCGAGGCAACACCGGTTAGTCCGGTTCCGTAGTCGATGGCCGCCAGTGAGTTTCCTTCCAGTTCGCCACCAAGTATCTTTCCTCCCATTGCACTGACACCAACCCTGTTTCCGTAGGCTCGGCAGTTCCGCACGGTGCCAGGTTCGAATGCGATATTGAAACCGGCCTCTGTGTTGAATTCTGCAACGCAGTCTTTAAATTCAGAACCTGTTGCACCTGGTGCGCCGTCGAAACCGTTGGACAGGCAGTATGCAGCATAACAACGGATGTATTTCACGTTCCGGGCGCGATACTGGAAACCATCGCCCTGGGATTTTATTGCACGGCAATCTATGAATTTAATATCAACCCCAACATCGTGCGTGTCAAATGCCGCCTTTGTTGCATTGCTTGAAACACATCTATTGAATATTACTGTTCTCGGTTCACCGTATGGCATTGACCAGTTAACCGAAACGCCGTGTCGGCAATCATTGAAATCCCCATCGTTTATTTTAATATCTTCGCTGCATCCAAGAACTTCAACACCATACCAACCCTGATGGTGGCACACCGGGGCGTCTATGGTCACGTCACGGCAATTGTTCAGTTTGATCGCGCTTCGTCCTGCAACACCAGTTCCGGCGTCGTTTTCAATGAAGAACTTATCCTTTGAGCCAATAAGAATCGGATTAATGATTCTAAGATTGACCACATAGTTGCAGTTTATCCCAATTCCGAACTGATTCAGATAGTTGATATTGTTCAGTCGCGGGCTATCAAGAACCACGTTCTCTATCACAGTAGCCTTGCCGCACCTCGCCGTGCTAGCGACGAGAAAATCGTATTCAAGAACTCTGTCTAGTGAGTACACATACTGACCGCCAGACGTTTCCTTTTTCACCACGCGCCGTAACTGCGCCTGCTTAACGCCCTTCGCGTTTGGCCCCTTAACAAGATCTTCAGAGCGAATTTCGATCCAGTCACCGACAGCGAACTGGTCGGCAGCTATGGCTACCTGGTAAGCGCCTGATAGGGCATCAGCTGACAGGTTATAGAAGGTCGTCGGGGCGGAACCTGCGATTGTAATTCCTTGAATCAGCGTGCTCGGAGCGTCAATTTCGCCATTTCCGGAGAATTCAATACGTGTGTTGCTCTGAACGTTGATTGTTCCGGTCGGCGTTAGTGCATTGTCGAATTGCAAGTTGACGCCTTTCTTTGCGAGATAGGCGTTAATATTTACGCTAGATGCAAACGTCGAACTTTTGACTGCCGGATTTATAATTGCCTTCCACCTTTTGCCGCCACTGGTAACAATGCATGATGCACCATCGTCAGCCGTGGTGGAATCTGTCGGATCATAGTAAAATTCGCCGCCTCCATCAGCAGTTCCGTCTGCTTTGTATGATGCCAGCAAGATTCTCTGTCCCGCGCTGTTTGGTTCAACATTTCGTAACTGTGCTATGCTTGAGCACTTGCCTATGTTTTTTGCCCCATCAGGCTGCGCCAGCGCCACCAGCGTTGACTGTTCGCCAGCGTCGTTGATGATCTGCTGTACTTGGTCTCTTGCATTCTCCGCTGCTACCTCTGAATTTTTTGCCGCATTTTCAGAAGATTTTGCGTTAGCCTCTGAAGTTTTTGCCGCGTTTTCAGAAGTGGCAGCCGCCGTAGCACTTGATTCCGCAGCTTCAGAGTCTGCCTTAATTTGGTTGGCAAGATTTTGAAGAGATTCGAAATCAAAATCCTTAAAGAACTCAACTGCATCCGCAATCACGGTTTCCTGCGACTGATAGTAGCGCAGAGTTTCAGCAACATCTTGCGCCAGGCCGTCAACGGTCAGCGAGTCGCTTAACAGGATCGCGTAGTCAGTAGACGCTACGACAGCGCCGTTTGTGGTAATTGCTTTAATTTCAGTGTCACTGACCACCTTGTTTACTACAGCTATTTGAATTGGTGACGACAAAAACATAATCGTCGCGCCAGGGCGAATCAGCGAAAGCGATGATTGCCATTTTGTTCCAGTTCCGGTAACTGTTCCGTCTGCGGCCATAGCCGCCTTGCCTTCTCTGTATAGTGCCATGTTTTTATTCCTCTTTGGTTGTCTTAGTAACGCAGATAATAGCATCAATGAACAGAAAAAAAAAGGAGCCTTGCAGCCCCTTTAGTTGTCAAATCAGAACGGGATATCATCATCGAAATCCATACCCTGATTACCACCACCGCTTTGCGGCTTCGGTTGTTGTTGTTGTTGTTGCGGCTTCGGTTGCTGAGGCTGGCCCCACCCACCCTGCTGATTACCGCCGCCCTGCGTTGGTTCGCGCTGGCTGAATTCCAATTGCGGCATAATCATTTCATTGTGGCTGTAAGTAGCGCCGTTGTGCTCGCGGTTTACGATCTGAAGTGTCCGGCAGTTGACGCTAATAACCTTGTCCACCTGCAACGCTTCATCGTACCACGCAATCATGCTTTCCTTCGCAAAGAAGACGGCGCGATAGTTGGTGTATACAGTTTCGTCTTGGCCGTCGCGATTGCGGATCTTCATTCTCTCCGACAGGTCGACCGCATACATCTTCCACGGCCCGTTATTGTTGCTGCCCTCTTTTACGTAAGGCGCTTTTCGGATTACCCCTGTTACAACATGCATTGTTTTTCCTATGGGGCGGCTTCCCGCCCGGTTAAATTAGTTGAAAGATGAGATATCTTGTGCTTCAGGTTCAGGCTTTGATTCTACCTGTTCCGGCTCACGTTTCGCAACCTCTTGCGGCTTTCCGGGGTTAAATCCGTTCGCTGGAGTCACTTTTAGTTGCGCCTGGCGCTTCGTGATATCGTCTTCCGTAACCTTCCATTCCGCAGGCGTCAACGTCTGTTTAGCCAGCTTGTAAATCTCGCGGAGAGATTCGAGGTCTTCGCACGCATCAATGCGTTTTTTGAAGTCTTGCGGCTTCATCTTCGCGATCTCTGCGTCATCGTCGGCCTGCTTGATGCCCAGCGCGGCGGCTAACGCATAACGGCGAGCGTATGAGGTCGTCGAGCCATATGCTTGCTCAACGGTTTTGCTGATCGGCATGTTGAACTGAAACGCCATCCACTCGCCAGATTCGTGCAGGAACATCGTTTCAAGGTGCATAACCTTGTCGGTGCTGGTATCCATCATTGATTGAATGACCATAATTTTGTTCTTTTCCAGCGATGGTCCGATGGCGTCCAGGATATCGCCGAGATTGGCGTAGGTGTTCCCCAGGTGGCTGTTCTTCCCGCTTTTCTTCGCGGCGACGAAGCCAGACTTCGCTTTGATTAACGCAACGGCGATCTCTTTGAAACTTTCAGATGTACGCATGACAAACTTTCCTTTTCCTGATTGGTGGAGCGCACTATATCACAAGTGCGCCGTAGTGTTTAGCTATTTGTGCCGTATACTTCCGGGAACATGTATTTCACGAATTGCGGCGTGGGCAACCTCACTTCCGCTGCGTTCGATTCGTATGACGGCCAAACGTCATGCTTGACGCATTCGGCGTACTGGTGAATCACGCTTTGATACTGCTTCCGCCCGATCTCAATCTGCTGATCAGTTAACGTGAACGCGAGAGGCGCGAACGGTGATTTTTTCTCCTGCGTCAGCAGGCGGACAACAACCGGGCGTTTTTCGTTGTACGTCTTAACGAACAGATCGCGCTGCAATGCCATTTTGAGATAGTAGCCCAGGTTGAACGCCAGTCTCCCAAAGTCATCCGGTTTAGAGGTCTGAGTAGTTTTGTAGTCGGTAATCACCACCACTTCGAAAACTTCATCCGGGTTAAACCCCCACTCTTTGATGAGTTCGGGATCCGACACGACGTCAACATGATCGAGTCGAACCTTTACCGGGACACCGAAAATTTCGCCGAAGATTGACAACTCGCGTTGCGCTGTATCCGATTCAATGCACGCCGCGTGACGTGGGTTAGCCAGCATCACGTTTCGCATTTGCACGACCGCATCGAAATCAGAATCCTTGACCAGCTTCCGTCCTGAGTTGATGGCGGCGCTTTCGTCGCAGAGTTCGATCGCCCACCACACGTTAACATCAATCCCGGCGCGGTATGCCATTTCCAGCAATTCGGGGTAGTCCTTGTTGGACGTCCCAATCAGGCCACACGCTTTCAATTTCGCAGACAATGCCGACTTCGAAGTAATCAGATCCTTAACGTCGCCCGGTGCGGTCGCTCGCAGGTATTCGCCATTAAATTTGGACGTCTCAAGCATGCAGGTATGGGAGCAAGTACCGAAGGAAAGCGCGGCTGTTTCCTCCCGCTCCTTGTATTTCCAGTGGGCCGGTGAGGTTGCGTAAATCTCGCCGAGGCTTGAGCCGCTAACGTATCTGGCGCACCAGGAGTTAGGATCGTGGTAATCATCGTTGGATAATTCCGCGTTAGTGTATGCCTTAAAAATTGCTTCAGCCATTGATATTGCTCCTATTGTGGTTTCGTTGCGTTAAGTATACGCATGACGATTCCAGGTGCAAGGCAAAAAGTGCTATTCGCCAATTGGTCAAAAAATGAGCGAAATTTACGTAAGATTTAGTAAGATGCATCTTACGTGATTTTCTTTATATATTTCATGGAGTTAACGCAAATTGGTAAGATGGTAAGATGCCTATAGGTAAATATTCACAGAAAAATTGGAGCGGAATCGCAAAGCAAAATGCATATACCCGAAGAAAATCTTACCTACACAGATAGATAGAGAGAGAGTAATAATAATAATATAGTTAGATATCATATACTTATATATATTATATGGTGCGATATTGGTTAAAAAATGAGCGAAATTTACGTAAGATGCATCTTACCTAATCTTACTTAAAGTGGTCGACCAGTTGGTAAGTTGCTGAATTTTTGGCATAAAAAAAGGTAAGACTGAAATTATCAATCTTACCTAAAATTTGTTCACGCTTTAATCAGAGAAGGGATGATGCCACGTAGAGCTTTCGTTCGAATCCGCCTTTGAAGTTGTCATTGTTCGGCACGATAACTTTCATATCGCGTTCTTCAGCCGCCGCCAGCATATCCCGATCTTTCCTGCTGCATACGACTCGCAATTCTCGCTTACCTTCTCCGCCACCATTTCCTTTATATCGGTAGGCCACGATCTCAACGTTGGACGGGATGATGCATGCCCACACGTCACACTTAAACGAGCTTGCGATATTGAAGTGCATCGCCTCCACCCAAGAGCGAGCCAGGTAAATTGGCCCGTTACCGCCTTCGCTCTGATTGGTTACGATCACCGATCCGAAAGTCAGGTCGCCAGCTAACATCTTCTCGCGGCCCTCCTCATCAATGAATAAGATGTTGCAGTATTCATCGTCCGGCCCGTCTTCATGTACCAGTCGCATCGGGAGCGCATGAAATAGCTCTTGCCTGCCGTTCTCGTGGGTTTTTACGCCAACCCGGTATGATTCAACGAACTCATTTTCAATGCCCTCATAGAGCGTTACAGGCGTGCTATCGACGGCCTCCGTTCTGTTCATTATCGCCACGACGCGATCGTGATCTGCCATCTTGCCGTAGTCGTACCCGTTATCGCGAGTAACCTGCTTGTTGCGCTTAACTACGTACTCTTGCGGAACTTTGCCCAGGTATCGCCCAAGAATGTTGATGCACTCGCTATATGGCTCGCCGCTCAACTTCATTAACCATCCGATCCCCTTATCGGCACCGCAGCCGCTGCAATATGCCCCGCCGTCGCCGCGATTCTCTAATTTGTCAGTCCAGCGGAAGCGATCCTTACCGCCGCAGTTAGGGCAGTCCTGGTGTTTGCCGTTGAAATAGCGGGAGTGGATGCCGCAAATATTTTGTAGCGCCTCGCGCCACATCCCCGGCATGTATGGCAAAACCTCTTTTTCGTCGTAAAAATCCACGTCATAACCTCCAAATAAAAAACGCCCACGCGAGAATCATAACCCGGTAGGCGTTTAGTAGTTAGTCAAATTGTGCTATCGGACTACTCGAAGCATTTCTCGGCGGTCGCAGCGGCGCGTAATCGGCTTGCCGTTGCTGTCGAATCTGAGATCCGGGCGGCAAAATGAAGCCCTGAAGCCTTTGCAGTCATTGCGGCGGTAACTCTTATGAACCAGGTAAGCACCATCGGCTGAAATCATGCCGCGTTTAATCCACTGCTGAACGACCTGGATGCTAACGCCCAACTCCTTTGCTGTTTTGGCGATGCCGCCGTATGCCTCGATCACCAATTCCATCCGGGTAGTAAGGCCCGCCCTTACTTCATCCTTCAGTACGTAATAGCCTGTCGGCTTCTTGCGGGGCTTCTTATCTTTCCCGCGTGACGTCCCGTTATTGCCGTTCAAAGTTCGCTTGTCTACCTTTGCCATTTGTTCCATAATTTAACCTCACAGCACTTTTTGTTAAACACGATAAAATTTGCTCTGTATTATACACGCAACCATGCGAATGACAAATCAGGATTAACCATGCTGACAATTGAACAACAAATTGAAGCCTACGCAGACAAGATCCCATCTATTCAAAAGCGGTTCACGGTCGGGAATATCGTTCCGTACCCTTACCAGGCTGTCGCGTACATCGAGACGGCGAAGCGGATCGCGAACTATGAGCATCCGTTCTACATTAAGGCGTCCGTATCCGCAGGCAAGACAATCATGATCGCCATGCTCGCGGCGCAGTGCAAAACAATGAACTTGCCTATGATGGTTCTCGCCAGGCAGGCCGAGATCGTGAAGCAGGATTCCGAAGAAATCAGCAACCTTGACGTGCCAAACTCCGTTTATTGCGCCGGGTTAGGCACAAAGGCGGCTTACTTCCCGATCGTCGTCGGATCCGAAGGGACGGTGGTTAATGGCCTGTTTAAGATGCTTGGCGATTACGTGCCTTCAGTCCTGGCAATCGACGAATGCCATCAGGTTGACTGGCAAGACCTCGCAGAAGCGATCGCGAACGATGAATCCTTCGAGTACATGAGCCGCGCAAAGGATAAGCCGTATCGCGTGAATGGTGAGATCGTCGATGCCGATTACCCGTACAACGAAAAGTTCGAAACGGTTGAATTTGGCGGCGGGCGCACTCAATACACCATCGTAATCATCGAGTTAATGCGCCGTTGCCTTCAGAAGACGGGGCGAGAACTTCGCATCGTTGGCTACACTGGTTCTGAGTTCCGCGGTGTCATTCCGATCTTACAGGAAGACAAGAGCCAGCCGGGTTTCTGGCGCGAGCAGATCACGGACATTAACACAAACTACCTTGTCGAATTCGGTTCGGTGGTTCCGACAATCTTTGGTGACACTGAGGCCGACGGCCTTGGCTATGACCTGTCAGAGTTTCACGGCTCCAGTCAGGACGGCACGCAGGATTTTAGCGCTGAAGACTTGCGCAAGATGGAGAAGAAAATCCACGATTCCGGCGAAATGACTAAGCTGATTATGCAGAAGGTGGTCGAGCGTGCGCAGACGCGAAACGGCGTGCTTATCACTTGCGCGGGCCAGCGACACTGTAAGGAGGCGGCGAGCTACTTACCGCCGGACGCCACATACGCGATCATCACAGAGAAGACGAACTCGAAGAAACGCGGTGAAATTCTGGACAAGGCGAACCGTGGCGAGATTAAGTACATCTTCCAGGTGATGGCCCTAACGACTGGCGTTAACGTTCCGTTTTGGGATTTTTCTGTAATCCTTCGCAAGATCGGTTCTCTGACGTTGCTGATTCAGCTTTTGGGTCGCGGAATGCGATTGCTCAAAGACTGGCAGAAGGAAGCGCCCTATTCGTGGGTGAAAGAAGATCACCTTGTCTGGGATTTTGCCGGAACAATGGATGACCTGGGCCAGTTGTATTTCGATCCGATTCTTGAGCAGGCGCAGTATCAGAAGCGCAAGAGCAGCAAGAACGGCCCGAAAATTTGCCCGGTCTGCAAAGGCGAAAATAGCGAGTACGCCCGCCGCTGCATCCACAAGGATAGTAACGGCAATCGGTGCGAGTATTTTTGGACGTCCCAGCGCTGCGAAGACCAAAAGGATCCGAGGACGGGGAAAATCAAGGTCAAGGGATGCCACGCTGAAAACGACATTGTGGCGCGCCAGTGCAGATGTTGTGGCGTGCAGTTAAAGGATCCTAACGACAACCTCACCGGGAAGCATTACACGCAAAATGACTGGTATCAGGTTGTAGGCTTTGATTTGGGATTGACACGAAACCAAAGCGGGATCATCTTTAATTACGTGTTGCTCAACCATGACGGCGAGCGGTTCACGGCAAGGGAGAAATTCTTCCCTGAGTCAGAAAGTGCGATTTGCGGTAAGTTGTGGCGACAAAAGGCAGTCTTCCAGCATGTTGATGATGCTGTAATGCGTGGAAAGTTGGGCGGCATGAAAAACGCCCGCAAGATCCTAGAGTATGCGGAATACTTCCGCGCGCCGAAGCGCGTAACGCATCGCATCAACGGCAAGAAGGAGGACATTATTTCCCGCAAAGACTTTGGAGGCGAGGAGTGATTACAGACAAAGGGGATTACCTCGAATATTACGGCGGGCCTGTAAAGGCTTGCCCGCTTGAAAAAATCGACCAGATGAACAGCGTTTCGTGGCTGCGTTACGAATACCCCGATTATCTGTTCTGGCATACGGTCAACGAGGGCAGCAAGCACAAGGCGAGCGCCGTTGCAGATCATCAAATGGGATTGCTTAAAGGCGTAAGCGATATCCTTGTTCTGATTGGGCTGGGCGGAAAATACCCGTTCGCAGCCATTGAACTAAAGCGCCAGGGTAAATCCCAGGCATCTCCAGTGAGCAAGGAGCAACGGGAATTCCTCGCATCCGTCCGAAGCCGTGGCGGGTTCGCTGCCGTGGCCTATGGATTCGAGCAGTTTAAGATCGCTTTCTGCGATGCCAT